>Ga0163144_10030844_pt1 | contig 10244 bp, 7 predicted proteins | sample OliLak19BULKMAT1_FD_123175 | JGI IMG/M metagenome (GOLD analysis project Ga0163144, IMG submission 123175) | Freshwater microbial mat bacterial communities from Lake Vanda, McMurdo Dry Valleys, Antarctica - Oligotrophic Lake LV.19.BULKMAT1 | ecosystem: Environmental > Aquatic > Freshwater > Lake...
CGCGCGCCAGCACAGAGGTCAGAAGACGTGGCACGAGCGATGTGGAAGGGAGCCGTCCAATTCGGACTGGTGACCATCCCGGTGAAGCTGTATCTGGCGACCGACTCCAAGGGCATCAGCTTCAACATGCTCCACAAGGACGACCTGTCCCGGATCCAGATGAAGATCTTCTGCCCGGTGGAGGACGAGGTCATCTCGCGCTCGGACACGGTCAAGGGCTACGAGTACGCCCCGGGCGAGTACGTCGTCATCACCGACGAGGACCTCGAGCGCGTGCCGCTCAAGACCGTGCGCTCCATCGAGATCGAGCAGTTCACCAAGGCGCAACGGGATGACGCCGCGGTCCGCTTCACCAAGTCGGCCTACTACCTGGAGCCGGACAAGATCGGGCGCAAGGCGTTCAACCTCCTGAAGGCCGTGCTGGAGGAGGAGGGCCTGACTGCCATCTGCAAGGTCGTCATCAAGGACCGCGAGGCGCTCGCCGCGCTCGATCCGTTCGGCGACACGATGCTCCTGACCACGCTCCACTGGCCGGATGAGATCCGCTCGACCGCGGAGCTGGACCTCGGCGAGGAGTCGTACGAGTTCAAGCCGGCGGAGATCGCCATGGCCAAGCAGCTCGTGTCGGCGATGACCGGCGAATTCGATCCGGCCCAGTACAAGGACGAGTACCGCCAGGCCCTGGAGGGCGTCATCGAGGCCAAGGTCGCCGGCAACGAGACCGTCGAGGTGGAGGCGCCCGAGGAGAGCGGCAAGCTGATCGACCTGATGGCCGCCCTCGAGGCATCGGTCAATGCGGCCAAGGCGGCCCGTGACGCCGGCTCGGAGAAGCCGGTGTCCGTGGCCGCCGCCCGCGAGGCTCGCGACAAGAAGGCTGCCGGGGCGGCCACCGCGGCCAAGTCGTCAGCCAAGCCCAAGACCGCGGCCAAGTCGCACGCGAAGGCCGACGACGAGGACGAAGAGACCACCGCCAAGCCCGCTCGAAAGCGCAAGTCCGCCTAGGTCCGGCTCGGCCGGCACGTCTGGCGCCCCCAGCGCTCGCCCCCAGCGCTCGCCCCCAGCGTGATGCACCTTTTCCGTTCGCGAAGGCTATGCGTTCGAGTGATGCACCTCCGCGGCATCAGAAGCGGTGCGTCGTCGGATCGGCGCCGCCGGCGCGCCAGTCTTGCGACGTCGGCGGCGATGGACGGACGTTGCGCATGCGCTGGTAGTCCAGTCCGCAGCGGCCGATATGCCGCGGAGGGGCATCAACGGGGTACGCGGCTCCTGCTCGGGGAAAAGGGACATCAGCGTGGAGCGGTGCCCGGCGACGGGGCCGCGCAAGGGCCGCGCCAGGGACCCCCAGACGCCCGGACCCTACGCGTTGGCCCCCGGATTGGTGCCGTAGCGCTCCAGCAACAACCCGGAGAGCGCGGCGCCGGCGGACAGGAGCTCCAAGAACTCGGGGCCGTCCAGGACCAGCAGGCGCCCGTCGGCCTCGGCCGTGACGGTCGCACTTCGAGGCGCCTGGCGCATCAGCCCAAGCTCCCCGAAGACATCGTCCGGGCCCATGACCCGCAATCGCCGGACCTCGCCAGTCGCGGGATCCGCCTGGTCGACCGCGAACGACCCCGACTCGATCAGGAAGAAGCGGTCGGCCGGGTCGCCCTGGCGGATGACGACCGTCCCGGCCGTGACGTCCATCGGGTCCAGCCGGGCGGCGGCCGCCTCCAGCGCTGATGGCGGCACCCCAGCGAACAGTGGCAGCCGGGAGACGCGCCGCAGCACCTCCGTGGCCGGATCGGTCGCGCGCCGGAGCGAGGGCCCCAGCAGCACGAAGGCGATGACCGCCGAGATGATGATGAGGATCCCGCCGACGCCGAGCACCTCCAGGTAGCCGACCTGGGTCACCAGGGTGGGCAGCAGGAACGCCCCGGCCGCGTAGGCCAACGTGCCGATCGTCTCCATCACGCCCAGGGTGCGGCCGCGGATCGCGTCCGGGACCACGCGCTGGAATACGGTCGTGCTGACGACGCCGGACAGCAGTGCCCCGCCGGACACGACGACCATCGCCACGAGCGAGAGCGACAGCACGTCGACGGCACCCAGGATGATGAACCCGGCACCCAGGACCCCCGCCCCCAGCAGCAGCGGCGGCCCGAGGTTGGGGCGCAACACGATCGCGCCGGACCCGACCGCGCCGAGCACGCCCCCGACCCCGATCGCGGCGTTGAGGAAGCCCGTCGTCTCCTCGCCGGCCCCGAGTCGATCGACCGCGAGCAGGACCGTCAACACGCTGATGCCGCCGAACATGAAGCCCGAGACCAGATCCAGCGATACGAGGCCGGCCACCGGTCGGAGGATGTCGCGGATGGTCAGGGTCGAAACCGTCGCCGACGCCGCGGGCGCTGACTCGGCGACCGGCGACGCAACGCCGATATCGGTTGGCCCGACCGCGTCGGCCGCATCGGCCGCGTCGGCCACCGGCCCCGCGTCGGCCACCGCGACCTCCGGCCCCGCGGCGGCCATCGGTTGCGTCCCGGGCTTGCCCGACGGTAGCCCCAGCAGGGCGATGGCGATGATCGCGAACGTGACCGCGTTGATGGCGAAGGCGAGCTCCAGGCCGGCCATCGCGATGAGGATGCCGGCCAGGGCCGGGCCGACGATGAACGAGATCTCACCGAGCGTGGCAAAGGCGCTGTTGGCCGGTCCCAGCTCGCGTTCATCGCGGGCCAGCATCGGCAGGTAGGTGCCCATGGCCGGGTTGAAGAAGGCCGAGAAGCACGTCGCCAGGATGGCCAGCAGGACGATCGCGATGAGCGGCCCGTCGACCATCACGACGAGCGTCAGGGCGACCATGATCAAGCCGCGCGCCACGTCCGTGACCAGCAGGATGATGCGTCGATCGAACCGGTCGGCGACGATGCCGGCGGGCACCGACAGCACGATGTAGGGGATGATCCGGGCACCCCCGACGATGCCCAGCAGCAGCGGATCGGTGCTCTCGCGGTAGACGATCACGAGCAGGGCGACGAGGTACAGCCAGTCGCCGATGCCGGACACGAACTCGCCGGCAAGCAGCCGCACTAACGGGCGATTGCCAAGCAGGCCGCGATACGTGGCGAGCGCGCCCACCTGGTCCCTCCGCTTCCTCTCCCCAAGGTTCGCCGCAGTCTACGGCGACGCGGCGCTCGGCGTCGCGCGGCTGCGCTTCGCCCTGCGGTCAGTCGGTGAACGCCACGGCCAGGAGGTCCAGCAGGCGCCCGCGCTCCAGGGCGGTCAGTCGAGAGGCTCCGGGAATGGCATCCAGCAGCCGGCGTTCGATGCGTTCTCGTTGCTCCCGGGCCGCATCGGTCACCACGAGCCGGCGCAGCGACGGTCCGCCGGATCCTCACTGCGCTCCACGAACCCACGCCGCTCAAAGCCGTCGATGATCCCCGTCACATTCGATGGGTCGCTGCCCGGAGCAGTCGCTCGCTCGCGCGGTAGGGCTCCACCAGCCCGCCAGCCCAACGGCGGCCCCCCCCGCCGCGACCCGGGTGCTGGCACACTCCGCGGCATGCCCCTCGAGGACTATCGACGCAAGCGCGACTTCGCCAGGACGCCGGAGCCGGCGCCGGCGCCGGTGCTGGAGACGGCCGCGACCGGCCAGACCGGGCGGTTCGTCATCCAGCGCCACCGCGCGACCCGCCTCCACTACGACTTCCGGCTCGAGATCGATGGCGTGCTTGTGAGCTGGGCGGTGCCCAAGGGCCCGACCCTGGACCCAACCCTCCGGCGCATGGCGGTGCATGTCGAGGACCACCCGATCGAGTACTTCGACTTCGAGGGCGTCATCCCTGCCAAGCAGTACGGCGCGGGTGACGTGATCGTGTGGGATTGGGGTACCTGGGAACCAGAGGCGCCGACGCTGGATCCGCGCGCGGCGGTCGAGAACGGTGAGCTGAAGTTCCGCATCCACGGCACGAAGGTGCAGGGTCGCTTCACGATCGTCCGGACGAGCCGAAGGCCGGGCAGCCAGCCGCAGCGCGCGTTCGAGAGCGACGACGGTGAGCAGTGGCTGCTGATCCACAAGCGCGATGAGCATGCCGAGGCGGGATGGGATGCCGAGGACCACCCGCAGAGTGTCAAGACGGGCCGGACGAACGACGAGGTCAAGGCGGATCGAGCCGCGATCTGGGTCAGCGAGATGCCCGCGGCGACGGCCGAGATCGACCTGGCCGGCGCGAAGACGGCGCCGATGCCCCAGCGCATCGATCCGATGCTCGCAACGCTCGCGACCAAAGCGTTCGATGACGACGACTGGCTGTTCGAGATCAAGTGGGACGGGTTCCGGGTGCAGGCCGCCGTCGATGGCGGGAAGGTCCGGATCCTGACCCGGAACCTGCACGATGCCGAGACCTACTTTCCGCGGCTACTGGCCTCGCCGGGGCGATGGATCGAGGCCGAGCAGGCCGTCATCGATGGCGAGGTCGTGGCGCTCGATGACGACGGTCGTCCGGATTTCGGGCTGCTCCAGACGAAGCTCGGGGACAAGCAAGCGACCGGGCTTGTGTACCAGGCGTTCGATCTGCTGTTCCTCGATGGGCGGTCGCTGCTCGATGTGCCGCTGGAGGATCGCAAGCGGCTGCTCCGGAGCGTGCTCAAGGAGCATCCAAGAGTCCGATACGCGGCCCATGTCGAAGGCGATGGCGTGGCGTTCTTCGAGGCGGCGAAGGCGCTTGGGGTCGAGGGGATGGTGGCCAAGCTTCGGCGGTCGCGGTACGAGCCCGGCAAGCGCAGCAGCGCGTGGCTGAAGATCAAGATCCGACCGGAACAGGAGCTGGTGGTCGGTGGCTGGACCCCGGGGAGTGGCAACGCCCGGGACCTCGGCGCCATCGCCATCGGGGTATACGAGGGGGAGCGGCTGCGGTTCGCGGGCAAGGTCGGGTCTGGGTTCACGGGCGTCATCCGCAAGGACCTACTCGCGCGACTGGAAGCGCTGGAGACGGACGAGCCGCCGTTCCATCCTGCGCCGGCGAAGGACTATCGCGGTCGCTGGGGCGGAGATCTCGTCGGCATCCGGTGGATCCGGCCGGAGCTCGTGATCCGGGCCGAGCTTGGCGGCTGGTCGCGCGAAGGCATGGTCCGCCAGGCCTCATACAAGGGGATCGAGCCGGACCGTGACCCCAAGGACGTCATGCGCGAGACGGCCGTCGCCTCGGCCAGCGCGGTCCGTGCCGCCGAGGCGGCGGCCCCCGCGGTGGCGGATGATGCCGACATGCCGAGCCCGACGCGGAAGGCGCGAGCGACCACGAAGTCGACGAAGGCCACGGCGGCCGCGACCACGAAGTCGACGAAGGCCACGGCGGCCGCTGCCGCGACGCCGGTCCGAGTCTCGAAGTCGGGCCGTGCCGCGACGACGGCCTCCACCGCGAACCCGGCCTTCGCCGCCGCGACCGAGGCCGAACTCGCCGCCCTCGACGCCATCACCAAGGAGGGCGTCTGGTCCGTCGGTGGCTTCGAGCTCAAGCTGACCAAGCTGGAGAAGCCGCTGTTCGAGGGTCGCGGCGGCATCGATGGCGGCGAGCCCATCACCAAGCGCGAGCTCATCCGCTACTTCGCGCGGATCGCGCCGACGATGTTGCCGCACCTGGCCGATCGGCCGCTCAATATGCAGCGCTTCCCCAACGGCGCCGGGGCGCCGGGGTTCTGGCAGAAGAACCTGCCCGAGACAGCCCCGAAGTTCCTGACTCGCTGGCACGAGACCGGCGTCGATGGCCGCACGGATCGAGGGGCGAACGAGCACCTTGTCCCGGACAAGACTGCGGCTCTGTGCTGGCTCGGCCAGCAGGGGAGCTTCGAGGTGCATGCCTGGACCGGCAGGCTGCCCGATGCGTGGGTGCCGACGTTCGCCTACATCGACATCGATCCCGGCGAGAAGACGACCTGGGAGGAGACGCTGGTCCTCGCGCGGCTGTACCGCACCGCGCTGGCGCACCTCGGCGTGCGCGGCTATCCCAAGACGACCGGCAAGCGTGGCATCCAGGTCTGGATTCCGGTCGAGCAGGGCCGCTACTCGTTCGCCGACACCTCCGCGTGGGTGGAGCGCGTGTCGAAGGCTGTCGGCTCGACCGTCCCGGAGCTCATCTCCTGGGAGTGGGCCAAGGAGGCGCGCAAGGGGCGTGCGCGGCTGGACTACACGCAGAACGCCTCGATCAAGACGCTCGTGGCGCCGTATTCCGTGCGGCCCGCGGCAGGGGCTCCCGTGTCCACGCCCATCACCTGGGACGAACTGGACGATCCCGCGTTGCGGCCCGACCGCTGGACCGTGAGGGACGTGCTGGAGCGGGTGGCGGAGGTCGGCGACCTCTTCGCAGCTGCCCAGACCGACGCCCAGGTGCTGCCGCCGGTCTGAGGCAGTTCCCCGTTCCGTGCCGGCTCCGCGTTCCGTGCCGGCTCCGCGTTCCGTGCCCGCGCGGCCTCTCGCTTGTCGCAGCGCGGCCACGCGCTCGTGCCGTGCCCGCGTGGCCACGCGCTCGTCGCCCCGCATGTTCTTGTCGCAGACATCAGCCGGTGGAGTACTACGGGCGGCGAGGGCCCGGCGCCCCATCGTTTTCGTCGCGAACATCGCCCGGGCTGATGTCTGCGACCAATTGACCGCGTCCGGACGAGCGCAGGTGCGCCACCACTCCCCGGGCTCGCGCTACTACTCCCCGGGCTGATGTTCGCGACAACGCCAGGTCGGGCGAGGGCACAGACGCTCGTTCAGTACGGCCCGGGTCAGGTCCGGGACCATCGGGAAGCGGCGCGACGAGCGCGACGAGCGCAAGCGGCGCGACGAGCGCGACGAGCGCAAGCGGCGCGACGAGCGCGACGAGCGCGACGAGTGCCGGGAGTCCGGCGTAGCGAACCTACATATCATCCACGGATGGGTTGTAATTCGCCCACCTAATGGGTAATCTGCACCACGTGATGTTTCCACGCCATGTCCGCGCCCGCCTCGCGGCGGCCCTCAGCGACACGCCCGTGGCGCTTGTCGTCGGGCCACGCCAGGTCGGCAAGAGCACGCTCGTCCGCCAGGTCGTCGCCGCCCTTCCCGAGTCGACATATCTCACGCTCGATGACCTCACCGTCCTGAGCGCCGCGAGGTCGGATCCCGAGGGATTCATCGCGGGGTTGGCCGGCCCGATCGCCATCGATGAGATCCAGCGGGCGCCGGAACTCCTGCTGGCGATCAAAGCCGCCGTCGATCGGGATCGTCGACCCGGGAGATTTGTGCTGACAGGGTCCACCAACGTCCTTGCCTTGCCGTCTATCAGTGAGGCCATGACGGGCCGCATCGACGTCATCCGCCTTCGCCCGCTCTCGCAGGGGGAGCTCGCTGGGACCAGCGAGACCTTCCTCGAGCGGATCCACGCCGCGTCCTCCGGGCTCGACGCCTCGCCGATCTCCCGGCGGGACCTCGTCGAGCGAATCGTCGCCGGCGGTTACCCAGAGGCCCTCGAACGCCGCGGCGACCGGCGAGATGCCTGGTTCGAGTCGTACGTCGCGACGATCGTGCAACGCGACGTTCGAGACATCTCACGGGTCGAGGACCTTGGGGCCCTGCCCCGCATGCTCACGATGCTCGCGACTCGGTCTGTCGGCCTCCTCAACGTCGCCGACCTGTCGCGAAGCCTTGGCATGCCGCTCACCACGGTCAATCGATACCTGGCGATCCTCGAGGCGATCATGCTGGTCGAGCCGATCCCGGCGTGGTCGGCCAACCTTGGGCGTCGACTGGTTCGAGCCCCCAAGGTCGGCCTTGTGGACCCCGGTCTCGCTGCGCACCTGCAGGGCATGACGACAACCCGCCTGCTGGCCGAGCCGGATCGATTCGGACCGCTGCTCGAGATGTTCGTGGTCGAGGAGATCCGCCGACAGCTGACATGGCGGGTCCTCGCCCCGACTCTGTTCCACTATCGCGACGGATCGGGCAACGAGGTCGACATCGTCCTCGAGCAGCGCGACGGGAGCATCATCGGCATCGAGGTGAAGGCCGCCAGGACCGTGACCGCCGCGGACACCAAGGGGCTGCGCGCTCTGTCCAGCATCCTCGGCGACCGGTTCATCCGAGGGGTCGTCCTGTACACGGGCGAGGCCGTCGTGCCGCTGGGTGATCGGCTGGTCGCTGCTCCGGTCAGCGCGCTGTGGTCAGCCTGAGAGCCGTCGAGCGCACCCCCGGGCGAGGCCGTCGAGCGCACCCCCGGGCGAGGCCGTCGAGCGCCCGCCGGGCCGGGTCGGCCACCCGCGGGCCGCTCCCGCTCAGTACGGCCGGGTCAGGCCCGGGAACATCGGGAAGTCGCGGATGTTCGTGGTCGCGACATCGGCTGCCAGGATCTCCGCCGCCGCCGCCACGAGCGCGTCGACCACATCGAGGCCGTGGCTGCGTCCGTACCGTCGACCGAACTCGCTCGCTCGGTCGGCAAGGTCCGGGGTGACGTCCAGCCAGAAGACTCGATCGAATAGCGCATCGACGACCGCGGTCTCCTCGGCGCGCATCGCCCAGCGCACCTCCGTTCGGACCGGCGTGACGCTCCACAACTCGCCCTCCCGAGCCGCCGCGATCAGGAAGTCCGTGGCGGGTCCAGCGCCGGATCGCCGCTCGCGACTGGCATCGATGAAGACCGTCGAATCGATCACCCGCCGGCTCACGGTCGGAGGTCCTCGGCATCGGCGCCCGGGTCGTCCACCAGCCGGTCGCCCCACAGCGCCGCGAGGCTGTCGCGGCTGCGCTGCTTGAGGTCCGCATACAGCTCGTCGATGTCGTCGCGGTCCGCCCAGATGCCCTGGAAGTCGCGCAGCGCCGCGATGAACCCCTCGGCGTCCCAGGTCGGGCCGAGGTACTGCTCCAGCGCCTCGCGGATCAGGTGTGAGCGGGTCGTGCCGCGCGACCGGGCGCGCCGATCAAGCTCCCGCGTCTGCGTCTTAGTCAGGTAGATCTGCGTCCGCTCCATGCCCCGAACGTATACATCGTGACGATGTACGTCAATCGCTGGACTTCTGCGCCAGGTGTTGCGTTTTTGGTGGATACGGCTACGATGGACGCGACATGGCCAATGATGAGCTCCTCACCACCCAGCAGGCCGCCGCGCTCCTCGGGTGCTCGCGGCAGCACGTCGTGGATCTGTGCGCGTCGGGCCGCTTGCCGCACACGCGGATCGGCAGCCACCGACGGATCCGCCGCGGCGATCTCCAGGCCTTCGCGACGGCCCGTCCGCTCCGGCGCGAGGAACTCCGATCCCTGTGGCTGCATCGAGCGGTCGCTGGCAAGGTGGTCCAGGACCCCGACCGAGCGATCGCGGTGGCCCGACGGAACGTCGAGCGATTTCGGGAGATCCAGCCTCGGGCAGCGACGTGGCTCGATTCATGGGGGCGCATCCTGGACGAAGGCCCCGACGCCGTGCTCGAAGTCCTTGCGTCGACCTCAAGACGGGCCGTGGATCTCCGGCAAAACACCCCGTTCGTCGGCCTGCTTTCCGACTTGGAACAGCGGGCCGTGATCGACTCGTTCACGGCCACCCATCGCGACCGATTCGTCGAGGACTCGTGAACAGGGATCAGTTGGCACACGTGCTTCGCGCGGCCGCGAATGCGACAGGCCAGATCGATATCCTTGTGATCGGTAGCCAGGCCATCCTTGGGTCGTTCGATGACGACGATCGAGGCCGTCGACCCGCCGGTCCTGGCCGAACGCCTCACAAGGACGGAGGTCGACGACGCCATCCGGCGACGCATCGATCGCTTCATCGTGGCCGGCGAGGTCGGTTGACCGCCGGTCCAGAATCCTAGACCGGGCGGATCTCCGTCACCCACTTGACCCAGTCCAGGCCGCGCCGGCCCGGGACGACGAGCCGGCACGGAGCGCCGTTCAGGAGCGGCAGCGGGGCGCCGGCCACGTCCCAGGCGAGGATGGCGTCGGCCGCCTCATCCGCGCTCAGGACCGTCGACCAGCCCGTTGCGGAGCGGATGCTCCAGGGCCTGGACCCGGGCCCGCCGCCCAGGACGACGCTGAGTGGTACGCCCCGCCAGGTCGTGTCCATCACCCAGCCCGACGTGCAATCCAGCACGACCGAGCGCTCCACCGCGCCCATCGCGTGCAGGTCCGCCAGCGACAAGGAGCGTCCCACGCCGATGGTGTCCGTGACGTGAAGGCGCCACGCGTCGATATCGATCGCGGGCGGACCCTCGCCGAAGAAGGTCGTCGGCGGCGGGACACCGCCGGCAGGCAGCCAGCGCGAGCC
>Ga0163144_10030845_pt1 | contig 10243 bp, 10 predicted proteins | sample OliLak19BULKMAT1_FD_123175 | JGI IMG/M metagenome (GOLD analysis project Ga0163144, IMG submission 123175) | Freshwater microbial mat bacterial communities from Lake Vanda, McMurdo Dry Valleys, Antarctica - Oligotrophic Lake LV.19.BULKMAT1 | ecosystem: Environmental > Aquatic > Freshwater >...
CGACACCACCTCCGGCCCAATGCCATCGCCCGATAACACCGCGAATTTTGCTTTCATGAAAAGAGTGTCCTTTGTATAAATATGGGATGCATGACAAGGGCGCAGCACGCTGCGCCCCTACAATACCTTTTATCAATGATCTGGCGAGGCAAAACATGCCCCGCCAAAATGACCATCGATTAAATGCTCGGCAGCGTCTTGTGTGTGCGCTCGCTGTCCTCGACATTGCCCGTGTTGATGACTGAAGCCGCTTCGATCAGCATGACATGTACCTCTTCAGGCGCAACGGGCATATGCTCCACGCCACGCGGCACAATGACAAATTCGCCCTCATCCAACCACATATCCTGATCGCGGAGCTTGAGCAGCAGGCGGCCCTTGATGATGACAAAGACCTCATCTTCGTGCTCATGCTGATGCCAGATGAATTCGCCCAGCAGCTTGACGAGACGGATATGCATCCCCTGAAATTCACCCGCAATGCGCGGATGCCAGTGATCGCTGATCAGAGCGAGTTTTTCAGCGATATTGACTTTTTCAACCATGCGAATCTCCTGCAATCGTCACTTCTTCAACCATAGTGTGAGCCAGCAGCAGCCCATATTCGATGCCATCAACCAGCGCGAACCAACTGGCGCGAATGATATCCGTGCCTGCGCCGACGGTGCTCCAGCGTTTCGTGCCGCTCTGTGTGTCGATCAGGACGCGGGTCGTCGCGCCTGTCGCACTCTCGCTGTCAAGGATGCGGACTTTGTAATCGACCAGTTGAAAATCGACCATCTGCGGGTAATAGGGCACCAATGCCTTACGCAGCGCCAGATCAATCGCATTCACTGGGCCGTTGCCCTCTGCCGCCGTGTGGACGATATCGCCGTTCACATCAAGCTTGACCATCGCTTCGGCCACATGCCCACGTCCGCGCCGATCTTCCACGATGACCATAAAATCGATCAGCGTGAAGAGGCATTTGTACTCCGGTTTGGCGCGATGCATCCGAATAGCAAGCGAGGCTTCCGCGCCTTCAAACACATAGCCGACCTTCTCAAGCTGTTTGATCTCCTCAAGCACCTGGGCCGCCTCTGCTGATGAGACGGTCAGGCCCATTTCTTCGGCCTTGCTCAAGACATTGCCGCGCCCTGACAGATCGGAGACGAGGACGCGCATCGCATTGCCTACCAACGTCGGATCAATGTGCTGGTAGCTGTCAGCATTGCGGCGCATGGCCGCGACATGGATGCCGCCCTTGTGCGCGAAGGCGCTTTTGCCCACATAGGCCAGATGCTGATCGGGCGCAAGGTTGGCGATTTCGGCGACAGTGCGGGCCAGCGTCGTCAGATGGCGCAGCGTGCTGAGATCGGGCAGGCAGCGCACATCCATCTTCAATTCGAGATCGGGGATGATGCTGCACAGATTGGCGTTGCCGCAGCGTTCGCCGTAGCCATTGATCGTGCCCTGGATATGCACCGCCCCCGCCCGCACCCCGGCCAGCGAATTAGCAACGGCCAGTTCGCCATCGTTGTGCGTGTGGATGCCAAAGGCCATGTGCGGGAAGGTGGCGCGTATCTTGCTGAAAAAATCATGAATCTCCCAGGGCATTGATCCGCCGTTGGTGTCGCACAGCACGACGGTATCGGCCCCGCCCTCAATCGCAGAGGCGATGGTGTCGAAGGCATATTCAAAATCGAGCTTGGCCCCATCGAAGAAATGCTCGGCGTCATAAATCACCTCTTTGCCGAGGCTCTTGAGGTAGCGTAGGCTGTCGCGGATCATGCGCAGATTTTCCTGCGGCGTGGTTTGCAAGACTTCCGTGACATGCAGCATCGATGTTTTTCCGACGACGGTGACAACGGGTGTCCCCGCATTGACCAGCGCGAGGATATTTTCATCGTCAGCAGGATCGCAGTTTTTGCGACATGTGGAGCCAAAGGCGGCGATTTTCGCGTGCTGCAATGTCAGATGGCGCACCTGCTCAAAATAGGCAGCGTCTTTGGGATTTGATCCCGGCCACCCACCCTCGATGTAGGCCACGCCAAGCTGATCGAGAAGCTGCGTGATTTTGAGTTTATCGGCAACGGACAGTGAGATTCCTTCGCGCTGTGTTCCATCGCGCAGCGTGGTGTCGTAGATGGCGACCTGCATCACCTAAACCCTTTCGGTGAGATAGGGAGAGGCCGCCGTGCGCGGCCATCCCTGTTTATGCAAACTGTGTGGTTTCGACGCGCTGAGGATGTGACGCCTCATACGCCTGTGTCTCTTCCAGGGCAAGCAAAAAGCCAAGCTGATCGACGCCGTTGAGCAGGCAGTGCTTGCTGAACGGATCAATCGGGAAGGTCACAGCGCGGCCATCGGGCAGCGTGAGGGTCTGTGAGGCCAGATCAATCGTGACCTGCGTCGTCGGGTCTTCCTGCGCGAGGCTCATCAACTGATGCTGCGTCTCCTGATCCACGATGATGGGCAGCAAGCCGTTTTTGAGGGCGTTGCTGCGGAAGATGTCGGCAAAATAGGTGCTCACAACCGCTTGCAGGCCTGCGCCGATGAGCGCCCAGGGCGCATGTTCGCGCGAGCTGCCGCAGCCAAAGTTCGTGCCTGCCACCATCACCGATGCGCCTTGATACTGGGCCTGATTCAGCACAAACTCAGGCTTGGGTTCACCCTTCGCATCGTAGCGCCAATCGAAGAAGGCGGCTTTACCCAACCCTTCTTTGTCCGTCGTCTTGAGATAGCGGGCCGGAATGATCTGGTCGGTATCAATATCGTTGATGGGCAGGGGCGCAAGACGCCCGGTGAAGGTTGTGATCTTTGCGTTTTCGCTCATGGTTATGCCATCTCCGGGGTGTAGAGTTCACGCGGGTCGGTGACGACGCCACTCAGAGCGGTTGCGACAGCGGTCAATGGGCTGGCGAGGAAGGTGCGTCCGCCCTTGCCCTGACGACCTTCAAAGTTGCGATTGCTGGTGCTCACGGCGTACTGGCCGGGTTCAAGTTGATCGCCGTTCATGGCAATGCACATCGAGCAGCCGGCTTCGCGCCATTCTGCGCCCGCCGCACGGAAAATCTCATGCAGCCCTTCGCGTTCAGCCTGGGCCTTCACCTGCTGTGAGCCAGGGACGACCATCATCCGCACGCTGTCAGAGACTTTGTGGCCCTGAATCATGCGGGCAGCTTCACGCAGGTCGCTGATGCGCGAGTTGGTGCAGCTTCCCAGGAAGACGACATCGATCTTCTGGCCGAGCAGCGATTGATTTGGCTGCAAACCCATATAGGTGAGGGCTTTGTCCATCGCCACGCGCTCATCCACATTGCTCAGGCGATCCGGATCAGGCACGCGGCCATTGATGGGTATTCCCATGCCAGGGTTTGTGCCGTAGGTGATCATCGGCGTGAGCGTATTCGCATCCAATGTGATGTCATGATCGAAGACCGCCCCGTCTTCAGTGGGCAATGTGCGCCACTGGGCGACAGCCTCATCCCATGTCGCGCCTTTGGGGGCATAGGGACGGCCTGCGACGTACTGGAACGTCGTCTCATCAGGGGCGATCATGCCTGCGCGTGCGCCGCCTTCGATAGACATATTGCAAACGGTCATGCGGGCTTCCATGCTCAACGCACGGATGGCTTCGCCCATGTATTCAAAGACATAGCCCGTGCCGCCGCCGACGCCTATCTGGGCAATAATCGCCAGGATGATGTCTTTCGCGGTCACACCTGCTGACAAACGGCCATCGACCTTTACGGCCATCGTCTTCGGCTCATATTGCAGCAGAGTCTGGGTCGCCAGGACATGCCCGACTTCGCTCGTACCAATGCCAAATGCCAGAGCGCCAAATGCGCCGTGTGTGCTGGTGTGGCTGTCGCCGCAGACGATGGTCATCCCTGGCTGCGTCAAACCCTGCTCCGGCCCGATGACATGCACAATGCCCTGATTCTCAGTGCCGAGTTCATACAGCGGAATGCCGAAGTCATTGCAGTTCTTCGTGAATTGATCGAGCTGCTTGATCGCCAGCACATCCGTCACGGGAATGATGCCCTGCGCGTTGCGTGGCGTGGTCGGCGTGCTGTGATCCATCGTCGCCATGGTGCGATCCGGGTGGCGGACTTTGAGGCCGCGTTCGCGCAGCAGCGTAAAGGCTTGCGGCGATGTGACCTCGTGGACGAGATGCAGATCAATATAGAGCACAGCAGGCGTGTCGGATGTCTGGGGACGCACCAGATGGCTGTTCCAGACTTTGGAGAAGAGTGTTTGTGGCATTGTGTGTTTGATCCTTAGTTAACAATCTTTATCTTTAGGGTTGAGCATGGCACGAACAGCATCACCAACTTCATAGAAGTCGGGTAATACATCATGCCACAGAGTTGGCACATGAAGTTGTAAACGCGGCAGTTGCGGCGTGATGTAAATCCCATGTTGATCTTCTGAGACCGCTTCATAGCGCTTCTGCTCATTGAGACGGTGGAAGCGGCACTCATTGTGTGTTGGGTCAATAATCCAGTATTCACCTACCCCGCCCAACTCGTATTCTTCCAACTTTTCGCCATGATCTGTGATGACACTACACGGTGAGACGATTTCAATACAGATATTTGCGGGGCCATCAAGATAGGTCCCTTTAATTTCCGCCTGAGTATTCGTTTTAAGGACAATCATCAAGTCTGGTTCGCGGCGGCGTCTGGGAAATGCAGGTAAACGCAAGACAATTGGCTCACCTAACACACGCCCAATAGGATTCAGAGAAAAACATGCTCTGAGAAGATCGCGCAAGTAATTGCGAATTTCCTCATGCCCTATGCCAACAGGTGCCAATTTGTAAACTGTCCCTTCTACCCACTCACAGCCCATTTCGGCATACTGATCCATATATTGCTCAAGTGTGACGTCTGTCGCAAGAATGAGGGGGCGGTGTGTCTCGATCATGAGGTTTTCCTTTATTCATATGTTTGGAACAGGTCATCTCACCTATCCTCATCCCATTTTACAACCTGTTTGCTTACTCCCCCGATGACAGCCCCACCGTTGCGGCATCGCCTTCGGGCTTCACATCGCCATAGCCTTGCGAGGCCAACATGCGATTCAGCGCAGCCATGTATGCCTTCACACTGGCGACGATGACATCAGAGTGTGCGCCGTAGCCGCCAAACGTGCGCGGGCTGTTGGGTGCGCCAATGCGGACGGTCACCTCACCGAGCGCATCAATGCCTTCGGTGACGCTGTGAACGCTGTATTCGATCAGTGCGCTCGGAGCCTTCACAATCGCATCGACAGCGCGGTAGCAGGCATCCACCGGGCCAACCCCGACGGCGGCCTGCGTGAAGGACTGGCCCTCCGCCGTATGCAAACGAATGGTCGCGGTGGGCATCCCCATCGTGCCGCACACCACCTGCATATCATCCAGCGTGAAAAATTCCTGCGGACGGTGGAACTCGTCGGCCATCAGTGCTTCGAGATCGGCATCGGCCACATGCTTTTTGGCATCGGCCAGCGATTTGAAGCGGGCAAACACCTGATTCAGCGCGTCACCATCGATGGCATAGCCCAGTTCTTCCAGGCGTTTCTTCAAGGCATGGCGTCCGCTGTGCTTGCCCAGGACGAGGCGGCTCTGCGTCAGACCGACGCTTTCGGGCGTCATAATCTCGAACGTCTCGGCATTCTTCAACATGCCCGCCTGATGAATGCCTGCTTCGTGGGCGAAGGCGTTGGCCCCGACGATGGCCTTGTTCGGCTGGACGGGCATCCCCATGTAATTGCTGACGAGGCGGCTGGTCTTGATGATCTGCGTCGTATCGATATTGGTGCGGAGACCAAACATCTTCTGGCGCGTGTGCAGTGACATGACGACTTCTTCCAGGCTGGTGTTGCCCGCCCGTTCGCCCACGCCGTTGATGGTGACTTCGACCTGACGCGCCCCGACAGCCACCGCCGCCAGCGTATTCGCCGTTGCCATGCCCAGATCGTTATGGCAATGGATCGACCAGACGATGCCGCTGCCTGGGCCTGCGCCGGGCGTCTCCACGATCAGGGCGGAGATCTTTTCCGACCACTCCGCAGGCGTGACGTAGCCGACAGTATCCGGGATATTCAGCGTGGTCGCGCCGCATTCGACAGCGACAGTACACGCCTTGATGAGATACTCCATCTCAGTACGGCCTGCATCCATCGGGCTGAACTCGACATCAGCACACAGACTGCGGGCCAATGTGACGGCCATACGGATGCGTTCCAGGCCATCATCTTCCATGATGTTCAACATCTTGAGATGGGAGGGCGACGTACCGAGGAAGGTGTGAATACGCGGTTTCATGGCGTCCTTCACGCCTTCCCAGCAGATGCGGATATCACTTTCAATGGCGCGGGACAGGCCGCACACGATGGGGCCATCCGCTGTGCCAACTTCGCGGGCGATGCGCTGGACAGCCGCCAGATCATCAGGCGAGGCCGCAGGAAAGCCTGCTTCGATAACATCGACGCCCAATTGGGCCAGTTGACGGGCGATTTCCAACTTCTCGGCGCTGGACAGCGTGGCCCCAGGGCTTTGTTCGCCATCACGCAGCGTGGTATCGAAGAAAATGACGGTGTTCTTATCATAGGTGCGCGTTACCATGTCAGATAGTCCTTGTGCAGAAAGTGGGTGAACAAAAGAGATGAACGACAAAGGCCATCGACGGCCAAATCCATCGTATCCCCCCCTTTCTGCACGGTAACGCCCGCAACGCCATCATCCATCAGCGCAACTCCTCCCCCGCCAGGGGTTCGACTTCGTACATTGTTTGATCCGCCACCGGGTAGTAGCCGATGGCCTGATAGATTTTGTTGCTCGTCAGATTGCCAAGATCCGTATTGAGTGTGCAGAACTGCACACCGCTGTCCAGCAAGGATTGGCTCAGGGCCGCGACAAGCGCACTGGCATAACCCTGCCCGCGCTGCTCCGGCGGCGTATAGACAACGCCAATTCGCATCGCATGGGGTGAACGCCCCACAGTGGCCGCCATAGAGACAGGCGTCCCATCAACCTGCCACAGCGCAAGGCGGTAGAGCGTGCCGGAGCGGAAGCGCTGCAACCAACGCGTCAGCCGCTCTTCGTCAATATCGCGGGGCGACACGCCAAACGACTCGATTTCAAAGGCAGTCATCCAGGCCCGCATCAGGTTGTCATCCTGCGGTGAAGTCGCCCAACGCATGGTTCCTACAACATTCTGCGGAGCCTTCACCGTGTCCAGACGATAGACCCGCGCCGCCAGATCAATCGTGAGACGACGGCCTGTCAGCGCAAACCATGTGTCTGCCACGCCGTGATCTAGTTCCGTCGGCACGACCAGTTCATCAATCTGGCTGGACGCCGCATCTTTGAGCAGTTCGTCAAACGCAGACTCACAGCCTGTTTTGCAATGCGACATCATCAAACGAAAGCCGCCATAATAGGCTGCCGCGACCATTTCGCCGTCATCCGTCTCCACAGTGGCATAGTAGGAATGCACAGGAGGTGTTTCAGGCGGCTGGCGCAGCAAATCCCCCATCAGGCTGAGGAACATGTTGTGCTCCGCCTCGCGCTGCTGCAAAAAGGGTGCAGCACGATCATAGAATGCCTGTAACGTCGTATCGTGCTGCACACGCATACGGGATTAGCTTTCTTGTTTGATCGACTTGGCGTTCAGGAACGGCATCATGCCGCGCAGATTCGCGCCGACTTCTTCCAGCAGCAGATCATGCTCGCTCTTGCGGCGGGCCAGGAAATTAGAGCGACCACTCTTGTTCTCAGCAATCCATTTTTCGGCAAATTCGCCGCTCTGGATGCGCTGAAGCACGCCCGACATCTCTTCTTTGACGAGGTTCTCGATGATATCGCCCGTGACATAGCCGCCGTGTTCCGCCGTATCGCTCACGCTGTACCACATGTAGCTCAGGCCGCCCTGATACATCAGATCAACGATCAGCTTGAGTTCGTGCAGGCATTCAAAGTAGGCGATTTCCGGCTGATAGCCCGCCTTGACGAGCGTCTCGAACGCGGAACGGACAAGCGCCGTGACGCCGCCGCACAGAACGGCCTGTTCGCCAAAGAGATCGGTTTCCGTCTCTTCCTTGAACGTTGTCTCAATCACGCCTGCGCGGGTGCAGCCAATCGCTTTGCCATACGCCAGCGCCAATTCGTGAGCGTGGCCTGTCGCATCTTGCGCTACGGCGATCAAACCAGGGACGCCGCCGCCTTCGGTGAAGACTTCGCGGACGCGGTGGCCCGGCGCTTTGGGGGCGATCATCGTCACATCGACATTGGTGGGCGGGACAATCTGCTTGAAGTGGATCGCAAAGCCATGTGCAAACATAAGCATCGCGCCCGACTTGAGATTCGCCGCAACATCGTTTTCGTAAATCTCGGCCTGCTTGGTATCCGGCGCGAGGATCATGACGATATCAGCCGCCTTGACCGCCTCAGCGACAGACAACACGTCGAGGCCGTCACCTTCTGCTTTGGCCTTGCTCTTGCTGCCCTCATGCAGCCCGACGACGACTTTCATGCCGCTGTCGTGGGCGTTCAAAGCGTGGGCATGACCCTGGCTGCCATAGCCGATGATGGCGATGATTTTGCCCTGAAGCAGATTCAGATTGGCCTGATCGTTGTAGTAAATTGTTGCCGCCATGCGGACTCTCTCCCTAATGTGTGCTCATTGTGGGGTGAGCCACACCCACCCCTGGATAAAAACGTCTCAAACATTACCGTATTCATCAACTGCTGTCATGTGGACAGGCGAATCAATGACTTTGTTTGTCTCGTGGGCACGATATATCGTGCCCCTACAAAAATTAAACTCCGTAGCGTTCCAGCCCGACATTTGAGCTGGTGGCAGGTACACGCGGCTCATAATCCGAGTCGAGGATGCGTGTGCCGCGCCCCATCGCCAGGATGCCCGTCCGCACCAATTCCATGATGCCAATGGGCCGCAAATCTTCAATCAGCGCCTCAACAATGTCCTCATCCGCCGTGATTTCCACAATCGCCACCACCGGGCCAATATCGACAATGCGGGCCGGATAGCGATCACACACCTCGGTCACGGCATTGCGCGAGTCCACATCGTCGGTACGCACCTTGATGAGCGCCAGATCACGGCGCACATGCGGCTCATCCGACACAATTTGCACATCAATCACATTGATAAGCTTCGATAGGTTGGCCGCGATGAGGCGGCCATCGGTCTTCTGCGTATCAACGACAATCGTCATGCGCGAAATATGCGGCTTGTGGGTGCGCCCGACGGTGAGGCTGTCCACGTTGAAATTGCGGCGGCGGAACAGACTGGCGACGCGATTCAGGACACCCGGCTTATTCTCCACCAGTGCGACAATCGTTTGTTTACCTGGAGTCTGCATTATGCTTTCACCTCGCCGGGCTTGGGGCGGCGGATCATGTTATCGAGATCAGCGCCTGCGGCCACCATTGGGTAGACAATCTCTTCTTTTGCAATCACATACTCAATCAGCACTGGCCCGCTGTGGCTGCGAGCAAACTCCACTGACTCAGCGATCTGATCGCGGCTCGTCACGCGCATTGCTGGAATGCCGTAGGCTTCGGCCAGCTTGCAAAAATCCGGGTTGACCATCGGCGTGGATTGATAGCGCTCCTCATAGAAGATTTCCTGCCACTGGCGCACCATGCCCAGGTAGGCATTATTCAGCACCGCGATATTGACCTTGCAATTTTCCTGCACAGCCGTCGCCAGTTCACACAGCGTCATCTGGAAGCCGCCATCACCCACAATCGCCCACACATCCTCGTCGGGCCGCCCAAACTTCGCGCCGATGGCCGCCGGCAGACCAAAGCCCATCGTGCCTGCGCCGCCGCTGGTGATCATGGTCGAGGGGCGCTGATGCGGGTAGTACTGCGCTTCCAGCATCTGATGCTGGCCCACGTCGGTGACTGTGACCGCTTCGCCGCCCGTGTAGCGCCACAGATCATTCACCACCTGTGCGCCGAGCAGCTTATCGCCCGTATAATTGTTCACGATGTCGCGTTCGCTGCTGTCTTCCTGCCAATCGCGAATCTGGTTCAGCCATTCGGGGTGTGTCTTGGATTTCACGCCGGGGATCAACTGCGTCAGTACCGTCCGCAGATCGCCGTTGATGCCCACATCCACTTTCACATTCTTGTTGATCTCAGACGGATCAATCTCGACATGAATTTTCTTAGCGTTCACGGCGTAGGTTTTCAGGTTGCCCGTCACACGATCATCAAAACGCATTCCCAACGCAATCAGCA
>Ga0163144_10030846_pt1 | contig 10243 bp, 7 predicted proteins | sample OliLak19BULKMAT1_FD_123175 | JGI IMG/M metagenome (GOLD analysis project Ga0163144, IMG submission 123175) | Freshwater microbial mat bacterial communities from Lake Vanda, McMurdo Dry Valleys, Antarctica - Oligotrophic Lake LV.19.BULKMAT1 | ecosystem: Environmental > Aquatic > Freshwater > Lake...
GCGACGCTTTTGATTAGTTCTTGAACGCGCCCAATATTTTTCTTATAGAGGTCGATTACCTTATCTACAGATGCGTGCTGATTTGGATCATCAAGCCAGCAGTCGTAATCGGTTGCGACTGCGATCGTGCAATAGCAAAGTTGAGCTTCTCGTGCCAAAAAAACTTCCGGAACATTCGTCATTCCGACAAGATCACACGCATTTCGCCGTAAAAACTCGCTCTCTGCCTTCGTGCCAAGCCTTGGCCCTTCTACGCAGGCATAGACTTTTCCGGTATGAACTTGGGCGCTCTGGGAGGCCCTCTGGATTCGAGCCGTAAGCGAGGTGCAGCTTGGGTGAGCCGTAGAGACGTGCGCGACAAGCCCATCGCCAAAGAACGATCCAACTCGTGTTCCTCTCGTCCAATCAAAATACTGACTTGGAATGGCTAGATCCCCAGGGCGGATTTCATTTCTTAAGCTTCCGACCGCCGAGACACTGATGACTTGACATACGCCGACGGATTTTAGTGCCCAAATATTGGCTCTATAGTTGATCTCGCTCGGCAGGAGTTCATGCCTAATGCCATGGCGCGGGAGAAAGGCGATTTTCTCTCCAGAAATTTCACCGATTGCTATTTCGGCCGACGGGCTACCAAATGGAGTGTCGATCTTTCGTCTAGAAAGATTTGTTACGCCGTCAATTTCGTAGAGACCCGTTCCGCCAATAATTCCGATCATACCGTATTTTCCTTAGCAGCAGGCGCCAACCGTTGCTTCTGTTTTGCTGAGACTCGCGGGCGGAGAGCAATCAAAGAGTCCAAAATGTGTGCTCATATCTCCCGACACTTTAAAATGTTCACCATACCTCGTGTCTGTTAGCATCATGGCCGTATTTGCGCAGATGAGGGCTGGTTTACCTTTTTCAAATAGATGATGGTCATCAAGCCGGAAGGCGTTCGGCGCCTCGGAAATCGTACCAAGATATGTGGCCACCTGCCCGTAATCCTCGCAGCGGTCTTCAAGTGAAAGCTTAAAGGCCCTAATGGTCATTGAATAAAAATCGATCATGCCTGCTTTCTTTTCGATTTCGGCATTATGAAGCTCTATTTTTGTGCGAGCGGAAATCCTGTAATCCGCGCATCCAAGTTTCACGAGAAGCCGCCGAAAATCTTCGGTGTACATCGCGCCCCCGAGACATTCACCAATGAGAGTTGGATCTCTTTGTAATTCTGTCGGGATGCGCCGGCTCGCAAAGACATCTGAAAAATAGAGTTCTCCTCCTGGTTTTAGCACGCGAAAAATTTCAGAGAACACGCGCTCCTTGTCAGGAGATAGATTTAAGACGCAATTTGAAACCACGACATCGATCGAGTTGTTCTTGATCCCAAGACCTTCCAGGTCCTCGATGTAGCCTTTTTTAAACTGAACGTTAGGCTCACGGTACCCAAATCGCTTCGTGTGGTAGTCTGTGTTTCGATGCGCGACTTCGAGCTGCTCATCAGTCATGTCAACACCGATGACTCGGCCAGAAGCGCCGACGATTTTTGAGAGTAAGAAGCAATCCCTTCCTGATCCACTTCCAAGATCGAGGACTGTTTTTCCATTTAGAGCCATTGGTATTGGCGATCCACAGCCATAGAATTTTTCCTGCACCTCTTCGTGCACCTCTTTGAGGATTTCTTTTAAATACTGAGGAAACGAGTCAGTCGTGCAGCACGCGCTCGTCTTTAGGTCTTTACTCGATTTCAATACCTTGCCGTAGTATTCCCGCACACTCTCTAGGCCCATGGCTTTTTCTTTCATTTCTCTCTCACTTTCTTTAAGTCAGTGCGCCACCGCAGGAGCTTCCGGCTCCCGCAGTACACGCGAAACAATGGTTACTAAAAGCAATGGGTCCGTCGGCGATTTCATCAAAGGAGGAAATATCCCACAGTGTTCTTTTCTTTCCACCGAGCGGTATCTCCAGCATTTGATTGAAATCGCAATCGTGGAGCTCGCCATTCCATGCCACCGAAATGAGATTTCGGCACATGACACCTTCAGCGGTTCTGGGATTGAAACTATTGGCCAGTAATTCCATATAGGAATCTAGTTTGCCGGACCTTTGAAGATCATTAAGGAAGCGCTTGATCGGCATATTGGTGATAGTGAAGAGCCGGTTGAATTCAATGCCAAAGAGCTTTTTAAGTTCTTCTCGGTAGTCACGTTCAAGTTTCTTCTGCTCGGGCGGCAAGTAAGCTCCAAGTGGGTTATAAACAAGATCAAGTTCCAATCCGGAGCCGTGCTTTCCGTATCCAAGATCGTTGAGAAAAGTTAATGCCTCGATGCTCTGGCCAAAGACGCCGCGACCTCTTTGCTTTTCAACGTTATCTTTGGAATAGCACGGGAGAGAAGCGATGACGTTCACTTGTTGCTGAGCCAAAAAACGAGCTGTTTCTTCCTGCCCTGGCTCAAATAAAACAGTGAGATTGCATCGATCGAGAACCCGTTTGCCATTCTTGCGTGCAGCGAGGACGAATTCACGAAAATGGGGATTCAATTCAGGGGCGCCGCCAGTAATGTCGACGGTTTGAATGGAGCGCGAGTTCTCGAGTAACTCGATGACTCGATCCACTGTCCGCTTATCCATGTTCTCTTTTCTTTTGGGGCCCGCTTCGACGTGGCAGTGATGACAGGCCTGATTGCAAAGGCGACCGATATTTACCTGCAATATTTCAGGGCGAGTGCGCTCGATGTGCAGGCCATGTGTTTCGAGCGTATCTTTGAAAGAGCGGCAAGCCATTATAGGGCTCCTTTAAGGAGAGCAAAAGCGATCAATCCCAGTAGCCCGGAAAGGGGTAAAGTCACGATCCACGCCAGTATGATTTTTCCGATGGGACCCCACTTAGCCCGTTTTGTCAGAACACCAATACCGAACAGAGTCCCGCAAGAAACGTGGGTGGTCGATACTGGAAGCCCAAACTTTGAAGCTCCAATTACAACGAGACTTGTCACTATGTTTGCCGAGAAAGCTTGGCCATCATTCATCTCGGTAATCTGATAAGACATTGTATCGGCCACGCGCTTAGCGAAAGCCAGTCCGCCTAAGGCAATCAGCACGGCGACAACACCAACTCCGGTCATTGGGGATAGGATGTTTCCGACGAGTAAAATGGCAGCAATTTTTGGGGTGTCGTTAAGTCCTCTTGCAAAACTGACCAGCCCGGAACTCAAGAAATGTCCTGTATCGAGCGCTGTCTTTGCACTAAGGCCAAAGACATTTCCCATATAACGCTCTTCACAAGTTACCGTGGTGCCGATCGAAATCTGTGGAAGGACGTCAATCTGCAACGAAGCCGCGGCCGCGCCACTCGAAAAGCCACGAGGCGCAACCATCAGAACCTCGTTTCCAATGCATATGCAGCTTTCTCTCTTAATTCTGAGCTGGGTCCTAACTAAACGTAAGAGCGGATAAAGAAAAACAACAATAGTTATAGCAAGTAGTGGACTCAAAAAAAGCGGAAGAAAAAAGGAAGAGCCAAGTCTTTGCCAATTTATACCAATTGGCGAAGCAAGAAAGCCTGCGCCAACAAGCGCACCCGTAATGGCATGAGTTGTAGAAACTGGAAAGCCCAGTCGAGTGGCAAGAAAAACTGTGAGTCCCGACGCAATCGCGACAGAAATAGTGAAAGCACTCATTCCAACAACCTCACCAGGGACCAGACCCGCTCCTGAAAAGTTCATCATGAGTTTTTGTGCGAGGAAAAATGCAGCAATGGAGCCCGCAAAAGTAGTGAGAGTCGCCCAGGAGAGGGCTACCTTGTAGGAAGCGGTCTTACTGCCCAAGAGGGTTGCAACACCTTTGAAGTTATCATTTGCGCCGTTAAAGAAGGCTAAAAAGAGGCACGCGACAATGGCGAGCAAAAGAGCAAACGTCATGACGATCTCCTCCAAGTGTGGAACCGAGCGAGCCACGTCAAAACACGGACCGGCGCGGTTTCTCTTTTCCAAACACCGGCTGCGTATTTATTAGCTTCGGCGAGCGTCGGATAGATATGAATAGTTGAAAGAATCTTATTGAGACCAAAGCCGTGCTTCATGGCGGCGACGTACTCGGCGATAATGTCGCCTGCGTGATCGCCCACGATCGTGACACCCAGAATTTTATCACTACCTTTTTGCGTGAGGACTTTTACAAAGCCCTGCGCCTCGCCCTCAGTAATGGCACGATCCAGATCGTCAATTTCATAGCGGCTTACGTGAACGTCTATGTTCTTCTCTCTTGCCTCTTGCTCGTTCATTCCAACACGCGCGACTTCTGGATCTGTGAACGTGCACCATGGGATCACGCGGTAATCAACCTTGTACTTTCTAAAAGGGCTGAAGAGAGCGTTGACGGCAGCGTACCAAGCTTGGTGGGCTGCTGTGTGAGTAAATTGGTAGGGGCCAGTCACATCGCCGCAGACATAGATATTTGGAAAAATTGTGGTTCGCAGGAATTCATCGGCTTCGACTGTGCCGCGTTTGGAAATTTCAATTCCTAATTCCTCAAGGCCAAATCCCTTTACGTTAGCTTTCCTACCGAGTGCTACGAGAATTTCATCAAAGACTACTTTGACCTCACGCCCATTGGTTTCACAGATCAAGGATTTCTCTACTCCATCGCGGTCTACGCGGAGCGCTTTGTGGGAAGTGAGGACCTCGATTCCCTCGTGCGAAAAGGTTTTCGCGATAAATTCCGAAACGTCTTGATCTTCTCGGCCCATGATTTTTGGAGCCATCTCAACGAGACTTACTTTTGAACCAAACCTCGCAAATGCTTGCGCGAGCTCACAGCCGATGGGGCCGCCACCCAAGACAATGAGCCTCGTCGGAAGCTCCTTTAGGTTCCAGACATTGTCGCTCGTAAGATAGCGAACATCTTTAAGCCCCGGAATCGGAGGCACCATTGGACTTGCACCAGTTGCGACGACTATGGTTTTTGTTGTGAGGACTTTTCCATTTACCTCTACTTCATAGGGCGATCTTATTTTCGCTTCGCCTTGAATGCATTCAACTCCAAGCTTTGAGTAGCGATCAATTGAGTCGTGGGGTTCAACCTCTTTGACCACCTTTTGAACTCGTTCCATCACTTTAGAAAACTCAAACGTCATGGGAAGAGATTCAAAACCAAACTCGGCGGCACGCTTAAAGTAATTAAGGATTTTGGCAGATCGAATCAGCGCCTTGCTCGGAACGCATCCCGTGTTTAAGCAATCGCCGCCCATTTTGTGCTTCTCAATAAGCGCAACTTTGGCCTTAACGGCCGAAGCAATATATGCAGACACAAGACCTGCCGAGCCCGCGCCGATTACAATCATGTTATAGTCAAAGCGCTTTGGTTTTTTGAATCGTGAAAGATGCTTTCGAGTTTTTACTGCTGCAATCGCCCATTTTGAAATGAGAGGAAGAAGACCGATGAGTGCAAATGAAAATAAAATAGGTAGCGAAAAAATCCCGGTTACTGAATGAAGCTGTGAGAGCTCAGTGCCTGCATTTATATAAACGGCGGTTCCGGGCAGCATTCCGAGTTGGCTGACGAACAGAAACGTCAGCGTTCTAATCGATGTCACGCCCATCACGAGATTAATCAGAAAGAATGGGAAGAGAGGAATCAGACGAAGAGTAAAGAGGTAAAACGCTCCCTCCTTCTCGATGCCGCGATTAATTTTCGCGATACTCTCGCGAAACCTCCGCTCAACAGAATCACGAAACAAAAATCGCGACGCTAAAAAAGCAAGTGTCGCCCCAAACGTGCTCGCAATCGACGCGAGTAGCGTCCCGAACCAAAAGCCAAAAATGGCGCCCCCAGCCAAGGTGAGGACCGTTGCCCCAGGTAAAGAGAGAGCGGTCGATAGGATATAAACCGCAAGGAACAGCAGGATTACAGCGACCGGATGGCTGTCATGGTAGCTAGAAAGAGCGGCCTGAGATGCTTTTAGGCTCTCTAGCGAAAGATACTGTGACCATCCAGCCCTTTGATAGAGCAAAACGAGAGCCGCCGCTAACGCAATCAGTCCAAGTTTTGCTATTCCTTTTCGCGACATAGACCCTTCTTGCGCCTGCCAGTACTCAACAACCAAGCAATAACTTGGCCTAATGTTGAGTGTTGGATCTAGCCAGTTTCTTACATGATTTTTTTAAATCTAAGGGCCACGAAGGATTCGGGATCTTTGCTGTAAGAAGATGTCATTGAAACTCACTAAGGTGAGCCAGGCCACGCGCTAAAAGTTCTTTAGGGTGCGCAATTTCATCGTGCGGAGCCCCCCGATTTCATCTGAGCGGAGCCATTTCGGAGCGTCAGCGACGGGTTCTACTCTTGGGCCTTCTTTTTTTCCAGTTCTTTGTTGTTGAGGCGGGGGCGGTAGCTTGGGCCCTTGAAGGTGATGACCCGTCCCGGCGGCTCCAGGCGGTCGACGAGGGCATCGAGGATGACCTCGTCGCCTACGACCTCGCCCCAGTGGTCGATGGGGAGCTGCGTGGTGATGATCGTCGATTTTCCGTAAGAGCGGTGCTCGATGACATCGCGTAAATCTTCGGCCTCCTGGGCATTGAGTTTGCGCATCCCCCAGTCATCGAGAATCAGAACGTCGGGCCGCACGAGAGAAGCGCGGAATTTGAGGTAACCGTTCGAAGCCCTCGCTTCAGCAAGTGTTTCGAGGAAGTCGGTGACAGCCAGGAAGAGCGCCGTCTTGCCGTGCTCGCAGGCGAGAAGCCCGAGGGAGCGCGCGAGAAACGACTTACCCACGCCGGTTGCCCCGACGATGATGAGGGGTTTTCCGCACCATTCAAGTTTCGAGAGTTCCCTGAGCTCCGCTTTCGTAATTCCGCGGCTCATTGTTAGATCGAACTCCTCAAGGCTTGCCCCGTTCCGGATTTTGGAGCGCTGCTTTCGCGTCGTCGTTGCGCGCTCGGTGCGATACCGCCACTCGTGCTCGAAGAGAGAATCGAGCGCCTCGGTAATATGCAGCTCTCCCTTGTGCAGGCGCTCGATTACGCCCTCTATGGCGGGCAGCATTCCCTGGGTTGATAGTCATCTTTAGCTGGGTTTTCGCTCGGGCGAGTGGACGTAATCTGCCCTTATCGGACGTTCGCGCTTGTACTGCCGTTTGCCACAGAGCCGCCTGGACCGATCTGGCGCCGCGACCAGGACCTGCTCGCCCAGCTCGAGGCGATCGGGCGGCGCCGCGATTATGTGGAGTCGAACGCGCCTGCCCTGCTCGGCGCCGAGGTGGCTCGGCCTGCCAACTCCACATAATCCGGCTCGCACCATAAGTTCTGTTATGGAGAGCACCCCATAACAGAACGGGTTCACGTTCTGGGGCCTCAGCAAGCCGCCGCGCCGGCCGGGCGATCCGCTGGTCGCGCTCGACCGCGCCTGGGGGCGCTACCATGCGCGCGCGGAGGGCATCCTCAAGAGCGGTGTCATTGACGAGAACCGGGTCAAGATCCTCTCGACGGTCAAGAAGCACTTCGTCGCTCTCGAGGCCCTGCGGGAGCGCGTGGCATGACTGCCCCGAGCTTCTTCCAGACACGCATCGGCCAGCGCTTCTACGAGGCAACGATGCCCAAGATTCCCGACCAGCTCGAGCGTCTCAACGCCAACCTCGAGGCGCTCCTGGCCGAGCACCGCAGTCTCCCCTGCTTCACAAGATCGGTCGCCTCTGGAAACAATCTGTCCGAGGTCCTGCTGCCGAAGGGCACGAGCCACCGCCTCGAGAGCGCCGCGCTCCACAAGCTCGCCGCCGATGTGGAGCTGGCCTCGCGCGAGCGCTGGATCGCCCAGACTTCTACGACGCCCGCGGCCGCCCCCCGATTTCGCCGGCCGACGCGACGCCCGCCGAGGCCGAGCGGGGGATGGCGATGCTCCTGAAGCTGGTGGGGTGAACAGGCGCCCTTGAGCGCGTATTCTCGACTTTTATTGACTATTGCACGGATTGACAGAGTGGCGTACAAACTCTCCGCCGATGGGGAAAGCACCGACATCACTGCCGTTCGGGGACGGCCACGCGGCTGAAGCCTGGGTCTCTATCGAGCAGGTCGCGGCATATCTCGGAGTCCGTAAGGACTCGGTCTACCGCTGGATCGAGAACCGCGGTTTGCCTGCCCAGAAGGTCGGCAAATTGTGGAAGCTGAAGTTGTCGGAGGTGGATGCGTGGATGCGCAGCGGCGGGCGGAAACGCGCTCGACACGAGCCGCTCTCGCCTGTCCTCACCGCGCAGCCTGGGCCCACCATCCTCGTCGTGGATGACGATGAGGTGCTCCGCGAGACGATCGGCGACTACTTGTCCGACCAGGGTTACTCGGTCGTTCACGCCGCCGACGGCGCCGAAGCGCTCGCCATGCTGCGCGGCGCCTCGGGCGCGCGGCCATCCCTGATCGTCCTAAACCTCGTCATGCCGGTGATGGACGGTTGGCAGTTTCGCGACGAGCTGGGACGCGACCCAGTCCTTAGCGCCATCCCTGTCTTGCTCATCACGGCCGAGCGCCGCATTCAGCTTACTGGCCCGGACGTCCTCTGGAAGCCGCTCGACCTTGGACTGCTGCGGGACGCTGTCCGTCGGCACTTGCGGGACGCACCATGAAGCGCCCTGGCGAGGAACGGCCTTGGTTTCTTGTGCTCATCGCTGTCTTGACGGCGGCGGTGTTCGGGCTCGACCTCCTCACGTACCTCGCGCTGGCGCCCTGGTTGCTCTATTTCATTCCGCTCGTCCTGTCGTTCTTCACCGCTCGCCCGCTTCTGCCCGTGGCGCTAGGGCTCATCTGCACCGCACTGCTCGCAATCGGCTACGCGTACTCGCCTCGTCCGCCGATGGAGGCGCTCGTCACCGTCTCTCTCGTCAACCGGTCTTTGGGCGGCGCGGTGCTCATCGCGCTCGGCTTCGCGGGCCGTCAGTTCATCACGGCCAAGATCCGCATTGCCCTCCAAGACTGGATCAACCAAGGACAGATGCAGCTCTCCGCGAAGATGCTCGGCGAGCGGGACGTCAGCGAGCAGGGCCGCCGCGTCCTCTCCTTCCTCGCCGAGTATCTCGGTGCGCAGGTCGGGAGCCTCTACGTCGGCAACGGCAACGGGTCCTTTGTCCGCGTGGCTGGTCACGGGCTCGAGTCCCTCGATCCAAGAAGCGAGGTCGTCGCCGCCGGGCAGACGCTCGTCGGCCAGGCCGCTGCCGACGGCCGCGCTGTCCTCTTGAACGACGTTCCCGATGGCTACATCGACGTGCGCTCCGGCATTGGCGCCGCCAAGCCGCGGACGCTTTGCCTGCTGCCCACGTCGGCCGACGGCGCGGTGAACGGCGTCATCGAGCTCGGGTTCTTCTCCGCCCCTCCCAAAGCGACGGGTGAGCTGCTCGACACCGTCGCGTCCTCGGTGGGAATGGTCATCCGCTCGGCGCAGTACCGCAAGCGCCAAGCGGAGCTGCTCGAAGAGACGCAGCGTCAAGCCGAGGAGCTGCGGGTTCAACAGGAGGAGCTAGAGACAGCCAACGAAGAGCTCGAGAGCCAGCAGGAGACGCTCAAAAAATCGCAGGTCGAGTTGGAGGAGACGAACAGCCAACTCGAAGAGCAGGCGCGCACGCTCGAGCTACAGAAGGAGCATCTCGCCTCGACGCAGGACGTCCTGCGGAAGAGGGCCACCGAGGTCGAGCGCGCGAGCGGCTACAAGTCCGAGTTCCTCGCCAACATGTCGCACGAGCTGAGGACTCCGCTCAACAGCGCGCTGATCCTGGCGAAGCTCCTCCTGGACAACAAGCAGGGGAACCTGACCGACGAGCAAGTCCAATACGCCGCCAATATCTACTCGGCGGGCAACGACCTGCTCACCCTCATCAACGACATCCTCGATCTCTCGAAGGTTGAAGCGGGTAAGCTAGAGCTCGCGATCGAGCCGCTCGACCTCGGCAAGCTGTTCGAGGCAGCCAAGCAGCGCTTTGCCCCTCTGGCGCGTGAGAAACAGCTCGACCTGACTGTCGCGCTGGAACCCGGCTGTCCCGAACGCATCGAGACGGACAGCGTGCGGCTGCAGCAGATCATCACGAACCTGCTCTCGAACGCAGTGAAATTCACCGAGCGCGGCGCGGTTCGCCTGCGTGCCCGCGCTGGCGAACAAGACGATGTGCTGCTCTCGGTGGAGGACACGGGCATCGGTATCCCGGCGCACCAGCACCAGGTGATCTTCGACGCGTTTCGGCAGGCGGACGGCACGACCAACCGCAAGTATGGCGGAACAGGCCTTGGCCTCTCGA
>Ga0163144_10030847_pt1 | contig 10243 bp, 14 predicted proteins | sample OliLak19BULKMAT1_FD_123175 | JGI IMG/M metagenome (GOLD analysis project Ga0163144, IMG submission 123175) | Freshwater microbial mat bacterial communities from Lake Vanda, McMurdo Dry Valleys, Antarctica - Oligotrophic Lake LV.19.BULKMAT1 | ecosystem: Environmental > Aquatic > Freshwater >...
GTTTGGCGGTGTAGTTCTTGGCGCATTCTCGGAGGATTTGACTTGAATCGAAATGCCATAAAACGTCGCTGGGATAATCCTCCGAACGAAACAGCATCTCACCTAATTGATTTCTGCCGACGCAAAAATATCTACCGGTCTCGTATCGTATTTCGTACCACCTGCCCGTGATCGGCGTGATGGCTTCAGGGATCGGCGTGATGGCTTCAGGGATCGGCGTGATGGCTTCAGGGATCGGCTGCACCGGTTCAATGCGACGGCGGTAGATTAGCACAATTCGGTTTGTCATCAAAGAACCAGCGGATTCCGATGCGATCCAGCGATCCGGCGACCTGGCGAGATACTCATCGCCAGGCTGTATCACCTCGCCAACCGAGAGTAGCCGCCACTGCAATGCTTTGATTTCATTAGTTTTCATGGTCATTCTCAGTTGGTGGAAATGGGATAGGCAATCGGTAATCCGATGGATTTTCTGGATTCTTCTTGCTTGACTTCAATTGGAACTAATTCAAAATAGTATTCATTACCTATCTTGAATTGCTGCACTTCTTTATTAAACTCGATGTCGTCCTTGCTTCCTCCTGTCTCTACAAAGACTTCAAAGTCGCATATAGGATTGTGTATCTCTTTTGATGTTGGGATTCCTCCTTCTTCTTGTGCCGGAACTGATATTGTTTTTCCGTATGATTCAAAAACATAGCGTTCGCCGTGTGGGTATGATGTTACGCGGTTGAGTTTTGCTTTGATCTTCATGAAAAGTTTCCAGTGGAAAGGTAAGACGGTAATCCGATTCCGGCGAAGGACGGTAAGAGGTAATCCGATTCCGTCGAAGGACGGTAAGACGGTAAGACGGTAAGACGGTAAACCATTCGGGGAATAAGCCTTTCCCCGAATGGTTGAAATGATCCTCATTTATTTATTAATCATCTTCTTCTTCTTCATCTTCATCATCTTCATCATCATCATTTTCACCCCAATCAACATCAGGGGAATCATCATCTTCATCTTCATCATCTTCATCATCTTCTTCTTCATATCCTTCTTCTTCTCCTTCAATCGAAGATAGTTCGATGCTATCCAAATCAAGTACAGCAATAGGAAGATCAAGTGCTGGCTCCTGATCCTTCAGGTTATATCCAGAAAATCCTTTCGACTTATCTGAAACAGCGGTGTTAATCTTTGCCTCAATTTCTTGGAAGTAGAGTTCAAGCAATTCACTGTACTCATCAACCTTACCGTTCATTTCAGCAGACTTCTTCTTCTCGCCAAGGATATCCCAGAGTATAGCAATTGCTGCCATAGAAGTAATCAGGTCGCCTCGACGGCGAATTGCTAAGTCGCCTTCATCATGAGCACTAATTTGCAGCTTCAAGCTTTCCTGATAGGTGCTAATCATATCTTTAATCAGTTCAGTTGACTTCAACTTGTATGCGGTATAAATAGGGGCAACTGAAGTTTTCCCGGATTTCATACCATCATTAACAGCAGTAGGAGTAGGCTCTGTGTCATCATCATCTAATGAACTGATGTCAACACCACCAACAACAACTCCTGCATTCAGCTCTGCTGCCGTGTCGGCAGCAGTTGGCGGAATTGCAGCAGAAATTTGCTGAATGGCCAAGCCTGAAACAGTTCCTGTCGCAGCACCTTCAACTAAGGAATCGATAGATGGAGAAACTGGTGCTTGTGGCGGTGGATTCTTCTTGGCATCACGTTCAGCGGCCGTCTCTTTCACACCACCCTCGATTTCTTCCTTGAAGATGCCGTAAATTTTTGCTTCCTCCTTGCTGTGTCCCTCACTGTCTGGACTCTTGAACTTTCGTGCCTTTACATTCCATCCAACAAGAGAACTGACGAGATCAAATGCCCGTGCTCGGCTTAACTTAGATTCTCCTGCATCATCTTCGAGGATAACACCAGAAAGTTCTCGTAGATGACTAAAGGACACACTAAGGTTAAAACCTTCGTTGCCTTTCGGGATATCAATCCTGTGATGAAGTTCCTGAACAATCAGTTCAGCGTCTTGCTGCAAATCAGAAATCTGCTGCTCAGTGAACTGCTCACCGTCACTTGGCTTCGCAAGCAATTCGCCAATCTTGTTCAACATACGGGTGCATTTCCGCATCTGGGACAACTTTGGTTCGCTAATCCTGAAAATCTTTTTTGCAACGTGACCAGCTTTCATATTGAACTTAGTAATCATCGTTTCGATTGCGTCTAATTTCTCCGAAAGAGTAAGGTCTTCTCGATCGTTATTCTCAGCAACAGACTTCTGGTAACAATCTGAATCCTTTGCATCGTTGTCGATTGTAACACGGATCATTTTATCCTGAAGATGCTTTCTGTGATCTTCCGGGTATGCCATTGCAGCAGTCTGGCAATCGTCTAAATTATTAAGAAACAGACGTTCTTCATATGGAAGACCATTTTCCTTGTTGTACTTATCAATCAGTGGTCGGTAGACCATACGTCTGAACGCTTCAGTGCGACACCATCCAGCGAACACGGCAAAAGTTCCATCGGGTTTGCGGCCAAGGACAACAGGTTGCAGCAATCCATTCTGATTGATACTGTTTTCCAGCGTATCAATATGACCACCTCGGACATTCTTGCGTGGGTTTTCAAAATACGTCGTATCTAACTGGTCCACGTTCATCAAGAACGATTGCGAATCGTTCTGTAGAGTCACAAGCTTCGCCACACCATCATTCGGGGAAAGGTCTACCTTTCCACCATTCGGGGAAAGGTCTACCTTTCCACCATTCGGGGAAAGGTCTACCTTTCCACCTACAACGGATTCCAATTCTGCGGTACTCATTTTTCATTCCCTTTCCATGCCATCACTTCTTTCCAGTGGAAACTCGCATCGTAAATAATGCTGAAAAGTTATTCCAATGGGCTGCCAGTCATTATATCAGATGGTTAATGCCTTATCAATAGGCCAGCAACCATAAATCTCTGATATACATTGCGTGGGTAGTGTATCACGATGTCACTGCCAGGTCTTCGCGTAGGACTAAACGGATTCTCTGACAAAACAGGTTCTTCCTTCTCTATCTCAGCAACCAATCTCTCAATATAGTCGTACTCAGAGTCTCTGCATTTCTTACAACCTATCACATAGTACCAAAATCTCTGGATGTTGCACCAACAAACTAATTGTCTGTGCATATACTTGAACTCATCCGCCCGCAATGCAACCGCTTCCATGTCCGGGTCATCTGGTGCATGGAAGCAGAGCAATGCAGGCGGATTTAGGATGCTTTCGTGGGTTATCTTATAGTCATTCCCATCTTCATCAAATAATGATTGCATGTTCCGGCGAGGTAATCCGATCCCGGCGAAGACGGTAAGAGGTAATCGGTAATCCGATTCCGGAGAAGACGGTAATCCGATCTAGATGTTATCGTATAATAGTATCCCATGTTGCTGTAATTTATAGCCGCTTGGTCCTTTCAAAATTTCCAGTGGTCGTTCTTATTGTGCTATTTATTTTTTCAATCTGTTCTTCTGCTCCCTGCAATTCAATGAAGCAGTTGCATACGCGAAGGTGGCAACGCAGCTTAGAAGCAAGTAATCCCATTGGATCAAGCTCTGCTGCTTCCCTTTCCTCTTGGCTGATAGGTGGAAACTCGTTAATCATTGATTGCTTGTTTCGATCAAAGACTGATTTAAGTTTCCTGAAATCAGTGACATTGATTGAACCGTTTGCAACCACCGATGATCTAACCATTTCTAGTGCGTTTAGTTCGATAGGATTAAGATTATAATTCGTGGATAGTATTGGTATCATCAGTATTGCAGTTAGGTTTTTATTGATGCTGAATCTGCTGTTGTAATATTGAACTGCATCTTCTGGATTGATTGGCATCATGTTGTCGCCTATCATATTGCTTGGTTCCTTTTATTGATTGTCCGTGTTTGCTGGATTGTGCTTTGCTGCTTCATACGCTTCCTGTTCCTCAATCTTCATTCGCAGCCCTTCGCTAACTATTCCCTTTCGTATAGCAGAATATATACTTCTTCGTAGCTTCTTGTTAATTGCTTCATGGGCTTTTTGTTCAGCGGTAAGGGTTGGTTTTTTCTTTGACGCTTCTAGCTGCCTATTGATTTCTTCTATCCTTACCGCTTCGATTCCAGCGGAAAGACTTATCGGCTTGGCTGGGGTTAATCGCATCCATTCATCAGTGTTCTTATGGTAGTCACATAAACACCACTCACCGATGATTACTATGTTGCGTTCAAACTGATTAGCTGCCTTAAATGATTCGTGTTTTGATTTACTTATTTCTTCTTCGCTGGGTTCTGGCGGGAATGGTAGATAAGATGACTGGTCCATGCCTGTCTGGACGCAACGCCACTGCAAGGTTTCCTTCGTGCAGCCGTATGCGTAACCAGTGTATTTCTTGTTATCTATCCACCATTCCTGCATTTCCTTAAGCCTCATTTCCTTTTCGTAGAGAATGTACTCTGAAAATGCTTTAATTAGAATTGAGTACAACCTTGATAAATGTTTATGTTGATATGCGATATTCATCTGGTAAAGTTGCTCGCATACTATTCGGTGAGATTTAAGAAAACATTGTAGGTAATGTGGATTCCAGATTTCAATTGGAATCCCTCTATTAACAGTGTCACTCCTGTATGCAATCCGTGAATCAATGTCCGTGCATAGGTCAACAAAGTCAGTGCCATAGAATCTACTTGTCTCTGGTTCCATGATCCTTGAATCCGTCTTTCCTATCAAAGTTGTATGGGTGGTGGTATAGTGCGTGGTATCTTTTCAGCAATTCATTGAACGTGATCTGGTACACTCGATCATTCCAACTTGGTGTTTGCCTACATGATTCGCACCCCTGTAGTGCAGCAAGAATCGCTTCTATCATACAAAAGCGATCACGATTTTGTTCAACTGTAAGCTGTTCCGTGGAAATAAATCCCATGTTTGTTTATTACCGAGGAAGTTCATAGACCACAAGGCAGAAGAAATTTTTGCCATTGCCCTCACGTCCTTGGCTTATGCAAAACTGCGTATCTGTGATTTTTATATGCTGATTGCAGCCAAGCCATTCATTGATCTGATCTTCTATGAGTGAAGCTGTCGGCGATGTGAATACTTTAACTCGGTTCATGTTTCAGTACCTCGGTAAGAAATTCAATGATTCCAATTCCGCCAAACTTATTGTTAGAAATAATCTCCTTTACCGTAATGATGCCTTCTTCTTCACCATTCCTTTCTCTTTTCTCTTTCCAAAAACGCGGTACGCCGACGTTCTGGTTTCTGTGATTCTCGCTATCAGAAATGTCGTGCAGCATTACTGCCTTCGGTGAGAAGACTTGAATATAATTATTCCAGTCATTTGTTACGCCTTCATAGCTATGGTCAGCGTCAATGAAAAGCAAAGGGGTGATGCAATTTTTAATTTGAATGGCATTCTTTATGAAATGCTTGGCATCTTCAATTGTTTCCTTACTTTGTGAATCACCTAGTATGGATGTGACTGGAATTCCTGTTAATTCACGAAGCCATAATTCACTACGCTCAGTGCCGTTGGTTCCTTCGATGCCCCATGTAGTTCCTGGGATATCAATGCTAAGACATTCATCAAAGAACTGCCCGAAGGCTAGCATTGATAGACCTTCACCGCTTCCAATCTCAACATAAAAGAGATACGGAAGCCTCTGCCTGTAGTAAAAATGATATTGCTTTATGTCATTGATAAAGCGTGACAGCCATCTAATCGCAGCGTCAAGTTCCTCTGCGTCTTGGGCTTTTTCTGGGTTTTTTACAAGCGGGAACAGCGAATCAGAATATCGTATTTTGTTTCGCTGGACATGGGAAATTCCATTCGGCTCTTTTCCATTCGGCTCTTTTCTTTCCACTGGAAACTCTTTTCCATTCGGCTCTTTTCTTTCCACTGGAAACTCTTTTCCATTCGGCTCTTTTCTTTCCACTGGAAACTCTTCATCTTTTTTCATTGCATCTTCCTTTCAATTGGAGCAACGGAATGGTTCAATTTATCCGTGGATCATATATGCTGGATGTCCATGCACTGTCTGGGTACCTGAATACACCATTTTGGTATTTAGTCGCCAGCTTCTTAAGACCTGCTGCCCATTGGCGATGGACTTTGTAGCTTGCAAATGAATAGTTGCGCATTGACCTGTCGCTTGTCCCCTTCTCGTATGTCATTGGTCTCATGTAAATACATGGGGTTCCACCAGATGAATCATAGCAGATGTAAAACTTTGGAGGAGTTATGTATTTGTGATTGTTTTGCTTATCAATCTTTCCAATGTCCTTAGCAAAGCAGCATTCCTTTTTGCAATCGGTTCGTTTTTCATCAATGTCAATATAGCTGAACCTAAGTTTCCTGTTTATATCAATGCAGGGTTCTGCGTTAAAACATTCACAAACCGTTGTGATTAAATCATCTAATACTCTTTCTTGTGCATAGTAGTATTCAGTGTCGGTTGGCTTATACCTATTGCCATCCTCGTCGGACGGATCAAATGATACATGGTCAAAGTCAACCAAGATGAAATGTTTGTGGCGATATGCGATGCTGCGTCCCATTGTGTCACTAGACGGTAAGAGGTAATCCGAGACGGTAAGAGGTAATCCGATTCCGGCGAAGACGGTAAGAGGATTATGTTTCTTCTGGAATTCCCAATTCCCTGCGAATCTTTTCGCGTTCCTTCTGTGCTTTCAGTTCCTGTATTCTGTAGTCACGCACAAGTTGTTTGTTTTTTTCCATTGAAAGTTCTGTTTTGCATTTAATACATGGCTTGTGTACCTTGCTGCCGCATCCATTGCAACGGCTGTAGCCTGTATTTTCCCAGTTACTTATGAATCGTTCAGCAATAATATTTGATGGTTCGTTTTTATTTTTCCTGAGAGAGGAATTGCTGCTTCTTCTTGTGTTAAACCCTATTGTGGCTACTTCTTCCTTGGCAAATTTGCTAATGATACGATCAATTGATCGCATGATGCACAGGCCAGCTACTGTCTTAACTGATATACCAACTACCGTTCCTTCTGCTTCATCAATTTCTGCCTGTCTCTGGCATTCCTCTTTGTGGTAATGAATCAATTCAAGTACAGTAGAGATTGAAAGGTTTGTGAATTTGGATATTCTGAAAGGCTTGGTTCCTTTGAAATGAAATTCAAGAGCAACCTTCAACTGTCGCATCGTTGGTTGTTGTGGCATTTGAGTTATTTCCAGTGGAAATATTACGAATGATGTGGCTATCTAGGTCCTGTTGGAAATGTGTTATCATCCAGAAACTTCTTTATTGCTTCCCGGACATCATCTTCACCATCATCATCTCCACCATCGTCATATTCACCATCGTCAATATAGAATACGCCTCCGCGTCCAATTGAAATTCCTTCGATGAATTCTACATCGCCGGAATATCCCAGCGCGCGACCAAGTGCCATGAGATCATAAAATCCATCGTATGGTATTCCGTGTCTGCTATCTAAGCAGCGTATGCAGGAGGAACGATAGAGCATTCTAGCTTGATTCATTGCCAGCCTCATGTGCTAGGGGAAATGGAAAGGTAAGAGGTAATCCGATTCCGGCGAAGGACGGTAATCGGTAATCCGATTCCGGCGAAGACGGTAAGAGGTAATCGGTAATCCGATTCCGGAGAAGACGGTAATCCGATTCCGGCGAAGGACGGTAAACCTTTCCCCGAATGGTGGAATGGTACTTACATGTGAGGGGTGTGAACTATTTGGTTTCCATCATTGTCTTCGACGCATTCAACCCAGAGTTGAAAAACCTGTGATTTTTTAATCATCTTATTTTCTAGCATGTAATCAAATGCAATTTTCTTTGCGTTATACAGCGTCGGAGCATATACCGAAATTTTGTGCGACCCGAACCCACAGATGTATCCGAAATCATTGTTTGTTTTTTTGTTAATTTCTGTAATCATTGACTTGCTCAATTCAATTGCTGCGTTAAGGACATCAACAACTTCTTGTTGTGTTCTAGAAGAATCGTCGTTCCACTTAGAAAAGGAATTTGCATGTACTCTCCTGAATGTTTTGATTGATTTTTCTACTAAAATAAACATAGGATTAAGTAGTGTGTGTCGGTAGTCAATGACTGCGTACATTGCACCAACAATACACCACTTGCAAGCTTCGATACTATCTGACGGGACTTGTTCATTTCTTGAATTTCTTGCGGAAACTTCCTGACACCAGGAATTAGGACTACTAATTTTGTTGCGTGCTTTCGTTAGTGCTTTAGTGACTTCTGATTCAAGCATTGGTTGGTTCCTTGCTAGGGGAAATTGAATGGTGGAATGGTGCATGATGGATGGTGCTTGTATTATTAAGTATGGATTGTGTACATATCCCGTAATTTTTTAAGTATGGATTCGTGATCCAGATCATTGTTAATGAAATTATACCACGCAATAGGCAATTCTTCTGGGTCCTTACCCTTCAATGGACCGAGCAGGTTGAACATCAAAATCCCACTTAGCCGAGGCTTGGCGGAATGGATGCCATGCGATTTAATATCCTCGTTTTTGTATATCGAGAACTCAAAACTAAGCTGGCTAGAAAAGTCATGGTGAAGTGACACGAAGTTGCGCTTGTATCCCTCTTGGCAGGAAGGTTCGCAACCCCATGACCTGAGATAATTTATCTTTTTATCCCACGTTTCCCTGAATAAATCGAACATGCAGGTTTGGCAATGTGATTCAATGAAAACATCGGAAGGATTGGAACGTATTGAACCTTTACCGATTTTCGTTTGAGTGACTTTATGTATTACTGGTGAAACAGCAGACATATTCTGAAATGCTGACAAGCGGCTTCTCATTTCATTGGAAAACTGGGAAAGCTGGGAACTGTCTTCCACCTTTCCACCATTCGGGGAACTGTCTTCCTTTCCACCATTCGGGGAACTGTCTTCCTTTCCACCATTCGGGGAACTGTCTACCTTTCCACCATTCGGGGAAAGGTCTACCTTTCCACCATTCGGGGAAAGGTCTACCTTTCCACTGTAAACTAATTCATTCCAGTTGTCGGGGGAAAGGTATGGTTCAACATAACCATCACACATAATGTCGTATGTATGAACAGGATTGTGGACTTTTCGGATTCGTTTTTTTAGTATACGTTTACACATTTCACTATCAAATTGCACCTGAATATCACCATTCGGGGAAAGGTCTAGCGATGATTGATGTGCCATGTTATTCCTTTGGCTTGGAGCAATTGGAGCAATGGGAGATTGCGAACAAAGTCAATACGGTAATCGGTACACCGATTCCGGCAAAGACGGTAATCGGTACACCGATTCCGGCAAAGACGGTAAGGGCAAAATAGGCGTTTACCATATCATAGGAGATTAGTGGAAAGGTAAACCTTTCCCCGAATGGTGGAAAGGTAAACCTTTCCCCGAATGGTGGAAAGGTAGACCTTTCCCCGAATGGATGAATGTCAAGTGCGATGTTTTCTAGCATTTGAAATGCAAACCTTTCATGAATGGCTGGTGGTAATGGCTGAATGAATCCTTATCGGATTTTCTATCGAATCCTTACCGATTTAATCTAGTGGCAAAACACATATCAAAGCAACCAGTTGGCATTAGTGCCGCGTTGTGGAATGACACACCACCACATTCATGTCCATTAACGGTAAGGGATAGGTTATGCAGTCGCTTGTTTCTGCGAACCCAGTTCTTCATTATTTTGAATGACCTAAACCCGGTTGTGTACTGGGTTTCTTGGCAACCAGTTGGCGTGAAAACTAACCGCAATGAACCAAGGGAATAGTGTGGGTGCAATTTGGCGAGGCGCTTGTCACGTGTACCATTTGCAGTCCATCTGTGTTGCGAGAGTGATACAGATGGTAAGATTCCGATTGAAGATTGGCTATCTATAGTTCGGTTAAGTGCCACTAGGTTTCTTGGTCGGCGGTAATTGTATGGTGCAATTGATTCGTATAAACAATCCAAATCTACATTGGACTGTTCTGAAATCCCCCATTCAGAAATCCAGCTAGGAATTTCAGCGGACTCCTCAATTCCCAATTCAGCAACCACCATAGACAATGTATTGTCCAGATGCGTTACTGGTGGAGTAAATCGTCGATTGATATTCTTATTTGAAATGATGGTTGACATAAGATCTCCTTAATTGGGGTAATGGGGAAACGGTAAATGGGGAATATGGTACGCGTGTGGGGGGAATGGGGAATCGGATTACCGGATTA
>Ga0163144_10030848_pt1 | contig 10242 bp, 7 predicted proteins | sample OliLak19BULKMAT1_FD_123175 | JGI IMG/M metagenome (GOLD analysis project Ga0163144, IMG submission 123175) | Freshwater microbial mat bacterial communities from Lake Vanda, McMurdo Dry Valleys, Antarctica - Oligotrophic Lake LV.19.BULKMAT1 | ecosystem: Environmental > Aquatic > Freshwater > Lake...
CTTGTTGAGGTCGCCATTATAATTTATTGGCAATCGTTCCGTAAGGCCCGGAGCCCGCGCATTCAACAATTCGACGTTGACGCCGTACCAAATCACCAACAACTTTTTTGCTTGAATGGTCTCCTGAGAGAGCAGCGAATCCAGCTCGTATTTCGTCCAGAATTTATCCAAATAGACTGGGCTGACGATGATCGTTCCAACTGCTGAATTTCTAAGTCCGTGTTCAATCTTGTGACGCAGCCGGTCGCCCGGCGTCATCTCCATCTCGTCCAGCCATACTCTGAGGCCGTGTTGGGTTAAAATTCGGGAAAGTGGGCGTGCAATGCTCTCTTTGTCCTCTGAAGCATGCGACACAAACACGTCCCACAAGTGTTTCTCTGATTTGGCCCTACCATTTGAACTAGTGAAAAGCCGAACGAATATTCCTCGAAATAATTCCCGCAAGTCGGCCATCTAATACCTCCTCTAATCAACGCACGTTTCCCACCATAAAGGACGGCCCGGATTGCGTGATCGTTCATACAATATCTTCGCAGACGCCTCGACATGGGATCAAAGCCTCCCGTTCGCAGCGTTGGCACGGGATTTCCGAATAGCGTTTTCGAGTGGGCGTCCTGCGGTCGCTCGCACGCGCGACGCAGATCGTCGGCATTTAGCGAAATTTGATCGCCCGTAAAATTCGTGCCCACCAACTGTAAAGACCAAATTAAGCTCGTGAAGCGCCTTAATCTGACACAACAGCCAAGCGAAACGCCTGACTTCACTCGACCCGTCCGCGGTGGAGGATTCGGAATACGCGCCACATAGCACATTAGTCAGCTTAAGCTGTGATATGAGATTATCGAGCTTTGCGCAAACCCGAGGTGAGTTAACGAAATGAACTCGGAGACCCCCTCTCGTCGCGCTTCGAGGGCTGCGCCACGGAAGACAAAACTGTCCGGGGGATCATCGAAGGGGCGGCATACGAATATCTCGGCCGAATTGGAGGACACACTCCGCCCAAGCTCCACACACGCGGTCCTGAGCTCAGACAATCCGCCTGCAACGCAAAGATTATCTTCCTCCGTATTACCACTGATAAAAAAGCACTTCATATTTTTAAACTCTGGATTGCTGCGGTTGAACGCGCCAAATTCTGCACGTGACTCAGCCACCTCTCGTATCGGCACCCGTAAACTTTACGCGATGCGAGCCGCATCACAGTTAAAAAGCGCATATTGCGATGAGCCAAGCCCATATAGTGAGCGCACCTGTGTGAGAAACTCAGTTTGTCCACCATAACTCGGGTGCCTTACCTTCTGCACAGGAATACCTCCGGCAAGACGCGCAGCTACACCAAAGGCGTCGTTGCCCACCGCAACTATTCTCAGTGGCTTGAGAATGCGGATTAATTCTCTCAGAACACCTTCACCGGCCACTCGTTCCATTGCATTATGCGGTCGATTTGTAAATGCATTCTCTGATTCATGTGGATGGAATGGAAATACATTCCAAAGAAAGACCGGTGCGGAAATCCCATCCAGAACACTCCAAATTACCGACGCTGTTCGCTCAGCCACGGGATTTCCCAATGTGGCCCGCTCGACGGGAATGCCCCAACGACTCACGTGATTTTGGAGGTGCGCGTCGTCGGTCAACGCCAATCCTGTCCGTCGACCTCCCCGGTATCCGAGATCGCGCCCAATCCAGATTGCATCAATTTTGCTAGCTTGAGCCTTTTGCATCAGCGCCGAGAGCAAAGAGGATCGGCGCCGAGGCGCATCCATGTGATCATGAATAATACAGCGGTCAACGTAGGGATTGAAGCAATTCGAAAACCGCATCGAAACCAGTGAACGCACGAACGGGTGCAATTCCATACTCCTATCCTAGTTCCTCAAAACGTATTGAACGGCTTTCACGATTACCGATCACATAACCGCCACGAGTTTCTCTCAGCTTCCGGAAAACGCTGTATCCGTCGAGTATCGCACGCTCCCAGAGTTTGAGCGGACAAGCCTCCACCTCATACCCGGAAACAAACTCTTTGATGGTCTTCAGAATATCTAGGGAGACTCTGCCTTGTCCTTCGAAATGGTTCAGTGATTTCGCTCGTGCGAATATCCATGCTGTGAGTCCCTCTTCGATAACGATCGCTCGCCCGCCGTCTTCAGTCTCGTCATACAGAGTCTTGCTCTTGCGTTTCTGTTTGATGAGCGCGCGGAAGACAGGCGACCAATGCAAAATCGCCGCGTACGACAAATGAAATACGTCGTGAAATCGATATCCGTCTGGGTCAGATATATTGTCGGTCAGTGCGTCCCCAATAAATACGTCGTTCCATCTAAGGTAGCTCTTCCCTGTTTTGCGCTCCTCAATCCTAATGCGAAATTCATTCGGAATTTGCTCTTCAGTCTCAAATCCGTCGTCAAATCGGGGCAACACACTTGGGTCAGGCGTCACGAACGCACCTTGTGCCTTAGATTGGTTGGTCCTGACGACGGCCGCGAAACTCAGCCCCGTCGAACCAAGGGCCTCCAGGTAACGGACCGCAAATAACTTCAGGTTAATATGGATCTGGCTGTCCTCAGATTCCGCATGGAGCAATACAGCAGCAGCCTTGCCCAATTCAAACAGCGCGTCGTCAATGTTCACTCTTTTGGGCGTTGCAATGCATGCGACAGCGCCAGCAAAAAGGTCGCTCGCCGCGCACGACTTTCGGAAGGCGGCATCCAAAGTTATCTCTTCGAAAATATTTTCAATTGGAACATTGAATCTACGGCAGAGGGCAGCAAAATACCATAGTGCATCACCAAACTCCTCCTCCGCTGCCGCTCTAAATCCAGGGAATGCATTCCCTTCCCGCACATGCTTCTTGGCTGCGGCCATTATTCCACCGACCTCGCCGAAAAGCCCCATTAATACAGGCGCGACGTCATTTCCAAGCACATCCGTATCAATCATCGCTCTCGCATATTCTGATATTAATATGGAGCCAATTTGCAATTTACTCGTTTCGATCGACATTTATGTTTCCTAGGAATGCACTTTAACGATCTTGTTGTTTCCTCGCGAATACCTTGCGTGAGCACTTTCAAAATCATGGGGATCCGCCAGCACTGTGTTTATCGGCGCGCTCTGCGCTATAATTTTAAGAAGTGATTCGCACTTGATAGGTTCAAAGCGACGGTGATTTCTTCCGTTGCGGTAGCCAAGTTCACTCAGAACGACTACCGGTATTTCAATAGGTGATTTCCCGAAATAATAAAAGTGGTCTGAAATGAGGACGCTATCCTGGCTTGTATCATTTATGACATTGTGGTCGTTTTGCTTGCCGTCGGGGTAGCTGTGGTGGGAATCGAGCTGAATCCATTTGTCGCCGACGGAGTGATAGATATTGTCTCCAACCATCATTTTCTGACTTCCGTTTCTCACCGGTTTCTTATCGCGATATTCCATCTCAGCCCAATAGGTATTAAAGTCGATCTTGCGGGTAACCCGCATCGCAAATATGCACCGGCCAGTTGCATTTAACCGATTGCCCCCCATGCCAATAACCCAGTCCCCTGTTGTTGCTGCTCGACGAATCCTGGGCTTGCAGGTGGCCAGAGTACATACGCCGTGAAAAGGGTTTGGCGCGAATCCAAAATCGCGATCAACTACATACACGAAGATACTTGACACTGGCTAGCAACTCGATGTGATTGCAGAGTGCTTGGGCGGGCGCAGGGTTCCGTCTGGCGATTCAAAGATATTTTCTCCACGGTCGATAGCGCGCCGAATGCTGTCACCGTTCCAGGCAACGATTGCCGAGGCATATTTTTCTAGGCTCTTAGGGATATCGGCATCAGTTCCTCCACGATGATAAACGCCGACGATTCGCTTGCCCTGGGTATGAGCTTGGTCAATTTCCCAATTGACCCAAGGTCGCGAGTGAGTCTGAGACCCGATGAGCACAACGATGGTTGATGCCCACGAGATCTTTCGGCGCAAGAGTCGCTTGATTACTTCATCTTGCACCAGTCCTCGGTTTAGTCTTGCTTGGTTAGCGGGTTTTGCCCGAATTGAGCTGTTTCGAACGTCCCAGCCATTACGACCAAGCAGCGAAGTGAACTTGTCTACTATTTTGTCATCCTTGTGGTGGTGGCTGATGAACAGGTGTCTACGGGAACTATCGAAAGACATCGCACACTCCAAGTGGCTCAGTTAGACTCAATATATTAGGCGCGATTGGTTGGATACACTCGGATGCTGGCCAAATCGTTGTGTAATTCCGAGGATTAGTAAGCCTAATACGTTGTCAACGTCACTTGAAATCGAAAGCTCCAAGTTTTGAATCGCGTCCAGGCCATTGTATCGCGCACTGTCTGGCTTCGAGCTTTCTTGCAGCCAATCGCGCAGTCGTTCACCGTCCGAGTGCAGATTCATGGCTGCATCGGAACCATCGGAAGAAGTTGAATACTGCGCAACCAGCGCCGTACGTGATGTTGTTTGTGATCCTTGCCAATCGAGCGGATTTAGCGCAATCGTTGGGCAGTCGGAACTCCCCCAAGCTGCCACCAAAGCGGCGCACCCCCCGAGTAATCCGATCACATAGACGGGCTTGGATTCAGCAAAATGCATCATCGCCTCTTCGGCAATACCTGCGTATCGCCCTGCAAAACCGGCAGTCTTGCCACCACAGATGATTCGAGCGCTCGATTCCCTGGCCATCTTTCGGCGCATCGCTGTAAACGCGCGTGCCTTCATATACCCGCGGTTCTCCTCAGTCTCGTCCAAGCCGTTAAGATCACTTGGAAGCTCGCAGGCGACGATTTCCATCGCATCCCTGAGCGCGTTTCGCTGCGCGGATGTCAAATCGCGTGCCAGATGAAAACCCAGGTAGTTTTTGACGGTGCTGGTGTGCTGACCGCGGCGGTGATACGAGCGCACGAGGTTAAACAACCTTTCCGTGTAGCCACTCGCGCGATGGTCGCCGCCATAGGCCACGTCAATATCGCAAGCAAACAAGGCCCGCATCAAATCGACCCAGAATAGATCCACGTGCTCCGCTACAAGTCCGCGAGATTGCAAATCGCGTGCGTCCGGGTCGGAAATGGACACCGAGATCACGAGATCGTCCATTGACGGTGCACCAGCCGGGTTGCGACGATCCGCGCGCCAACTTACGCAAGTCACTGTCGGTGGCAACAGACCGCACTCGGCGCGGCTGAGTGGCGGGTCCGGATAGACAATGCGCTGGTCTGTAGGCAGTAAGGTGACTAATTCTGGTGCGCGCGCGCTGTATCGAGTTCCAACCGGGGCCGGCATCAACGCCGCCTGCGCCTTGAAGTTCTCGATTCGCAAGCATTCTTCGACTAAAGCAGCGACGACCGCTGCATCGTCTGGTGCGCCCTGTTCCATTCTGAGCGTCGGCAAGTTGCCGAGGTACGGAAAGCTTCGCGATTCACCCTTCAAAAGGACGTTGACCACAAGGATCGGAACATCATTGCGCTTGGCGATCGCGATTTCTCGTTGACACCACTCCCGCTCCGCATAGACATCGGTTTGCAAAACCAACATGGCAGATCGACCGGCGCTTTCCACGAGAACCTCTGACCACTCCGACCCCGGAGGAATATCACGCGCATCAAAGAAACCTTTGATTCTCCACTCGCTCTCGAGCGCCGAGATCATCCTCTTGGCGAGATGAGTACCGTCTGCCTTGGCGTGGCTGACAAAGACCTTGAACGCCTCCACGGGCTCGTCGACATCGGCGCCACGCAACCAGGCGACGCATTCCTGCATCAGCGCAATGGCAAGGAGGCTTCCGTCTTCTATCCGTTGCCCGCGCAACAGCGCCTGCACGCTTTGCGGAAATAGAGTGAACCAGTTGTCGATGAGCCCGGCCGGGAAAAAGCGACACGCCGCCGAATTGACACCCGTGCGCTCTGCGAACGCAACGAGGTCCGTGCGCAGCTCTTGGTCGTTGGTGCAGTCGATCAACTCGTCATCAATCAAGGGCACCACTGCCACGCGCTTCGAGCGTAGCTGCGCCGCCGACAGCAATCGCCCGAATGACTCAGTGGCAACCCGCACCGATATGCCGACTGGTCGCGCAAATGGTAATGCCGGATCACCCTCAAAGCGCGTGATCAGGCGGTTAACCAACGTGTCGACACGCTCCGACCTGGCGCTGGTTCGCACGAGTAGTATCTCAAGTGGTTGCAGTGGCATGTTGTTTCGGTTCCTGATGTTCACCTACATCGTCGGACGATGGTAAAAGAACTCGGTTAAGTTATTCGGTTTCGTCATGATCGACTCGCCTTTAGTGAGTTGCGTGTGTTGCGGCAGCCACAATCGCGTCTAAGCGGGCTGTTTTGCGACCTCCGGCAAGCGCGATCTTGGCGTCTTCCAGGGCGCCGGCCTGATTGCCTTGCAGTTGTCGCGCAGTCGCTCGCAATTCGAGCAATTCCAGGCGCGGAACTGCCGCAAACTTCGCTGTCGCTTGTCTGACCGCTTCATTAATTTCGGCCATGGCGCCGGTCGAATCGAGAGGCCGCACGGGCGTGAATACTTCGGAACCCGCATCAAGGGCAACGGTAAAGTCGGCCTCGGCCTCCGCAGAGCGATTGGCGAGCAGCAGTGCGGTTCCGCGCTGATAGCGCGGCAGACTCATTTTCGGCGTGTCCTCGACCACGCTGTCGTAGACCTTGATTGCCTCGCCCAGCGTCTTGAAGTCCTGCAGCAACTGTCCTGCCAAGCGCATGCGAAGCGCGGCAGAACGCGGCTCGTGGATCAGCGCTGCGCGAAACGCGGCAATCGCTGTTGCACGATCGTCTCGGGCAAGTGCTCGCTCTGCCCTAGTCACTTGTTCCAGTGCCGCAGCGTGCCCTAGATGAAAGGCCTGCCGTGCGGCGAGGCGCCGGACTTGTGCCTGCACCGTGACGTCGTAGGCGAGCCGTCGACCTGCGGCATCAGCGACATGGAGCACCCCTTGCCGATCAATGCCCACCGCTACCAAGGGCTCGGTAAGGTCTGCGGCCAACGTACTCAGTCCCTGCCCATTGCTCTGTATCAGCAGGAGATTCTCAACCGTACTCATATCAGTGGACGAGGTGAAGCGCCGGGTCTGGATGATCAATTGATCCGATCCAGCCACCAGCACCGCCTGTGGTATCTCGCGCATCAGGTCCTGGCGCCAGGCCAGATCGCGGGTGCCTACGTCGAAGGCCAGCAACGCTCCACGCTCACTGCCGAGATTCATCGCGTCAGTCTTAACGCCGACATAGAGCTGCCGACCATCGAACGAGAACTGAAGTGCGGTCACGACCGTAGTCTCCACGTCAGAGAAAAGCGACACGAACTCAACGCGTTCCAGCGTTTCACTCCAGAGCACCACGCGTCCATCTGCGCCGCCGCTAGCGTATCGCACGCGGCCTAGGCCGTCGTGCGCAGCCAAGGCCATGACGCTATCTTCGTGCGCCGCCACAACCGAATACCGCACCTTGTTTTGCTCGAACACGTACAGGCCGATTGCGTGTTCCTTGATGCCCGCAAGAGTCAGTTCAGGCATGTCCGCACGAAGCGCCTTGAACGCCACCTCGGTGCTTTTGAGTCCGAGCACACCATTGACATAACCACCACCGACGAGCAAACCGCCCTGTGGCAGCGGCAGTAACGCCGTAGGCAGGTCATTCGGCAAGGTGATCGTGCGTAGAACAGCGTCACTGAGCTTTCCCGCCCGCAGAGGAACCTCCGCGTCGGAGTTTCCGTCTAACCAGAAAATATCCTCGCCGTCAACTAGCAGACGCTGAAAACTGTCGCCGCGTGCCGGTAGTTGCTGATCACCGGCGCTCGCAAGCGAATCGCGCTCCACGAATTCCGATGACTGCCGATTCCAGGCCAATGGAGTAGACGCGTCGGGAGTCTCGGCAAGTTCCGGTAGGTCCCAAACGAGCACGCTTCCCATCAAATCGCCGCTGTAGAGCTTGTGCTCGCGTGCATCCCAAGCGAGCGCGGTCACCGCGGCGCGGTGTCCGGCCAACTTGATCAGTTCGCTGCCATTTTCGCGCCATACACGAATTCGTTGATCCGCACCGCCGCTAATCAATGCGTAGCCGACTGATTGCAAAGCCCACACCGGGCCCACGTGGCCATTGAAAGCGACGTTCGGATCGGCAATCCAGCCGGTGCCGCTCATGTTCTCCTTTAGAAGCTGGATGGAACCACTCTGCGTCGCTAGGGCAAAGCCAGACGAGAACGGCACGGCAGCGAGAACGTTGCTTGGTTGCGCCAGGACGTCGATCACCATTGGCGTCTCCGATGTCCCGAGCATGACGGGCATCCCAGCGCTGCCACGGCTGGCCGTCCCTGCTACAGGCATTGGCTCGGAATTCGCCCACACCACTGCATTGACTGGGGGCTCGCCGTCGAGTTGGCGCTCTTGCACGGGATTCGGCAAGTCTATCGACGCGCGATAGAGGACACCGCGATCTGTGCCAACGGCAACCTCATCACCTTCGCACGCCACACTAAGCGCTTCCGCAGGCAAGGGTGCATCGACTAGCACCCTACCGTCGGCGTCGAGCCAGAGCAATCCCGAAGCGCCGACAGAGCCCTGTACTCGATGACCATAGGCTAGTGCGAACCCGCCGGAGTCCAGCGAACAGCCCGCGTTCGCACTCAAAGCCTCGCCAGTGCGAATGATCGGGTTACTTATTGCAAAGCCGGCGCGATTCAACACCAGCGCTGCGCTGTCGCTGGCAACCAGCAGGCGCTCGCCGTCAACGGACCAGACGAGCGTGCGTATCTGTCCGAAGGAGCCCATCGGCGGCTCAAGCCTGCGTACCAATCGCGCTTGGCGAACGACCTCCGTCAAGGCAGCCTTGAGTTCCGGCGAGGAGTGCTCAGCATCGGCTGCGTGCGACTTCAGGACAGATTTACTCGCTGCCACCGGGTCTGACCCCAGATCCAGCATTGCTTGGGCCGCCAAACCACGTTGTGTGGAAGCGCGTGTTTGGGCAAGCGCTTCATTGCGAGCCAGCGTCGCCTGCCAGACCCAGTAGATCAATCCGCCCGAGAGAATCGTTAGCGACACGATCGCGGCACGTGCCAGGTTCAGGGAACGACGCTGCTCCGCAATCTGGCGACTCCACAGTTGTTCCGGCTCGACACCATGGATTGGCGCGGCCAATTTGCCCAAGCGCATCCACCAGTGATCGTTTCGCGACTTCGGCGCTTCGCGCAGATCAATCCAGCTCGGCTCAGAGTCGAAAGCCTTTACCAGAACATCCGGCAAGAATTCGACCGCGCTACTGAACTGAAGAGTACCGTTTGCGAAGCGCAAATCGCTACCCGCCGACAAGACAAGCAACAATCGCTTCGGATCCTGGTGTCTGATCAGCCAGCGAGTGATCTCGTCCAAACACCACGGCCGCGAATGGAGTTCCGGCCGGACCAACACGACCATGTATCGAGTTGAGTTGATCGCCCTCTGGATTTGGGCCGGCAACGCCCCTGCGCCCACGCTGTGCTGGTCAAGAAAGACCTTCAGCCCAATCGGTTTGGCCTCTGCTCGTCCCAACTTTTCCAGTCCGTCCTTCAAGCGACTGGCAAGTGCACCATCAAGGCGGGATACGTGACAAAGGAAAGCATCAAATAACAAGTGCGCGCTCAGCTCGCCGTGCTGATCGACTTGATCGTGAAGGTGCGATTCGGTTGGTGGCATATCAAGGGATTAGGAGATCTAAAGCCCTTTTTGGTCATTATACTTGGCTGCTGATTCCCAGGTGGTGCGTCGACGTAACAATCCAGGATGAAAGCATCGCCTTGTTTGAGCGTGACCGGACCTTCGGCAAATTTACCAATGCGAATTTTCGGTCCCTGCAAATCGGCCAGGATCGCCACTTCGCGGCGCAGTTCGCGCGCCAGCTCGCGAACTTCAGCCGCGCGGCGCAAATGGTCAGCGCTGACGCCGTGCGACAGATTCAAGCGCGCGACGTCCATGCCGGCTTCGATCATGGCGAGCAGTGCGCCTGCGCGATCGGTCGCCAGTCCGAGGGTCGCGATAATTGTTGTACGACGCATATGCTTAAGTCTCGAAGTGGACGATGGCGCGCGAGCGCTGGCTTCTTGTCGATCATTGCACAAACTGCGGTTAATTTTTTAGTTGTGCTGCACGCGGGTCGCAAACCACGCGCCGCGGCCCGTGGCGCGGAAATTCCGGGACACCCATCAAATCGCTAAATGAAATTCCGGGACACCCATCAAATCGCTCGCCGA
>Ga0163144_10030850_pt1 | contig 10242 bp, 9 predicted proteins | sample OliLak19BULKMAT1_FD_123175 | JGI IMG/M metagenome (GOLD analysis project Ga0163144, IMG submission 123175) | Freshwater microbial mat bacterial communities from Lake Vanda, McMurdo Dry Valleys, Antarctica - Oligotrophic Lake LV.19.BULKMAT1 | ecosystem: Environmental > Aquatic > Freshwater > Lake...
AAAAGTATCTCTTAAGTAAAAAACAAACCATCATAACCTACTTTTAAAGTCCTCTTTTTAAAAAGGAGGACTTTTTTAGTCTAATATTTTACTTAAAAGCTTAAACAAATAAGCTACGTTTTGGATTAAGTATAAAACTTAGAATAATTATAAAAATACATAAAATGACTAAGAAAAATATATTAATCATAGGAGGTACTTCAGGAATCGGACTTGAACTCACTAAGAAAGTAGTAGCAGAAGGACATAATGTTATCGTAGCTTCTCGTAATCCATCCGAAGAACTCCAGAAATTAGGTGTAACTCATATTACTTGGGATGCTACCCAAGCAGTAGGGGATAGCTTTGATACCCTTCCAGAAGAAATACACGGATTGGCTTACTGTCCTGGCACTATTAATCTAAAACCTTTTCAACGCCTCAGCGAAGAAGAGTTTATGCACGATTATCAAGTAAATGCACTGGGAGCCGTGAGGGTTTTGCAAGCAACTATGAAACAACTTCGTAAGTCAAAAGGAGCGAGTGTAGTACTTTTTAGCACTGTAGCTGTTGCTTTAGGGATGAATTTTCATAGCTCTATAGCCATGGCAAAATCAGCAGTAGAAGGACTAACCAAAAGCCTCGCAGCCGAGTGGGCTATGCACAAAGTCAGAGTCAATGCTCTTGCACCTTCTCTGACGGATACTCCCCTTGCTGAAAAACTACTCAGTAGTCCTGAGAAAAAAGAAGCCTCTGATAAGAGACACCCCATAGGAAGAGTAGGGACTAGTGAAGATTTAGCCAATGCAGCACTTTTTTTGCTTTCTGAACAATCAAGTTGGGTTACTGGGCAAATCATCGGGATAGATGGCGGAATGGGTACATTGAAACCTTAAAAATACTGTTTGATTGATTAGGTTATAAAAAATTAGGTTATTGGGAAGTTGGATAGTTAAGTTATTGGCTTCCTAATTTTTTTACTTGTTAAGTATAAATATTTTTGATTAATTCTCTCGTTACCGACAGCTTAAAGACTAATTGCTAATATCTTCCTTAGATTGATTTGAATAGATGATGTAACTCAAGCACCTGAGGTATTACTAGTTCTGCACCATCATTATAAATGACATAATCAGCTCGCTTTATTTTTTCTTCTTCAGCAAGTTGTTTTTTGATGATTGCCTTGGTCTCTTTCTCACTTCTGTGTTTATCCCTCAGGCTTACTCGCTGTATTCTGATATTTTCAGGAGCAAATACTGTGATTACTTTGTCTAAATCTTGATAACGTCCTGACTCAAACATCAGTGCCGCTTCATTGATTAGGTAGGGAGCTTGATGATTTGCCTGTGCCCAATCTCTAAAATCTTCTCCTACTTTGGGATGTACGAGTTGATTGAGAGTAGTAAGTTTATCTCCATCTTTAAATACTTCTGCGGCTATAAATGGGCGGTTAAGTTGTCCTGAAGTGTCATAAGCCTCCTCACCAAATGTTTGCTTGATGGCTTTCATCAAATCTGTATTTTGTGTCATCAGCAATCTAGCCCTCAAATCTGCTTCATAGATTGGGATTCCTAATACCTCAAATACTTTGCAAACAGTACTTTTACCAGAACCTATTCCTCCTGTGATACCTACCAGAAGAATCTTATTTTTTTTCATAATCAAGTTTCACTTTTGATTTAAAACTAATATCATCCTTGGAAATAAAGTCGGGTCTCCTTTTTAAGAATAAGACTACGGTAGAGTCTTGTATATTAAAGGTCTTAAAATCAGCTACTAACAGAAAATCAGAAAGGCGAATCTTACCAATATCTTTACTTCTAAAGGCATAAGTAATATCTACTCGTCTGTGATTTCGGTTAAGTGTTAGACCTGATTTTTCTGGAAAATGTATCAGCCTCACTACAAGGCTAGTCGTTTTGTAGAGATATTCTTCGACTTTAAATTCTATTTTTACATCTTTTACATTTGAAGAAATCAAGTCTGGATTTTGAATTGGAAAATATAATTTAACATCTTTCTCAAAATTATTATTGATATTTCGCTGTGGAATAATCACAGGAAAAGGATTGGGGATTCTCTCTAAGTAACTTTCAGGCCCTTCTAGTAAGACTTGTTTGGGAGTTACTTCTATCTCACTTACTATTCTGTAATTGGTCTTTAGGTTAATATCAAAGGGATTGATATTTAAAAAATAACGCCTTTTAATTTTTTTGTCTAGCCTAATAGGAATTGTATCTGTAATAATATTTTCTACTTCTAAGCCAGAGAGTTGTCTTTTGATATCTACTTCGTATCTATTGGTTAGTAGATATGAGTTGTTAGAAGAAATTACTGAAGGAGTATAGATTTTAATAGGTTCACTCTTGAGAGAGAGTGTTTTCCATAGAATCTGCCATCCAGTACCTTTTACTCTAAGCATAATATAACGCAGATTAGGCTCTAAAGCAATGTACTTTTTTGTATCATACACTACTTCTATGGGATAGTTAATAGTTTCGTGTTGGAGGTGATTGAGTGAGTTAAAAAACCATAGCATGGTGGCACAGAATAAACATATAAAAAACACCCGCACATTGCCATGACGCACGTGCTTGAACAATAAAGTAAATCTTTGTTTACTTTTATGAAAAAAAGGTGTGATTTTTTTGAACACTATTTACTCAGCAACTGCTTCTTTTTTAAGTTTTGTACCTGCTTCCGAAGAGATAGCTTGTTTGTCAAATACAATTTTGACTTTATCAATTATCAATGTTACGGTGTGTTCATCCACTGCATGAATCTTGCCATGGATTCCTCCAATCGTAACTACATCATCTCCCTTAGCAAGAGAGTCTCTGTATTGCTGTTGTTTTTTTTGCTTTCGTTGCTGTGGCATTATCATAAAAAGATAAAAAATTATCATTACACCTGCGAGTGTAATCCAAAGAGAAATACTTCCTCCACTGCTACCAACTTGTAAAAAAAGATTAAGTAAAGACATTGTGTTTTTTAATTAAGTATATATAAAATTAATTTGATTTATAAGCTTTTCCATGGTTCGTGTCTTCACCAACCACCTTTGATTTCGGTTCGTGAAGACACGAACCGAGGGTTTCTTTTTTCATGGCTTATATCTTCACGAACCGAAGGTTTGTATTTATGATATTTTAGTTTTTTGGCAGATATCAAGAATTGAACAAAACATAGTAGCCAAAAAACCAATAGATACATCAAAAGAGTACATTTCAGTAAATATACTCTTTTAATGTATAATTTTTTGGGGTATTATTGATTTTTGAGTGGTCCCATCATATTATTATTAGCTTTTACTGTGCCAGTAATTTTTAGTGTAGTGATGGCAGGGTTAGTGTTAGCAGTGATGGTGATGGTTTTGTTTTGCATACCACTTTTGCCTTTGCTATCAAACTCTACATTGATTTGGCTTTTCTGACCTGGAGCGATAGGTTCTTTAGGCCAATCAGGCACGGTACATCCACAAGAGGCAGTAGCATTCTCTATGATAAGAGGCGATTTGCCTGTATTTGTAAACGAAAAGACGTGCTTTACTGCTTCACCTTCTTTAACTTCTCCGAAAGCATATTCATCTTTTTCAAAAGTAAATACAGGAGCACCCTCGGTACTAACAGTAGTTTCTTTGCCTGCTTCGGCTACATTTTTACTAGTTTCTTCTGCAAGGTTAGCAGAGGTACTTTCATTGCCTGTGCTTACTACATTATTTGCAGCTGGGCTTTCTTTTTCTTCTTCTTTTTGGCTAGACTGATTACAACTTACAAAGCTTACTAAAAATAAAGTAGAACATATTAGACTATATCCCAATGGTTTTAAAAAATGTAATGAATTCATATTTTTTATAAAGATTAATTTAAAAATGAGTACGAAATAATAATAACTACTATTTATCTAAATGGTTAATTATGTTTTGAGTAAAAGTTTTGGTGTTGGCTTTTCCTCCCAAATCACCTGTACAGAGTTCTTTTTGTTTTAAGGTCTTGATAAGAGCAGTATCAATTCTTTGTGCCACTTGATTTTCTCCTAAATGAAAAAGCATCATTACTGCCGAACGCAAAAGAGCCGTAGGATTAGCGATACCTTTGCCCGCTATATCAGGAGCTGTGCCATGGACTGCCTCAAAGATAGCTACTTCATCACCAATATTTGCTCCAGAAACTACTCCTAAGCCACCTACTAGACCTGCACAGAGGTCAGATAAAATATCACCGAATAAGTTAGAGGTTACAATTACGTCAAATCGCTCAGGATTTCTGACTAATTGCATAGACATATTATCTATGATTTTGTCTTCAAACTCTATCTCAGGATACCTCGCTGCGGCTTCGTGACCAGCCTCTAATAAGATTCGCCCTGATTGCTTTAAAATATTGGCTTTATGTACAAGCGTTACTTTCTTACGATTGTTTTGGTGAGCATACTCAAAGGCTGCTGCCAAGATACGTCTAGAGCCTGCTACTGTGATTCGGCTGATAGTATCTGCAATCTGCAAACGCTCATCATAATAATCTAGACCTGAGTAAAGTCCTTCGGTATTTTCTCTAAAAATAACTAAGTCGATATCTTCGTACCTAGACTCTACACCTTCTATGGTCTGGCAGGGACGAATGTTGGCATACAAGTCGAAAAGTTGGCGAAGCTGCACATTTACACTCTTGAAGCCTTTGCCTATGGGAGTTTCGGCAGGACCTTTTAATCCTATACCATTTCTTTTGATAGACTCTATGAGGCTATCAGGGATGAGTTGTCCAGTTTGCTCAAAGGCTGTCTTGCCTATGAGTTCTGTTTCCCACTCAATGGGAGCTTCTGCTGCTACAAAGATTTCTTTGACAGATTCTACAATCTCGAGTCCGATGCCATCACCGGGGATAAGGGTTACTTTTTTCATAATTGATTTTAGAATTATGATTCTTCTGATGTGTCAGAGATATTTTTTATCTTCTTTTGAAGGCTATCTATTTCGTTTTTAAGTCTTTGGGCTTCACTTGTGATAAAACTAATATGTTCTTCTCCTTTTTCGCGAGCATCATTTTTATAAATTTCTCTATCCTTAAGTAGAGAGAGTAGTTTATCTTTCAAGTTTGTGAAATGATAACTCATAATATCACGGTTGTGCTGCCCGTCAGAAGGTGCGAGAATGAGAGTAGCAACGGCACTTAGACCAGCACCAGTAAGGAGTCCTAAAAAAAATGATGTTCGTTTAGACATAGAATAGGTTTCTAAATAATAATTTTGTGTAAATATACTCTTACTTCTAAAAATAGCAAAAATTTAGCTATTTGCAATAAGACCTCGTCCGCTTTTTTTGATGATTTTATTTTCTAGCAGTTCTTTTGAGATAGTCTCTACGATTCCATTGATAAATTGCTTGCTTTTTGGAGTGCTAATTTGCTTTGCCAAATCTACATATTCATTGATAGAAACTTTAACAGGAATGCTATAAAAATAAATCATCTCAGCTACTGCCATTTTTAGGATTATTTTGTCCGTTACAGGAAGACGGCTTACATCCCAGTTTTTTGATTTACTAGCGATTTGCTTTAGTACCATATCTTCATGAATGATGGTCTGCTTAAATAAATCAAGATAAAACTCATAATCACTCTCCCAATTAGAAGATAAGTCCATCAAGACATCTTCTTGTCCTTCATAAGCATTTTTAAAGGTCTTTAGTGTCAAGTTTTGAATAGTTTTTTGATTTTCTTCCCAATTAATGTCTTCTTCATAAAAATACTCACTCAATACTGAACCCGTCTTTTCGGCCAGAATCTGTACCGTGATTTGATTAGAAGAGAAAGAAGCAATGCCAATATTATCCATAAAACTAAATAAGACTTTGTCAAAAGCTTGTAAGATAGTTTTTTGGGTATCATTATGATTAAGTGAATGTTCGCCAAGTACCTGAGATAGCACATTGACAGTGTCTTTAAGCCACTGCTGCGTAACTTGCTCTATCAAAAAATGATTTTCATTGAAAAAAGAGCTAGGATTAGGGGTTTCACTCTCAGGTCGGATATTACGGTATTTTCGAAGAGTTTCGCTTACTGTCTGGTCACGAAGTTCGGCTTTGAGACGATTGGCAAATAACTGCGTTTTTTTCTGAATATCTTGGCGGATTTTTCGTAAATACTCTTCACTGCTTTTAATGTCCATATCATCAAAAAAATCTTGAAGAACTGGCAAGGTCTTTTCTAGAATGACTACCCAAAACTCATCAAAAGAATATTTTGAGAAAATCTCTTGCCAAGAAGGAGGATGAATTTTGATTTCACTTACCTCATATTCATTCATCACTGCTTGTCTAAATGCTACTTGACGTATCAGGTAAAGCATCATTTCTTGGTCTTCTTCGGCACTAGTTTCTACTTGAGTATCATATTTTTGATACTTTTCATCTTGCTCAAAGAAAGTACGATATGCTTTGCGAAGTTGTCCTCTTTGTGCTTCCCAGCTTGGGTTGTAGCGTATAATCTGATCTTCTACACTAGGGTTAGCAATTAGTTTTTCGTAAAGAGGATTCCTTGCAAGTTTAAAATCACCTCTTTCTTCTGAAATCCCTTCTCTTTTTATTTTTTGCTGATAGCGTTCTTGGTCTTCTTTTACGAGTTGAGTGATTTCTTGAGGGAGTAGTAAAGCTTTTAGGTATAAAGTCTGGATGGTTTGGATGTCATTTTTAAGGCTTTGTAAAGCCCTAGTTTCATCTTGATGGCAGAGGTTTTTATAATGAAAGATGGCATCTTGGGCTGCTTTTCTGATTTTAGGCTCTAGCATGGCTTTATCCAAAGCTTCCGAGTTGGCTAGACCTATTTTAAAATGCTTGTGAGCTTGCTCTATTTCTTGGGCTACTTGTGCGGGGGTAGTATGGGTTTTTTCAATCCAATCAGGAGTGAATATTTCTTGGATATAATCTTGTGCTAAACCTAAATTAGCTTCTCTGGCAACTTCCAAACTATAGAGAGCTTGTAAAACTTTAGCACGTAAAAGACGACGATTGAGCATATTTGTTATATTTATTGTATTTGCGAATTTAGGTTAGGTTTTTTAAGTATCCTTTGCCTTTCCTTATTGATAATCTCTTCACTTGGCGGCTTGTGTCTGTACAAGTTACACATAGTAAATAGAGTAAGTTACGAATAGATAGATGGCTGAACAAAGTCAGTTAAGTTGATCTATCATTAGCTATTGTTTAATATTTAGTTTTAAAATGATAACACTTTTGCTCCGTGCTAATTTTATTCAAAATTAAATCCAATTTTTCAAAGAACCAATTCAAGAGCCGTTTAAGCGACTCTTGGTGTATGAAATAGTATTGTTTAGAAGCGAGCTTTTAGTTTTCCGATGGCTTCTATGCGACTTTTTGCCATTCTGAGAGCAGCTTCATGGGTATTGATAGACTCTGATTCTGCTTGCTCAAAAAGTTTATAGGTATAATCATATATTTTTTCGGCATGCTTATAGACTCTTTCTTTGTTATAATTTCCTATGATTTCATAATAGACATTCATGATGCCACCTCCGTTAATTAAAAAATCAGGTGCATATAAGATACCTTTTTCACGGCATAGGTCTGCGTGTATGTTTTCGTCTTCTAATTGATTATTGGCAGCACCAGCGATGATGTCGCATTTTAGACGTTTGAGTGTGTCGTTGTTAATAGTAGCCCCCAAGGCACAAGGGGCATAGATATCTACATCCAAATCATAGATGGCATCTTTATCTACTCCATTGACTTTGTATTTATTAGAAATTTCTTGCACACGATCTTCATAAAAATCTGATACATAGATGGTCATGTTTTCTTTTATCAGATATTCTAACAAATACTCTCCTACGTGTCCTACGCCTTGCAGTGCTATCTTTTTGCCAGAAAGGCTATCAGAGCCATAGGCTTTTTTGGCGGCAGCTTTCATACCCATATATACGCCATACGCTGTTACAGGTGAGGGGTCTCCACTTCCGCCCATATATTCGGGTTTACCTGCTACATATTGAGTATTCATGGAGACATGCTCTATGTCTTGTGTTGTGATTCCTACATCTTCGGCTGTGATGTATTTACCATTTAGATTTTCTATAAACTTACCAAAAGATCTAAACAAAGCTTCGGTTTTGTGCTTACGTGCATCTCCGATAATGACTGCTTTACCTCCACCTAGATTTAATCCTGAGATGGCATTTTTGTAAGTCATTCCTCTCGAAAGACGCAATACATCATGAAGTGCTTGCTGTTCGTTTTGATATGCCCACATTCTAGTACCTCCTGCCGCAGGCCCTAATACTGTATTGTGAATTGCAATAATGGCTTTTAGACCGCTTTCTGGGTCATTGCAAAAGACTACTTGCTCATGCTCTAGCTGACCCAATTGGGCAAATACACCCCCTACATTTTCTGAATCTTGAGTATCCATATTCTTACAAAAATTTTTTAATCGTCTGTGCTGACACAGGCAATGGCGTTGGTATAATTTTGTTAATGCCCACAAGAGAGATGAATCAGTACTCTACATTTCTGCAAAAATAGTTCTTTAGAAGTTAATCGCCAACTATTCTAAATCTAAGCAAATGCAAATAAAATATTGTTTTAAAGCTATTCATTTTTATATTGTTTTGGCTAGGTGTGTGTAGAGAATCTATCTGCGATATTATTTTTTTCTTTATTACAAGATAGTTTTGTGTTGTTAAAGATAAGTAAGTGAATAAGAATTGAATTTTAGATTATAAAAAAGGATAGCCCTGGATTTCACCCAATACTATCCTTTTTAATTGTTTTTAACGTAAGATATACATTTTTCCGTAGCCATTTTTGAAGGCTTTGTCTCCGAAAGTAGTGCGTTCACTGAAGCTATTTTGTGTGCTACCCATCACTACTCGGTATAGATAAACACCATTTGCAAGTACATCTCCGAACTCATCTCTTCCATTCCAAGCATATTCTGAGATATTATTGCCTATTCGGATAGGCCCTATTTCGTCTTGAGTAATCTCTCTGACTACTTTGCCTGAGACTGTCATAATTTGTATTTTTAACTGTGAAGGCACTTCTGCACCCGTGAGCGTAAACACAAAGCGAGTACTTGTAGAAAAAGGATTAGGATATGGATAAAAATGAGTAATACTTGACTCATTAATCACTTCAAACTTAATGGTGTAGGGTTCTATCCCTGCTTGATTACCAGCAGCATCACGACCCTGTACTCTAAGGGTATGGATTCCATCTTCTAGTCTTTCAGGTTTATAATCTACCTTAAGTGTTCCACTTTCAAATGACCAGCTTATATTGTTTTGGGTAAGGTCAATCTCTTCAAAGTCGCAACCATTACAGGGTTTTTTGAGGGCCATCGTAATATCAGACGGGTCACTACTGGCTAAAAAGCGGTTATCATCTCTTAATACTAGCCCTATGAGAGGCTCAGGGGCTACGATTTCACCATCCATAATCCTTCTCCCGTCAAAGGCTACTTCTAAAAGGGGGTTGGTATTATCACCATTGACTTGAAAGCGAATCGGTAAGATATTATTTTCATAAAAAGCCTCTGGTACCACTCTTGGATTGACAAATACAATTAGTTCATTATCTCCAATAAGATTAAGGGTAGATACTTCATAAAAAAACTGGACTGATTCGCTAGGTGCTGGGGCTTTAATTTTGATGATTTCAAGCTCTTCACCATTTAAAGTAAGACGAACATCCAAAGAATCACTTGCAAAAGGAAGATTAGTGATATTTCTAAATACAAAAGGAAGTGTGAAATTTTCACCTTGATTTTTAGGTAAAATCTGATACGCATTAGGAGCTACCGCCTCTACATCTATGATTCCTTCTGGCACACCATCATAGATGACTATCCATTGCTTTAGTTGTGGGGGTGTTCGATTGGTTTCATCTTTCACCTTAAGTTTAAGTCTAAGGCGAGGGTATACTGCTGCACTGATTTCACTTAGATCTTGAGTAGTAGCTGTGATATTTTCAATTAAAGGGGAGATACTCTCTTGATTTTGATTATTGACCCCATATAAATCAAGTTGATAACTATCTCCTTCTTTTACTTCTACTTTGTGGATGACCTTTAGCCAATCTTGTGCAGGGCCTATGAGTGTAGAAGTAATGATTCCTTCATCATTTAATACAGAAATAGAAGGGTTTATTTGGATTTCGGAGGACAATGGACTTTCAAAAGCAATACCTTCTGTGGCAGTACCAGGGCTAAATATTTTTTTACCCAAAATAGCATAAGGATGTCCCGTAGCAAG
>Ga0163144_10030851_pt1 | contig 10241 bp, 10 predicted proteins | sample OliLak19BULKMAT1_FD_123175 | JGI IMG/M metagenome (GOLD analysis project Ga0163144, IMG submission 123175) | Freshwater microbial mat bacterial communities from Lake Vanda, McMurdo Dry Valleys, Antarctica - Oligotrophic Lake LV.19.BULKMAT1 | ecosystem: Environmental > Aquatic > Freshwater >...
CGGCGGATTCCCCCTGCCTCGAGGCCGCATTCCCGCAAGCCTCCGTCGGCAGGAAACTCGTCCGCAAGGGCGAACCCACCGCGTTGACCTTGGCGGCCGTGCTCGGCAGATGGTGAGTCATTTCAAAATCCGCATCGACAAGCCGGGATGGAGCTGCAAAACCTCCCCCGTGCGGCCCTCCCCCGGGCTGCCGATGTGAAGCCGCTGTGGTGGAATGGTAGACACCCCAGACTTAAAATCTGTTGTCCGCAAGGGCGTGCCGGTTCGAGTCCGGCCAGCGGCACTTGCTGAAAACCAAACCGCTGCGAGATCGGCAAAACGCTTTTTCCTCTAACTTGTACCATCCACGGTGCCCCGATACGGGACCGAACTGGTGACCGGGCCGGGGCAAGCCGCCAAGCAGGGAGAGGATACCAGGAGGAAACCATCCGGAAACCGTTCCCGGTTAGAGCCGTTCGGGAAGCGATCGAACGGGAAGCTTGGATTGGTGCCCGAGCTGTGCTAGCCTCCTGCCACACAAGCCCGGATGCCGGGCACGGATTGTTTGCTGTGCGGTTGATATTGATTTGGTCGTTTCGGGTGGAAAGACCGTGTCCGGCAGACGTGGCCTCCACGAATCGAAGAAAATCAACTATGAAACTATTTATCGGCAACCTTTCGTACGACACCACAGAGCAAAAACTATCAGATGCCTTGTCGGGAGTCGGCACCATCATCGACTACCGTCGGCCCTCGGATTTCAATACGGGAAACCCACGCGGATTCGCATTTGTGACCATGGATAGCCAGGAGTCCGGTGAGAAAGCCATCGGGATTCTCGACGGCATGAAAATCGATGGGCGTGAGCTCAAGGTCAACGAGGCCGAGGACAGGGCGAGCAGCCATCCTGCGGACCGCCCGCAACGCGTGACCATGAACGTTCCGAAACAACGTCCCGTTGACGACCGTCCCCTCAAGAAGGACGGAACGCGCGTGCGTTACAAATCGATCTGAGGCTGTTAGCCCACAAAGTTTGATGGGGACAAGAGAGTCCCCACTCCCCAGTAACTTGATTCCAGGCTACTCTCCGTTCCTCACCCGCAGCGAGCGCGGGTTCGGGGTTCCATCCTGCGGAGCAGGCGGTCCGGTGGTCTTCAGTTGGAAACCGCTGTTGACCCGGACTTGATTTCCTCGAGACGGGTGCTGAGTTCCTTGAGTTTGTCAGGCTGCGTGGTGGCGAGATTCCGCGTTTCACCGGGGTCGTCCTTCAGGTTGAAGAGGAATCCCGGTGCCGGAATTTTCACCTGATTCCATGGACCTAACTTGTCGCGGGTGCTGCCCGGGGGGATGAACTTCCAGTCGCCATGGCGCAGGGCGAGGCCCCAGGCATCCTCCACCAGTGACTCGCGGCCTTGCTTCGATTCACCGAGGATGACGGGCATGTGGTTCTGGCTGTCCGTGGCTCCGGTCTTGTCAAATTCCTGGCCGGTCAACGCCGCGAGAGATGCTAACAGATCCACCTGGCTGATGAGTGCGTCCGAGATGCCCGGCTGGATGCGGCCTTTCCAATAGCTGATGAAAGGCATGCGCGTGCCGCCCTCGAATAGGCTGTATTTGCCGCCGCGGAGCGGTCCGGCCGGCTTGTGGTTGCCGATCTTTTCATCGGCACCGTCCTTGTAGCCATCGTCGAGCACCGGGCCGTTGTCGCTGGAAACGAGGATCAGGGTGTTGTCCAGCAGTTCGAGACGTTCGAGCGTCGCGACGAGCTGGCCGGCGGAGGCGTCGAACTGGACAATGGCATCGCCGCGCGGACCCATGTCGGTCTTGCCGACGAATGCCTTGTTAGGAATCCGCGGGACGTGGATGTCGTTGGTGGCGAAGTAGAGGAAGAATGGCTGGTCCTTGGATTTCTCGATGAAGGAAACGGCCTGGCGCGCAAAAGTCTGCTCCATCTCGTCGTCCTCCCAGATCGCTGATTTTCCACCTTTCATGAATCCGATGCGGCCGACGCCATTGATCACGGCGTCATTGTGGCCATGGGACCATTGCATTTTAAGGGTCTCGCGGTCCTTCACGCCGTTAGGGAGGCCGGGAAACGGCTTCTTGTAGCTGACCTCGATCGGATCGGACACATCGAGTCCGACGATGCGGTGGTTCTCGACGTAAACGCATGGCACGCGGTCGGCGGTGGCAGCCATGATGAACGAGTAATCAAAACCGACCTCCGGAGGACCGGGTTTGACGTCGCCATTCCAGTCGAAGGTTCCGGAGTCATCGCCGAGGCCCAGATGCCATTTTCCGACGACCGCGGTCTTGTAGCCGGCGCGCTGGAGGACGGAAGGAAGTGTTTCGCGGCCCGGCTTGATGATCAACTTCGCATCTCCCGGGAGAATACCCGTGCCTTTCTGGCGGAACGCGTAGGATCCCGTCAGGAGTGAGAAGCGCGAAGGGGTGCAGGTGGCGGCGGTGGCGTAGGCGCTGGTGAAACGCATTCCACCTTTGGCGAGAGCGTCAAGATGGGGCGTCTTCACCGCGGTGGCGCCGTAGCATCCGAAATCCCCGTAGCCGATGTCGTCCCCGTAAATGATGACGATGTTGGGGAGCTTGTCGGCCGGCGCGGCGGTTAGGTGGGCGGCCGAGACCAGGCAGAGCGTGGCGGTCCTGAGGATGGAATTCATGTCTTTCGATGGTGGGGTTTACTTTTTGGACTTTCCTTTTGCACCGACCTTCTTCTGCGGCTGGTGCATGCGCAAGCCCTCGAAAACGGGGGCTATCAGTTGGGAGTCCCATTCCTTGCGGAGTTTGTCGAGTCCGGTCATCTGCTCGGGGTGGCTGGCGGCGATGTTGTTCTTTTCGCCGGGGTCTTTGGTTAGGTTGTAGAGTTCGGCGGGGTCGCCGGTCTTCTCGATGATCAGCTTGTAATCGCCCCTGCGGACGGTGTAGGCGCCCTTGTCATGCATCCGGAGATAGAGCGCCTCATGCGGAGCGGAAGCATCCTTGCCGGTTAGAAATGGCATCAGGTTGACCCCGTCGATGGGGCGGGCGGGGTCGAGCGGGGCCTTGGCCAGCGCGGTGATGGTGGCGAAGATGTCGAGGGAGATCACGGGATTTTCGTAAACCCCGCCCTTGGGGATGTGGCCGGGCCATTGGGCGGCGAAGGGAACCCGGATGCCGCCCTCCCACGGGCCACCCTTGCTTCCGCGGAGGGGACCATTGTCCGAGGCGTTGGCGTCCTCCGGCCCACCGTTGTCGGAGAGATAGAAGATCAGGGTGCTTTCCTCCAGGCCGAGTGTCCGGATCTTGTCGAGAAGGCGGCCGACGCCATCGTCCACAGCGCTGACCATGGCAGCGTAGGTTTTCCGCCGCTTGTCCTTGATGTCTGGAAACCGTGACAGGTATTTCTCCGTGGCCTGGAGAGGGGCGTGCGGGGCGTTGTAGGCGAGGTAGAGGAAAAATGGCGCAGCCTTGTGGCGCTCGACGAAGCTGACGGCCTCGTTAGAGAACTCGTCGGTCAGGTATCCGGTGGTTTTGACCGGCAGGTGATCGCGCTCGATCCAGAGCCGGTAGCTGTCCGCCTCGGTTTTCGCGTTGGCGATGTCGCGGATGGTGAGGGCTTCGGGGAAATACTGGTGGCCGCCGCCGAGATGGCCGAAGAATTCGGTGAATCCTCGCCTGAGGGGATGGAGGTCCGGGTGTGCGCCGATGTGCCACTTGCCGATGATGCCGCTCTTGTAGCCGACGTTTCCCAAGACATCGGCGAGGGTCTTCTCGCTCAGCGGGAGGCCGGTTCCCGGGTTTTCCGGCTCGAAATTCGGGTTCCGCTCGTAGCCGAAGCGTTGCCCGTATCGGCCGGTCAGCAAGGCGGCGCGGCTGGGGGAGCAGACCGAATAGGCGACGTAGCCGTTGGGGAAGCGGACGCCGTTGCGGGCGATCGAGTCGAGGTTCGGCGTGGGGATATCCTTGCAGCCGTTGAAGCCGACGTCGCCGTAGCCCTGATCATCGGTGAGGATGACGATGAGGTTCGGCGGGCGTGAGGTGGCAGTGGCGGTGACTGCCAGAACAAGAATAGTGGCAAGTGACCGGAGAATGGGGAAAGGGTTCATGGTGACACTTCAGAGTAATAGGCTCGGGGATGCCCGATCTTTCGGAATGTTAGGAAATCGGCTGGGTTTGCCGGACCGTGATGGACTGCTGGAGGTCATCGAATCCCTGCTTGCCGAGGTTCAAGCGATCCTTCAATCATGACCGTCCACCTCGACAGTTTCCAATCCAACCGTCCGTCGCCCACGCTCACGGGATTCCTCGAACACTTGCGCTGTGATCCGCACTTGGGATGATTCCTTTCGAGTTCGCGGCAGATCGGCTGTGCGGGAGTTCCCGCGCCAACAAGATCTTCATCACCCTCGAATGTCTCTACGGCTTCGTCTCGGCCGCCAAGACCGACGCCCTCAAGCGGATCGTCAAACCGTAAGCGTTCGCGTTTGTTCATGGGACACCCTCTCTCGGAAAACCTGGGAGGGTGTTCTGTTTTAAATCCGCGCAGCAGGTATAGCCATGCTTGACCTATGATGAAAATTTCAAACATCACCCCCGAAGATGGGAATTTGGAATTCTGAACCCACAAATTCCAAGTTCGCGATAAATTTGGAATTAGGTCTTCCCTAAATGACGAACCGTTCAAGGCATTTGTTCCTGATCCCCTGCCGCCGCGACCTCCGATCGTGATGGACTCAACGCTGGAGCGGCTGCATGGCGAAGCCCAACTGGCGTTGGGAAGGCTTGTGGACGAGGTAAAGACCAAAGCCCGGGACAATTCCGACGAAGTCAAAACTGGATTGGCGGCAGCCGTCCTGGAAACGCGAGATTCGTGCCACCGCCAGCCGATGATGTGCTGGACTGTATGGGCGCGCTGGAAAAATTCCTGCACGATGATCCTGTGAAAACCCCGCCCCTGATCAAGGCGGCATTGGCCCATGTTCAGTTTGAAACCATCCACCCGTTTCTCGATGGCAACGGACGGGTCGGCCGATTGTTGATTCCGCTGGTTCTGCGTCAGGAACGTGTTCTGCAATATCCACTCCTGCACCTATCCTTGTTCTTTAAGGAACATCGGGCGAGATACTATGAACTCCTTCAGGAGGTGGGCATCAACGGACACTGGGAGTCATGGCTCGATTTCTTTTTCCAAGGAGTTAGGGACATCGCGGAAAGAACGGCATCAGACATTCAACAAGCTTTGGCACTCTTCGAGAAAGACAGGACTCGCATTTCGCAGATGGGACGCTCCGCGCGCTCGTGCTTGCGCATCCATGAGCAAATGAGGGCACAACCGATGACATCCATCGCCGCCCTTTCCCTGGCCATGGAGCTCACACCGACCACCACCGCCACATCACTTGCCAAGCTGGCAAAGATTGGGATGGTTAAAGAAATCACCGGAGGCAGATACGGCCGTCTCTACGCCTATGACGGCTATCTGAAAATCCTTGCTCCATCCGATTGATCTGCCGCGGAAATCGCAACACCCGGCTGCTTGCCATAACCAAGCTGACGGTGGGGGCTTCCGAGAAATGAATCTGAATCCGCCATGACGGGAGGGGCGTTTACAGGACCGGGCGGGGGACTTGATACCGGTCCAGATGGCGGACGTTATACCGGTCCGGGAGGTGGACTTTACACCGGCCCCGGACCGTCGAGCCATTGGTCAATCGGATACTGATCTGCTGGCCGATCATCCGCGCCTCGTCCATGGAGGAGAAGCTCCGGGTTTTCCGCCTGCCAGCCTCCTTCCATGCGAGCGTGAACTCAGGGTCGCCATCCCTCCGGTTCATCGTGTAGATCTTCACTCTCGCGGGCCCTTTGCCGATTTCCACGATTCCACTGCGGCGTTTTCTTTTCCGGGTCATTGGCCCCGGCTTTCGAGTCAACTTGTCAGAAAAAGTGTCAGAAAAACCTGTTGCGGTTTGTTCTGATGGCTCGCATGTCTTTGATTGTGTAACAGTTGCTTCGATTGAGCAACCATCTGGCGGAGAGGGAGGGATTCGAACCCTCGTTAGGTTTCCCTAAGCCAGTTTTCAAGACTGGAGCCATAAACCACTCGACCACCTCTCCTGTGTATTGTCGCGGCAGGGATATGCCCTCAGGTCGATGCCTTTTCAAGCAAAACCTGAGGATGGCGAGTTCGACCTTGAAATTTGGGGAGATCATAGAGCAGTCCTCGCCAACCAAGGTGGCTGGCTCGCCCAATCAGTAGGCGGAGAGGTGCACGGTCGTCACTTCGGCGTCGGGTTTTGCCAGCAGGGCTAATCGCATCGAGCGCCAGGTCAGCCCGGAGCAAAAGGAGGAAATCGCGAAAAAGGCCGGCGGCACCCCGCTCCAAACGATCATCAAAGTCCTCTTCGCCGCCATCGACGGCGATGTCATTGAGAAAAAAGCCCTCGAACTCACCGGCCAGCAGGAAGGCACCGAACCCGGCACCGCCGCCCGCGAGCAAGCCCGGCAATTCCCTGCCGGAAAACGCCCGCCCGCTCACCGAGCCGACCGACCACATCGCCACCTCCTTCCGCTTCGACCGCGACGATCCCGACTACGCACCCTTCGACGCCCAAGGCCCTTGGCAAAATGCACCAAACCTTGGGCGATCAACTCGACCCCATCATCGCCGAACTCAATGAAAACCTCATTGCCTAACCCGGCAGATTGACTTCATTCGATTTTCGTGCATCGTGCTGCACGAAAATCCGAGATAACTCCCGTGAACGTCACCCTAAAACTCCCCGATGAACTGGTCGATGAAGCGCGGCATTTGGCTATCGACGAAAAAACATCTCTTTCCGCGCTCGTTCGCGAGTTGCTGGACGCCCACATCAGAAGCAGGAACGCAAAGCCGGCCAAGGCCCCCGATCTGGCGGAGGCACTCCTCTTGCCCGAAGAACCTGAATGGTTCGCCAAAACCGGCTTTCCTCTCATGAACCGCGATGTTGTGCCCCTCCGGGCGACCCCGTTCGGTTTCGAACCCGACACGGACGCATGATCATGCCCTATCTTCTCGATACCGTCACCCTTTCCGCTTTCCGCAGGGACGGCCGCACCCCTGCCGCGGTTTTCCATCGTGACTGAAGAAAGGTATTACCGGATCTTATCCGTGGATCGGCAGGTCGCGGAAATCGCCGCGCTCTACCGTGCCGATCATAAAACACCCTATTACGACTCCCAGATCGCCGCCACCGCCAGGGTCCACAACCTCACCCTCGCCACCCGCAACATCGCTGACTTCGCGGACACCGGGATCTCGCTCGTCAACCCGTGGGAAACCAACGCATGAGCCATCCCTCCCTCGACGCCCAAGCGCCTCCTCGACCTGAAGTTTGAGCATTTCGGCAAGCTCAGCGATGCGCTACGTGCACGCCCGGGGGCAGGAGGTAACCTCAGAAACACCTGCCTCGGAGAAGCGAAAGCCCGAGCGGGAGTTTTTTGTTCCAGATCTATTCCGTGAGCTTGGGATTCCCTGCAGATCCGCCGGAGGAATCCGATGAGGCAAAGGAACTCGTGGCGCTCGGAATCGCGATTGAGGCGTTCGAAAAGCGGGTATTTGTCATTTGATTTCCTAATCTATCATGACCACCGATTCCATCATCTCCAACGACAGCCTCGCTTCAATAATCTGAGACGTTCGTGTGAGTGCCGGTTGTTGGCCTCGGGCGAAATGATATCAATTGGTAGGCAGCTTTTGGAAATTCCAACGTGGTGGTGGGATTCGAGTAAAACTCTCCGGCGTCGCGCTGCAATAGGGGGGCAGCTTGTTGATGACCTATCTGGAAATCCGCCGCTTCAATCCAATGCCTGGCGGTAGGCGGTGTGGAGTCGGTCGGACTCGGCCCGTTTCTGGTGGGTGACGGGAGCTGATTGTTCGATGGACTCCCGGGTGGTGATGACTTCGTTTTCCGCCTGTTGAAGGGCTTCGAGCTCGCGGTCGATGCGGATGTCGATGGCGGTTAGAGTGGCCTGGAGTTCTTCCACGGCTTCGGGCGAGAGGGTGGCTTTGGCGAACTGTTTTGCGAATTGCTGGCGCTCGGTTCGTTTGGAATTCAATGCATCCGCGCGAAGCGATGTGCTGGCGGCGATCTGGCTGAAGTTGAACTGGGACTCTTCCAAAGCGACTGCCGACTCCTCGGCCTCGCGGCGGGTGGTGATGGCTTTGAAATTGATCGTGGCGGCGCTCCAGTGGTTGACGGCGGCATTGAGGCTGGCGAGAACGGATTGGGCCGCGTCCACGGCGCTTGATGCCCCGGTCACGGTTTTTTCAGCGGATTCCAGCGAGGCTCTTGCGGGCTGGATCGCCTGCTCGGCGGATTGGACGCGGGACTCGGCTTCGGCAAGTATTCTTGCGGTGTCATCGTTTGGATTTTGACTGGCTCCCGATTGGGCGGCTTTTCGAATCTCGATGGCTTCCTGAAGTTTTTTTTCAAATTCCGACAAGCTTTTCCGGGCGGCATCGCGGGCGGATTTCTTTTCCGAAAGATGTTTTGCCGCCGACCCAATGGCGTTTTGTTGGGCTGAAATTTCACTCGCAAGCTTCTGAAGCCGGACTTCGAGGGTGGGGGGATTTGCCTGGATTTCACCGACGGCCTTGGCGTCTTCGGTTTGATAGACCCGGACGGTGCCTTGGGCATCGGCGATGAAGGCTCGTTTTCCGTCGGAATCGATGGCCACGGCGGTGGGCAGGGCGGGGAGGTTTTGAGCCAGGTCGCGGGCGGGGTTGAAATCCGGTTTCCAGAGTTTCGCCTTCATGTCGCGACCGGCAGTGACGGACGAGCCGTCGCGGGCGAAGGCGAAGGCGGTGACCCCGCCGGGATGGGCATCGATCTTCTTCACCTCGCTGCCGCCGTTCATTTCCCAGAAACGGACGGTGCCGTCTTCGGAGGCGGTGGCGAGGAGATTGGAATCGCTCCGGAAGGCGGTGGCGGTGATGCCGGCCTGATGGCCACGGAGCGTTTGGTATTCATTGCCGGTGTCGCTTTCCCAGACCCAGACGCCGCCGTTTCGATCGCCGCTGGCGAGCAGGACACCATCGTTCGAGAGATCGAGCGCGGTGATCCAGTCGGTGTGCTTTTTGATGGATTTCACCAATTCGCCAGTCTCGGTGTTCCAGATTTTCAGGAGGCGCGACGGGCCGCCGGTGGCAACGATGTCGAATGCCGGGCGGATGTCCGCCGCAAGCACGCTGTCGAACTCCTTGGCGATGGTGAGCGACCGAACTCCAGTGGTGATGTCAAATGTCACCGTGAATCCCGATTTGCCAGGAATACCGCCGCCGACGATGAGGTAGCGGGCATCCGGCGTGAACGCGAGCGAGATGGGGTCTCCGTCTGGAAATGAAAGAATACCAATAAGTTCGAGGGATTTTGTGTGATAAAGTAAAACCTGGTAATGGGCCGTGACGGCGAGGAGCGGAGCCCATGGCGAGGTGGCGATCGCATGGATTCCGGCGGCCCGCGAGGTGACCACCGGCGGTTCCAGCAAGAGATCGACCGGCATTGGAGGCGGGCCTTCCGGTTTGGCGGACGGATCGGACCGAAGGGTTGTTTCAAACTTTGGTTTGGGCGGCTTGCGGGCGGACGACGATTTGTTTTCAAGCAAGCCGCCGTCGATCCAGTGCTTGAGGATTTCAATTTTGTCGTTCGACAGTTTTTCGCCCTCGGGCGGCATCGGCTTTTCAGCTCCGGGTAGCAGTGCCTTGATCAAGGTGGAGCCGAGGTCGCCGGGTTCGACGACTTTTCCGCCGGAGCCGCCCTTGAGTGTGCCTCCGAAAGTCGAGAGGTCGAGCCCGCCCTTGGCTTTGTCGGGATTGTGACAATTGAGGCAGGTCTGCTGGAAAATCTGGAATGCCTGATCATCGTAGGTGGTCTTGTCCTCGGCGGATGCCATGGAGGAGAAGATGAGCAGAGCGAATAGACGGCGTGGCATTCAACAGGATCGGGTGAAAATCTCCCGGATCATACGGACCTTCCATGCCCGGACTAACGCCGAAACGCCGCGATGTGCGTTTTTTCGCGATAAGGAACGACTCATGAATCACCGGATACAGTTTAACAAAAATGAGAAGGTAAGAACGAGAGAATTGAAGGGCTTCCTGCCCCAACCCTTTCTTTGGCTTCGTTGGATTCGTTAGATTCGTGGTGCCTTCACCCTTTAAATCCTCGAAAAATGGCACCGGCTATCCCGGCACGGCACCATCCCCTGGCTCGCGCCGATTCATCGGC
>Ga0163144_10030853_pt1 | contig 10241 bp, 22 predicted proteins | sample OliLak19BULKMAT1_FD_123175 | JGI IMG/M metagenome (GOLD analysis project Ga0163144, IMG submission 123175) | Freshwater microbial mat bacterial communities from Lake Vanda, McMurdo Dry Valleys, Antarctica - Oligotrophic Lake LV.19.BULKMAT1 | ecosystem: Environmental > Aquatic > Freshwater >...
GCACCTGGCACGTGGCACGTGGCACCGAGCACGCGGCACCGAGCACGCGGCACCGAGCACGCGGCACCGAGCACGCGGCACCGAGCACGTGGCACCGAGCACGCGGCACCGAGCACGCGGCACCGAGCACGCGGCTCTAGCACGTGGCACCGAGCACGCGGCTCTAGCACGTGGCACCGAGCACGTGGCACTAGCACGTGGCACCGAGCACGTGGCACCGAGTACGCGGAACAAGTCGGCACCGAGCACGGTGCCGACTTGTTCCGCTAGGCCATTAGGCCATCAGGCCGGAACCAGCTCTGAACGGATCACCACGTACGATCGACCCGCGCCTAGCAGATACGATTCGAGCGATCGCGTCCAAGCTGAGCAGTGGTCTAGGCTGCCGCTCACCGCCACGCGAAAGCTGCCGTCAGGAAGTAGCTCAGCCACGTGCCAACCTTCACCGACCGGGGCGGAAGCGATGGCCGGGGGGTCGTAGGTACGGGCGATAGGTGACCGCACTAGGGTGCGGGGAGCGCCGACGATCCCGGTAGGGGTGACCTGCCGCGGGCTAGTACGGCCATCGGCCGTCATATATCCGGCGGGAAGGACCCCCGCCGCGAATTCCGCGATGGTCGGGACATTGCGAGCGTTTCGGTCAAAATTCATAGATCCCTTTCTGCGATGCGCCCCGTTGGCGCCTCACAAGAGAGACAATACGCGATGCCAACGACAAGCGCAAGAGGGAATCTAGGAATGGTCCATATGGCCTAGGTGTGTCACGACGGCCTAGCTCGTCGTGGGAGGCTCTAGCTCGTCGTGGGAGGCTCTAGCTCGTCGTGGGGGGCCCGGCTCGTCGTGGGAGGCTCTAGCTCGTCGTGGGGGGCCCTAGCTCGTCGTGGGGGGCCCTAGCTCGTCGTGGGGGGCCCTAGCTCGTCGTGGGAGGCTCTAGCTCGTCGTGGCCCCAAAACGCGGAATAAGTCGACACCTTTCCCGGTGTCGACTTATTCCGCTAAACCGCTAAACCACTAAACCGCTAGCGGAACCGCCACGGATTACCAGCCGCGAACCGACCGCGAGAATCGCGCATAGGTGCGGGCGGGGGAGCGGGTGTAGCAACACCTCGAATTTGGCTAGTTGCCGCGCCCTTTTTCGTGCGCAATCTGAGGGTCCGGGTCTTAGCGCCGTGGCGATATTTTCCACCTCCCAGGACGATGGCGTCCAGAGCGATCGCCAGAACTGTCTCGGTATAGTGGACTGCTCCCGCTCCTCGGTCTCCGTTTTCGGCACTCCAGCCGATGATGAGAACCGTTCCCGGCTCGATCGTAATTGTCTCGCCATATGTGGTATGGAATAGCATTTTGGACCTTTCGTTCCCGGGCGTGTCTCGCTCGGTGCCCTATTATGGACACAAGACTTAGGGGGTTGTCAAGCGGAAAAACGAGCGGGGACCGTAGTCCCCGCTCGTTTAGCGCTTTTCCATCAATAGCTTAGCGGCGTTCCACGAACAAACTCCACAATCACAAGGCGCATCCTCGCAACGGCCACGACTAGTGACGAGACCACCGCTACCTGATTGTGCGCTGGGCGACCACCTAAGACCACTATCGCCAACATAGTCCGGAACGTTACATGAAACATGTTTTGCACCGGTGGCGCGGGTCCACACAATACGAACCCCTACGTCGATCCCGTCCCCGCACTTCCGGCATTTTCCCGCATATTTCGCGTTCATAATCGCCATAGATCCCTTTCTTGGGGGCGCCCCGTTGGCGCCTCACAAGAGAGACAATACGCGATGCCAACGACAAGCGCAAGAGGGAATCTAGGAATGGTCCATACGGCCTAGGTGGGCCCGCACGCGGCACCGAGCACGCGGCACGCTGCACCGAGCACGCGGCACCGAGCACGCGGCACGCGGCACCTAGCACGCTGCACCTAGCACGCGGCACCGAGCACGCGGCACGCGGCACGCTGCACCGAGCACGCGGCACGCGGCACGCTGCACCGAGCACGCGGCACCGAGCACAAGTCGGCACCGAGCACGCGGCACGCGGCACAAGTCGGCACCGAGCACGCGGCACGCGGCACAAGTCGGCACCGAGCACGCGGCACGCGGCACAAGTCGGCACCGAGCACGCGGCACCGCACGCTGCACCGAGCACGTGGCACCGAGCACGTGGCACCGAGCTCACCTTGAGGGTTCAACCTCAACCCTCAACCTCAAGTTGAGGTTGAGGGTTCAACCCTCAACCCTCAACCCTCAACCTCAAGTTGAGGTTGAGGGTTCAACCTCAACCCTCAACCCTCAAGTTGAGGTTGAGGGTTCGGCCGCGCGTTCACGGCCAGTCGGTCAACCGTGACCTCGCCTCGCCGCCGCGTTACCACCCGAACCCGGCGCGTCGTTAGGTGCGCCCCGGCGCGCCGTTAGGTGCGCCCCGGCGCGTCGTTAGGTGCGCCCCGGCGCGTCGTTAGGTGCGCCCCGGCGCGTCGTTAGGTGCGCCCCGGCGCGTCGTTAGGTGCGGCGTCGATACGGTAGTGACAGGTCGCCCGCAACCCTAACCCTCAACCTCAACCTCAACTTGAGGGTTAGGGTTGGAGAAATCGGCCAAACACACAAAATCGGCGGCTCCCGGATTTTGCTCAGATTCGCAATTCTCAAAAGGGGTACTGGCCGGTCCCCGCCAACTCTCTACCCTCAACCTCTACTTGAGGTTGAGGGTTGAGGGTTGGGCCGAACCCTCTACCTCAACTTGAGGGTTCGGCGCCAGCGACGGCGAGCGATGGTTCTCGGTCTCGGTCGGCGCCTCACCGAGCCCACTCGGCGGGGAGAAATCCGCCCTTGCTCAGCCAAGCGTCGAGCGCCTCAAAGGATTCGGCCAGGTCATCGGCAGCCGAGTTTTCCTCGGTCGAGCGATCGCTATAGGCTGCCTCGCGTCGGGCCAACGCCTCGCGAGCGTTCTGAAGTGCTGTGTTCGGATCCATTAGTCTACGTCCTCTCTATTGATTATGTCCCTACGGCGAAGAACGCCTAGGACTTTTGCGGCTTGAAAGAAATCCCCATAAGAAGGGCCCGGCTCGATCACTCAAACGGCCCAGACGGGGACGGCGGTGAAACTGTCGGCGCCGATGAACGACCCGTCCATGACCTCAACTAAGGCAGAGTAATCACTAGGGCGAGACCCGAAAACTAAATGGGTCTCGGTGTCGTACGGTTCACAAGATTCGGCCACTGCTACCCCTTCCGGCTCGACCCCGTTGGTCCCGCCTCACAAGAGAAACAATACAGGACGGGGCCGACGATAAATATAGGCCAAAAGGCCCATTCTGCCAAGAGGGGCCCATATGACCCATATGGACGCATATGTGGGCGGAGGGGGGGGTAGATTACCCTCTCAGGTACCAGGCCCCCTAGCCCATTCGACTGGACGGCCCAACCCTCAGGTAAAGGTTGAGGGGTTGCCCATTCGACTGGACGGCGGCCCCGAGGGTAAACCCTCAACCTCAAGTTGAGGTTGAGGGTTGCGGCCCCCCGTAAGGCTCAGGCTAGGAATGCCCGCACAGCGTCCACTATGAAGCCCTCTGTCGGCACCGTAGTGGAAACCCCATCGGCACCAAGGTAACGGCATGCAGCGCCCTCACGACTCATTACAAAACTCATTACACACTTACCGATGGGCTCGCCCGTGTTGAGCTGGATTGCATCCCCTTCCACCATCATTCCGACCGCATACCATCCCAACCCCTCGCCCTGCTCGCGCAAGACATCGAGAACTTTGGACGGGCTGGATCCGTTAAGCAGGCGGCCCATCCCGTGCCCCTCACTATCGATGAGGACGATGATCGGCTCCGGCGCCCCTAGTAACGCGTCGGCCATTTCCTTCAGATCCATGGGGATCCCCTTTCAAGTAGCGGAAGCGCCCCGTTGGCGCCTCACAAGAGAAACAATACAGGACGGGGCCGACGATAGATATAGGCCAAAAGGCCCAAAGACAATTCGGGGAGAATGGGCCATTTGGCCCTAGGCAACGGCGGGCCAATCGCCTACTATGGTTCTTGTCAGCAGGACCTCAGAGGAGCCCTCGCAAGTACGGCAATGAAACGCCCTACGGTCACAACGACTTATGAAGGTGGTGGAGCCTGAACGGTAAGGGGAGCGAATGGGGAGAACGAACCTAAGGCAAGCCAAGAGTATCCGGGGAGTGCGCACAATCCGGGGAAGGTAGGCAAGCCAAGGGTTCGGCCCGTTGGCGCTTATCCCGGAATGCTGCAAGATCCAGGTTGGACGGCTCTTAGGTTCAAGTGCGGACGAGACACGCGAGAGCGTGCGCCCAGGCCCTACTGGACGGGGCAAACCCTAAAGGTCTACTTGAGGTTGAGGGTCCGGCCAGTGTGCCGGGCAACCCTCAACCTCTACTTGAGGTTGAGGGTTCGGCGCCAGCGACGGCGGGCGATGGTCCGGGGGCGGGGGCGGCGACCTAACTTAAGCCGTCGCCCTCCGTTCGCCCTCAGATCACCCCCATTACTCGCATAGGGGACGGGAAGCCGTGGGAACAGGACCCATCAAGTTCGACCCAACAACCATCGGCTGTTTCGATCCCACCTTCACTCATGGCGTCCTCCAGGTCCTCCAGGTCGAACGATGCGGCATGCTCTCCGATTATCCGCTGTTTTTCCGCGGCCCCCATAATGTCTCCGACTATTGGCACGTTTTCCTTTCTGCGATGCGCCCCGTTGGCGCCTCACAAGAGAAACAATACAGGACGGGGCCGACGATAGATATAGGCCAAAAGGCCCAAAGATAATTCGGGGAGAATGGGCCATTTGGCCCATGTATTCGGCATGGTAGTGTAGTATTGTCATGGGTGTCGGAGCGCAACGGGCGATCCGCAAGAAAGGAATCCATGCAAGGATCTATGAACCTGGACCGAACAGTCCGCAAAATGGAGCGAGCTGCCGATCGGGCCGACCGAGCCATTACGGCAGCGGAGCGGCTCACAAGAAAGCTAGAGCGACGCACAGCGCGCCGGATGACGGCAGCGGAGCGAGCCCTAGCGGTGGAGATCCACCGAGCCGAGTTGACCGAGTAACCCTCGACCACGGCTTGAGGGTTGGGGGAAACCCTAACCCTCAACCACAGGTTGAGACTTGGCGGTAGCAGACTGGACAACCCTCAACCTCTACTTGGGGTTGAGGGTTGAACCCTAAAGGTGGGGTTGAGGTTGAGGGTTCGACCGGCCAGTGCTCCCGGCAACCCTCAACGTCTACTTGAGGTTGAGGGTTGGGTTGCTGATGGGGGGATCTTGTCGGGGACCTCAGCCATTCTCTGGCCCCATACAAAAATCACAAACGAACATCCCGGTTCGGGTGCCCATTACGACCTCTCGCGTGGCCACGGGGGCCTCAGGAAAGGCGTTCTGTACAAGCACCCCCGCCCGATAGCGGGCGAGATCGGCGGAACCGACGATAGCGGAGACCTCGGTCTTGCATAAAATGCAAGCGACGGTGAGGGTAGTGGTTCTGTTTGCGTAGTTCATGGTGACCCCTTTCGGATCGAAGCGCCCCGTTGGCGCCTCACAAAGAGAACGATATAGGACAGGCCCGACAGGCGATATAGGCCAAACGGCCCTAAGATAGTAGGCGCTCGGTGCGCCCCTAAGGCGCTACCGGGGGACGCGACGGTAGATAGTGACCTAGAACCCCTCGCGGCCCGTAGCGGGATACTGAGGGGCCAATGGTGGCATTCTGGCAGGTCGGCCAGAGGGGGCGCGCAGCCCCGACCTACTGGACGGCCACCCGGACGCGACGAAGCGCCCCCAAGGGGGCGCCCCCGCTCACCCCGCGGGGAGAGCGTGCGAGTCTGGTACGCGGATGGCGTGACACCCCCCCAGGGAGGGGTGGAGCACCATAGCGTCGGCCCGTTCGGCGTCAAGACCTCTAGCGAGAGTTTCTACCTCCCCATTGGTCTTGAGAATCTGTACGGTCCACTTATTCATTTTTCACCCCCTTCGGATACTTCGGCCCAAGCTTGGCGGCGAGCTTCTTGACGATCGGTGCGCTTAGCGTTGCGCTCACCGAGACGAGGAGAGGCGACCCAACCCGTTTTGCCATCGCGGTGTTCTCCCAAGACCGAAGGACCTTCGGTCTCCGCATCCCAACACCAATAAGTGCGAACAGTGCGAGCCATCATGGCCCCCTTTCTTGTGGAGCGCCCCGTTGGCGCCTCACAAGAGAAACAATACACGACGTGGCCGACAAGCGCAAGAGGGAATCTAGGAATGGTCCATATGACCTAGGGCGCCGTCTAGCGTCGAACACTTGTCCGCTTGCTGGCCCGCTTGAGATCCTTAGCAAATCATCGAACAGATGTTTTGGACCTGCTTGTTGCGGCACCCCCCTCTACCAGGGCATTTGTCCCCAGATCATCGCCCAGGGATTTTATGGGTGGCAATGCCTGACAGGGACGACAGAGGCTTAGGCGGCGAAATAGGGGGTAATAGTGACAAACGACGATATCGGCCCGCGAGCAAAACCAGTTAGCACTTGTCGGCCCATCAACACCGAGCAGTATGGGGGGCGCCGATGGTGGTTGCTTGTTGCAGCAACTCCACCGGGCTCGACCTATCTGCTTGTTGTTGCAGGTTGTTGCAGCTATCTGCTTGTTGTTGCAGGTTGTTGCAGCTCCACCGATGGCGACCGAGCGCCAGCCCGGCCAGTGGCTACACGGGGCGCGCAAGAGCGCCCCCTACGGGGGGCGCTTCCTAGGGCTTCGGCCCCGTTATCTTCCCGTGATATGCCCCTCTGGCAAGCCCCATGACTTAGCTCCCGAGTAGATCGACTCCGCTGTGAGTTCACAGGTCGAGCGATAGGCAAGCCACGCCTCATAGGAAAGCGCCGTATGGCGCACCTTGAGGAGCCCATCTAGGGCTTCACGTGAACCTTGAAGCGAGCGGCCTTCGCAGAGGATCTTAGCGAGTAGTTCAAACATAGTTTCCCTTCCCGGGGGCGCCCCGTTGGCGCCTCACAAGAGTGACAATACCCGATGGGGCCGACGATTACTATAGGCCATAAGGCCCTACTCTCGGCAGCTCGTTGTCTAAGCAACGCCGTAGGTGGCACTACTGGACGGCCCCGGTGCTGGCCCGGCCTACTGGACGGCCGCCCGGACGCGACGAAGCGCCCCCGCGGGGACGCCCTATCTGGTTTAGTCCTGGCGAGGGAACCTGCCAGAGTAGATCTCGCCATAGGCACCGAGGTGGGTCGTAGAGCACTCCCACCGGCCTAGAGTCCCGTAGGACTCGATTGAGGCAACACTTACCACTTGGTGGTCGTTATCGACCACTAGGGCGCGAGATCCATCGTGAGAGAATCCCCGAATATAAACCTCTCGACCATCGTTTTGCAACGACTCGACCAAGGTGGCGATCGGCGTGCCATAAAGGCTGGACATGATTAGCCCCTTCCGGGATTAGTGGGGGCGCCCCGTTGGCGCCTCACAAGAGAGACAATACCCGATGGGTCCGACGATTACTATAGGCCAAAAGGCCCTACGTCGGATAGTACTAACGGACTACGCCAAAGGGCCATTTGACCTATTGAGGTTTGGGCCGGGATGGACGATAATACATACATACCACGGTGCAACGGGCACCGGGGCTCAACCCTTAGGGGGGTGAATATGAAAACCATCATCGTGACGCTTCCCGATGGCAGTCAAGTCGGAATCCGACCGATTGCTGGCGGGGGGGCCCGCGTAATCTTCAGGGCTCAACCTTGGGATTGCTGGAGTCCACCACTCACCGAGGTGGCAGAAGGGGACAACCTCACTGCCTCATCGTGGCACTCGCGAGACTGAATCGGATTCGGCCCCTGCCGGGGGGTGGCAACATAAACCCGGCCCCTCCGGGGGCTCTTTGTTGCAGTAGCGTCAAGGAGTGCCGCGGGTTGGGCCACTGGCCGGTCGCCACCGAGAGGGGGTCGGACTGGACTGCTTGTTCATGCAGGTACCTGCTTGTTGCTGCATCGCTGTGGTGCCACCTTCTACCGACAGCCAGGCGTTGTTAGGGGGCGCAGGTACTTCTACCGACAGCCAGGCGTTGTTAGGAGCGGCGCACCTTCTACCGACAGCCAGGCGTTGTTAGGGGCGGGCGGACGCTCCACCCCTAACGCTCAACCTCAGCTAGAGAGTTGGAGTCAACGGCCCGCCATTCTCGCCAACGTGTCCAGATGTTGGCGCTGATACTGACGCTCATAGGCCTTATGGATCCACTCGTCATCCATCGGGCCGTCCTCGTCGCCGGAATCGTCCTCGTCGTCATCCACGGCCCAAAAGCCGTAGTCCGAGCCGTCACCTTCGATAGCACCGAATTCGGTACCCTTCGGCGCAATTTTCTCCATGGCCTCCCAGATCATTTCTAGGAGTCGGGAGCGGTTTGCCATCTCGCCGTCGCCGGAATACTCAATGTCGAGTGGAGTGCAGCAACGCTCCACGAAGCTGGCACCGAACTCGTCGCGGACCTTGGCCGCTATCTCGGGAACTTCCGAGTCGAGCACCGACAGAAAAGCCGGAATCAGATCTTCCTCTCGCATGGTCCCGTGGCTAATGGTCCCGATGGTGATGGTCACGATGGTTTCCCCTTTCGTAGTTGGAGCGCCCGATGCGCTCCGACAAGACAAACAATACACGACGCCATCGCCGGATGATATAGGCCTTTCGGATCATAATGGTAGGGCCATATGACTTACTTGATGTGGGGCCGATAATGTTGTACGATGATGTCACCAACACCGACGAAAGGGGCCATGATGGCTGGGAAGAAAAAGCAAAAGAGTAAGGCAGGCGAACTCATTACCCTAATGAAGGCCGCCGAGCGCCGAGTCGCCGCCGAGCATGATCCATGGTTTGGGAAGCGCCGATCGGCTGGAGAAATGGGCCGTCATAAGACCAAGGCCGCCAAGTCTCGCCAAGCCTGCCGGGATCGCTCCCTCTGGGCTTAGCTGGAGTGGCGTAACATACGCGTCACGCGTATAGGGGACCTAGGCCGAAACGCCAGGTCCCCAAGCCCATTCGACTGGACGGCGCAACCCTCAAGGTCTAGCCGAGGTAGAGGGTTCGACTGGACGGCCGCCCCCCGCCAACCCTCAACCTCTAGTTGAGGGTTCGACCCGAAGGCCTAACCCTCAACCTGTCATTGAGGGTTAGGCCTTCATCGTGGCCGAGAGTCGGAGCGATCCGCCAAAGATCACCTCTCGCATGGCCGTGGGCATCGACTCGATGACTGCCAACGTGGCGAGCGTGTCATGGGCGAACATGCGCTCCAATTCCTCGCGGATGCGCTCGGTGCTCACTTTGGCGAGCATCTCGACCGCCAAGGGTTCAGTGAGAGCGGCTGCCGTCAAGGGTGAGGGGGTGAAACCCTTCGTGACCATGAAGCGGAAACCTCGGAGAACTCGGAGACCGTCCTCGCTGATGCGTTGGCGAGGATTGCCAACGAACCGGAGGCTCATCGCTCGGAGATCCTCACGGCCGCCGTGGGGGTCGATAATCCGACCATCGGCCGATCGGGCCATGGCGTTGACGGTGAAGTCACGCCGGGCGAGATCGTCCTCCAAGGTGCCAGGCTCCACGAAGTCGGGCCGTCGGCCGTCACTTGTTGCGGAGTCCTTACGGGCGAGCACGAAGTCCGCGTCTCTGGTTCGGGAGCGGAGAGCGTGGCCCTTGGGGACGCCAGCGCGGATGGTGACGAACTCAGGCTTTTCAACGTGAATCTTGAAACCCTGACGGACCAATTCGGCCCGCATGGCGTCGAAACTCGGGGCGATAACAACAAAGTCAACGTCCTTGGTTCGGAGTCCAAGCATCTCATCGCGGACGCAGCCACCGACCTCGAACATTTCCACCATCTTGCTCACCTCGCTTTCTAGGTAGTTGGTATACCGTCAGTCTGACGGGTCCGATAGTACGGGATCAATGAGTCATATCGCTCATTCCCTCGGAGGATCATACCATAGTAGGGTGACATCACGCCAACGAGAAAGAGGAAACCATGCCAGCCGATCTAGTGCCAGCCGATAGACGAGTGAGATTCACCAGGGTTCGGAACGTCGATACCGACCGACTCCAGAGGCGCTACACGTACCTGCTGGAGAACCGGGCCAGGATGGCCTACGAAGCAGATGGCCGGAAGCGGTTGCGCGAATTGGCAGCGGAGTTTCTCAATGTCGAACTCGAACTCGTTCGCCGGTTCACCGAAGGGTGA
>Ga0163144_10030855_pt1 | contig 10241 bp, 9 predicted proteins | sample OliLak19BULKMAT1_FD_123175 | JGI IMG/M metagenome (GOLD analysis project Ga0163144, IMG submission 123175) | Freshwater microbial mat bacterial communities from Lake Vanda, McMurdo Dry Valleys, Antarctica - Oligotrophic Lake LV.19.BULKMAT1 | ecosystem: Environmental > Aquatic > Freshwater > Lake...
TGAGCTTGGCCAATCTGGTATTCTTGCCCATTATGTACTAACCAATTTACAACACCGGGTTCTATTTTAACAATGGGATAAGTTGCCGCTAATTTTAACCAAAATATGGTGTCGCCAAGAAACCGATGCTTGCTAAAGCATCCTAATGAAATAAAAACATCTCGTTTAATAATGGTACCCGTAGGTCCATATTGAAGAATACCATAGCCATCGTAATGGTCTAAATAGGCTTGTTCAGGGATGGTAAATACCGGATAAGTATTAAACGCATTTTTGGGAGATTCAAATTGAGCAATACCCAACGCTGCTGTTGGATGAGCTTCCATTGCAGCTACCATTTTGGCTAATCCCTCTTTTGCAATAGTATCATCCGAATCTAGGTATTTAATGTATTTACCAGTAGCATAACTAGCTGCCACATTTCTATTGGGGTAATCGCCAAGATTGGATTGATTTACATAAAACTTTATTCGATTGTCGATTTTTGCAAAAGAACGAACCACTTCAACCGTTGTATCAGTAGAAGCATCGTCACTAATGATCAATTCAAAATTTGTATAGGTAGATTCCAATACACTTTGAATAGCTGCTGCTATATACCCTTCCCGGTTATAACAGGTCATTAATATACTTACTAAAGGGTTAACTATTTTAGATGACATCAATAAACACTATTGAGGGTTGGATAACTTGACAAATAATTTTTTCAAATCTGATAATAACCTGTTAGAAATACCAAACATTAATGAAATACAGTACTGTGCTTTAATATTAACCTTATGAACAGTTCCTTTAAAAGTAGTAGCAATAGGTTGCCCTTTTTTACTAAATTCAAGTATTGATAAAAAAAAATTCAATAGATTTTTTTCATCAATAAAACTTGGAATTATATTGTTGGAAAATACAGGAGCCATTAAAATCTGCAAAGCCTTTTCTTCATCGTTGTCTATGGCTATAATTTCTTTAATAAAATCCTCCTCATTTTTTTCGTCGGAAAGATTTAAAAAACAATTTAAGTTGAAATCTTTTGCTACAAGTGGGTTTCCCCAATATAATGGTATGCAACCTGTAATTAAAGGTTCAACTATTTTTTCTGTTGTATAGCCGGGATAAGCAGCATTTTCAAATGAAATCACAAACCGATAGTCTTTTATAAAATCAAGCTTATCGCTAATTGGCCCGCCCACATTGTTCAAATATTTTCCACCGGAATCTACTTTTTTATAAGCTGAGAGTTTCTTAAAAAAATCAACCCGCTTTTTTGAAGTGCCATTAGAAACTACCATGCAACAGAACTTATTTTTTTTCCGCCAGTTTTTTAATAGTTCCTCCCTGTTTTTTTGTTGTAATAATTTATTTTGATCAATGTACAATGCATACAAAGGCAACCGGTAATGGTAGGCACTTTTATTAAAATCAAAGGTGATTGCAAAATCACAGCCAGAAAAATCAGGCCGCAGATTCTCAGCAGAGTAAAATACTCTTGTACATGTATAGACCAAATATTTGGTTCCGTAGCAAGAATAAATTACAATGTCAGGATTATCATCTAAAATTACTTGGTACTTCTTATTAAGGAGTTTGTAAAAAAAATTATTGAAAGGATCAAATCCAAACCAAAAATCTGTAAACTTAATTTTAATTTTATCCATTACCAATCTAACAATAAATAAATTTCCGTGTCAAGTAATATTAAAAAATTATTTATAAAGCTATAAATTCTACTGAAATTTATTAATAATCAATCTTTTATAGTAGCTAATTTTATGCTTCAACTTCCTAATTCTAAAGTTTAGCATCAACCCATATCTTCTTGAATTTAATTCATATACTTCATCAGCACCAAGCTTAGTTATAAGTCTATAGCCAAATGATTTTAGCAAATTATTTACTTCTTTTCCATTGTTATTATTTTCAATTGTAAATACTTTAATGGTAACTTTTAAGAAGTCAATAGATTTTAAAACTGACATTTCTCCTCCTTCAACATCAATATTGCAGTAATCAATTAGTGTAATTGATTGATTTTCTAAAATATTTGTAATTGGCAATGAATCAACCTCTATAATTGTTTTTTCGCCACCATATTTAGCAATGCCATCATCTATTCTTCTTAAATGTTCTTGATCAATAAAATCAGTCAATCCGCTTAACATAATTCCATAACCAGTAACGGCTAGAAATTTTTTTAATCCAATTTCATTACTGATACATGCATTAATACATATACAATCTCTATTTTCAACCAATTGTTTAAATACTATTGGATTTGGCTCTACGCATATACCCTTCCATCCTAATTCTTTCTCTAAATAAAAAGTGTTGCTAAAATCAATACCATCAAATGCACCAATATCCAAAAAAATGCCTTCTCGTTTTCTATTGAAAATATCTACTAAAAACTTATCCTGTCCATCTTGCGAAAAAAAGTTCATATTTCAAATACAATTAATAAAATTTTGAAAAAAGATAAATTAAAATATTGGGTTATTAGACTGTATCATAAATTAAAATAGCATAAATCATTTTATTAATTTACTTATCCGAATAAATTGGGTTATCAAATTAGGCATCCAGCATTGATCAAGCATAGAACCATAGACCCTCCTACTTTTTTTCTCGCCAATAGTCGATTCATCTAGGGAGATTATTTCAATTTCAATTAAAGCGGTATTTTTTATTGGATCAAATAATTGATTGGCCAATAATGTACAATTTTCACCAATTTGAATGAACAGCTCTTTTTGTGATAACAATCTTTCAATACAATCGGCATACATAACAGGGTTATTATTACTTATTTTAAACCCCGTAATATCATTTTCAATCAATTCTTGAATACCCCCTTCAATATCATTTACCAAAGGAACCAAGCCAGCTTTCATTGCTTCAATCAAAGAAACCGGCATACCCTCAGCCATGGAAGGTAAAATAAAATAATTCATTTTTGTAAGGATAGTCAATGCAGCTTCATTATTTACATTACCGTAAAACCGGATATTGGCAGCATTCTCCCATCCATTCAACTTATTTGCCTTATCATCATTACCATCACCTACTATATGCCAATTAAGAACAATACCTTTATGTAGCAGCAAATGATTGATTTCAGCTAATAAACGATATCCTTTTTCTTTAGTTAGCCTGCCCAAAAAAATGATATTATTTCCCAATGGCTTAACCTCAAATGTAATATTAGGAACTGGAAAACGCAAGTAGTTGATATCGTTGATTCTTTCGGGTAATAAATTACTTAGTGTAGTTTTAATATTTTGGGCAACGGTGATGAACTTGTCAATAGATGCTTGGTGTGATGAAGCCAAATCATAATAATATTTATAATCACCATGCAAAAAATGAACAACAGGGTTTTGCAATCCAAGATTACTCATCATGCCTAGCTCAAGCCAATCGTGGGCTACAACAACTGCTTTTTCATCGGGCAATAACTTTGCAAGTTGCCTGGTAGTGTAGTAAAAATTCCATTTGGCAGAATAATAAAAAATTTGTTCACTTGCAGCACCTTTTAAGCCCAACGCTTTAAATGTTGGAGTTATATCTTTATTGATGGTATAAATGATATGATTTTCTATTGCAGCATGCTGCTTATACAAAAGCAAATTACGAACGACAGACAAAACACCTCCACCGCCACTATTGAGAAAATGAAATACCCTTATTTTTTCCATGATTCAATGAGCAATTGCGCTATAATAGTCTATACATTTTTGGGTAATAACTTCAGCATTAAATTCAGTTAGTATTCTTTGGCGGGCATTTATCGACATTTGGTACCTTGCTCCTTCATCCACAATTAGTTTTGCCAAAGCTTCGTATAGCGCTGTAGTATTTTCCGGATTAACCAACAAACCAGTTTCACCATCCACCAACAAATCTGCCATACCACCATTTTTACTTCCAACAATGGCCTTGCCGGCAGCCATTGCCTCGGCACATGTGTAAGAAAAGCTTTCAAATAAGCTTGGCAACAATACAATCTCGGCTTGGGCAATTGATGAGGGCAGCAACTCATAGTGCATACCATCTATAAATTCCACTTGGTTCAATACCGCTTTTAATTCCTGCCTCATCCAGTTGCGCATGCTTATGCCTACATAAGGGCCATTGCCATCGTCACCGATCACCCTGAATTGCCAATCAGGATTTGATTGTAATATTTTTTTCATGGTAAAGGTTGCATTCACCAATCCTTTCAACACATTGAGCCGTCCAAAAAACACAATCCTTTTGTAGGTATTTTTTGCGGCAATAGGTATTTGCAAAAAAGCAGGATTGGGTAAAAAAAGATTGGGTATTACTTTTATTTTAGAGCCTGCAATATGCCAGTTTTGAAGCACCCAATATTTCATGGCTTCCGATGGTGCTGTAATATAATCGGCTAATTGAATAAACTGGTAATCGGCATCCTGCAGTTTATCATACTTTCTCCAATAACCTAAATCCCATTTTAGCCTGCGGAATGCCCCCAATACAAAACGAAGCTTTGCAGCAAATGGGATGTATCTTTTTTTGATACTTTCTACCAAATAATCTGGTGCATGTAACCTAACTATTAAAGGTAATTGAGGATAATATTTTTTAATTGCCCATGCATTGCCACCAATTTCCGGACTCTCCATTACATCGAAGGGCAATGACTCATGATGCACAGTAAAAATTGGTAGTACTTTTTCTCTGAACTCTAACCCATTGTTGCTGTGCACCAAATGGAGCTGAAAACCTTCTATTACGATTGAACTTGTTTTATAAGGACTGCCAGCAAATACATGCACTTCAATTCCTTTGCTTGCTAATACAGTTGCCATCTGCTTTACGTAGGTGCCGATACCGCCTTTGCCAGTATCCGGGGGGAATTCATGAGATATGAAAGCAATGCGCATTAATTAACTAATACCTACTTATCAGGATGGCTTATTTTCTTTGTAAGTTCACTGATTGATTTACTATTCAAGAGCAAGGTTCTTTTCATGGAAAGTATTTGTACAAAACCTGCACAGTCGGCATTCTTAAAAAAATGTGGGAATAAAAAAAAATGAATGCGCCTACACAAAAAAGCAATGTAAATAACAGCTTTTTTAGAATGATCTTTTAAATCATCCTTTATAACTAATTCGCTATTCAAATTATAAACTTGTAAATATGCTATTGCAACACCAAATGCTTTTCGCAGTTGTAAATAATAGTTCCACTGAAGGCGATTAGTAGTTATAAAATGCTTAAAGCAAAGATTTTTATCCATGTATATTTTATAACCAGTTCTACTAAATATCAAGCAGATTTCAACATCACCGCCAGATGATAGTGCAGTACCTTTTCTATCAGTTAAGATAAAGGAAGTATCAACTTTTATTAGTTTGTTAAATATAGATTTCCTTATTGCCATACCAGCCCCATAAACTGAATCTGTATATCCCGAAGAACGGCCTTCATCACCTACTGCATACCCAAATCCTTTTAATTTATGGAACCATTCTGGTGGATTGCTTTCAAAAACGGCCTCCCCTATTCCGCCGATGATACTAACGTCAGGTAAACTTTCAAATAAGTTGATCGTTCTCTTTAGGTAATCTTTACACAACCAATTATCATCATCGCATAAAATTACATATTCAAACTTGGCTGTATCAATACCCTTTTGCCGTGCAAAAGTTAGTCCGGCTTTTGGTTGTTGTACTACATGCAATGGAAAGGGATTTCCAAGTGAATTCCAGCAATTAAGAGCAGTTTCTACCGTTTCATCAATACAATTGTTATCAACCAGTACGATTTCATAGAAAAATTCCGGATGAACTATTTGTACCGCAAGATGCTTGAGAGTATCACAAATTCTTTTTGAACTATTGTGGCAACAAATTATTACCGATATTCCATTTAATTTAGTCATGCTGATTATTAATAGCGATCCATTTGATAGGATAATGATCTTGATAGATTAGGCTTTGATCTTTAAATGGAACCGAAGGCCGTATTACTATTTTATCTTGATTTTTATTAAGCCAGGCAGCCCACCAGGAAAAGGAACTATTGGCTATTATTTGGTGCTTGCATTGAGCCATCACATACAATTGAAGATGATCCTGTTGCCAGGTATTTTCTTCAAAAAAAATACAATTGGTTAAACTAAAATTTTGTTTGCACCATTTCAAATCATCTGAAAAAAAAATGAATAACGGATTGGTTAATTTCTCTTTAATAAAACGGATGGCATTTACATAATAGTCAATGCCAATAAAACCATATCGTGGTTCATGAAGATAGTCTGTACGCCTTATATGAACTGCAACTGTATTTTCTTTACCAATCCAAGAAGGAAAAGCTGGTAAGTGCACTGGAACCAACTCCCTCAATAAAACAGCTCTTATATTCTCAAAATAATGTGGTGATTGCCAATATCCATTTAGCGAGGTAAGCAGATTGGTTTGACCAGCCAACTGCTGCAATTGAGAATTATTTTCTTCTATTAATTGGTAGCATCCAAAGAATCTTGCAAGTGAGTTTAATTTTGTATGCCGTCTGAAAATCTTTTTTAGCGTATTGCTTTTTATAACAGACCCATTGATTTTAAAATTGAAAAGGGAGTAATGCCGATTCAAAGGTTGATTGATAAAACTATGTGTATTTAATAACAAAAAAGGAATATTATTTTGAATACAAAGATTCCGTCCGGTTGCGTATTGAAACAGCTGGTTGCCCAACCCACCTTCAAACTTAATTTCAAGAAGCAAACATTTCATTAAAAAAAAGAAATAGTAACAAATATAAAAAACAAGAAAAATTTCACTTTGTATCTATTTACCAAACCACCAATTTTTATGAACAAAAATGGAATTTATATTGGTATTGGCATATTCATGATAGCCGGCATTTTCAATAAAACTACATAAATCAATTCTTTTTGTACCAGTACCATCAGGTGTATAATTAATACTCTCAATACATATAACCTTTGGCTGATGGTTTGTAAAATCAAGGGATTGAATAATCTCAAAATCCACTCCTTCTGCATCTATCGACAACAAATCGACTGTGCCATTTTTAAAATACTTTTCAAAAATCTTGTCAATGGTAACCATTTTTATTTTGATTATTTCTTTTAATGCATGACCTAACTTTTCGAGATTGTTTTTTTCAATTTCCGAAAACGTATTTAATGATGGGTCTTGCATAACAAAAAAATCAAACTCACCAGCTTTGCCCCCGATTCCAATATTGAGGTTGGTATCAGTAGACCGTACTTGCTTAAACTTCTCTATTGCAGCTGGATTTGCATCAATATTTACAATTATAGATCCCTTTAAAAAAAACTTGTAGGTGTTATTAGCAAAAAAAGGATCAAAGGCTCCAATATCAAGGCATACAGGCTTTTCAATATTTCTTAATCGAAAAAGATATTCTATAATGATATCCTCCCCACATTGAGCGTAAGAAATTTTTTCATATTGATTTGTAGGGTTCGGTTGAACAGTTCCAATATTGAATATTCTTTTAATGATTTTTTTTATTGTCATTTTTATTTTCTCCATGAGATGTAACGGAAATCGGGAATCAAATGTTTCGTAGAAATTTCAAGTATAATTTACCTAAAGAAGAAGAAAGACCATTCATAAATAACCATACTTGTATGCAATTGGGCACAGAACCATGGTAACCACAATCCCTTATATCTTGCAAGCTTTTAATTTCAAAATCTTTACAAACTTTTATTGCCCGAAGTATACAATTTTTATAAGATGATGTGCTGTAAGTTTTCCTTTGGATAGCTATTTTTCCTAACAAATAAAAATATTCAAATACCTCCACCTTTTTGTTCCCCTTGCATTTGTCACTAACCCTACCTTCGGCCAAAAAAGTAACAACAAGTAATTCGGATGAATATGCAATTTTTGCATTACGGGTAATTTGCCTAATATAATATTCAATATCAACATGCCATTTGAGATTTCTATCAAACCGCAATTCTGGATTATTCCTTATTATAGTTGTACTAGGGGCACCAACAATATTATTGGAGTACAATAACAAGGGGTGATTCTTTAACTCCACTAACTGGCTTTCTGAAATTTCATGTATCCAATCTACTCCTTGCGGATATATTGCCTGAGTAGCAGAAAATGCAAAGTCAGCACCAGGGTTTTCATCCAATAAGCGTACATATTTTACAAGGCTATCATCAAAATTTAGCCAGTCATCATGATGAAGAATTTTAATATACTCCCCCGAAGCTTTGAGGATAGACTCGTTCCAATTTTCAGGGCTTCCAAGAATTGTAGTATTCTTAAAATATTTTATCTTCTCTGGTAAATTATAATTTGTCACCAAATCGGCAACAATCGTTCCTGGTGAATCATCTGTAATAACAATCTCGTAATCCTGATAAGTTTGAATCAATATTGAGTCAATCGTTTTTTTTAAATGTTCTGCTTGGTTGTAAGCTGGAATACAGATAGAAACTTTAGGCACAATCAATTATTTTAAACTTATTATTGCTTGAAATTTACCAAAAAGTAAACTATCGAATTACAGCTTTTGTTTTTAGTGAAATTTCAATTTTGCTTATTCCCTTATAATGATTTGACCTTGCTACAATCAACCCGTCAACTGAATAAGTATCCTGCTCACCGGCATCACAAATAATAGTAAAGTCATTTGACTTTAAAAAGTTCAGGCACTCAAAATGTACTTTATCCCCATGAGTTGAAATAAAAACATATCCTATTTTATGTTTCTTAATAGTTTGTGAAGCACCTAATAACATATCGTATTCAAAACCCTGTATGTCCGAATGTAAAATATCAATAAAGCCAATTTTATTTTCCGCAACATAATCATCCACACAAATTACCGGAATTGCGTTCTGGAAGCCGGAACACCTACCAACAAAAGCATTCGTGAATTTACCTTTTACCTTATTTAGTTTAAAATTATTAATTCCGAAGAATAAATTAATCTTATCTGGCTCTACAAGAAAGTTATTAGCATTCTTAATTTTTTTATTAAACCATATAGAATAGAAAGACCAATATGCTCCCAATTCAAGCATAGTGCCTCCACTTGGAATTTCCTTTAAAACTAAGTCAAAAGCATATTCTTCCTGCGGTTCATGAACACCTTTATTTTGTTGTAACATTTGTACAATGGGTTGTCCGTAATACCCTCCAAGTGTAGTAACAATCCCATTGTGCATTACCTGTTTACCATTTTTAACCATTCCTGCTTCAGGATGCCGGCTTATTAATTTATTATCAGGACATTCTACAACATCTTTAATTCTTGCTTTCCAATAATCATCTAAAGTACTTATCAGATAAATTTTATCAAAAAACCCAAACGGATATATAAATAGTATTTTAAACTTGAAAAAAAATAATGAATCAACTATTATTCTTTTTAACCGATTAATCCGAAATGAAATAAAATGTTGCATTTTTTTATACATATACAAAGAGGATTCTTATAAAAAAAAATTTATAAATTATTGTCTCACTTATTTCTGTTGATTTAAAAATGTATGATTGAGAAGTTTACAATCCTTTACTTGCCACACAAATAATAAACTCTCTGGTAGGCAAATTACTCTCAATAAAGTGTGTATCATAATTTTGATACTTAAATATTTCAATTTTTAATTTTGCTTCATCCAACCAATTTTTAATTTTTTCTTCATTGATATAAAAGGTAAGGTGAAATCCCATTTTAATGGCTTGTTCGCTTTTTTCCTGCATGTAAGGCGTTGAGAAAATCAGCCTGCCTTTTTCTTTTAATGCTTTACTGTAAAAAGCCAACAACTTTTTTATATTATTTTCATCAAAATGTTCCAGCGTTTCGAAAGAGATGATATTATCAAAGTAATTGGTATAAGAAAGATTTAAGAGATTTTCAGTAAAGAATTGAACACCTGAATTGTTGCTGTAGCGTTGCTTAATATTTTCAATCACATTTGCATCTAGATCGGCACCAATAACGATACTTGCTTTTTCGGATAATAATACAGAACCATATCCAGTTCCGCAAGCGAAATCGCCACATACGTCGCCTTCTTTAATTATTTCCTTTGCAAATTCATACCTTTTCCAATGACTTTTTTGATATATATCTAGTTGATTAAAATTTAGTTTTTGATTTAATTGTATATCTACCCTTTCGCCATTGTTGCCCAAAGGATTTGATTTATTAAAATCATATAAAGGTGTTTTCTTATTATTTGAAAATATTCTTTTAAA
>Ga0163144_10030856_pt1 | contig 10241 bp, 9 predicted proteins | sample OliLak19BULKMAT1_FD_123175 | JGI IMG/M metagenome (GOLD analysis project Ga0163144, IMG submission 123175) | Freshwater microbial mat bacterial communities from Lake Vanda, McMurdo Dry Valleys, Antarctica - Oligotrophic Lake LV.19.BULKMAT1 | ecosystem: Environmental > Aquatic > Freshwater > Lake...
AAAATCTTAGTTAAGAACTTTGAGAGAACTCTTTTTAATGCTACAGCCAAATTAAACCTTTGCTTTATCAGATTAATGTTAAGAAGAATCGCTACTTATGAGATATGAAACAGGCTCTATACATTCATAATCTGCTGTGCGGTTTGGACGGAATCAAAGTTTTTTAAGATGGTCTTTCTGGCATTTTTGCCGAGCCTTTGACGTTCTTGGGGATTTTCGATCAAAAATTTGATTGCTTAGGTTAGTGCTTCGACACTTCCTATTTTGAATCCGATCGCATCATTACCCGAATCAATAATTTCAGCCGCTCCACCTGCATTCGAGACTACTACTGGCTTACCGCAAGACATAGCTTCGATGATGGTCATGCCGAAGGGTTCTGGTTGGGTGCTGGCATGAACAACAATATCAAGGCTGCGGTAAATTGAGACTGTATCAGTTTGAAAACCGATAAAACCCAAGTGATTTTCAAGCTTGAGTTGAGTTCTTTGGTGGGTTAACTCTTCTAACGAGAATTGAGAGCCAGCAGTCTGATAAATTGCACCGCCAATAATATAAAAGCGCAGTGGAGATTGTAGTTCTTGGATTAATTTAGCAGCAGCTTGCATAAATAATTCATGTCCCTTCCACTTGGCAAATGTTGCTACCAAGCCAATTTTTATTGTGTGATCAGCAGAAATTGGCAAGTCAGATAGACGATCTAAATAATTGCTATCGGTTAAGCCTGGGGTGAATTTATTTGTATTTATAGAGTTATAGACAGTTTGTACAGCAAGTTCGGGAATAACAGTACTTAGATCTTTAGCTAAAGCTCTAGAGTCGACAATGGCAATCATATTATCTCGATATATCCATTTTAAGATAACTTTGGCAAGCTTTCTGGTGCTAACAAAGTCCTGAATATGCCAAACTGTTGGAATGTTGAATTTAGCCAACCCTAATAGTATGTGAGTCTTAAAACCATTAGAGTGAACAAGATCGGGATTGATTTCCTTGATTAATTTTCTGAGCGAAAAAGTGAAATTAGGTAATGCTAAAAAAGAATCTAGCAGGTTGGCAATAATTGCAAAACTTAACTTTGCTGAAAAGTTTAATTTGCTATCGCCAAGTTTTAATAAATTTGCAGGTAATGGTAATAAATTCACTTTTATGTTCTTTAATTCATCCTGAGCAGTTAGTTTCCCATCTTCAAATAGGAGTAACTGAATTTCGATTTCTGGGTATTCGATATGCAATCGGTCAATGATATTAAGGAGAACTCTTTCAGCCCATCCCAAACCACCTGACGGGTTGACAAAAAGAATTTTCATTTACGCTCCAAAAAACAAACTTGAACTGAATTTATTTTTACAAATTAAGGAAAGACTTCTGGAAGGTGGCGCATGAACCGAAATTACGCCGAATATGCCAATACAACGAAATAGTTCGATCCCTGCTAATTTTTTCGGCTTAGTATTTTCGGTCATCTTTTTTGGTGAGCTAAAGATAGATAGGCATTTGCGATAGTTTGAGCATGGTTTGACCAAGAGAATTTATGAGCTTGATCAAGTTTGGTTTCTAGAGTAGGGGGATTTTGCTTCATTTCTAATAATTTTACGATCGCCTTCACCCATGTATCAATTTCTCCTACTGAGTAGTACATTACCGCATCACCTCCTACTTCTCTTAATACAGGAATATCGCTGGCTATAACTGTAGCACCACAGGCTAGAGCTTCAATCACAGGCAAACCAAAGCCTTCTGATTCGCTGGTGAGTAAAACTAATTTTGCTTGTTGGTATAGCGCTGCTATTTGAGTTCTTTCTAGATTAGACATTTCTATTATAGAATTTTGTAAATTGAACTCTTTTATTATTTGTATGTGTTCTACTATCGATCCAGAGGAGCAGAACTAATTTCCATTTGCCCTGAAGAGTTTTTGGCAGAAGTACTGGCTCGTATTCATCCGATTATTTTCTAGATATTAGGCTCTACTAAAGTTGCCTAAAGTAAAGGCGATCACGCTACTGATTATGTAGCTGAGCATTACAATTGGCGTAAAATAGCGCGTAGTTTAGAGACCGTATACACCAATATTATTGAGCAAAACGCTAATATACAAACAAAGTAATTTATTTTTAATTTCTAAGGTTTTTCCCAGTCCGCTTTTTGCCATCTCAGAGAAATCTATGATATCGCTCCGAAGACATCCCACAACATCGCCTCGAATTACTTGGGAAATATTACCAGAAAATTTTATATTGCCAGACGATCCTGTGGAAAGTAATCTTCAACCCTTGTTAGCTGCTGCTTTGCGTGAATCCCTAGAATTAGCGGGATTGCTTTTAGGGTCAATGCTGGTCGCCTCGAACTTTGGACTTTGTGCTAATATCAACGACAAAACTGTTGTTAAAGCTCCCGATTGGGTTTACATTCCCTCGGTTTATCCAGTGTGATCGGGTGAAATTCGTCGCAGTTATACTCCTTATGCTGAAGGTGACAATCCTGCGATCGTCATGGAATTTATCTCGGCAACAGATGGTACAGAATATTCCATTGATCCCTATTACCCCTATGGGAAATGGCACTTTTATGAGCAGATATTAAAAGTTCCTATTTACTTCATTTTTCATCCCAAGAGTGCGGCCTTAGGAATATATCGCTTGGTCGATGGTGAGTACCAAATCATGGAGCCAGATAAAACCGAGAACGAAACCAAGCTGTTCTGGATTGAAAGTATAGGCTTATTTTTGGGCGTTTGGACTGGCAAAAAAGCTGAAGAGCATGGCAATTGGTTGCGGTGGTGGGATCGTTCTGGAAATTTACTACTGTGGGGAACAGAACTTGTTGAACAGCAACGCCAACTAACCGAGCAGGCTGAACAAAAAGCGCAGAAACTGGCGGAAAGACTGCGATCGCTTGGAGTCGTTTCCGAAGAGATCGGCTGATTGTGTTATTTTGTTGATAGTTCAACTGGCACATCACCTATGGCGATCGCAACAGAGCAGTTATTTACTAATTATGCCAATGCCTATGAGAGCGAATTTTATGCTTGGACACAGAATCAGGCTCAGATTCTGAGAGAGCGGCAATGGCAACTAATTGATGTTGAATATTTAGCTGAAGAAATTGAAGATATGGGACGTGCTGAAAAACGTGAGTTAGAGAGTCGTTTGGAGGTTTTGTTGATACATTTATTGAAGTGGCAATTTCAAAGCGATCGCTAAAATTCGTTCAAGTTTTTGTAATTGCTGTGCAGGTTCACAAAGTTCAGTCGCCCTGGCAAAAATACTACTACCTAGCTCCTGTCGCAATTGGGAATTTGTAATCAATAGTTTTAAGGTTGCCGCTAGCAGCTCAGGATTGTTTGGTTCGACTAATCTGCCACAGGAATTATTCACAATCTCTGCCCCACCTCCATGTTGGTGGTGACCACAGGTAAACTGGCGTAAAGCGCTTCAATAAAAGTGATGCCAAAAGGTTCTACTCCCGTATTTAATTGACAGTGAATATCTGCTGCTGCCAAAAGTTAAGCCACATCCGATCGCTGTCCTAAAAACTGCAAGCGATCGCTTAGGTCCAAGTTATTTGCTTGAATTTTTAACTCATTCAGATAATCTTGCTCGTGGGGACGCTGCACTCCGCCTACTATCCAGCCTTCCCAGTTATCTATCTCCGCCAACTTGCCTAAAGCCTGAATTAAAAGAGATTGCCCTTTCCAGCGCTCTAACCGTGATACTTGAATAATTACTACTTTATCTTTAGCGGTATTTAGTGCAATTCTGACTTGAGTTGAATCATTAGTATGCTTTGGCGGATGAACGGGACAGAGTAGTATTTCTTTTTTAGTATTTGGATAAAAATTAGCCAGATAGGGGAGAGTATACTTGCTATTCGCTATAGCCAGATTGGGCTTTACCAGTTTTGGTAGTTTTTCTTCCTATGATCTACCCAAAACCACGTCATGGCACCAAAATACTAAGGGAACTCCTGCCGCCGCACTACCAAATAATGCTTGAATCCAGCAAGCGTGACATATTACTAAGTCAAATTTTTCGGTTTGGATTATGCTTTTCAGCTTCTGGCGGGCTTGCCACACCGTCCAAGGACAAATGGTTTTAACATTTCCCAGGATATGAACTTTCCCGTCATTTGCGCGTAATTGATCTGCTAATTTTCCTTCAAAGCAAATAGCGATCGCTAATAAAGTTCTTAGCTTAGTTAATTAAGTTTTCTTACCTTCCAATACCAATACTTAACCCTGAGCGAAAATCGCTGCCACTATTTGTAGTAGTAATAGTTTGAAAACTGCCAGGAACCCCTGATAAGCCAGATGATCCTGGAGCGGAGAAATTAGTGGTACTTCTAGGAGTTTCTATAAAACCACTACCATCAAGGTTTTGAGTAGCTGAAGATCCAGTTGGTCGCCCATTTGTTTGCAAGTCAAATACAGTATTACCATTTGAATCTGTGGTCACTATAGTTGCATTAGTACCTCCATTCACTACTTCTAGCACAGGAGAAGTAGAAAAAGGAACGGGTACAGGTGCATTGCCCGCCATAGCGCTATCGAGCAAACTTGCATCCATGAAGCTAATCATGCTACAGGTAACTAAGCCAGTAGAAAAACCAATCGAACTGCAAGCTCTTAGTACATTGATCTTTCTCATGGATTTTATTGGTGTTTAACAAAATTTAGATATATCATACCGCACTTGTCAAATTTTGCAGATTTTCCTACTTTAATTTACCTAAAGTTAAATCCAAACCCGATCCCTAGCGAATACCTAAGACCAATATTAGTATTGCCCGCCACATCAACTAAAGTACCATTCACATATATGGGAAGACTGGCAAAAGGTACATAGGACACGCCAAGATTTAGATTTTGTCCCGTCCAGTCGGTGATTACTGACAAATTGGCTAACACCTGCAAGCCAGCACTAGCAAAGATACCTACGCCACCATTACCTGCAACCTGGTCATTAAAGGAGCGAAATCTGCCACCACCTGTTCCCAGGGTTAATCCCAATAGCATGGGGTTTTCGATAGTGTCAGGTTGAAGTACAAAAAACTTGCTAAAAGATCCATACACCGAAGAGGCAGTACCACCTGCATCTGGTCCATAGTTAATCGCATTTTCCCAACCAACTGCGAACGACATTAAATCGGGTAAAGCACGATGAACCTTGAAATCAAAGCTACCATTGGAGGCAAATCGAGATGGGGTAAGACTGATTAGGTTATAGACTGCTTCAAAGCCAAGCAAATCCTGGGAGTTACCAAATCCTGCGCCAATAGCGATCGAGCCATCTGCTTTATCAGTGGCACTACCAATCGGACTTGAACGATTAATTAATGAAATACCTGCAAACACATCGCCCCAATTTGCGCCAAAACCTGAAGGGGAGCCAGCATTAAAACCAGGATAAAATCTCGGTCTTCTTCTTTGCAAGGCAGGATCTGGTGGTTCTATGGGTTGAATAAAAAGTGGTGCAGGATTAGTGGTCGATGCTTGAGTTTGAGGCAAGTCTTGCTTACTGCTTCCTGGGGCAATAGTAGAATTGAGGTTGGGCTGTGGGTTAGTTATTGCTAGTTGTGGCGGTTGAGATTTTGGTAGGGTTTGGGCTGCAGGCTGATTTGTGGCAAAAGGTTGTGCAGATTTTGGCACAGTCTGATTAGATTTTGCTGAATTTTCCGATGCTTGCTCTACTGCTTGGCGATAGCCAGGATGTTGGGGATAGAGTAGGAGCCAGGGTTGGCTTGAAAGTGGTGAGGTTAAAGGGATCGGCTCATTAACTAGGTTTGGCGATAAATTTGGCTGGAAGGCAGGTCTTGCAGTCGGTTGGGCAGCCCCTGGAAATGGAGCCAAGCTACTACTAGCTAAGCCAGCCAAAATACCACTTAGAACTCCACCAAAATGTAAGACAAACTGGTTAATCGCAAATCTTTTATTATTCATCTATCCACTCACACCAGAAAAGTTGCTCTAGTCTTGCTTAGCCCAGAGACTATACCGTAAATCGCAAAATATCACCGCTGGCATTTGGCACAAGATTAGCACTGTTTACCAAAATATTATTTACACTTAGAAAGTTAGCAGAGGTAGAAATTAGTTGATTTAAACTAAAACCTTCCACAATCATCACCTGACCAGCCGCACTGCCATTTAAGTTAATGAATAAACCATCGCTGGTGTTAGGGTTATTACTCGCAGAAACCACCTCAACTACATCGCCCCGTACTAGTCCATTGATAGAAATCACGTTGCCAGGAGATAAGTTACGGACAATATCTACTCCGCCAAATCCTCCCTCTACTACGTCTTTACCAAATACTGACCTGCGAACAGCGGGTTGGAATAAAATTACATCATTGCCTGTGTTACCCACTAAAACTTGATTTCCGATACCTGCCACTAAGGTGTCATTCCCATCAAATACCCCAGGAGTAGAGGCAGCTCCACCGCCAAATAAAGTTGAGAAACCATTGGAGAAGATAATGTCATCGCCTAAGTCTCCATTGGCAAAGTCATTGCCTAAGCTGTAAATAGTGTCATTACCCTGACCACCATACGCTACATTGCCGCCTAAAGGAGAGCTAATGATCAAGTCTGCACCTTTGTTGCCATAAAGCGCTTCTTGAGCAGTGTCAGATTCACCAATTAAAGTATCTTCACCTTGTCCAGCCAGAAATAAATCGCCTTTGCCTCTAGATCTAATTAAGTCGTTACCTTCATTACCTGATAGGGTATCGAGTCCAGGTCCACCTGTAATCGTATCATTGCCTCCTAAGCCTAGAATGAAATCACCAGGATCTAGGGTAGTTGCAATCAAATTATCGTTGCCAGCGGTTCCAGTTATGGTTGCCATGTTTTAGTCCTTGGTTATACAGAGGATAATCTATATTAAAGTTTGGGGCAAAATGATGGTTACATCTGACTTTTGCGGATATCTTAGTTTAAATTCTCCAATCTTTCAAGTAACTTGTTACAAATGTCATCCTTGATCGTTATATTTTTTAGAGTTGGATTCTCCATAATTAGCTGCTTCCCAAATTAAATGACTATGTCTGCTCGTCAAGCTGGTAATAATTCTGGTCAGTCAGCGATCGCTACTATTGGGCTAATAGCGATTTCTGCTCTGTTAATTCCTTTAATTATTCAAAATTGGGAACCTGCTGTAGTCGTCTACTTTTTGGGGCAAAAAACCTATGCTGTGCCATTCAGCTTAGTGATGTTTGCGGCTTTAATCAGTGGCGGGGTAGTTACTTTTCTAATTAACCTAATTTCTCAGCCAAAACTTAATTCAACCAGAAACTTTGGGAACAGTTCGGCGCAGATCCCAAATACGTCCGCATCTAGCTCTGATTCTAGATACCAAGAAGAAGATTTTGATCAACTCGACGATTTTGATGACGACGATAGAGATGACTACATTGAGGTAAAGTACACCAAAAAATAATTCCCAAGTTTTCTTACAAATGTTCTCATAAGTTCTCTAAGCACTCTTTGCAGTAGTCTTAGTGGCAGGATTTGTGGAAGTTTTAGCCGCAGATTTTGTAGTTGTAGTATTAGATTTACTAGCCGCTTTTTTGGTGGTACCCGTAGTTGTACTTGTTGATTTATTTGCAGTTTGATCTGTAGCTTCGGTTGCAGTCTTAGCTTCGCTCTTAGCCGCAGTTTTGGTGGTTTTGCCTGTAGTTGTCTTGCCTGTAGTGGTTTTGGTAGTGGCTGCTTTACTGGTAGATTTTGGGCTGCGTTTTGACTTCTCCTTGGCGGGTTGCTTGGTTTCTAGCAGGGCGATCGCTGCTTCTAAGCTGAAAGTATCAGGTGCAGTATCTTTGGGAAGAGAGACGTTCACCTTTCCCCACTTCACATAGGGTCCATATTTGCCTTCGTAAAGTTCTACGCTTTCGCCATCTTCGCTATGTTCGCCTAAGGATTTGATCATAGTAGCGGCATTCTTACGCGCGGCTTTTGGCTCAGAAAGAAGTTCTAAAGCCCTTTCTAAAGTGATGGTGTAAGGACTATCTTCACCTTTGAGTGAGCGAAAATCTTTGCCTTCTTTACCACGATCAAGGGAAACGTAAGGTCCAAATCTGCCTAAATTTGCTTCGATTTTTTTGCCGGTTTCAGGATGATTGCCCAAAATACGAGGAAGACGTAGGAGTTCTACTGCTTTTTCCAGATTCAAATCCTCTGGTTTCATGGTTTTTGGCAGAGAAGCGCGCTTTGGTTTAGGAACTTCATCGGTGACATTTCCCAATTGCACGTATGGCCCATATTGTCCAATCAGCAGAAAAATTGGCTCTTGGGTTTCGGGATGAATGCCGATTTGATCTGGTCCTTCTAGCTTCTGATGCAGCAGAGTTTCAATCAGTTCTAAATTTAAATCGGAAGGATTTAGATCTTTTGGAATATTTGCTTTGACTTTTTCGCCGTCACTTTCAGATTCGATATAGGCACCATATTGACCTACACGCACTTTTGCGCCATTCAAATCGCTTAATTCAATCGTGCGTGCGTTTATCGGATCAATTTGACTATCGCGTATTTTTACTTGGTTCTCTAAGCCTTTTTCGCCCAGATAGAATTTTTGCAAATACGGCAACCATTCGATGCTACCAGTGGAAATGTGGTCTAGGGCTTCTTCCATTTTGGAAGTGAATTGAGGATCTACTAGGTTAGGAAAGTTGTTTTCTAATAGAGCAGTAACCGCAAAGGCGGTAAAAGAAGGCACCAGGGTATTAGTAACTAGTTGAGCATAACCGCGATCGCAGATCGTACCAATAATGCTGGCATAGGTGCTAGGTCTGCCGATTCCTTCACTTTCTAGGGTTTTGACCAGAGATGCTTCGGTGAATCTGGCGGGGGGCTGGGTGTCATGCTTGACCGAATTTAGCGCACGGCATTGAGGTTTGTCACCTACTTTTAGTTCTGGCAACAATACTTCCTGTCCTTCTAGGGCGGCATCGGGATCATCGGAACCTTCGACATAGGCACGGAAGAAGCCAGGAAATTCAATCCTTTTGCCAGAGGCCCGAAATAGGGCATCATCCACTTGAATCTGTACCGTACTCATAATTTGCCTTGCATCTGCCATTTGACAGGCTACTGTGCGTTTCCAAACCAGATCGTAGAGACTAAATTCCCGTCCAGACAGTCCAGTTTGTTGGGGAGTGCGGAAAGTTTCGCCCGCAGGACGAATAGCTTCGTGGGCTTCTTGAGCGCCTTTGGACTTGGTGTGATATTGGCGGGGCTGGGGGCTGAGATAGTTGGCACCATACATCTGCTCTACACAGGTTCTAGCAGCAGCGATCGCTTGTTCGGATAGATGTACTGAATCAGTTCGCATATAGGTGATGTAGCCCTGCTCATAGAGGGACTGGGCAGTTCGCATTGTATCTCGGGCTGAGAGGCGGAGCTTGCGGTTGGCTTCCTGTTGTAGGGTAGAGGTGGTAAATGGAGCAGAGGGCTTGCGGGTACTTGGTTTAGACTCCAGGTTGGAGACTGTCCAGGGTTTAGTTTGCAGCCGTTCCTGTAATACTTCGGCTTCGGCTTGATTTAATAACCTTACATTCCGTCCAGAAATAACTTGCCCAGTATTTTCATCAAAGTCTTTACCGCTAGCGATCGCTACCCCAGCCAAGGAGACCAACTGGGCAGGAAACTCACTCTCTGGCGCAAATAAAGTAGCTTTTAGATCCCAATAACTACCTGACTTAAAGGCACGGCGCTGTTGCTCACGATTAACTAGCAGGCGCACTGCCACAGATTGCACGCGACCAGCCGAAAGACCCCAAGAAATTTTTTTCCAAAGTAAAGGCGAGAGAGTATAACCCACCAATCGATCCAAAATGCGGCGAGTCTCCTGGGCGCGTACTACTCTTTCATCTACATCACGACACTCACTGAGGGCGGCACGGATTGCTTCGGCGGTAATTTCATGGAAAACCATGCGCTTGATCGGCACTTTGGGCTGCAAAATCTGCAACAAATGCCAGGAGATGCTTTCGCCTTCGCGATCTTCATCAGTTGCTAGAATCAATTCTGAAGCATCTTTGAGTGCAGCCTTTAGCTCACGCACTACCTTTTTCTTGTCATCGGGCACAATATATAGAGGCTCAAAGTCGGCATTTACATTCACGCCCAACCTTGACCACTCTTCACCCTTCAGGTTAGCAGGAATATCAGTAGCAGATTGAGGTAGGTCACGCACATGACCCATCGATGCTTCCACCCGATAGCCAGAGGGCAAAAA
>Ga0163144_10030857_pt1 | contig 10241 bp, 10 predicted proteins | sample OliLak19BULKMAT1_FD_123175 | JGI IMG/M metagenome (GOLD analysis project Ga0163144, IMG submission 123175) | Freshwater microbial mat bacterial communities from Lake Vanda, McMurdo Dry Valleys, Antarctica - Oligotrophic Lake LV.19.BULKMAT1 | ecosystem: Environmental > Aquatic > Freshwater >...
CAACCGCCGGATGCGGAAAACCGCACGTCCGGTGGTGTGGGAGGGCGTCGGAGCGAAATCCCCGGCGCTCCACCCGATCAAACAAATTGTCCGACATTTTCATTCAACGACTCCAGCAAAACATTTTCCGCTTTCGAAATTGAATTGAAATCAGTTTCCGTTTTCAGCATTTTCCACCCGGTCCGCCGCTCCTCCAAAAAACAATCCTGGAATCAACAACCCCAGACCCGCCACACTTTGGACGTTAATGAAAGCCATCTCCCAATACTTCATCTCTCACGGGATCGATCCTTTCCTGGCCGGATTGATCTGCGGGATCATTCTCTGCGCCATCGCCCGGGTGGGGCTTTCTAGAAAGAGGTCGGAGTTTGCCAACCCTTCAGAAATCTCGACTGACATCCAGATGGAAAAACCGGTCAAAACATCCGGTTTGATGACCAAGTCGGTCAAAATCCGGCTCACCAACAATGGAAAGGAAATCGAACTGGACGACCATATCTCTGGCCAGATCAGCGACGCCATCCGAAAAGGGCAAAAAATCGAGGCGATTAAAATTTTGCGCGAAGCCTCCGGGCTGGATCTAAAAGGGGCGAAAGACTTGGTGGAAGTTTTGGAAAAATCCAATTTACGATAATTCTTCGACGCTCTATCATTGGGAAATCGGCAGGAAAACCTGCAATTCAAAATAATCACACCCATTCCGAAGAATTCGGACGGCGACGACGTCAAAGGCGGATTAACCACTGATTTTATGCACCTATTCCTTCGCAAAACGTTATTGTTGCCGGTGACACTTCTTGCCCTGGTTTTTTCCGTACCGGTCCAGGCCCAGCCCTATGGTGCAAAGGACAAGTGGATGGGCATCTATGAAGGAGAATGGCAAAACGCCCAGGGCCAGGGAAAATTCACCGCCCAGATTCGTCCAGTCGGTTCCAATGTTTATGACGGTTTTGTCATGCTGAAAAACAAGGCCGAAACAACTGCGGTGATCAAACTCTCCAGCCTGGCCAATGCCGCCGAACCCGGAGTCATTCAACTCACAGGCAAAACTTCCTCAAAAGAGCTGGGAAAAGAAATGCAGTTTGAGGGCAAACTTTCCGGCAACGATCCAAAATCGTTGAAACTGGCGGGCACACTCAAAGGAGGCGCAGGCGACGGAAACCTGAACGGGGAACGGATCGAAAAACAATCCCCGACCATGGGAGCCAAACCGCCTAAGGATGCCATCGTTCTCTTCGACGGAAAACAAACCAACCACTGGGAGACATTTCCGTTTCTGTTGAACAACGATGGATCGATGCAGGTGCAAAAAGAAAATATGACGGCCAAGGACAGGCTGGATAACTACCAGCTGCATGTCGAGTTTCGCACTCCGTTCATGCCGGCCGACCATGGACAGGCCCGCGGCAACAGCGGCGTTTATCTGCAATCCATTTACGAAGTCCAGGTGCTTGATTCATTCGGACTTTACCCGTTGCAGATCAATGATTGCGGCAGCATTTATGGCGTGAAAACCGCACAAGGAAACGCCTGCCTTCCTCCCATGGAATGGCAGACCTACGACATCACCTATCTGAGCGGGGATGGCACCGCAGCCAATCCTCCGAAAATCACCATCGTTCACAATGGCGAAACCGTGATCGACGCCGCGCCGGTGCCTGCCGACAAGATTGGAAAAGGCGGTGGCGGGGGCAATTCGAAAGGTGGTTTGCTGATGCTGCAACAGCACGGCAATCCGGTGCAGTACCGCAACATCTGGGCCGTGCCGGTCAAATAGTCCAGGCGATTCTGTTTTGTCACGCAGCGCGAACGCTTCGGAATCGTTCAAGAATTGCCGTCCGAAACGCTCAAGTTTGCCTTGCGGCAGACCAGATGCCCGTTGATCGACATTGAATCATTGGAGGAAACTGGAGTTCGGCCATTTATTCAGGCAAGATAAAGACCTTTGCCTTAAATCCCGAAGGGATTTCGTCTCAAAGCCCAGGGTCGCGAGGAACGAGCCACCCTGGGTAAAATAACCCCCGCAAAACAACCCCAACGCGGGTTGCGAATAGCTTCACACAGAACCGCGTTCCGTCGGGGAACACCCGGCAGGTTTTGTTTCTGCCAATCCTGCGTTTCGCGATCTGTTGTCCGATTTTACCGTTGGTGGCTACTATTAGTAGAGTGAAGAACCCGACTGATCAGGAACTCTTGAGGAATTACGCCGATCACCAATCGGATGAGGCTTTTAGCGAGCTTTCGCGGAGGCACGTTCATTTTGTCCATTCCGCAGCAATGCGAATGCTTCGTGACTCGCATCTCGCGGAGGACGTCACACAACGAGTTTTTATGGCTCTGGCTCAAAATGCTTCAACGCTGATCAACCACGCCATCTTGTCCGGCTGGCTGCACCGCACCGTCCGAAACATCTCGGTTCAAATCATTCGGAGTGAAACCCGCCGCCGTGTCCGGGAACAGGAGTCCGCATCTTTAACGAAATGCCTGGGACTGATTCCATCGCAGTCTGGGAGTCTATTGCTCCGCATCTTGACGAGGCTTTGGATCAATTGTGCGCGCCTGATCGTAAACCCATTTTAATGCGCTATTTTGAGCGACAATCTGCGCAAGATATGGCGCGCACTTTGGGCACCAGCGATGTAGCAGCGCAAAAGCGTTGTGTCCGCGCCATCCAGCGATTGCGCGAATTTTTTGCCAGACGTGGTGTCGCTGTTAGCGCTGGCTCTTTATCCTCACTCATTGAAACAAACGCGGTTCAGGCCGCTCCTCCTCTGCTTCTAACGGCGATTTCCGCCGGTGGAGCGCTGGGGGGCTCCATGGTCAGCACGGTATCCACAACATCCCAAATAATTACCATGACTTCCCTTCAAAAAACCTTGATCACTGCGACCTTTTTGGCGGCGGTTGGAGCGGGGCTTTATGAAACCCGACAAGCTTCAATTCTCCGGGTCGAAAACACTAGATTGCGAGCGAAACCGGACGCATTGACGGAACAAATCGCGGAATTGCAGCGGGAGCGCGACGACCTGAAAAGCAAGCTTGGTATTCTAGCTGAAGACTTGGGCAAAGCAAAAAGCAACGCCGCTGAACTGCTCAGGTTGCGCGGCGACGTCGGGCGGCTGCGCGCTGGGGAAAATATTGCGACCGATCCCTTTGTCCAGGAGGTGCTGACCTGGAAAAGAAAGGAAGATAAACTCAGAAATCTGTTTGACGAACGTCCGAATCAGCGTGTTCCAGAAATGGTTTTGTTGGAACCGAACCAATGGCTTGCGATCGCTCGAAAATCCGACTTGGATTCCGAAACGGGCATCCGCAAGGCTTTGAGCGAAACGCGCAAGGTCGCCAAGAACAATTTCATGCCCATCTTCATGGCGGCATTGGAAAAATACTTGAAAGCCAAAGAAGGGGTCTTGCCCGATGAACTCTCCCAAATTGAATCCTTTTTTGAAAAACCGGTGGAAGACAGCATCCTTCAACAATACAAACTTTTGCACACCGGCCGATACACAGACATCCCCAAAGGCGCCTGGGTTGCCAGTGACAAAGCTGTGATCGATGAGGATTACGACCAAGCGTGGGGTGTCGGCCCGAATGGTTACGGTATGGTTACCGGCTGAATGGAGGAGGTGACCGCATGGATGCAAGAGCTGGATTCTGCACTGCGGGCTTACATGAATGCGAACGACATGCAAATACCGTCCGATCTTTCAAAACTCGCAGCTTTTGTCACAACTCCAGCACAACAAGTGGCCTTGCGAAAGCTGATCAAGACCGGCTTTAAGTTTCAATAATCTCGAAGGATATTAGACTGTCTCTTCGCCGGTCGGGTCCGCCAGGGCTTTCGAAACCAATCGCGGTAAATCGCAAAATTTTAGGTTTTCCAACCCAGATGACCTCCAAAAACCGGAAACATCACAAATCCCGCTTCTCAGTTAAATCGAGCGGGATTAGAGTCTCGCCTCTTAAATGACTCTTTACGATTTGATCCCCAAGAATGGCGACGTTGGTGCGGATGCGTTGCTCGGACAGTTTCTGAAATATGTGGAATCGAAAAAGCTGGAGCTTTACCCGGCCCAGGAGAGCGCGATCCTCGAGCTTTTCGAAAATAAAAATGTCATCCTCAACACCCCCACCGGTTCGGGAAAATCGCTGGTGGCCGCTGCTCTTCATTTCCATGCGTTGGCACAGGGAAGACGCTCTTTTTACACCTGCCCGATCAAAGCCCTGGTGAACGAAAAATGGATGGCTCTCTGCCGCGAGTTCGGTCCGGAAAATGTCGGATTGAGCACCGGCGACGCCACGGTCAATCACGACGCCCCCATCGTTTGTTGCACCGCAGAAATCCTGGCAAACATCGCCCTGCGCCAAGGAGACAAGGCACCGGTGCAGGAAGTCGTGATGGATGAATTCCACTATTACGCCGACCGGGAACGCGGCGTCGCCTGGCAGGTTCCGTTGCTCACGCTTTCGCACGCACGGTTTTTGTTGATGTCCGCAACCCTGGGCGAGACCACCTTTTTCGAGGAGGAACTGACGCGTTTGAACGGACGCCAGACTGTGGCCGTCCGGTCAAGTGACCGGCCGGTTCCGCTGGAGCATTCCTACGCGGAAACTTCGCTGGCGCAGACGCTCGAAATCCTGGTCGCGGAAAACAAGACTCCGGTCTATGTGGTGCATTTCACCCAGCTCGAAGCGGCACAGAGCGCGCAGGACTTCACCAGCATCAATGTCTGTTCGCGCGAAGAAAAAGCGGCCATAGCGCAGGCGCTGGAAGGTTTTAAGTTCAGTAGCCCCTACGGTCCGGAGATCAAAAAATGGCTCAGGCACGGGATCGGGCTGCATCATGCCGGTCTGCTGCCGAAATACAGGGTATTGGTCGAACAACTGGCACAAAAAGGATTGCTCAGAGTAATTTGCGGCACAGACACCCTCGGCGTCGGAATCAACATCCCGATCCGCACCGTGCTTTTCACCCAGCTCTGCAAATTCGACGGTCAGAAAACGGGAATTTTGAGCGCGCGCGATTTCCATCAGATTGGGGGCCGGGCCGGCCGCAAAGGTTTCGACAATCAAGGCTGGGTGGTGGCGCAGGCTCCAGAACACGTGGTGGAGAATTTGAAGCTCCAGGAGAAGGCTTCGCGCGACGGTAAAAAGATTTCCAAACGCAAGGCTCCTGAAAGAAATTTTGTCAACTGGGACAAAAACACTTTCATCCGCCTGATCAGCGCTCAACCGGAACGGCTGACCTCCCGGTTCCAGGTGACGCATGGCATGCTTTTAAACGTTCTCAGCCGGCCCGGTCACGGTTGCGAAACCATGAAAGACCTGATCGACCGGTCCCACGAAACTCCGAAAGCGAAAAAGCAGCACATCCGCCGGTCCTGGCAATTGTTTCGATCCCTGGTGGAACGGAAGATCATCGAGTTCATCCCGGAAACTACCCCGGGTTCCTACCTGCGCGTCAACGTGGATTTACAGGAGGATTTTTCGATGAACCAGACGCTGTCGCTTTACCTTCTGGAAACCATTCCCCTGCTCAACGTTGAAGATCCTGATTACGCTCTCGATTTGATCACCCTGGTCGAATCGATTTTGGAGGATCCGGACATCATCCTGCGTCGGCAGCTGGACAAGCTGAAGAACCAGAAGATGGCGGAGATGAAGCAGGAAGGAATCGAGTATCAGGAAAGAATGGATGAACTGGAAAAACTCGAACATCCAAAACCGAGGCGGGAGTTTGTCTATGAAACCTTCAACGCCTTCGCCGACCGTCATCCATGGGTGGGGCAGGAGAACATTCATCCGAAATCAATAGTCCGTGAAATGTTCGAACTCTACCGTTCCTTTGGCGATTACATCAAAGATTACGAACTGCACCGGGCCGAAGGAATTCTCCTGCGGCATCTGGCCGGCGTATTAAAAGTGCTGGTCCAGACCGTTCCCGATTCCGCCAAGACCGAGCAGGTGAAAGAAATGGAGATTTACCTCGCATCCATGCTGCGCCAAGTCGATTCCAGCCTGCTCGAAGAATGGGAAAAAATGCGTGATCCCGGATTTCAATCCAAGGTTGAAACCAGGGAGCTACGCCCGCCCGGTGCCGAAGAGGCGGCCAGTGACATCACCTGGGATAGGAAGGCTTTCACCGCGTTAATCCGCAACAGGATTTTTATCTTCCTCCGCAGCGTAGTCATCGGGGAGGACGCGGAAGCGTTGTCATCGTTAACCTCTCCGGAACGACCTGGAAAAGAACCATGGACCGGACAGACCCTTGCGGCCCTGATTGAAGATTATCACCGGGAACACCGGAGGATCTGCCTGGATCCCAACGCGCGCAATCTACGGCATACTTATGTGGTCCCTTCGGAAGACAAACAGACCTGGAAAGTCGAACAAGTTTTGGTGGATCCGGAAGAAAAAAACGACTGGGTTTTGGTTTTCCAGATCGATTTGGCGGGCTCAAAAAAGGCGGGCGACCTGGTGATCCACCTCGCTGATTTGAAGAATCTGACAGCTGTTCGCGAGGACAGTGACCCGGGGTGATTCTCAAACTCGAGGCCGAAAATCATTCACCCGTTGGGTGGCGGTCTTGACATCATCAACGGTCATCTTCCGGGTGATGGTTTCACAATACGCTCTCGCACCTTCGCGGTTCTGGCTTCCGGCCAGATGGAACCATTTAAAACCTTCCATCCTGCAATCGACCGGGTCAGCGGCCGGATCTGAAACACTCCTGCGATAAAAAAGTATCCCCATGGCGAACTGTGCGTCGGCGTTGCCCCCGTTGGCGGAGTCGAGCATGAGCGATGCGGATTTTAGCTTGTCCTCCTCCACACCGGAGCCCTTGGCGTACAGAAGCGCCAGATGATACTGCGCGAGGGAATGATGCTGTTCCGATGCCTTGATATACCAAGAGGCGGCTTCCTCCATGTCGGCCTGCCCCTCCGCCACCAGTTCCAGCTCCAGTCCCAGGGCGAATTGTGACTCCGGATCACCTGAGCCGGCCCTGGCGTGGGCTTCCTTGATTTTTTGTTCGGAAGTTTTTTTAAAAAAGCCGCTGAACCATTTGTTCTCCATTATTTAAGACTCTCTCATAAAAAACTTAAGACAAGCGAATATCTTGCACAAGGGTGTGATTAAAACTGGGTGAGGCCTACACGGAGCGCGGGTCTGTGACCCGCAGCGCTCTGCCATGGCGAACGCTTTGAAACAAGCGGCACCGAAAGGACTGACTTGTGCTGCGGCTCACAGAGCTCACAGAGCCGCGCTCCGGGGAGGGCTCCTTACATCTCACCCACTTTTAATCACGCCCCTTGCACAGTCGGCTTTTGGCCTTCAGGGCAACTACGCGCCTACCCGGAATGATATTTTCTTGATTAAGTCTGTCCCGAAACAGTGATGCAGCCGGGTGAGAATTTCTTTTCGTTTGTATCTCACGATTTCATCAAGCCACACATGGCTGTCCACGGTCACCATCAGCGTTCCGTTGTGAATTCCGACAGGTTGTGCGTGTGCGGCTATGTTTGGATCCATGAGATGATTCCAGGCTTTCACGATTTCGGTCTCGGATCGTTTCCGGTCAATTTTTAATCCTGAAAGAACGCCTTTCATGACTTGTGAAGCGGGGCGGGCACTGCTCCTGCCGGCAATCTCCAACGGTTTGATGTTCTGGCCACGCCATTGGGCGAGTATTTTCTCCCGGGGAGTAGCCTTTACCGAATTGCTTAAGGGCGGGCGCGGGCCAAAAGGAGGATTCACAAGCTGGCTCCCGCAAGGCCGCTGCACAGCGAAGCATTCATAAAGTCAGACTTCACCGCCACGAGTGTGAGGATCTGCCACCACCAGATGGTTTTGCCTTGCTCCCGGGAAATGCCGAATAATTCTCGTGCTTCTGACGGAGCGTTTTCCACCAAGTCCAAGACAGCGGCCCTGTTCGCCGCAGGAGTGGCGGCTGTTTCGAAGTACCATTCCAGGTCTGGCTGTTTATAACGATCTGTTGATGTATGGACGATTTGCAGCCCAACAGTCCGCACCAAGGCAGCCCAGGTGTCGGGCGAAAGAAAACGGTGATGACTTGGGTCCCTGAGTTTTTCCACCTGATGCATCCATTCCGTCGCGATCGGGAATTCATCCGCGACCGTCCCGTCGATGAGCAGGAAGGAACCGCCAGGTTTCAACACACGGAACGTTTCACGCACAAATTTATCAGGTGAACTGAAATGGTGCGGTGCCACGCGACAGGTCACCAGATCAAATGTGTTGGAAGCATACGGCAGTTCTTCAGCGGCGTGGTTGGCGGTGGAAATACGGAGACCGCGCTCTTCCGCTGTTTTTCTGGCGAGCAAAAGCATCGGTTCCGCGATGTCTGCGAGAGTCACATCGTGACCCGATTCCGCCAGATAAAGCCCGGTATGCCCTGCACCAGTGGCGACATCCAGTACTTTCGCCCTTGCAGGAAGTTGAACGTATTGGAGACCGGCCACCACATTGTCAACATTCTGGAGGATATGGCTTTTTCCATATCGCTCACTCTGTCGGGCGAATTGTTCCTGCGACCTTTGTTGAACAGAATCCAAATTCATTAACTTATCTCCACCACACCGCCTAACGCTGATGAAGTTCCCAGCCTTTCTGACGCCCGCCATGGAAACAGAGCTTCACGTGCTGACGATTACGGATTTTTTTGTCGAACTTCTTATAAACATATCGCTGGAGTTTTTCCAATTTTTTTAGAACAAGGGTCTGCCACCAGCTGTAAGGAATACCGCCATGGAGCAGCAAGGCTTCATGTGCTTCCCTGAGATAAAGGTCCATTTGCTGCGAAGTTTTCTGATTTTGCTGAAAACGAAACCCGCCAAGTGGCACTGCCACTCCGTGTAGTTCAGCCCCGCCTTTGGAGAAAAACCGCGCCCACAGTTCAAAATCCCCCGCCAGTTTTAAATCCGAATTTACCTTCCCACCACTCCGTTCCCACAAGGATTTCCGCCAGAAGGTCCCTTCCTGCTGGATGTATTCACGGGAATACCAATCTCCGCCCGGAAGATTCTCGCCGCTCATAAAACCGAATCGGGTGAATCCATCGACATGCCGGCAGGTGGCGGCATGACCGTTTTCATCCAGGCAGAGAGGATACAGGGTGGTGGCCCATTCAACCGGTGCAAACCTGCCAAAAAGCTCCCCAACCACATGAAGGGTCCAGGGAAAATATTTGTCATCGGAATTCAACCACGCCATGACTTCCCCCGTGGCGCGGGAAAAACCTTTGTTGATGGCATCGTATTGTCCGCCGTCCTTTTCGCTGACCCAGTAAGCCAGATGTTTTTCATATTTTCGAATCACCTCGACGCTGTTGTCCTGGGAACCGCCGTCAATGATGATGTATTCGAGGTTGGGATATTTCTGGTCCAATATTGAAACTATGGTTTCTTCGAGGAATCGACCCTGGTTGTAGGAGGGCGTCACAACCGTGATTTTTGGGTGGGAGAATCCGGGTGAAGAGGTCATGACCCAACAGTTTAAGTGGAACAGGATTGAGAAGACAACAGCAGAAAAAACCAGGCCGGATTAATTCCGGCCTCGAGTTCATCCCTTTTTGTCTCTCGAAATCGGGAATGGATCTGAGCCGCCACTACGCCACTACCGCCCAGGCCTTGGGCGTTTGGACCTTCATTGGCCGGCACTTCAACCCGGGTTCTTGGACGAGGCGACTGCCTTGAGTTCCGGTTGCTCCATCAAATATTCCCGGCGTTTCTTCAAATGCGATTTGAGTGACACCACATTTTGTTGAAGTGTTTGAACTGCCATTCCAGGATCCTCCCCGGCCGCAACTGCCTTGAGTTTGATCTCCGGCTCGAGAAGGGCCTGAGTCCGTTCCAATGCGGGAAAATAATTACTCTCGGTATAGTCCTTCTCAAGGATCTCTTTCACCCGGGCCAGGTATAATTTTCGAAATTCGAGATTCGCCAGCAAAGGGCGGTCCGGCGGAGCGCGGGTCTGTGACCCGCAGCGGTGGGATCACGCAGGCAGCTTGAGAACTCTGAATGGATCCCGAAAACGCGCACTGCTCCATGGGCTTTCGTGTTTTTGTGCTGGAAGCTTTGGGAGTCAAGGCGCTGCTGATTCCTCCCAACGGTCGGGGATGGCAACGTGCTGCGAGTCGCAGACTCGCGGTCCGGCGGAGCGCGGGTCTGTGACCCGCAGCGGTGGGATCACGCAGGCAGCTTGAGAACTCTGAATGGATCCCG
>Ga0163144_10030859_pt1 | contig 10241 bp, 7 predicted proteins | sample OliLak19BULKMAT1_FD_123175 | JGI IMG/M metagenome (GOLD analysis project Ga0163144, IMG submission 123175) | Freshwater microbial mat bacterial communities from Lake Vanda, McMurdo Dry Valleys, Antarctica - Oligotrophic Lake LV.19.BULKMAT1 | ecosystem: Environmental > Aquatic > Freshwater > Lake...
TAGTAATGGACAACAAACTCAAGACTATCCAGAATTTAACGCAGGTGATAAAGTTCGGTTAAGAATTATCAACGGTTCAGCTTCCTCTCAATTCTGGCTAACGTTTGGTGGAGATGATCCTTTGTTGATTTCAGCAGATGGGCTGGATGTTGTTCCGGTCAAACACAACAAGACGTTCATCGCTATTGCCGAGACGTATGATTTCATTGTCACCATTCCTTCTGATAAAAAAATTGAAGTGCGGGCAATGGCTCAGGATGGCTCGGGACATACGTCAACTTTTTTAGGGCAAGGTGAAGCATTACGTGCACCTGTTTTGCCGCGGCCGGATAAGATCGGCATGATGATGAAAATGGCAAAGATGAAAATGCGTATGGGTGCCCCAGCCCTAAAGTTTAACCCATCGAATGAAGAGCCACATGAGATGAAAGAAAACTGGGGGATGAAAATGGAAACACACAATGATGACATGCCATCTATGGATCATTCGAAAATGGATCATGGAAAGATGGAAGATGCATCGGACATGAAAATGGATATGAAGAAAGATTCTGTAGAACATGACATGCCTGCGGTGGATCATAGTTTGCACAACATAGGCGAAGAAAAGAAAATGAATAGCATGGATCCCGTTCCGAAACAAATGAAAATGGATGACATGAAGGGAATGGACATGTTTGCTGAGTACACTTATGACTACCTCCGATCTCCTGAGAAGACAACCTATTCGAAAGATGTTCCGGTAAAGGAAGTGCTGTTAAACCTGACCGGAAATATGCAACGGTATATCTGGAGTATGAATGGTGTTGCCTTATCTGAAACCGACAACATCAAAATAAAGAAAGATGAGGTCACACGGATTACCTTGAATAACCTTACCATGATGCATCACCCTATGCACTTGCATGGGCACTTCTTTCGGGTGATCAATAAAAATGGTGAGTACTCTCCTTTGAAACACACAGTCAATGTTCCTCCCATGCAACAAGTGACGATTGAGTTTTATGGTAGTGAATATGGGGATTGGTTTTTTCATTGTCATGTCTTGTATCATATGATGGGCGGTATGGCTCGAGTATTTAGTTATGATACGCCACGCGATCCCAAGCTTGATCCATATCCGGTGTCAAAACTAATTCATGAAACAAACCGCTATTATAATTGGGGCATGGCCGATGTTGCATCCCACATGACGGCTGTTACGTTAACTTCTTCTACTATCCGAAATCAATTTAATGCTAATTTGGAATATGGATGGAATAAAAATATGGAAGCTGAAATTTCGTATGAACGCTACCTGTACGATTACTTCAGTGTGTTTGTCGGAGTGAATACGGAAAATGAATTTAAAAACAGTTTGAATGAATTAACAACCACTGCTGTTGCGGGCTTCCGCTTTTTTACGCCCTATATGTTTAACCTTGATGTGCGTGTTGATAGTCAGATCCGGCCTGAAATCCGACTTAGTCGATCGATCATGATATTTCCCAAGACAATGCTCTTCGGGAATTATGAATACCAGATGGACTTCGGTGTTGTAAATGATCTCGAAAAGGTGGGTTCGGGAAATCCAAATTTCCATGGTGAGGTTACGTGGTCGTCAGGCCTTCAGTATTTTCTTTCAAGAAATATTTCATTGATGGGTAGCTATGACAATCGTTTTGGTGGGGGTGGAGGATTGTCAATAAGATTTTAAATAAAAGCCGGATGGATAATTAAATTATATCTCCCCGGATGATGAAGGAACATAATTGATGAAGATAAACTTCTAAAAAGCGACAGCTTACCACATGAAAAATAATAAATCCAAAATAGAAATACTATCAATAGATATTGGCGGTTCAAATATCAAAACCACCATTGTAAATGAACACGGTAAACTGATGATGGATTATCAATCCATTAAAACTCCGCAGCCTGCTACTTTTTCATCAACGATGAATGCAATTAAAAATCTTGTCACAAAATTTCCGGTCTTTGATAAAATTTCTGTTGGCTTTCCCGGCTACGTCAAAGATGGGATCATTTTCACTGCGCCAAACCTGGATCACAAATCATGGCGAAAGGTCAATTTAAGTAAGAAGCTAAGAGACTTGTTGGGCAAACCTGCACGGATAATTAATGATGCTGACATGTTAGCGTTGGGTGTTGTAAGCGGCAAAGGATTGGAAATGTTGATTACACTCGGAACCGGGTTTGGAACAGCGTTTCTAAAAGATGGAATACTCTTGCCGCATCTTGAATTGGCGCATCATCCGATAACAAAGCATAAATCCTATGATGATTATATTGGTGCCAGCGCATTTAAATCTGTAGGCATTAAAAAATGGAACAAGCGCTTGCAGAAAATTATTTTCATTTTAAAAACCGTTTTCAATTACGATACGCTATACATCGGTGGCGGCAATGCTAAGAATATAAATTTTAAGCTTGATAAAAATATTAAAGTGGTAACAAACAAGGACGGAATAGATGGGGGCGCAAAATTGTGGGAACAGGATAAAAAATAATTCCCGCTTTCAACAACACATTTAAAAGCATTAAAGCAGTTCTTACATAACTATAATTCAAAATAAAAATGACTGTCAAAACAAATACAATTGAACAAACCGCTATCAACACAGTAAGAATATTATCTGTGGATGCAGTGCAAAAAGCGAATTCAGGCCACCCCGGAATGCCTATGGGCGCAGCACCAATGGGTCATGTGCTTTGGACGAGAGGCATGAATTATAATCCACACAATCCTCATTGGGCAAACCGCGACCGTTTTATTTTATCAGCAGGTCATGGATGTATGCTACAGTATAGTTTTCTGTATCTCACAGGTTACGACCTGTCGATGGATGATCTGAAACATTTCCGCCAACTGCATAGTAAAACACCCGGGCATCCTGAATATGGATTGACAAGCGGCATTGAAGTAACAACAGGTCCATTGGGGCAAGGCTTTGCAAATGGTGTTGGATTCGCCATAGCACAACAGTTTCTTGCGGCACGATATAACAAAACGGGCTTCCCCATTTTTGATTATAACATCTACGTTATATGCAGCGATGGCGATATGATGGAGGGAGTTACATCAGAAGCGGCATCGCTTGCCGGTCATTTGCAATTAGGCAACCTGATTTATTTATATGACGATAATCACATCTCCATCGAAGGCAAAACGGAATTAGCATTCACGGAAGATGTTGCAAAACGTTTTGAAGCGTATGGTTGGTATGTTCAGGTTGTAGAAGATGGTAATGACATTGAAGCGATAAATAAAGCAGTTAAGAATGCTCAGGCAGAAAAACAAAAGCCCTCTTTGATCAAAATACGAACGCATATTGGTTACGGAAGCCCCAATAAAGTTGATACAGCAAGTGCGCACGGTTCACCGCTTGGCGAAGTGGAAGTGAAGCAAGTAAAAAAGTTTTTTGATTTCGATCCTGAAAAATCGTTTGAAGTTCCTGATGAAGTATTACGATTTTACAGGGAAGCAGGAAAGAAAGGAATTGCAAAAGAAAATGAATGGAATGATTTGTTTGAGAAATACAAAGAAAAATATCCGGAGCTTGCCGCTGAATATGAATTATTAAGTAAAGGTAAATTACCCGATGGCTGGAAGGATCACTTACCTGTTTTCAAAGCAGGAGATGAAAACATTGCCACACGAAAAGCATCCGGAAAAGTATTGAACGCCATTGCCGATTACCTGCCTAATTTAATCGGTGGCTCAGCAGATTTATCACCTTCAACAGATACAGAACTTACCAAATACAAATCGTTTACTGCAACCAATCGTGTTGGACGCAATTTTCATTTCGGAATAAGGGAACATGCGATGGGCTCCATATTAAATGGAATGGCGCTTACAAAAGGAATTATCCCTTATGGCGCAACCTTTTTGATTTTCTCTGAGTACATGCGCCCGCCCATTCGTCTCGCAGCAATTATGAAAATCCGCCCGATAATTATTTATACACATGACAGTATTGGCTTGGGTGAAGACGGAACAACACATCAGCCCATTGAGCAATTAATCTCCTTGCGTTCTATTCCTAATATGACCGTTATACGTCCGGCTGATGCCAATGAAACTGTTCATGCATGGCGTGTTGCACTGGAGCATCGTGATGGTCCGGTAGCATTGGTACTTACGCGGCAGGGACTTCCTGTAATTGACCAGGATAAATACGCTAAGGCAAGTGAACTGGAGAAAGGAGCTTATATATTGTCCGATTCTGAAAGTGAACCGCAGGCAATTTTAGTCGGAAGTGGTTCTGAAGTTTCCTTATTGATTAAGGCGCAGGAAAAATTAAAGGCGCAAAAAATATTTGTAAGCGTTGTGAGCATGCCCTCATGGGAATTATTTGAAAAGCAGGATAATGATTATAAGGAAAAAGTTTTTCCGGCAAAACAAAAAAAACGTCTCGCTGTAGAAGCAGGATCAACATTAGGCTGGCACAAATATGTAACAGATGAAGGTGATGTTTTAGGCATTGATACATTCGGGCATTCGGCACCTGCTGAAGACTTGTTTAAATTTTTCGGATTTACAGTTGACAATATAGTGGAGAAAACAAAGAAGCTGATTAATAAAAAATAATAAAATGAAAATTGGTATTGCTGCCGACCATGGCGGGTTCGCATTAAAAGAAATTATTCGGGAGTTCCTGCACAAACAGGAATTTGAGATACTAGATTTTGGCGCTGATGTTTTGGATCTCGCGGATGATTATCCAGACTTTGTAATTCCGCTGGCAAGAGCAGTGGCGGCAAAGGAGGTTGAACGCGGCATTGCAATCTGCGGAAGCGGAGTAGGGGCTGCCATTGCCGCAAATAAAGTTGCTGGCGTGAGAGCAGCTTTGATCAACGATTATTTTTCTGCGCACCAGGGTGTGGAAGATGATGCTATGAATTTGATTTGCCTTGGTGGCCGTGTTACAGCTTTTGCAGCAGCACAGGAATTTATTACAGCATTTTTAAAAGCAAAATTCACCGGTGAAAAAAGGCATTTGCGAAGATTAGAAAAAGTTAAAACATTAGAAAAAAAATAAAATATAATTACATCATGGAAAAAAATAAAGTAAAAAAAATTCACGATTTCGGGCAAAGCATCTGGCTTGACTTCATAGACAGGAAGATTATGAATAACGGAGATCTAAAGAAAATGATTGATGAAGATGGAATAAGGGGTGTTACTTCCAACCCGGCAATTTTTGAAAAAGCAATCAGCGGCAGCTCTGATTACAATGATGATATCAGCACTCTTTCACAGCAAGAAAACTCCAACGATGTAATCTTTTACAGGCTTGCTGTAAAAGATATTCAACGGGCTGCTGATTTTTTTAAAGCGCTATATGATGAGAGCAATGGCGAAGACGGTTTTGTGAGCCTCGAAGTTTCTCCACACCTCGCCCGCGATACAGAAGGCACTATAAAACAGGCAATGGAATTATGGAAAACTGTTGACAGAAAAAATGTAATGATTAAAATTCCCGGCACTACTGAAGGGCTGCCTGCCATTCGCAAATGTATCAGCGAAGGAATAAATATTAATATTACCCTGTTGTTTGGTTTACCACGATACAGGGAGGTTACCGAAGCTTATATCTCCGGTCTGGAAGACCGCCTGAAATCAAATCGTCCTGTTCATGTTGTGGCATCAGTTGCGAGCTTTTTTTTAAGCCGCATTGATGTAATGATTGATCCGATGTTAGATGAAAAAGGGTTGAACAGCCTGAAAGGTGAAGTGGCTATTGCTTCAGCAAAAAAAGCATATCAAATATATAAAGAGGTTTTTTACGGCAGTCGTTTTAAAATGCTCGAAGAAAAAGGCGCAAAACGTCAGCGGGTATTGTGGGCAAGTACCAGCAGCAAAGATCCTTCCTTCAGTGATACTAAATATGTAGAAGCATTGATTGGACCCGAAACTATAAATACAGTTCCGCTCGAAACTATAGATGCTTTTCGCGATCATGGCAAAGCGGCAAATCGCTTGGAAGAAGACTTGGATAAAGCAACTAATGCGTTAGTTCAATTAACAGAAAAAGGAATTGATATTGACACCATTACTCAAAAGCTGGAAGACGAAGGCATAGAAAAATTTAACAAGCCTTACGATATATTATTGGATGCAATTGAAAAGCAAAAGAAAAGTACTCATGCATAGTTTATGAAACCTTCAACCCTCAAAATTGTTTTTTTCGATATAGGCGGTGTGCTGCTTTCCAATGGATGGGGTCATGAAGCAAGACAAAAGGCAGCGGAACATTTTGGCATTGATTACTCTGAAATGGATATTCTGCACAATTTCATCTTCAATGTCTATGAGATAGGAAAAATTACATTAGACGATTATCTCAATATAGCAGTGTTTCATAAAGAGCGCAATTTTTCGAATGAAGACTTTAAGCAATTTATGTTTTCGCAATCATCAGAATTGCCGGGAACGCTTTCATGGTTGAAGCAATGGAAGCACGAGCATCACGACTTTACTGTTATCTCCATCAATAACGAGGGAAGAGAATTGAATGATTTCAGGATAAATAAATTTAACCTGCACCGATGTTTTGATGCATTTATTTCATCGTGTCATGTTGGAATGCGTAAGCCTGACCCCGGAATATTCCATCTGGCATTGGGCATTGCCCAGGCACACCCTGAACAGTGTATTTATTTTGATGACCGACCGATGCTTGTTCAAGCCGCACAACGCCTCGGGATTAACAGCTTTCAACATCACGGATTGGAATCCACTAAAAAAACACTGGAAGATTTTATAAATATATCAACACAAAAAAATCATCATGAAGACTGACAAACAACTTTCATTCGGAATTATTGGCTTAGGCACCATGGGTCGCAACTTGCTTCTCAATATGGCTGAGCACGGGTTTGCCGTAGCGGGCTATAACAGGCATGAGGATAAAGTAGCATTGCTTATGAAAGAAAGCAACGGGAATGATGTTCATGGCTTTTCTGATTTAAAAGACTTTATAGGTAACCTAAAAACTCCAAGAGCGGTAATGCTCCTCGTTACTGCTGGCAAAGCGGTGGATGAGGTTATTGCAGAAATGCTTCCCCTTTTAAGTAAAGGCGATATCATTATTGACGGAGGCAATTCCCATTTTACCGATACGGAACGCAGATGCAAAGACCTTGAAGAAAAAGGTTTTCGTTTTATTGGAATGGGTGTTTCAGGAGGAGAAGAAGGCGCACGCAAAGGTCCAAGCATGATGCCCGGAGGAAATAAAGAAGCATATGAACACCTGCAGCAGCTATTTGAAGCTGTTGCTGCAAAGGTGAACGGTGAACCCTGTGTTACCTATCTTGGGCCCGGTGGAGCAGGGCATTTTGTGAAGATGGTGCATAACGGCATTGAATACGCATTGATGCAACTGATAGCGGAAACTTACGACCTATTAAAAAATGAATTGCAGTTTGACAACACTTCTATTCACAATGTTTTTAAGCAATGGAATGAAGGCAGGCTTCAATCATTTCTGTTGGAAATTACAACTGACATATTTGCTTTTAAGCAAAATGGTGCTACGGGATTTCTATTAGATGATATAAAAGACGAAGCCAAAGCAAAAGGCACGGGTAAGTGGACTTCACAAATCGCCATGGATTTACAGGTGCCTGTTCCTGCTATTGATACAGCTGTTGCGATGCGGGATTTATCGAAATTTAAATCATTAAGAAAACAAATTGCTTCCATGTTTGATGAGCCAAGTCAAACACCCGTCACTCAAAATAAAAATGAATACCTGATAAATCTTGAAAAAGCATTTTACTTCAGCATGGTTATAACCTATTCGCAAGGAATGCACTTGTTGTACAAGGCTTCGCATGAATTTAAATATAACATAGCGCTCGACAAGGTTGCAAAAATATGGCGTGGAGGATGTATCATCCGTTCATCATTCCTTGAAAATATTTACCAGGCTTTTCACAACAATGCAAACCTGGAACACATACTCGCAGATGCAGCCATACAAGCACAAATTAAAGAGAGCTTGCCGGGCATTCGTGCAATTGTTTCCAATGCTACACTTAACGGTATCGGCATTCCGACTTATGCTTCCACATTAAACTATTTCTATTATTTAAAGAGTGAAAAAATGCCTTCCAATTTAATCCAGGCGCAGCGTGATTATTTTGGCGCGCATACGTATGAGCTGATTGGTAAAGAAGGAAGTTTTCATACTGACTGGATTACGGCCACAGAAAAAATCATACGATGATGAATCCTGCTGTAAAATCTAAACCTGCAATCTTCTTTATATTTGGAGGAACAGGCGACCTTAACTGGCGCAAAATCACTCCTGCATTTTACAATTTGTTTCTGGCTGACTGGCTACCTGAGAATTTTACAATTATCGGCACCGGGCGTTCTGCATTAACCGATGCTGCTTTCCGTAAAAAATTGTTAGATGGGATTAATCAGTTCTCACGAAAAGGAAAAGCAAAAAAAAGTAAATGGGGTGAATTCTCGTCACGCATTTTTTATCAGCGTGCAGATGTAAATGATTCAAAAAGCTATAAGGCGTTTTCCGCTATCATCAAAAAAAATGAAGACGAATGGAAACAGAAACCAATCGTTATATATTACCTTGCTGTTTCACCCAATTATTTTTCTGTCATTGCAGAGCATCTTTCAAAAAATAAATTGACTGATGACCGCGACCATACCCGCATTGTAATTGAAAAGCCATTTGGCAGGGATCTTGAATCAGCAAAATCATTAAATAAATTACTTGGTAATATATTCGATGAAAAGCAGATTTACCGAATTGATCATTATCTGGGAAAAGAAGTGGTTCAAAATATTTTAGCCTTCAGGTTTTCAAATACCATTCTCGAACCTATCTGGAACCGGAATTATATTGACCATGTTCAGATTTCAGTAACAGAGCAAATAGGCGTGGAAGGGCGTGGCGAATATTATGATACAGCCGGGGCCCTCCGCGACATGATACAAAATCATCTTTTGCAATTGCTGTGCCTTATTGCAATGGAAACCCCTATCAACTTTAGTGCTGATGAAGTGCGCAACCGCAAAGTGGATGTGTTGCGTGCCATGCGTAGATTTAAACCAGAAGAAATAGGAACCGTTGCTGTTCGTGGGCAATATGGATCGGGATGGATTGAAGGAAAAGAAGTACCAGGTTATCGCAAAGAAAAAAATGTTGCTCCCGACTCCAATACTGAAACTTTCGCAGCTGTAAAATTTTTTGTAGACAACTGGAGATGGCATGGCGTGCCATTTTATGTACGAACCGGTAAACGAATGCATCAAACAGCATCTACAATATCCATTCAGTTTCGTGATGTTCCTCATTTTGTTTTTCCCGCAGAGGCAACCGATAACTGGCAGCAAAACAGGCTTATCATCAGCATACAGCCGGAGATGAGCATACGCCTCCAGTTGCAGGCAAAACGACCGGGATTAGATATGGTATTGAATACCGTTGACATGCTATTTAATTATGATAATGTCACTGCTGCGGAAACACCCGAGGCGTATGAAACGCTGCTGCTTGATATTATAACGGGAGACCAGACTTTGTTTATGCGTGCCGATCAGGTGGAAGCAGCATGGGAGTTATTAATGCCCTTGTTGAACTCATGGCAATCTAAAAAAAGTTTGAATTTCCCAAACTATTCAGCCAATTCGGCTGGACCTGAAAATGCGGAGGCATTAATTGCCCGTGATGGATTTCATTGGTTTACACTTCCTGTTAAAAATAAAAAGTAAAGTAAAATGAAAATCAATGTTTATAAAACAGAGGAAGAATTACTAAAAGCTTTTGCTGACTTCTTTATTACAACAGCACAAAAAAATATTGCTGAACACGGAGCGTTTAATGTTGTTTTATCCGGAGGGAACTCTCCAAAAAAATTGTATGAACTGCTTGCGTCTGCATCATTCAAAAAAAAGATTGACTGGACAAAATTATTTTTTTTCTTTGGTGATGAGCGATGCGTTCCTGCGGATGATCCCGCAAACAATGCAATGATGGTGCAGCAAACACTTTTCACTCCGGTGCATATTTTACCGGATAAAATTTTCAAAATTGATACCGCTCTATCACCTAACGAAGCAGCAGCAAAATATATGGAGGTTATAAAAAATCACTTCAAAGGAAATCTACCACATTTTGATTTGATTATTCTGGGTCTTGGTGAAAATACGCATACTGCATCTTTGTTTCCCTATCATTCAGCACTGACGGAAACCACTGCCA
>Ga0163144_10030860_pt1 | contig 10241 bp, 7 predicted proteins | sample OliLak19BULKMAT1_FD_123175 | JGI IMG/M metagenome (GOLD analysis project Ga0163144, IMG submission 123175) | Freshwater microbial mat bacterial communities from Lake Vanda, McMurdo Dry Valleys, Antarctica - Oligotrophic Lake LV.19.BULKMAT1 | ecosystem: Environmental > Aquatic > Freshwater > Lake...
AATTCATCGTCTCCCATCAGGATATGGAGTGGCATAGTGGTTTCGGGGGTAGGTAGCAAGAATGCCCCAAGCCGTCATCAGAAACAGAGGATTTGGGGCATCAGGATATGAGGGGAGTGATTGTGGGAATTAGACTAGAACAGGAACTTTCAGCTTCAGGGTGACCTCACGCTCTGCTGCCTTTGAAACCATCTCAGTCATTTTCTCCAGGTTGTTGCTGAGGGTGGTTTCGTAGCTGGGATCGACCTCTAGAGTCACTACGTTGGTTTTGGGATTGAACGCAACGAATCTGACGTGTTTCCTAAGCTTCGCCTCAGTTTTAGGTTGGGCGTTGTTTAGCACTCTCTGCCATAGCGCCGCAGGGTCAATGGTTGGAGGAGTAGGGTTTGGTTTTGCTGGAGCTACGGTAGGTTGAGTTGAAGCAGGGAGTTGGGAACTCAGGGAGGTTGAGAGGTTGATGAGCATGACTTCCAACCATGCCTGTTCATTGGTTCTGTCCCGTAGTTGGCTCTCAGCTTCATGCAAGGTGAAGAGTCCCTGCTGCACCTGGTCTCCACTCCATGTGGTGGCTAGTTTATCTAGGTGTTTGCTGGGAACATAGCTGGTAAGCAGGTCGGGGTCAGGGCTGTGTTGCCGAATCAGCACGTCTCGAAAGAGGGTTAGGAGGGCTTCGTAGAGTTGCCGGGGTCGGGTTCCTGAATCGACAAGGCTGCGGCTTTGTTGCAGCAGACCTACGATGTTCTTGTCCCGAATGGATTGGATGAGGGCTACCAGTTCTGTTTGATGCACCACACCAGCCAATGCATAAACATCGCTATCCCGAATCTGGGTTGCTCCGAGCAGGGCTGATTTTGCCAAAAGTTGTAAGGCATCTCGTAGACTGCCTCCGCAGAGTTGGGTGATGGCCCGTAGCGCATCGGGGGTGACTGGGATGTTCTCGGTGTCTGCGATCGTCTGTAAGTGGTCTGCAATGTCTTTGCGTCCAACACGGGCGAACTCGAAACTGAGACAACGGCTGGCGATCGTCACCAGTACCTTATGAACTTCAGTGGTGCAGAGAATGAACACCGTTTTGGGGGGTGGTTCTTCAATACATTTCAGCAACGCATCCTGAGCGGGTTTGGTCAGGTTATGGCATTCATCTAGGATGACGACTCGATAACGTCCACCAAGGGGAGCAAAGGCGATGTTTTGGACGAGTTCGCGGGCAGAATCAACGCCTCCGTTACTGGCTGCATCAATCTCAGTCACATCTAAACTGCTACTGGTTTCAATGCTACGGCAGGACGAGCAGGTGCCGCAGGGCGTGAGGGTGGGCGCGTCGTAGCTTGAACAATTCAGGCTCTTAGCTAGAATCCGCGCTGTAGAGGTTTTGCCTGTGCCTCGTGTGCCGTGGAATAGGTACGCGGGGGCAATAGTTTGAGTCCGAACTGCATTCGTCAAGCAGATTTTGGTCATCGGTTGACCCACGAGGTCAGCTAAGGTCTGCGGTCTGTATTTGAGGTGGAGGGGGGATGTCATAGGATTAGTAGCTAAGGTTTTGATAGGGGTCGCGTTAGCGGGTAAGGACAGACAGAGCAAAGTTCCTGCATTCACACCTAAAGACATGAATGCAGGAACTTCTAGATTGGAATTTACTTAGCTTGGTTCTTCCTTACTTGCGTCTTGCCTGGTTTGCATTGGCATACAGTAATGGGTTGCATCCACAAGACTGTGGGTGGGGCAATCCCCAGCAAAGGAGAACTTGGCTAGCCACCTTGCGCTACTCATAGCAATCTCAACTTCGCTGCTGTCCATTGCCTTTAGTAAGGTCAGTAGGAATTGAGCGTTGAAGGTAATTTCCCTGACTGCTGTTGACTGGCTGGTCAGGGCTATGACCTGTTGGGTTTCTCCAGTTTGGGCTTCTCTAGAGAGTCTTAGGGTGTCCGCCTCAAAGGTGAGAACAACTGCTATGAGGTCTTTTGGAGCTAAGGCAGTAACCCGTTCCAGCTTTTGGATCAGCCCAGGACGATCCATTGTCACAACGTTAGGGTACTCTTCGCGGGTCAGTAGAGTGCTGACATCAGGGTAGATGCCAGAGATGCACCGACATCCAATTTCCACGGTGATGGTTTCGCTAACGGGTACTCTGAATAGCGCCCATTCTGGAGTGCAGTAGAATTCAATGTGGGTGGCTGCGATCCTGCTTAAAAGGGTGCAGAGACGTTCTACCAAAGGCAGACGTAGAATACATTCAATGACCGGAGCTTCGGATGTTCCGTCGATGATAGGGCGGCCTGAACCACTCAGGTCGGATGTCGCCTGAACCACTCTATTCCCATCAGTGGCGATGCAATGCAGGGTTTGGGCCGCTATATCGAGTTTCCAGAAGATACTTTTCAACATCTCTTTGTTATCATCACGACTGGCTGCGACGGCTGCATTCTTCAGCGCAGTCAGAACGATCGTGGCGGGTAGTAAGCATGGGGTGCCTCCAAACTCTAGGCTAGGGTAGTCCGTGGAGGGTAAGCAGCTTAGCTTGGTGGTTCCCCCTTGCTGGTCGGTGATCGACAAAGTTGGGGTATCTGATTGGGTTACAGAGAGTTCGAGTTCCCCGGCTGCGGCTCGGCTGGCAATATCTGCTAGTTCGGGTGGAACACACACAGAGGTTCCGTTTGGTTGGGGCAGGCTTATGGTTGTGGATGCTTTGATATAGGTGGTTAGATCTGTTGCCGTGACGCTGAGTTGGTTAGGTTCCAGACTGACCAAGAACGTGCCCAAAGCTGGGATTTGGGGTTTGCTGGGTATCAGGGGACGAGCATAGGACAGTACGGCTGCCAAGGTGCTTTGCTCACAGGTTGCTTTGATGGGTTGGGTCTGGGGAGATGTCTGCTCAGACTTGCCCCGTTTCTTTCTTGATTTAGTTGCAGGTTTAACAGGGTCTAAGTCTGCGTTACTAATGGGTTCATCCAGTTCAGCAGGAGTTAGTTCCTGAACAGGTACGTTAGATGAATCTCCATCTAGGGGTTCGTCAAGCTTGGTCAAGGGTTCGGGTTCGACAGTTATGGGTTTTCTAGACATGGGGGTGCGATGAATGACTGCCCCATCTTGTTAGCGATAGCTAACCAGCAGGATTGTTATGCTGGGGTTAGTTTGATTGAGACTTTTATGTCAACCCACCAGATCGAACTTTTACCGTTATCACCTGAAACACCTTCTGTTCTCTCTGTTGCGGCATCTTCGCCAGAAACCAGTCCTAGCGAACCACTCAGCCAAGCTGAACCCGAATCCCTGTCTTTCCAAGTCGGCGATCGGGTGGTGCATAGCAATCCCAAGATTGAGTGGGATTGACTGGTGGTAGCAACTTCCCAAACCCACCCCTGGGATTGTTGCTTAGGTATGGTTTTGGTTGCTATTGAAGAACTGAAACGGGTTGAGCGGTTCCCTGTATCGGTGCTTCAGACGCTGGTTTAGCCGATCGTCGTAACAACTACAAGCTTTGTACTGGCACGACTAGCCCCGACATACCACAGTCTATTGTGTTCTTTGAAAGCTTTGGTTTGGGTTTCTCCGTTCTGGCAGTAGAGCCGTCCTGCGAGATCTACACCATCAATGATTACTTTCTCGAACGTTGAACCTTGGGAATTATGTACCGTCAAGGCATAGCAAGGTCTAACTTGGGCAAAGGTTTCCAGATGGTCATAGTAGGTGCGCCACAGGAAGGGTTGCCGGATGGCAGCAGCTTTTAACCGCTTGGTTTCGTTGTCAAATCGGTGCTTGTCGTCATCATGAACCGTATAGATGGTAATCGGAGTGTCACTGCCCTCAACTTGGACAGTTAGTGCCCATGCTTTGTAGTGCCCGTACTCTCCGGTTCGTACCCCTAAGACAACAAACTCGGTACTGGTCTGAACCAAGACCGTCTTTTTGTCAGGAGCTAGGATAGGCTCACGGGCGATTAGCCGCTCTCCAGGTACGAAGGTTGGGGCATTTGCACCGTGTCGTTTCCGTCGTAGATGATGGTTATAGTTGTCCACCATTTCGTTGCGCCATGCCACGATGCGGAACGAGTCTGGTTCAAATTCAAAGGCATCTAACATAGTCGTGGCATACTTCAGTGCTTCGGTACGACTGCTCGCCTGCACTTGGTCTTGCCCTTTGGGAATGTTTGTTGGTTTATAGCCTTTGTAGCCCTCTGTACGCTGCGTCACGCTCCTACGGATGGAGGTTATGTAATCCATTAGAGGACTGCCTTCTGCCTGTCTGACCACCTGTTTTAGCGTTACTCCTGGAATGTCTTTGCTAAAGGTGGGCGATCGTCCTTCTCCAACTGGATAGAGTTGGGCAGGGTCACCCATCAGAATCAGTTTGGAGTGGCGGTTGAAGCTACGGGTTGTCCAGTCCCAGAGTTCTTCGCTGACCATTGAACATTCATCAAGGTAAGTGAGCGGTGTGAATGCCGCAGAAGAAGTTCCTTTCTGGGTTAAGACTTTTTCGCCATTTTTCTTAACTAGGGCTAAGCCTAGAAAGGAATGAATCGTGGCAAACTGCATTCCAGTCAGGTGTCGGCTGGCTGCGATTTTGCTTCCGACTCGCACGGCTTTGTTGGTTGGTGCGGTAAAGGCGACCTGTTTGCCTCGTGCCATATATTCTTGGGCAATGGCAAAGGCGATCGTGCTTTTGCCTGTGCCCGCATATCCTTTCAAGCTAAACATTGGTTCATCACCGCTCAGAAACGTGCGAAGCGCATCGAGGGCGTTTCGCTGGTCGTCTGTTTTGGGAGTGATTGAGGAAGAGGTTATGTGTGCAGGTGTACTGTTCATGGAAAGTACCGATTAGGGGGTCAAATTCCTACTCCCAATCGGGAAACGGGTGGGTGGGTGGGTTTTTGTCCCGGCTAGCCCCCACAGAATCATTCCCTTATGGATTAGAAGCCCCCTCTTTAGGTATGTGGTTCTCGTTCCGGCGTAAGGGGCATGATTCCTGTTTAGAACTGTTTGATAATCAGTCCGTAGATTGAAATACACCACGGCTATGGCACCTAAAACGCAGGCTAGACAAAGGCAGGTTCAGTCTCCAGGGAATGGAGGGAATGGGTATGGACAGGACAAGTATCTCAGAGGCGCTGATCTGACGTACATTGCGGATGTAGTGGATGCGGCAATTGATGAGGCTGCTGAGCAGGGACTTGAGGTGAACTCTGTTGATGAGTTCTGTTCTTTAGTGCAGGATTATAGCGCACGAACGGTTGAAGGACGTGAAGTAGAAGTTAACCCTAAAGTTGTAGAAGGTAGGGTCTGTTCTTTTTACTTTACGTTTCCTGAAGCAGAGGATGGAAAGTTTGTTACCAGTAAGGTACTAGGCGAGAAAACCCAGGAGGAGAGTAGCCAAGGTGCTTATCTGCCTCATTCCGTTGCCCAAATTTTTGGATTTAGTCTTAATAACTATCAAGCATCTGAGCAGTCTGAAGCGGTGGCTGCTCGTTCTCGGCTGGATGCAAGTTTAGCCAGTTCAGCCGCTCAGACGCAGGTTCGTGAAGAAGATCAGGATGAATTCGACCTTGCTCCTTCTAGTTCCGGGAGTGCTGCAAATGCTACTAGTGCATCCGCAGCCGGTTCTGCTGCGGCTCCTCCAAAGGTTCCTACAAAAACGGAGCAAGCTGGATTAAACCAGGCTCTTAATACGGGTAATAGGTCTCGTTCTAGCGTAGCTCTACAGCCTGCTAAGCCCCAGAAAAAGGTGGGAGAGGATACCTTGGCTGTTCCTGTCCCAACAGATGACATTCTTGGAGAGGATGGGGTGGTATCTGCTTCAGATTCCCACGTGATTGAAAACGTTGCCGTAGGTGCCAACGCTGTTGGTAGCCGGGCCGCAACCCAAGGTGGGGCAGAAATCAATGGAATAAACATGGCTGGGGTAGCCTTGCAAGGGTTTGCAGCCACAGCAACCTTGGTCGGGTTGGGGATTGAGGAACTTACGGATTTGGCGCGGAGGAAACAACTTGAGGAGTTTTCCGAGCAGCTTCAGCATATTGGGCAAGAGCGGATTCCGGGCATTGCGAATCACATCGTTGGTGTAGGAGAAAGACTAGAGCCAGAAGCGATGCAGGCAGCGCTGCGGGGTGAGCGTCCTGCTCAACCTGTTCAACCGGTTGTGGTTCCTCCCCCACCCACTGAGGTTCAGTCCCCTGCCGCAGGTGCAGACCCCCTAACCCAAGCAACTGGCAAGTTAGAAGCAGGGTTGTCTAAGGTTGAAGCTCAGGTCGGGGCCAAGGTGGGAGAGCCAGAGCCAGAGAAACGTGAAGCCTCCTCCGAACCCTTGACCCCGTTGAAGTTCTCGTCCAAAGACAGTGTAGAAGCCCGAATTGAGAAGCTAGAGAAGTATATTGAGCGGCTGAACAAGAAGCTAGACGAGATTGAGTTTCGTCTTGACCAGTTAGACAAGAAGCTTGATGCGTTTATTGAGCAGAACAAGGTTGTTGCTCCTGAGTCCCAGTCCCAACTGCCCGTCACGGAGGTTCAAGCCCCGGTTGTTCCAGATTCAGTCCCTGCGGGTTCGTCTCCCGTAGCGCAGATCTTCACTACGGAAGCAGCAGCCAAACTTCAGCGTCCAGGGCTACAAGTTCCTAGTGTGCCCGATGGTGAGGAAGTGGTGCGTCATGTTGAAGCGATCGCCCCTTGGCGATTTGACCCGGATAGCAAGTCTGGCAGTTTTCCCATTGACCCGCCTACTCCTGATGGGCGTGGTTTAGTTGTGACTGTTATTAACGAAGCTGTTCAACGTAGCGTCGTGATTAACGATGCCGAGGATGGTCAGACCCCTTTGTTCGTGGCGAGCAGGGCATCTGATGGACAGGTCAGTGTGAAGGTCGATGCCCTGTCCCAGTCCGACAAAGAAAGTTTGAGGGAAGCAGCCCAGCCAGAGGTGGAATCGGAAGCACCAGAGATTCAGGTTCAGACTGCGGTACTGGCTGAGCCAGAACCAGGTCAGTCTGCAACGGCTGCCCGTAAGTATGTCTCTTCACAGAAGAAGGTGACGCAAGAAATGCAGGTGTAGTTCATCTGCGTTGTGTTTGATTGATTGATTGTCTTTGTTTTTTAAATACCTTGAGGATATTCCCCATGCAAGCTAATCTCACTCCTACTAAACCAAAATTCAAACTTTCACGGGCTGATTTGTTGACGGGTAGTCTTGTAGCAAGTGCTGCATTGTATCTATCTATTACCGAGCCTGTAGGATTTACCATCTTTGCCTGTGCCTCGTTGGTTTGTTTCTGCTGTTGGCAAATCATGAAGTGGGTTCCTGGACTCGAACGAGCGATAGGAACTCGGATTCAGTTTTGGCACGTAGCGACCGCGATCGTCACAACGACCTTGATTGCCAGTACTGTTCAACCAGCCCATGCCATTTTCCTGTCAGGGTTAGAGAAGTTCTTCCAAGATCTTGCTAGCCAGTCTGCTTCGGGTACCGGGGGGACTGCGATTGACCCTACCACGGTCACCTTAATTTTCAACGTGATTCGAGGTGTGTTTTTGCTCCTAGTAGCATCAGCATCACTCTTCGCCTATAACCAGGCTCAGCAAGGGAACGATTGGCGACCGATTATCACCCAAATTGGCTTGGCGTTTGGAATTGTGATTGCCATTGACGTGATTACCTTCCTATTCATTGGCGATGGACAAGGTACGACAACTCCGTAGTGCAGAGAGTGCCATTGCATCAGGTTTTGAGGAGAAGGTATGTCACGCAACCCGGATCAGTTCATCAAGTACAACCGCTTGCTCGGTAAACAGGCTTCGGTTGGTCCCATTCCAGCCAACCAAATCATTCCCTGGATTGGGTTGATCATCTTGTCCTACATCATGACCAATGGGTTTTTTAACTTAGGTCTGGTGTGGTTCTTCGGGGTTTCCTTTTGGTTGATTGCAACATGGTGGTTACTGACTGGGGATCGTCCTTACAAATTCATGGATCAGTGGGTGAATCCCCCTGGACGGGATTGGTGTAATGGCAATAAACGGTGGATTCCCCTTCTGCCTCGAAACCGTTCCCAGCGGTTATTAGAGCGTTATGGGGATGGAGTGGTACGGATCAGGCTCAAGTCGAAAAAGGTTCCCACAGAGCGCGGAGGTACGAAGACATTTATGCCGTTTCAAAACGAAGTTAATCTCTGTTGTCTAGCTGAAATCCAGAAGGATGGGCGTACCATTAGCGCTTACCTTCTGGAGGTAGGTAAATTCCAATACCAGTTTGTGTTTGGGTTCCAGCTTGAGGGGTTGCATGATGTTTTGACCCAGGATGAGGTTGCAGGGTCGGCTGACCGTCTGGAAGAAGCTCTGAAGTATCTACCTGCGGGAGAACGCCTGACGTTTTGCTTGGGGTCTTACAGCGATGATGATGCCCGTCAAGCAGACTTGGAACATCTAGCCGACACTTGCAAGTATCCCCCCATCTCGGTATTAGTCCGCAATGAGCAGAAGCGAGTTGCCGAACTAACGGGTGAGGGCAAGCGCCAGGTTTGGAAACAGATGGTGTTTGTGACCTGGACAGCCAGTGCGGATGGGGATGCTCAGTATGCGGATTGGTGGACGGCTGTATCTGGGTTTCTAGGTGGGGTGAAGCGTTCAATTCTAGGGACGATCACGGGGTCTACTCGTAAGTATAAGGAGCGTTACTACACCAATCTGTTGGTTCGTGCGTTTAACGAGGGCTTTACTCAGTGGGATATGTTGTTGTCAACCAAAGCAGGACTGTCTCTCAAGCCGTGTAGTAAAGAGGAGATGTGGAAGTGGCTTTGGCTCCGGTTTAATGATGACCCGGCTCCTGAGATTCCCCAGTTGCTGCAATTGCAAGAAACTGAGCAAGGGATGGTGTTGCGGGAGTTGGCTGCTTCTGATAAGCATTGCGTCACGGTTCTAATTGAAGGCACCCATGGGCATACAGCGTGTCCTAGTCATGACCAACGGGACGACACCATTATCATGACGGGTAAAGCTAAGAATCCCTACTGTGGCGTGTTAGTGATGGAAGACGCTCCGGCTGGGTGGCCCAATACCCGTGAGCAATTGCGCTGGATTTGGAAATGCATGAGTTCTGGCTTTGTTCGAGATACGGAAGCCTGGGTAGAAATCACAACAGCCAGTGACTTTCTGGTTCGGGACAACTTGGCAAAGCAAGCTAAGCAGTCTAAAGCTGCTTCAGGAAGGGCGTTGACCAAAGGTCAGGGTCGGGACATCGGAGCGGAGGTTAAGCAAGAGGAGAGTTTTGAGGCCCAGCGAGAACTCTACCAGGGGGTTAAAGCAGTGCATTGCGCTCCGGTGTTCTTGGTTTATCGCCAAAGTCAGAGGCACCTGGAACTTGCCTGTTCTATGCTTTGTAATAACTTCGATTCGGCTAAGGTGATCCGGGAACCCCATATTGCCTGGCGGCATTGGCTACAGAGTTTGCCCATCACCTCGGCTCGGCTGCTGCAAGACAGTAGTCTAATTAATTCTGAGCGTCGTCTGACCCCTACCACCCAAAGTGTGTTGGCGTTTCTGCCCCTAACTATTCCTAGGGACTTGGACAGTGATCGCGGGGTTGAGTTTATGAGCGACCGGGGAGGAAAGCCCCTCTACATTGACATTTTTAGTGAAGCTAAGCGGGTTCTGATCACGGGCACCTCTGGGTCAGGCAAGTCTGTAATGGCGGCGCGGTTTGCAGTGGATGCTTTGGTGCGGAACATTCCTGTGGTTGGGATGGACATTTCTGGGAGTGGAAACTCGACCTTTAAGACCTTTATCCAGTTGTTAGGGGAGGATGGGGCTTATCTCGATATGAAGTTTGCTCGGTCTAACCTGCTCGAACCGCCCGACCTCCGCAAGTTCGAGAAGGCAGAGCGCATCCGTCGGTTGGAAACCTGGAAGGAAATGACCCTGTGGCCGTTGAATGTGATTGCAATGGGAAAGTTGGACAGTCCCCAACTTTCCCAACGGGTTGAGGCGCTGCTACGTATGGCATTGGAAATCTTCTTGAAAGATACCGACATTGTTGAGCGATACACCAAGGCGTTTGAGTTTGGGTGGAAGTCTCAGGAATGGCAGAACATCCCTACCCTGAAAGACCTTCGGCGGTACTGCACCCGTGAACGATTGAACTTGGTCAATTACCCACCATCAAGCGGAGTACCGCTATGATGGGGGCTTGTATCTGAACTCCACCGCAATTCTGAAAACCTAGATAGGATTTCAGCTTTGGTTTCACCGCTCGACACATTAGGGCGC
>Ga0163144_10030861_pt1 | contig 10240 bp, 10 predicted proteins | sample OliLak19BULKMAT1_FD_123175 | JGI IMG/M metagenome (GOLD analysis project Ga0163144, IMG submission 123175) | Freshwater microbial mat bacterial communities from Lake Vanda, McMurdo Dry Valleys, Antarctica - Oligotrophic Lake LV.19.BULKMAT1 | ecosystem: Environmental > Aquatic > Freshwater >...
ATGAAAACAGCCTACATCGATTATTCGATGTCGGTAATCATCTCCCGGGCTCTGCCTGACGTGAGAGATGGATTAAAACCTGTTCAAAGACGGATTTTGTATGCCATGTCTGATCTCGGCCTGGATTACAACAAACCATTTAAAAAAACAGCCAGAATCGTCGGTGAGGTGCTGGGTAAATACCATCCCCATGGTGACTCCTCCGTGTATGAAGCTATGGTCCGTATGGGTCAGCCCTGGTCCTTGCGGTATACCCTGGTGGACAAACAGGGTAATTATGGGAATATCGACGGCGACGGGCCTGCAGCAATGCGTTACACCGAAGGACGCCTGAGCAGGTTGAGCTCAGAGATGCTTTCCGACCTCGATAAGGAAACCGTGGATTTTAGGACCAATTTTGATGATTCCCTGGAAGAGCCTACAGTCCTACCTTCAAAAGTGCCAAACCTTTTATTAAACGGGGCCTCCGGTATCGCTGTGGGTATGGCGACCAACATGCCCCCTCATAATTTGAAAGAAATCGTTTCCGGCATTATTGCCCAGATTGACCAACCGGAAATCACCATACCGGAATTGATGAACTATATACAGGGGCCTGACTTTCCAACCGGTGGAACGATTTATGGGACTGAAGGCATTAAAGAAGCCTTTGAAACCGGCCGGGGAAAAGTGGTCCTGAGAGGAAAGACAGACATTGAAACCGTACACGGGCACGAAGCCATCGTAATCACCGAAATTCCCTACCAATTAAGTAAGTCCACCCTGATTGCCAAAATCAATGAACTCCGGATAGAAGATAAAATAGAAGGTATACATGACGTCCGCGATGAGTCAGCCAGGGACGAACTGAAAGTGCGCGTGGTGGTTTCGCTTAAAAAAGATGCGATTGCCCAGATTGTGCTCAATCAATTGTATAAATATACTCCGTTGCAGACTTCCTTTGGGGTAAATAATATTGTCCTGGTCAATGGGAGGCCAAGGCTCCTCAACCTAAAACAACTGATCCAGGAGTTCATAAAATTCCGTTTGGAAGTGATAGTCCGGCGAACCAGTTATCTATTGCGCAAAGCAGAAGAAAGGTCCCATATCCTGGAAGGCTTACTCATTGCTATAGACCACCTTGATGAGGTAATAAAACTGATTCGCGCCTCGGCGACCCCGGATGAAGCCAGGGATGTGTTGATGGAAAGGTTTTCGCTATCCGAAATTCAGGCCAGAGCAATATTAGCATTGACCCTCAGGCAGTTGACCGGACTGGAAAGGGCCAAATTAAAAGACGAATATGAAGAACTTCAGAAATTAATAAAGCACTATAAGGAGATCCTGGCCAATGAATCCGTACAAAAGGAAATCATCAAGGCGGAATTACAGGACCTGGTGGAAAAATATGGCGATGACCGGAGATCGCAGATTACCATCAACGAAAGTGAGATCAATATAGAAGATATCATACCGAATGAAGAAGTGGTGATCACCATTTCACACCTGGGATACATCAAACGCACTAAGGTGACCGAATACCGCTCCCAGGGCAGGGGAGGACGTGGGTCGAAAGGCAGCCATACCCGGGAAGAAGATTTTATTGAGCATTTATTTACAGCCACCACCCATGCTTATCTTTTATTGTTTACACAAATGGGTAAATGTTTTTGGTTGAGGACCTATGAAATTCCGGAGGCGACAAAAACCGGTACCGGGCGTGCGATTCAAAATATTGTTTCCCTCCCGCCGGATGATAAAGTAAAAGCTTATATTTCTATTGCGAACCTGGCTGATGAATCGTATATCAATTCCCATTATATCATTTTCTGTACCAAAAAGGGCGTTATCAAAAAAACCCTGGTAGAAGAGTTTTCCAGGCCAAGGACCAGTGGTATCAATGCCATTTCCATCAATGAAGGCGACCAATTGCTTGAAGCACGTTTGACTAATGGAAAAAATGAGATATTAATTGCCAATAAACAAGGTAGGGCCATACGTTTTAATGAATCCAAGGTGAGGTCCATGGGTCGTTCAGCTGCCGGAGTGACGGGTATGGAGCTCGATAAAACGAATGATGAAGTTATTGGTATGATTTGTGTCGACCCTGCAGACAAAACGACGTCCATCCTCGCGATTTCCGAGTTAGGTAGTGGCAAGCGGTCCGATCTGGAGGATTACCGGGTCACCAACCGAAGTGGTAAGGGTGTTAAAACTCTGAATATCACGGAAAAAACAGGAAACCTGGTTTCCATCAAAGCAGTTTCGGATTTGAATGACCTCATTATTACCACGCGTCAGGGGATTATGATCCGGCTCGATATGGCTGATCTCCGCATCATGGGAAGGGCTACCCAGGGAGTCAAACTTATTAAACTGGACGATCAGGATGAAATTGCAGATGTAACAGTCATTCTAAAAGATATAGAAGTGGACAAACCGGTTGACGAAATTCAGGGCAATACTAAAGATCCGGATCCGGAAATTCTGTAATTTTATTAACGCAATTTTTATTTGTTTTAACTTTTTGTAAACTTTGCATCCACATTTCAATCGTCATAACATCAAAACTCAAAACCATCAATGAAAAAATTATTTTTATTAGGCTTGCTGAGCTTATTTCATTTGACTTCAAGTTTCGCTCAGGAAGATCCGGAAAAAACCGTAAAAAAAGCCGTCAAAGCTTTTAACACCTTTAATCTTGAACCCAATACCAAGGCTGCCTCACTGGATGAAGCGCGGACCTTGATTGACGAAGTTTTTAAGTCGGAAGCCATGCAGACCAATGTGGCCGCTTTATTGGCTAAAGGTCAAATTTATGCCGGTTATATTACCAAGGACCAGACACAAAGAATACTAAACCCTGCATACAAAAGTACCCACGATTTCCCCGCTTCCTATATTGCTTATCAGGCTTTTTCAAAAGCCCTGGAACTGGGCATGAAAAAATTTGAAAAAGCAGATGCCGTTAAAGGATTACAATCGCTGACCGGAGATTTAAACAACACCGGCAATGAATATTATAATCAGGGTAAATTTAAAGAGTCCTACGAGAATTTCCTTGCGGCACTGGATGTCCATGATAAAATGAAAGCCAATGCCCAACCCAGTGCGCTGGATAAACCGGAAGACTACAACAATCAGATGTTTATCCTTTCTGCAGCAGCGGTCAAAGCGAAAATGTATGATGAAGCAAAGGCATACAATGACAAACTGATCCTTGCCAATTATGAAGATGGTGGCATCTATGAAAACCAATATGAAATACTCACCAATGCAGGCGATAATAAAGGAGCAGAAGCTATACTCGAGGAAGGACGTAAAAAAATGCCGGATGATGTAGGGCTTATGTTTAAAGAAATCAATCATTATATCCGTCAGGGCAAGCTGGATATCCTCGTCGATAAATTAAAAGCTGCCATAGCGAAAGAGCCTAATAATGTGTCGTTGTATACCACCCTTGGCAATGTATATGACAATCTTTACCAAAAAGACTCCATCACTATGCAGAAAGACAAAGCGGGTAATTACACTGTTATGGAAGGCGTCCTCTCCAATGAAAATTTTAAAAATGCAGAAAATTATTTTACCCAGGCTACTTCCCTGGATGCTAAAAACGGTGATGGTTTTTACGGACTGGGTGCATTTTATTACAACATCGCAGCCCGCATGACATTGATCCTCAACAAATTGGCTGATGATTATTCAAAAGAAGGCGGCAAAAAATATGAAGCCATCAAAGTGGAGGTATTTGCTATGTTTGACAAGAGCCTCCCCTCATTTAAATCCTCTGAAGCGCTGAATGCCAATGACCGGAATACCCTCATAGCTTTAAAAGAAATCTATGCCCGTAAAAATGAATTTGATCTTTCCAATGAATATAAAAAACGGTTGGAAGTCATCGAAGGAGGTGGACTAAACCCAACCAGCTATAATAAAAATTAATCCGGTTCATTCGGATGCATGAAGCGCGGCCCCGGTCGCGCTTTTTTTATAAGGTATTTGGTAGGGAAAATGGTCATGAAATGACTTTTAAATATAGCCTGGTCGGGCTATACTTCGAGTCTGTTCCGGAAAGTTTATCTTACCGCACCCGTAAATTCCGGGAGCAAAAGGGGATTCATTTTTCAATATACAGGAATTCCAATATCTTATCCCTTCATCAAAAACACAAAACGCTGTTATGACTCCATGGATACAGGAAGCCGGTGTGCAGGATATCTCCAAATTGATTCCGGTTTTGAAAGTCCTGAGGCCTCATCTTTCCGACCATGATTTGTTTCAATTGGTACCCTTGTTGTTTGAGGAAGGCTACCGGTTGATCTACATGGGTGATGAAGAAAATGCTTATTCCGCAGCGGGGTTCCGGACTATGAATTTTTTATTTTCGGGTAAGACCTTGTACATCGATGACCTGGTGACCTTGCCGGAGCACCATAAAAAAGGTTATGCCTCTTCTCTTTTAAACTGGTTAAAAACATATGCCATGGAAAATCAGTATGATCATTTTTCCCTGGATTCAGGGTTCCAGCGGAAAGATGCTCACCGTTTATACCTGAGCTCCGGCCTGGAAATGGAAGGATTTCATATCGGTAAAAAACTGAGCTCGTGGAAATAATTTTAGCCGGAAAAGCAGGGTAAAAGCGTATGTTGCGGCAATTTTAAACTAAACCAATTTCCACTAAAGTTGTTAGTATTTAAATTGGATTTTCAAACGTCATTTCTTAATTGATTTGGACTACCTTTGTCAACCAATTGAATCCATTCTAATGGGAGTAGATACCATCGATGACCTGATCACCAACAGCACTGACCGGCAGATTTGGGGAAAGGTAAAAGCCGAAATTCGTATTACCGACGGAGAAGGGCTTTATTTGTTTGAAAAAGTTGATTTAGGTTTATTAGCCGCCATGGCAAACTGGATCCGGGAAAAAAAACACGGACAGCAAACCTATTTTAATAAAAATATACATATAGAACCGACCAACGTATGTATTTATACCTGTAAGTTTTGTTCCTATTCCCGATTAATAAAACATCGTTCAGAAGGATGGGAATATACCAAAGAGGATATGCTGAAAATACTTGCTGAAAAAGTACCGCAGGAAATTACCGAAGTCCATATCGTTGGCGGTGTACTCCCTCAGTATGACCTGGCCTTTTATGTGGATTTGTTTCGGTCCATTAAAAAATTGTATCCTTTATTGCATATTAAATCGTTGACTCCGGTTGAATTGTATTATATATGTAAAAAAGCAAAAGTAACTGTTGCTCAGGGTCTGGCCATACTCAAAGAAGCAGGACTCGATTCATTACCCGGGGGTGGGGCAGAGATTTTTGATGATACCATCCGACAAATAATTTGTGCTGATAAATGCGGAACGGAGGATTGGTTGGAAATCCATAAACAGTGGCACCTTCTGGGAGGCCGTTCCAATGCTACTATGCTGTATGGGCATATAGAGTCTTATGCTCACCGGATTGACCATATGCAACGACTGAGAGATCTCCAGGACCAGACTGGTGGCTTCCAGACTTTTATACCTTTAAAGTTCAGGAATAAAGACAATGAAATGTCGCATATCCCGGAAGCCACGGTAGTCGAGGACATGAAAAATTATGCAGTAAGCCGTATTTACCTGGACAATGTGGAACACTTAAAAAGTTATTGGCCTATGCTGGGCAGGGAAATGGCCCAGTTGTCTTTATCCTATGGAGTAGATGACCTTGATGGCACGATTGATGATACTACCAAAATTTATGCTATGGCCGGAGCTGAAGAACAACAACCTGCCATGTCTACGGAGGACCTGGTCTTACTCATACAACGGGCCGGGCGGATGGCCGTGGAGCGGGACACGATGTACAATGTCCTAAAAGAATTTAAAGAACCTATATTGAATAATTCGATCAGGTCGTATTTTTCACTACCTGTCATACAAAACTAATGGTTCCTTCCACCAGTATAGCCATAGTCAATTACCTCAACACCAAACCATTTATTTATGGTTTAAATCGATCACCCTTTGCGGCCGAGTTTGAATTGCATGAAATCATGCCTTCCCGGTGTGCGCAATGGTACATGGAAAACAAGGTGGACATCGCTCTTGTTCCGGTTGGTGCTTTGCCAGGTCCGCCGGACCACTTGATCAATGCTTACGGTATAGCCAGTGATGGAGCGGTAGCTAGTGTGTGCCTGTTGTCCGAAGTCCCTATACATGAAATTAAAAACCTGATATTGGATTATCAATCGAGGACCTCAGTCACCTTAGTCAGAATACTCCTGGACCAATTTTGGCAGCACAGACCTGTTTTTTTGGAAGGCTATGAAGGTTTTGAATCCAGGATAGCAGGGGCAACCGCTGGTTTGGTGATCGGTGACCGTGCGATTCGGTTGAAAAATAAATTCCCTTTTGTATATGATCTGGGACAAGCATGGAAAGAATTGACTGGTCTTCCTTTTGTCTATGCAGTATGGCTAAAAAATGGGAACCTGCCGGATGATAAAATCAGGAAATTTAATGCCGCCCTGCAAAACGGACTGGAACATATTGAAGTACTGTTGACTGAAATCCAGGAATATGACCCGGTCTTTTTAAAGTCATATTTTAATCAAAATATTAAATATCATTTGAAACCAGAGTACCTCGAAGGGCTGAATCTATTTTATAAAAAAAGGAAACAGATTGAAACCAGACCCCTGGTCATGAACCTGTAAAAAGGTATTGGTTAATACCGTTTTTTATCCATCCGAAAACCAAACCGTGCAGCCAGAAACAATCCATTATTGATCCTCAGGTTTTGGGAGGATATACTTTGAAAAAATGGACTCCAATCAAGAGGTTGACTTAATTGATAGCTTACAGATGGTGACCAGGTAATCAAATCAGATAAACCAATGTCTATACCTATTCCCAAACGGACAAAACCTATCCAATCGGTCGCCGGGGTACCCTGAATGGTGTTGCTGTTCAATACACTTCGTCCAATTCCGGGAGCCAGATGTAGGAAAAGGCCTTTTTTGATGAATTTTCCCTGTTTGGAAAAAGTCGGACACTGACAATCATTTTTAAAATCAAGGGGATAGATCTGAAATCCCGGTGCAAAATCTATAAAGCTCCAATTTAGCACCCCAATGGACTGATCATTCAAAACCAATTCTTCGCTGGCGGTCTGAAAATGAATAGCCGGCATGACTTCAAGCCGGTATTTTTTAAGTCGAAACCAATAGTCTATGCCGAGTCCCGCCTTGGTGGAAAACAATTTTTCATTGCTTACAGTCTCTGCAATCTTGTATTGTGCCAGCGTGGTCACGATTTTGATGCCTACCTGAGCTTTAATCGGCAAAACGGCAACCCACAAGGCTATAATTAAGTACCAGCGGTCCATCTGCAAACAAGAACGGGAAAATTTAATTAAGAATTGCACGGTCTTAAGCTTACTTTTGCCTAAAATTAGGGTAAGGAAGTGAGATTAAAAGGTCAAAAAAAGAATAAGGTCCATATCATTACCCTGGGTTGTTCAAAAAATACGGTAGATAGCGAAAACCTGATTACGCAGTTAAGATCCAATGATTTTGAAGTCGAGCACGACGCCGATCATAACAGTTCCAATGTCGTCATAGTCAATACCTGTGGATTTATCGAGATGGCGAAAAAGGAATCCATCGACACTATATTACAATATGCAGAAGCCCGCAACCAGGGCAAAGTCGATAAATTATTGGTGACCGGCTGTCTTTCCCAACGGTATAAAGACCAATTGCAGATTGAAATCCCTGAAGTGGACGCTTGGTTTGGCACCATGGACCTTCCAGCACTGCTGGCAAATTTAAACGCGGATTATAAAAAGGAATTAATAGGGGAACGCCTGACCACTACTCCCGGACATTATGCGTACCTGAAAATTTCAGAAGGATGTAACCGGACTTGCAGTTTTTGTGCCATTCCACTGATGCGCGGCAAACACTTAAGCCGCAGCATTGAAAGCCTCGTGCACGAAGCCCGGTTTTTGGCTGATCGGGGGGTAAAAGAATTGATACTGATAGCCCAGGAACTCACGTATTATGGCCTGGATTTATATAAAAAAAGAAGATTGCCGGATTTGCTCGAAGCCCTGAGCAGGGTAGAAGGTATTGAATGGATCCGGCTGCACTATGCCTATCCGAGTAAATTTCCATTGGAAATAATTGATACCATGGCATCTTTACCCAAAATCTGCAATTACCTCGATATGCCTCTTCAGCACGCCAGCGATGAGGTACTGACGGCTATGCGCAGACAAATCACCAAAGAAGAGACTGTTGATTTGATCCGGCAAATCCGGAGCAGGATTCCCGGGATTACCCTGCGCACGACTATGTTGGTCGGCTTTCCGGATGAATCAGATCGCCATTTTGAAGAATTATGTGCATTTATCCAGGAAATGAAATTCGACCGGCTTGGGGTATTCACCTATTCTCATGAAGAAGACACCTCCGCTTTTTCCAAAGTGGACAATATCCCGGATGAAGTGAAAACAGCGCGCTCCAATAAACTCATGGAAATACAGCGGGAAATTTCCAGAGAAAAAAATGAAAAAAAAATCGGTACTACCCTCCACGTGATCATTGATCGTAAAGAAAAAAATAAATGGGTGGGTAGAACCGAAGCTGATAGTCCAGAAGTTGACCAGGAAGTCCACATCCTGGGTGCCGTCGGATCCCTTTCCCCGGGCACCTTTGTTCCTGTGTTGATCAAGGAAGCTGAAGATTATGATTTGCTGGGTGAAATCGCTTAACTTTAATACATGTCCTCGTTTCAGTCTATTGTTCGTTTTAGGTGGACCAATCCGGTGTTCCAGGCTTTAATGGCTTTGTTCATTATGGCTGTTGCAAACGGACTGGTCAAAATCCTGATTCAGGGGGGTATGAGTTTTGAAACCAGGGTTGCCTGGACCCTCAATATTGCATTTTTATTTTTATTTGCGATGTACAATGTCATCCTGGGCCTGGTGCATTCACCAAAAACAATCTATTGGTGGACATCCATTGTTTGTTTTATCGGGCTTGCGCTGCTGAGTGGTGTATTTGCCCACTGGATCAGTGGCCTGGCTATTGATGAAGCCGGCAGTTACCGTTGGTTGTATTTTGTTTTTTTTATCGTTTATCTCCTCATCATGGTCATTATCCTCGCAATCAAAAAAATTGTAAACCTGGCCGAACAGGATGATCGGCGGTTTGATCAAATAAACAATCACAAGAATTAAATCTATAATTTCTTATTATGAAAATGCTACTACTTATTTTATCCCTTTATGGCGGATGTAACCTGAATAACCAGGAATCCCCCGGAAACAGCCCAGTGACAGCATCTGCCAGCGATACGATAAAAAAAATAGTCAAATCGGATGAAGCGTGGAAAAAAGAGCTGAACCCGATGGAATATAAAGTCATTCGCCAGAAAGGCACTGAACAGGCTTTTACCGGTGACCTTTGGGATCATCATGAAAAAGGCACTTATGTATGCCGTGCTTGTCAGTTGCCTTTATTTAGTTCAGAAACCAAGTTTGAATCCGGTACCGGCTGGCCAAGTTTTTATATGCCTTTAAACAAAGAATGCCTCGCTGATGAAAATGACAATTCCTACGGTATGAGCCGGACAGAAGTAGTCTGTGCCCGATGCGGTGGTCATCTGGGCCATGTATTTGATGATGGACCCAAGCCAACCGGATTGCGTTATTGTATCAACAGTGTAGCCCTCGATTTTCAAAAAAAACAATAACGCAGATGAGGAGCGGGTTGTTTTTTTTATTATTATTCATTACCAGCCTGGATTCCGATGCCCAGATCAATTATTCGGGCATCTATACCGGTAAAATCAATGGTGACTTTACTCAAATCGAAATGCAACAGTCCGGTACCGGGGTAACCGGCAAATACATTGAAACCGGAAGTACATACGACATTAAGGCAAAGGTTGTTTCAGGTAATTTAATCGGTGAATTATTAATTTCTGGCACAGCAGTACCCCTGGCGACCTTTGAAGCCGCCAAAAATAGCTCAGGCATTCACCTGGAGTTATTATTGCTGGGGGTGACCCGGGTATCGGCGGATTTTATGAGTTCAACAGATGCTCAGGTAAATACCGGCTCAGCCTCAGCTCCCAAAGCCCTTGACAGTCCTGCTCTCAAACCTCCTCAGGATAAATTTGAAAGGGATCCTGCAGTATTAGGCCATTGGCTAAAAGAGGAAGTTATAAATTCCGGTTTCGGCGATCAGGCA
>Ga0163144_10030862_pt1 | contig 10240 bp, 10 predicted proteins | sample OliLak19BULKMAT1_FD_123175 | JGI IMG/M metagenome (GOLD analysis project Ga0163144, IMG submission 123175) | Freshwater microbial mat bacterial communities from Lake Vanda, McMurdo Dry Valleys, Antarctica - Oligotrophic Lake LV.19.BULKMAT1 | ecosystem: Environmental > Aquatic > Freshwater >...
ATTTGCTCCAATAGTAATCACACCTGCACCTGCAGCTGAAATCGTCAAATTCGCTGATGAAGTAATCAACGGAGTGTTGATGTCTGAGAAGAGAGCAAGACCAGCCTTAGTGACTGACCATGTGCTATTCTCACCAATGATATCTTTTCCGGAACCAGCATTACTAATTTTAATAACATTGCCAGAACCTGCTGCGGCTGCTGTGACTTTAAGAATGTCATTTGCTCCTGCTCCTGCTTCATTTATTGTGAATGCAGTACCAGCTACGTTGAATGTCGTATCTGCAGCGAAGAGAGTTTCCCATGAAGGAACACCACCCCCACTACCTGCGACACCAATAACTGTAGTAGTACCTTGGGACGCAAAGATAAGTTGGTTAGACGTGTTAACGTAAAACCCATTTGAAGTAGAACTCAGCGGGTTGGCTGAATTCGTGCCCTCGAAACGAATAATTCCACCTCGTGTAAGACCTTGCCCTTTGATATTTAGGTTCTTTACACCAGTGAAACCTCGTCCATTTAATGTTGCCATTTTTTTTAGAAGTTATGCCTATATCACTTGCGTGAATCACCCTTATAGGCGCTAATAATTTAACTTGTTGAACTATCTCCTGCACTTGCGACCCAGCTTCTAGAAACGTCATTGTGACCAAGTGTCGCAATTGAGTGACCGAAGAACTGCATCTCACGTGTCTTTGGAACATAGTGCATTGGGTCGAGGTTATTTGCCTCTGATTCAATCCACTGGAAACCAGACTCGTCCATAAGAGCACGGGATGAATCGAACATAAACCAATAAGCATCTTGAGTCAAGTAATCCAATTCAAGAACTTTAAATGCTGGAGCACCTGTTCCGTCATTTGAAAATTCTTCTGGAATACTACCTTTCTTAATCGCACCTAAAATTTCTTTTGCTTTAAACGAAACTGAAGAACCTTTCTTACAAACTAGAGTGTCTGGAGAACCTGGGAATGGGTTACCTCGTCCATCTACGAAGAGGGACATGGTACGAATCGCAGCTTTATAACCAGCGTAATCAAATGGTAACGAGTAAGTCGTACCATCATAAACCACGTTGTTAATGCTTGCTCCGCCATCTTCTCTGGTGTGGGTTGAGATAAATGCCTCAAGTGAGTCACCACCCACCGTGCTAATAGACCTAGACGCACCTAGCGGCTGTGTATGTGTATACGAAGTCGTAAATCCGTTTGTTAGTCGCTCAGCAGCTAATCGTTCTTTCTTCCTATTGAGAGCTCGTGTAATCTCACTTGAGATGTTTTGTAGCTTTCGTTTCTTGATACCAAACTTCCATGCCATGTAAGTATACGTAGCGGAAGCATCCATTTGTTCCTGTGTGTATGTCTTATCGAAAGTCTCGATAGGAGCATCTTCTGTTATCACTGCATTTTCTGCTGTGAAAGTAGCTTCTGAAAGACCAGTTTGACCTGAATCTTTTTCATATAGATCTTCTGTGGTGCGGAAGTTGAAATACTTCTTGAGTTGTAACTCAACCTCTGAGTCTTTCTTGAAATACTTCTGAATACTGATATTTACCGCATCAGCGATTTGACCTATGTTAAGTGGAGCAGCCATTTTAAGTAATTATTATGTTAAGCTAATAAATGTTATGCACGGTCTTGAACCCTAACGAATCGACCTAATATTTTCTTTTGACTTGCGGCACCAACTGGTGCAATCTGCATAAATACAGCTGCATCGGTTGTGTCATCACTTGCACCGTTATTTACTGTCAATGAATCTGTGAGAACCATTCTGTGATAATTGTGAGCTACATCTGAATTGTTTGTACAGTCAGCAATATACTCATCACCGTCTTGAATTTCCTGAATTTGCGCACTTGTATCTGCCGCAACAACTGCTGAAACTAGAACCCCTGCAAGGGATTCTACTGTACTTGAAGATGTTGCTTCAGCAAGAATTTCACTTCCACGGTCATAGTCAACTAACTCTCCGATAGTACCAGTGAGTGAGGAAACTGTTCGTGGCTCAGAGAAACCACGGTCTCCGCCTTTTACTCTTTTGAAAGCCATTTTATTTAATGTTATACGTAAAAAACACCCGACTGGGTGTAGTGCACGCAGTTTAATAATAGAAACTATTCGAAGTCTTCTTCTGTGAAACCTTTTAGTTTAATTCCTCCAACTTCTGTTGGATTGATTTTAAGTTTATCAGATGGAGTTATCTTCGTGCCACCGCTATGAGAAACTACTTCAATTTTATGTCTTTGCGCTGCTATCTGAGCTGGGTTAGTCTTTACGATTATTTCACCGAGCTCTTTCTTAACATCATCATTGACTCTCTCAAATATAGATTTGAGTTGTTTGGTTGTTTTTCCAGAAAGATTGTAGGTGCCGTCCTTTAAAAAAGAATTAAACATATTCCATCGCAAATCATCAGTATCATTAGTAGGCTTGTATTCAGGATGGTCGTCCGTAAACAAATCTACTGTATCTTGAACCAATGTCGCATATGAATGGTCTGCTCTAATATAACCTTTTTTAGAAGCTATCAAATCAACAGCAGTTTCCATGTTTGCAATCTCTTCATCAGAGTAACCTTTGTCCTTAAGAATTTGATAGTCAGCTGTCTGTATATCAGGCAATGGCTCAACGAGTTTCTTAATATCGTCCTTACGAACAACACTTCGAAGACGTTGTATTTCAAGTCTTAGGCCTCTCTCTCTAGTAGTTTCCCCTTCAACGGGGGCTGGTTGTGAAGGAACTTCCGGTTTCTCGACCGGTACTTCAGGAGAAGATTCTGGAGCTATTGGAGTTTCGGGTTCAACCTCTACAGGTACTTCCAAAGGAAGTTCTGGAACAATTAGCTCTTTAGCCAATTCTTTTGGGTCGGTAGGCAAAGATTCTTTTGGAATCAAATTGTCATCCTCATCTTCAATTTTTACTTCATTTGGTTCTGTCATGTTTTACTTCCTTTATTTGACCTCCAGGAAGATTGGAGGAGAGAAACCGGAACTCTTTCGTGAATTCCCTTCTAAGCCCGAAGGCTCAGATGGCAACTAGCGAAACTATACTGCTGGTGCTTCTTCGTTAACTTCTTCTGCAGGAAGGTCTGCGTCGCTCTCTGACTCTATATCCTCTGCTATAGTTTCAACAACTTCTGGTTCTTGTGGAACCGACTGTTCTGCACCACCTACGATATTTTCTTGTTCTGATTCTATAATATTATTATATCTTAATTATTTAAGTTTTGCTAATAGTTCAATGTACGGTTTATCTTGAAGCGTAAACTCATTCGCCGCATCTCGCTTTTCTATATCATCTACTATGTATTTGGCTGTAACGTTGTCGAGTTCAATTGATTTAAGTCCACCTTTCTCATTATCCCATGACCATTGCGTGTTCTCTCCAGTCGTAACCTCTTTCTTGCCTGCAAGCTTCCAATCTTTATCTGTTATTGAAAACTTAACAACGTCCTTAAGTATAATTGACATAGTTTCAAGATTCCCTTTGAATTGATTAAGAATTGAAAGAGCGGAGAGTCTTTCTGAAATATTTAATTCTATTGTTTTTATTTTAGCCATGATTTTACTGTTTCTATTATATTATTATTTTTAACTGGGGTCAAGACCTCTTGCATTTCTTCTAATTTAGAATCTAGAATTTCATCATTTTCGGAAACAACTGATATTGGAATATCTTCTGTAGTAAAATCTTCAATATAAGTTGCAAGGTCATTCCAATTCCCGAAATCATGAGAATGTAATCGTCCGTTGTCTTCTGTTACTACAAGTTCTATTCTCATTTTGTTTGAATTGACTTATTGTACTTAAGATTGCCGGCTACTAATTTACACCAACCTCTGATACCTCCTTCGATATCATCATGTTTTAAAAACTTCATTCTCGTATCGACCTTGTAATAAGCCTTCCAGGCCGCATCTGCATTAGAAAACTTCATTGGAACGATAATTGAGAAGTAAGGATAGTCTAATCTACCTTCAAAACCATCTGCTGGGTCAAAATACTCATTGAAAATGCCTTGATGGGCTGGGTTTAGAGTATAATTTGATAGTTGAGCTGAAGCCTGTTCAACGGTCTGTGGTTTTTCTGGCTCTTTTAGACCAGTAACTGAATAAACTCTTGGTGGTTCTACGTAAACAGTGGTTGAAGTATTTAGTTTCTCTGGTGTAGAGGCTATTTTTGCGGAGTTATCCACACTTTGCGAAGAGATTCCTTTAATTGCGTCAAGAATAGCAGAGGTGCTCTCCTGACTCTCTAGTTTAAACTTATCAAACTCCTTTTTATCTACAAATTGATTTGTCATAATATTTTACGCTTTCTTTTACTTCCTAAGCGACGGAAGAATGACTATTAACTCAACATATTATAAATACTTATCTTTTTAAAATCAACCATTTAGTGTGAATAACTGACTACAATGCTATTTGCTCCAGCTCTTTTGATAAATTGTCTATCGTTACTTCGGCACTTTTATACTTATTTGGTGATACAGCTATTAGCTTGTTAGCATACTCTACAGGAAGCAAATACTGGTACCATGCCTGAATCTTTTCACCCACCTTTAGGTCTTCTTTTAAAGTAAAGGTGAGTAACCTAGCTATTGGCTTCATTCTTACCTCTGTAGTGGTGATAAGGTCTTCTTGCTGTGCCCTATCAGCATACAAGAAAAGAAGTCCCATTAAATCAGAACGAGTAATCTTAACTTTCTCCTTGTTAATCCTGACAGTAAAGTTCTTACCATCATCAGATGATTCGAAAATAAGTTTTGATTCTTTGCCTACTGGTATTTTTTGTATCATACTTGTGATGCTTCTTCTTCCATTAGCTTTTTAAACTCTAATAATTTCATCTTAGCTCCCTCACTTGCGGCCGCATACCAAAGAGTGTCAAATTCTGTATCTCTTTTAAGAGAAGTTTGAATGAAGTTTCTCTCCATAAAGTCCTGAAAGAATGCCTCGAAGCCTTGCCACCTTGGGTCGCTCATAAGTGTCTGGAGCATTTTACGATGTTGGTTGTTAAACATATTATTGATTATATTGTGCTTTTAATTTATCCCACTCTCCGCTTTCGACAAAGTTTCGAGTATCCTCACCTTTACCTTGACCTTGCCTGATAATTGAAATGTCACTGAAATCTGTATTATGCTCTGTACTAGTAGCACTCCCACTACCAGGTGTGGCAAAGTCAATCTTATTCATTCCATTGAACCTTTTATTCATAACATCAGCAACTAGAAAGACCTTGTTAAGGCTTGCAACGTAGATGACTGTACCTAGCCTAAGATTGCCTGTAATACCATTCTTCTTTAGAGAGGTTGCGACCATTGATTCATCTATTTTAATTCCAGCCGCACCTATCCCATCTGGATTCGGTCTTGTTTGATTTGGGTCGTATGGGTCATAGTTTGTACCGATGAATGTTTGAGCTAATTTAATTTGCTTTGGTTGTAATGGCGCTGCTTGATAGCTGGCAGTATTAAACTTCTCTGAAAGAAAGTCATTCGCTTGGTCAGCACCTACGAAGAGGGATGCGGCACCAGCTCCACCTAGGAGAGTTGAAATAGGTGCTTTGCCGAATGCTTCGACCGGCATTTTAGCTCGCGCCTTATCTATCTCTATCCTCCACCAGCTACCTGGCACTGTCTCACGAGTCGTCATATTAAACTTATCTGGTTCATTAAGGTTTTCTAACTTACTCACTGTTAAACCCATTCGTCTTGCTTCTCTTGGAATGGATTGTTCATTGAGTTTGTAGACGAAGTGTTGTTGGTCTACTTTTCCAGAGATGTCAAATGTTTCTCTACTAGTTTCTATTGCTCTATCTCTTAGTGCTTTTGAAAAATATACATTATGGTCTCCACTTGTTCCTTTTCCTACTGTGCTATCCCACACTTCTTTCGGCACAGCCTTAAACTTCCCATCTCCGAGGACATCGGTGATTATATGAGTATCATGAGGCATTTGACCTCCTGTTCCAATATGGACTTCTGTGCCAACTTTCATATTATCTGCTGACAATACTGTGGCTGTATTCATATCAGGAATAGTTCTTCCTCCATATTTATTTGGATATGGTTCAGCAATCCATGCTTTAGGAGTCTTCCCCAGCCCCTCAATCTTCATCGCTGTATCTCCAGTAGGAGTGAGGAGATATGTCTTACCAGCTTTGGCCTGTCTGCTAACTTCTTCTCTGAATGTACGGAGTTGTGCGAGTGGGTCGTTAGAGGAGTAGGGTTCTAGTTTTGCTAATTCAGCAGTCCTCTTTCCGATTGGACTTTCTTTTATTGAAGAGATATTTGATTGATTTATTTCATCTAACATCTGTTGTTGAGTTTGTCCTGGTCTTGGTGTATACCCTTCCTGTGCAAAGTTCTCTTTTTGAAACAAATCACTCTGGAACTCTAGATACTTGACACCTTTACCATCTGGGAGTATTTCACCTCTGGTGTGGGAGAAGTAGTTTGGAAATCCTTGGTTTTTATCAAGTTGACCAAACATATCTACATCTTCACCTAAACTTTTATTAAAATGTACATCACCAGCACTTGTCTTGATAGGACTTTGATATATTGTTTCAAAGTATTTGCCATCACCTATGAAGTCTTGACCTACATTAGAACGTCTTGGTGATGCTACATTGGTTGGGGTGAGTGGTACGAGTTGTGTTTGGGCTTCGTTGGCAACATTTGTAAGATTTATCTTATCACCTTGCTTATTTACGATTCCAGTTATTAAGTCCTCATCCACTTTCTTGAGTCCTTCTCTTCTTGTTTTATTTAAAACCTCATTGAATTGTTGACGGGTAATATTCTCTGGCATTCCTTTGAATTTTTCTAGGAGTTTAGTTGAGAGGTTTTTAAGCCCACCAAAGATAGGAGGAGCCACTTTCTGTATTACCTTATTGCCGACATTTTTAAGTGGACCTGCGAAGTTTATATCAGCGTACCCCTCTTTATTCTTATAGAAAGTTATTGGCTTAGAACTAAGTGGAATACTACCAAACTTCAGAGCTTGGTCTGTTTTTAATCTTTGCACCTCAGTTGGAAAAAGAGTCTGTTGTCTTTCTTGTTCTAATTCTTGCGTAGACTGTGATGGCCTTAGAAAGTCACGAGTACCAGTACGGAACCTACCTATAGTATCCGGTATCTCTTTAACGGTGTCTATAAAGAGATTATTTTTTGTTGGTTGGAATATACTCATTATGGCCCAAGTCTAGTTTGCGCACCGATTGTACTAGCCAAACTACGCTTTAAACTATTGTCAGGATTACTACCAGGAGAAACTGACTTAATGCCAGGACCTTGAGCACTTGGTGCTGGTACTGGTCCTCCTGGTGCTCCTCCTGCTCCCGGGTCAGGTGGTGGGGCGTTAGGGTCGACCATAAGAGGTTCTTGTCCTTGTAGTTGGCCTGTAGCATTTGCCTCTGCCATCTTGGCTAGCTCTGGATTCTCCAACATCTGCACAACTTCAACAGGCAACCAGTTCTCTGGTTTCTCATCTTGTATTTCAAGTATCTGTACAACGGGCTTGGCCATATTCATAGCTATACTAAACATACCCTGTGCCATTGCTTGTGTTATCGCTTGTACGATTGGCATTACGAGGTTGTAAAGCTCTAACTTCCTTTGCCTCTCTAGCTCTTGAGAAGGAGATACAATAGAAGCGCCCTTGACAGTGACTCGACCTTTCCATTTGAGAGCTTTCTTTTGTATTTCCTTACCCAATGTGAAGAACCTTGCCTCAGGTGATTCAATAAGATTACCATCTCTATCTTCGTCTAATGAGAGGTCTAATGAACGAGGGAAGTCTGCACTGATATTACCTTTAGGAAAGAGTGTGGCCTCTTCGAAGTCTCGACCTGATTCATCCATAAACTCTTGAAGCTGTTTGTCATTAGCAAACTCCATTACTTCCGGAAGTGAGTATACTTGATTAGCCCATGAAAGTGTGAGGTATGCATCTTTCTCAATAGCATAAGAAATATTGGCAAGTGGAATGTTTAACCTCTTAAGCGCAGCATCTTTGGCGTGTAATACTTCACCAAGTGTCTTGCCTTCTACCTGACCTTGAAGTGTGGGAGTGATACCTGTATTTTCATCCATTCGTTCCTTTCTCCTATCAAGCCATTCAAATGCTCGTGGCTCGAATTTAACGTCAACTGTTTCAATAGATGTACCTGGTAGTTTTTGTTTAGCTACACCAGGTTCAATCCTAATTGTACCGTCACCTGGAGCCGCAGGACCTGAGTAGAACAGCATCTTATATACAGCCATCACAAGTTGGTCTGTTGTCATATTATCCCATCTGTCAAACATAACCTTGTCATTCTTTAAGATTTCATATAGACCGATACCAAATCGTGTGCGTGGGTCTCGTAAGTTCCAATATGCATCCCAGTAAGAGAGCATGCCTTCATCGTTTGGAAGCGGCCCGTGATATAATACAACTTCGTCTTTTGGAACAAAGATTGCATAAAGGTCTTTCTCACGGTTCTCATAGAACGAGAGTGTAATAATATCATCACGAGACTTAGTTTCTTCATTAAGCTCCACGACATCACTTTCTGCATCTCTGTGTGGTGCACCTGCTTGAACCTTACCATGATTAGTATAGTTCTTGAACTCTCTATCGAAACTATCTTTAGAGTAATCCTTCTCAAAGAACCAATCGTTAAGTGACCATGGGTCTGTCAAGTTGGCCATGTCATCTATCCAGGTTCTGTGTGGGTCTAATGCCTCTCTCCAAATATCATTGAAATCTACTATCGTCCGCATATCGTACTTATTGTTTTCTGGGTTCTCTGTGTCTAATTCGATGAGCACCTCTTTCTGACGCTTGATTAGTCTAGGATATGTTCGGCCTGGAGCCCAACCATACTTGGCTAGGTTAGATATGAAATACTGCATCTGTTCTTTTGAAGCGGCTAAGTCCCATGACCTCTTCCAGATTGCTTTAGCTAAAGAACTTGTCGCTTTATACTTGTCTTGAGTAGCTTTGAATGTAGCTTCTGGGTTCTGTTGCATTAAAATCGATAGAGCTGTATTGACCTTAACTAAGAGGGTCGGCTCTGAAATGTCTGACCTCCAGTCACCTCCGTTGCTACCAGCGATAGGTACAATACGAGAACCTCTAATGCCTAGTGTTTCGTCCATTTCTAGATAGACGGATGAGGTGGTATCTTTCTTCTTGAAAGTATGCGGCACGTATTCTCTATCCGCGTCTTTCATCAACTGGTCAAAGTCAAAACCCTCATCACCGTCATTTAAGATTGCCTTTCTAGACCTTTTAAGTATTGGAAGCCTGTCTTTAAGGAAGTTGAGCACTTCGAGCTCATAATTTTCAGGATTATAAGCTTCGACAACCTCTTCTTTCTTTTCTAATGTTTTCTTTTTGGCCATGTTAAATTATTAAATATATCTATCTTGTGAATAATTAAAAGTGTCTGCGTGCTTTGCTCTCTTTTTAGCTTCTAAACGAAGTAACACTAGTTGTTCGTTCGTTTGTGGTATCACTACCGGTGCGTTAAATGCTTGTGGTGCATTTCGTCTTATCTCTAACGCTATCGCTTCAGCAATAATCTTATCATCATGTTTAGAAGACATTGCTTCTGGCCTACCTACCTTATTCCTTACAAAGACTAAGCACTCCTCTAAGAAGTCCTTGTCTACCCATATACCTTGTTGATTTGAAAGAACGGTACGAAGCTCTGATAAGATATATGGCCTCGTTAACTCACTTGTCTTGAAACCTACTTTTCTACTAACTGTCTTTGATATGTCATCGAACTGTTCTCTGTAATACAAACTTGGATAACCCATCTTGAATAACATATCATTGACCCATAAACCGTCCTTGTTTACCTCTACTCCTGTATATGCATAATTATAATATAAACCTAACGCAAATACTAATTTAGCAAATTCATCTGGTGGGCACTTGTTGTCTCTAAACGATGCTACTGTCCGTAATGTCTTGTTATTCTTAACTGTAGCAACTGAATAGTCTCCTTCTACTCCTTCTGATACATCACCACCCATTACGTATGAAGCATAGGCTTCCGGCTTCTCCCATATCTTTAACTTGCCGTTACTAGCCTCCCTCAACCGCGTAGAACGAGCACTACATGATTCAATTGTCTTACAAGCAATAGGATGGCTACAAATCAACTCAATATCCCCTACTAAGATGGGTTCTTTAGCTTCTTCTTTAAGGTACTTGAATATCATTTCATTATCAAAGTA
>Ga0163144_10030863_pt1 | contig 10240 bp, 7 predicted proteins | sample OliLak19BULKMAT1_FD_123175 | JGI IMG/M metagenome (GOLD analysis project Ga0163144, IMG submission 123175) | Freshwater microbial mat bacterial communities from Lake Vanda, McMurdo Dry Valleys, Antarctica - Oligotrophic Lake LV.19.BULKMAT1 | ecosystem: Environmental > Aquatic > Freshwater > Lake...
CGCGAGGAGCAGCGAGGAATCCAGTCGCTTTTCAAATTAGGTTATGCGAATCGAAACGAGGTCCGACGTGTCGAACTGACTTATCTGCAAGCGGAAGGGCTGTTTGCGGCGAAGTTGAATCAGTTGCAAACAGAAGTATCGACGCTTAAGAAAATGGAGGTTTACGAACAACGGAAAGATCTGTTGAGCTTAGGGGGAAGGGTCGCGACCGCCAAACGCGGCCTTGAGCAAGTCGTTCGGAACAATGAAGCGAAGCTAGCACAAATGAAAGCGCTCATGCGAGCCAAAGACGAATCGCTGAAAAAGGAAGAAGAAAGATTGGCTCGTTATGAATCGCAACTCATAAAATGCAAGATCTACGCACCGCAATCCGGGTTGGTCGCGTACCCAAGCAATAAAGCCTACGAAGTTCGCGAGGGTGTGCCTGTCATTTTTCGACAGAAGCTTTTGTCGATTCCGAATCTGGATTCCATGCAAGTGGAAACGCGCATTCACGAATCCTCGTTGGACCAAGTTCATAGCGGACTGTCCGTTCGAGTTACGGTCGATGCTTTCCCAAGTATGAAATATAGTGGGACCGTAAAATCAGTTGCCGTATTGCCCGAACAGAATAGTTGGTCTGGAAACGACACCAAGGTCTATCAAACGATTATTACGATCGATGAAAAAGTCGAGGGTCTCAAACCAGGGATGACTGCGGTCTCTGAGATACTCGTCGAGTCGGTACCCGATGTGGTAACCGTTCCACTCCACGCTGTGGTCAAACACAATGAAAAAACCTATGTAATCGTGCGTGACGAGGACAATCGGCCACACGCTCGTTCCGTGGAACTTGGTCAAACCAGCGATACAAAGGTAAGCATTCAAAGCGGTCTGGCGGAGGGAGAATCCATCGCCATGAACGCTCATGATTTGGTTGAGTCCATGTTTACCGACACAGCAGAAACAGTCCCGGCGCTTTAGATATTTAGGCGAGCGGCGGGCTGTGTTATTCCAGTCGTAGTTTGGGACCATTGTCCCGAACGAATCAAAGGACGGGACATTGGGACATTGGTCCCATCCTACGGTGATTTGATCTTCTTCTTTCAGTTCTTAGGATAAATTCACAACACGTGCTGTTCGCAACATTTCGCCTGGCCATACGCAATTTGCTTTTGCATAAACTGCGCAGCGTATTGACCTTGCTCGGCACGATTTTAGGAGTCGCCTCGGTTATTGCGATGCTCTCCATTGGTGAGGGTTCCAAGCAAGAGGCTCTAGAACAAATCCGTCGTCTGGGTGCTGCCAATGTGATTGTTCGGAGCGTCAAGCCTCAACCCACGAACGCTACTCAAAGCAATGCTTCATCGACAGCGGTACTAGCTTACGGTTTGACTTATGCCGACCTGAGAATGTTTGAGGAGTTTCGAAATGAGGGATGCACCGTCGTTCCAGCCGTTATTCACAAAAAGAATCTTCAGCATGGAAAGCGTCATATCACTTCCGCTCGGGTTATAGGGACGACAGACGCTCTGCCGCTAGTTAAAGACATGCCCGTCCACGGTCGATTCTTCAGCGCAGAGGATGTCGATAAATCAACCAATGTGATCGTGATCGGAAAAAATATTGCCAATGAGGTTTTTGGTTTCGAAGACGCGATTGGGCAATCGCTTTTGGTTGGAGACGATGCGTATCGTGTTATCGGAGTCGTCGGAGATCGCGATAGCGGTACTTCGAAATCGTTGGGCACTGAGACAGACGACCAGAACAACGATCTGTACATTCCTATCTCATCAGCCCAGAATCGGATGGGCATCGTCCAACGGCTGGTTGAGACAGGTTCGAGACAATATGTTCGCATCGAATTAAGCGAAATCACGATCGAGTTCAAAGATCAATCCCAGGTTCGACCATTTGCTTCGATCATACGCACCATGCTAGCCCAAAGCCATTCGGGCAAAAAGGACTACGAAGTGCAAGTGCCGCTCGAACTATTGAATCAGGCTGAACGCGAGAAGCGATTATGGAATCTCGTATTGGGCTCGATCGCAGGCATCTCGCTTCTGGTTGGCGGCATCGGCATTATGAATATCATGTTGGCGACAGTCACGGAACGCACACGCGAAATTGGAATTCGGCGTGCAATCGGTGCGAAGCGGCGGCACATCATTTTGCAATTCTTGATGGAGACCACCGTATTGAGTACCAGTGGCGGCATTCTCGGTGTGGTCGCGGGCGTGCTGTTGCCACTCTTTTTTACACTCATTTTTGGTATCAAAACCTCCACAAGCCTGGCCTCTATCTTTATCGCCTTCGGAATCTCAGTCGCAATCGGAATCGTGTTCGGAGTTTATCCGGCATACAAGGCGGCCAGCATGAATCCGATCGAAGCACTTCGGCACCAATGAGTTTTGTCTTTGCGTCTTGTCTTTGCAAGCAATCGCGAGTCACGTCGTCAAGGTTTCGCAAGCTTGCCCATCTTGAAGTGTCTTCTAGCAATTTCCACCGATTATTTAGCGCAAGCCGGAGAACCGGCATAGGCTATGCCGATCAAATGGGTGGCAGCAAGTCGAAGGTCCAATCATGCGTCGCTGCTGGCAATGTGTGTTTCTCATTTCGAATGCAATCCGATTCGAAAACCCGAATTCGCGAAAATCCCACCCAAGTATGCGTTCACTGGTCTGTCTCTTTTGTGCTCTGGCGTTTCCGATTCTGGCGGTCGGTTGCTCAAGAACCAAGTATCGTAGAGCTGCGGATCGCGACGCCTATCGAATCGTACAAGAAAAATCAGCGTACTTGGGTGAGCATGTACCGGTCGACTATACCGTAAAACCTGACCCAAGATCCCGCTTCTATGATCCAAGCAATCCGGATTGCCCCCAGCTCCCGGTTCAACGCCCTGTACTAAATAGCTACGCCATTCCACAACTGAATAGCGATCCATTTCAACTTGAACCGAACCTTACTTGGTCGACAAATTCAGTGGAAATCCCCGCAGCCGTCGGGCAAACTCAACTACCGACCTTGGTTGATTTGGCCGTGACACAAGCGAGCTTTCAGTCCGAAGCAGTCATTGCATTGGACAAGGATCGGAATCCTGTCGCAAATGGCGAGACCGAGGATGATCAAGCATCATCGCAATCCAATAATTCTCCGATAAGTAAAGTTACGATACCCTCCGAAGCATGGAATGTTCTACCTGCGAACTGCCTGGAACGGATGCTGGAATTCGAGACGCTTCAGCAAGAGTACGCCGAATCATTCTCAGGGACAGTCAAAGAACCGACAACAGAGCAAGTCCGCAGATTGACTTTAGAAAACTTGATGGAACTCGCCACTATTAATAGCCGCGACTATCAAACAAGGAAAGAAGCTCTCTTTAGAACGGCATTGACTCTAACGCGCCAGCGCTATCAGTTCGATTTGAATCCGTCTCCATTTGGCAATGGAATCGCAGCCAACTACAGGCACCTTCGAGCCAATGGAGTGACGGAAAACAGGCTCGCGACTCCATCCGGAGTCGGTGTTGAGAAGACACTTGCAACTGGTGGCGAGTTCTTGGCTCGTTTTGCGAATAGCGTCGTCTTGACCTTCAATGGACCATCGGGTTTCGCTACCGACATCGGTTCGGAGATGATTTTCGATTTCCAACAAACGATATTCCAGCGCGATGTGCGTTTTGAAAGCCTCACTCGAGCGGAAAGGGAGGTCATTTACGCAACGCGTGACTACCTTCGTTTTCGGCGGCAATTGTTTCGTGATATTTCCAATCAGTATTACAACCTCTTGCTGAACTTTCGAAGCATTGAAATCAATTCGCAGGACTACTTCACGACACTTCGAGGCTTCATCCAAAGTCAAGCAGAATACCGCACAGCTGAAAAAATCCCGAGAATCCAAGTCGATCAATTTGAACAAAATGTTCTGCGCGCACGAAGTAATTTGGTAAACAATTGCTTCACTCTTGAGGCGGCCTTGGATCAGCTCAAGTTTCGTTTGGGGCTCCCAACTGAAATTGCAGTTAACTTGGATTTGACGGAGCTAGCTTCGATCTCGCTCAAGGATGAACTGAGTGTTGCACGCCAGATGATCAATCGGGCTCGCATCGAACTGCTGAATGCTCGCAGTGCAACGACCATCGACGCCACCACCCTGGCCAATGTCGCCGAAGTATTAGCCGACCGAATGTCGAACATTCTTCGCATCCAGAGGAGGATGGAATCCGCATCACGCGATGATGTCGAGAGTATTGGCAACACTCTTCGTTTGGATTCAGACCAGGCCTTTGAGAGAGCGATGGTGGAGTTGAGTCAGCTCCAACAACTATTGCAAATCCTTGGGGTGCGGTTGCAGGTGGATGAGTTACGAAAAGAGTTGGATACGCAACTCAGTTCGGATACGCCAGCTCCTCCCCTCCGCGTCTTGATTCGAGCTATTGAATTCTGTGGGGCGGAGCTCGAAGTAATCGATCTAGGAATATCAAGCCTGCAAAACGGGCCAAACAGGAATACATTGGTCAAGCGTCGGGCGGATGCTACCGCGAAGTTGACTGCGCTCAAAGTGTTTCTAGAAGAGGTCTCCAATAATTTGAACTCCGAATCGGCCATCAATGCAGCGGAAACGTTTCGGCGAATCCCAGAGCAAATGCAAGAATCCATCCGATTGGTCGAACAACTCGAGGCGCTGGCCAAAGACGCGACCAAAGACATCGTTCCAGCAGAGGGCAAATCCATCGAATCGAAGGTCCAGTCCACTGTGGATAAAACGATTGCCCTTAGCGATCGATTGCTGGAGAAGGGACCGGATGGTTGGGAAGAGATCGTTGTGAACAGGGATGAAGCGTTGCTGACAGGTCTAGTTCAACGATTGGATCTCATGAACCAGCGAGGTGAACTTGCCGACGCTTGGCGGCAGATTAAGTTGGCGGGTGACGATCTGAAATCCATTGTTGATCTTCGAGCCACTCAGATCCTCCGCACCAAAAGCAACGGCAAAGACCCGCTGGACTTTTTATTTGACGATAGCGAAACACGTTTGAGCGTCGCTTTAGATACTCCACTCAATCGACGCTTACAAAGAAACAACTTCCGGCTCGCGTTGATCAACTACAACGTCGGACTTCGCAATCTAATGGCCGCCGAGGATAGCATCAAGCTGGATGTTCGCGAGGACCTGCGGCAACTGGCTCTGGACCGTAATCAATACACTATCGCCGTGGCAAGCGCGGCGTTAGCGTACGAACGGGTGATCAGCACCCGACTTCGACTCCAATTCGCAGTCGCAAACGTCGCAGCTCGAGACTTCTTGGAAGCCCAACAGGCTTATACCAACGCCCTAAACTCGATAGCACGCTTGCACGTGAACTACATAACCGATCGAACCGAACTGTTTTTCGATTTGGAAGCGATTGATGTAGATAGCAACGGGTATTGGTCCGGCGTGACGGAGGACTATGGCCCTCGCGTCAATGTCGACTTCCCAGGTACGAATCCGCGACCTTACGATACCTTGCCACCGCGAGTCTGGTATTCAAAGAGCGTTCGGCAAATGGAACAGATCGCGCCCGGCGAGTCGATCGTCGTACCTGAGCGGTAAAGGATCTTTAGCTGAGTTGCACCGAACCGTGATTGTCGCAGTGTCCATTGTGCTGATGATGCAAATGGCCATCGACTAAATAGTCAATGTGATCGCCGTGAGGTACCGCCTCATGGCCACAGTCCGGGCCATGGACGTGCGCCGCATCGTGACCGCCGCAAACATGCCCCCCAGTACAAGACTCAGGATTCGATTCGTTGACATCCAGCGTATGCTCTTCGACAACTCCGGCTTGAGTTTGGTGATGTAGGTGACCATCGTGCAAAAAGTCAACGTGGTCGCCGTGTTTGACTGCAGTGTGACCGCAATTGGCACCGTGGACGTGGCTGTGGTCTTCGTGAGTATGGCTCATGTGTTGTATCCTCGTTTTCAAAAAGTTTACGTTGGAAAGAAATGATTTGGATCATTCGTCCGGCTCTTCGCCGTGTGCGAGTCCATTGGCAATCAAATGGGCGATATGGCTGTCGGCGAGTTTGTAAAAAATGTGCTTACCCTGCCGTCTGGTGACAACAATGCGTTCGGCCCGCAACAGCTTCAGCCGCTGAGAAACAGCAGGCAGATTGTCTTGAAGGCATTCCGTCAGTTCGGTTACACACATTTCTCGATTGGCTAGCAACGACAAAAGTCGGAGGCGACTCAGGTCACCCAGCGCCCGGAAAATACCGGCAGCTCTAGCACAGGTTTTCTCCTCCGCGGGCCGTAGCTCGGGAACGAACCCATGGTGCGGCTCGCCGATACATCCAGACTCTTCATCGTTTAATGTCGCCATCATTTCCCATTCAACTGATCAATCGATCAACCGAATGATTGATCGTCTATGAAGGATACAACACTTGAGCGTTTCGTCAAGTGTCGACGTTTTCTTTTTTAAGTCCCTTTCGTTTTTGTGGATATTCATGTGCAGGTCAGCGACAGGTGCCTGGCACCTGTCACCGCCTCCTCGATTGGCTAGCAACGACAAAAGTCGGAGGCGACTCAGGTCACCCAGCGCCCGGAAAATACCAGCAGCTCTAGCACAGGTTTTCTCCTCTGCTGGCCGTAGCTCCGGAGCCAACCCTTGGTGCGGCTCGCCGATACATCCAGACTCTTCATCGTTTAATGTCGCCATCATTTCCCATTCAACTGATCAACCGATCAACCGAATGATTGATCGTCTATGAGCGACAGGTGCCTGGTATGAGCGACAGGTGCCTGGCACCTGTCACCAGCACCTGTTGCCAGCACCTGTTGCCAATTCCGATCAGGGGCGACAGGTGCCAGGCACCTGTTGCCACCAGGCACCTGTTGCCACTAGGCACATGTTGCGTTAGTGGACGAACGGCTTCGCTGCAGGGCGATTGCAGTTTTAACCGTAGGAACATTCGAGCCTAAAGGGATTGGTCGATACAGCTCGCCGGTGTAGTAGGGCCAGAACCGAAAGATCCGCTGGGCAAGCCAGCGGGATTTACTCAACCAGGATAGTTTTACAAAACGCACAAAAGTTGCCCTGAGCGAGACGGGCGACAGGTGACGGGCGACAGCAGAGCCGCAGAGCCTGCAATTCGGTGGGTTCCTAGGCAAAGCCTTGGAACCAGTTAGTAGCCCAACTTGAACAAAATCCAACTACTTCACTATCTCAATTTCAAATAACTTCGGCCAGTTTTTTCCTGTCACGTAGATCTTTTTGGTCATTGGATCTTGAGCAATCCCGTTCAAGACCTGATCGCGGTCCGCACGCGAACTCTTCGGGTACAGTGCACTCAGATCGATCCAGCCCAGCACGCGGCCATCGGCAGGCGAGATGCGAGCGATTCGGTCTTCATACCATATGTTGGCCCAGATCTCGCCCTCAATGTACTCGAGTTCGTTCAAGTTCTTGATGCGCTCCGTCCCCTCTTTGACGGCGATCCGTCGAAGCTCCTTGAAGGTGTTCGGGTCCAGAAAACGAATGTCCGAAGAACCGTCGCTCAAGATCAATTCCGTTCCGTTATCGGTGAGCCCCCAACCCTCGTGCGGATATCGAAAATGCTCCTTGTACTGAAGTGTCGCGAGGTCGTAAGTAAAGCAAAGATTGTCCCGCCAAGTCAGCTGAAAAATCTTGTCGCCGAGAATCGTAATCCCCTCGCCAAAGTACTTTCCATCAAGTGGAATTGACTTCAACACAGAGCCGGTGACTAAATCTACTTGCCTAAGTGTCGAAGAACCGAGCCGTCCAGTTCCCTCATACATCTGGCCATTCTCGATGACGAGGCCTTGGGTGTATGCACCAGGGTCATGCGGATACGTTGCGGAAATTTTTGCCTTCCAAACGGGTGTCGTGCTCTTTCCTATAGGCATGCAACCAATCAAAGCCAGCGAACATGCGGTTAATGAGAGCAGGCAGGCGGAGCGGCTGAAAATCAGACGCCACATAAAAGAAAATTCCATGGATACCCTTTTCGTATGGTTTCTCTGACCACTCACGGTTGAACAGTCGGCAAAATGACTCGGACCGTGGTACCGCGTCCAAGTACACTATCAATCTCAAGTTTACCGTCCAGTCCCTCGACGATAGTCTTCACGATGTTCAGGCCCAGGCCTGTTCCGCGAGGAGTCATGTTCGGATCGCGTCCCGAATCGCTTCTAAAAAATCGACGTGAGACTCTCCCTAAGTCCTCTTCGGAAATGCCAATACCGGTATCGGATACTCGAAGAGTGCAACTGCTTTCTGATTGCGTTAGCTCGATCTCAACCGATCCATTCTCGTGCGTGTATTTGATCGCATTGTCGATGATGTTGTGCAGAACGATACGTAAATGCTCTGGGCTGGCCAGGACCATGGCTGGCGCTAACGAATCGAACTGAAAGGCGATATTCTTTGCTGTTGCTAGGGCTTCAAAAAAATCGCTAGACTCACGTATCATTTTGTCCCAACGGACTTGGAAGCGTTTTGATTTCAACCCGATCGCACTGGCCTCACTCAAGAGCAACAATTGATGAACCAATTTGTTTAAGTACTCGCATTCATTGAGGACGCTGGAAAGCATGTCCGAAGATTTCCCGTCGGGCAATCTCCCTAAAACGACTTCGACGTTGCTTGAAATCGCAGCAAGCGGACTGCGCAGCTGATGTGCGGAGTTGGCTATCCAATCTTCGTTCGCCTGAAGCTGCGACCTAACTCGCGTAAGCAAAGAATTGACGGTTCCAGCGAAACTATCAAGCTCATCTCCGCTACCGCGCAAGCCGAGCAACTGACTTCGATCGATGACCGAAAGCTCCGCCGCCTGCTTCGTTAAATCAGTCAGGGGATTCAAAAGCTGAGCCGATAAAAAGAGCGACATCAAAGGCCCCAAAATAACAACGATGAGGAATACCCACAGCAGCAGTCGATCAAGTTGGGATAGCGACCCCTCGATCAACTCTAACGAACACCCCACTTGAATCCAGCCCGCAGGTGTCGCTTTATCTTTTGAAGGACCCTTAAAAAAAGGCCGATTCAAAAATCGGTACTTGCCACTCTCCTGCATCTCCGACTTGGTAATAAACCCCGAAAGGAGCGTGTCCGGAACGCTGATGGACTCCCAAGTTAATTTCTGTTCCTTGTCGAAAACGCGGAGAAACCAATGGTGCAATTCGTGGGTCACGGCGTGTCGATTCCATGCTTGCGCTCGTTCAGGTCCGATCTCACCAGAAATCGATTCCAGTTGTTCTACGAACTCTTGAGCATCATCGCGCAAATCCAAATTAGTTTGCTTATCCAACAAGATCGATGCGACGTTTCTAAAGGATAATCCTACGGCAAGAGCCGTAATAAGAATGTAGAGGGTCAGGATGACGGCAGTCCGGACGCGAAACGTGTTCTTCCCCCAGAATCGCATCCGCGATTGACCGAGCAGGTTACCGGTTGTCGATTGGAGTTGGTCCACGCTCAATCTTCCGTTTGCTCAGACGGCATTTTTTGTGCTGAATCCATCGGATCTGTCGCTTCCATTTTGCTCTTTGGTTCCAACTCAGACAGCATATACCCTCGGCCTCGAATCGTATGGATCAAGCTCTGGTCAAAACCGCGATCGAGCTTGCTCCGCAATCGATTGATGTGCACCTCAATAACGTTGGTCTCCCCCTCCCATGTCGTTTCCCAAAGTTGGTGACAAAGCATTTTCCGGGTCAGCACCTGATTTTCGTGACGAATAAAAAGCTCGATCAGAGTGGTTTCGGTCGGAGACAACTTCAGCTCCTTGCCATCACGAAAGACCCGGCGCGTTGTTAAATCCAAAAGAAGCGGTCCAAACGTAAGCGTGCTTCCCTCAATCCGGTTATTTCGCCGTGTGATCGCGGTCAGCCTTGCTATCAACTCCAACATTTCGAATGGCTTGACGAGGTAGTCGTCAGCACCAGCGTTCAAGCCCGCTACGCGATGCTCAAGCGAACCGAGTGCCGTTAAAATCAAAACGGGAGTCGGATCGCGCTGAGCTCGGACCGCCTTGAGAACATCCAATCCGCTTTCACCGGATAGCATCAAATCGAGAATGACAGCATCTGGTCGGCTATCCCGGATCGCTTGGATCGCATTGGCAACTGTCGAAACAATCGTGCAATCGATGCTCTGATCGGACAATCCCTCTAAAATCGCATTGGCTAAACTCGGATCGTCTTCGACCAACAAAATGTTTATCGCCATAATTAACCAGCTTGATCGGCTGCTCGA
>Ga0163144_10030864_pt1 | contig 10240 bp, 8 predicted proteins | sample OliLak19BULKMAT1_FD_123175 | JGI IMG/M metagenome (GOLD analysis project Ga0163144, IMG submission 123175) | Freshwater microbial mat bacterial communities from Lake Vanda, McMurdo Dry Valleys, Antarctica - Oligotrophic Lake LV.19.BULKMAT1 | ecosystem: Environmental > Aquatic > Freshwater > Lake...
CGACGCCGCCCGCGTGCGGACAGACGGACACGCCGAACTTCGCGGCGAGCAGGAGTACGGCAAGGACTTCGTTCACACCACCGAGACGCGCGGCGTCGATCTGGCAGAAGCTGATCGCGTCCGCCTGCATGAGCTGCTTGAAGAGGACGCGGTTCTGGCCGTGCTCGCCCGTGGCGACGCCGATGCCGAACGGTTCCATGGCGCGCGCGATGGCGGCGTGGCCGAGCACGTCATCGGGGCTGGTCGGTTCCTCGATCCACCACGGCTTGAACTTCGCGAGCTGCTTCATCCATTCGATGGCCTGCGGCACGTCCCAGACCTGGTTCGCGTCGGTCATCAGCTTGCGCTCCCAACCGATCTCTTCGCGGATGATCGTGCAGCGGCGGATGTCGTCTTCGAGGTCGCGGCCGACTTTGATCTTCAAATGATTCCAACCTTGCGCAATCGCTTCGCGGCAGAGGCGGCGGAGTTTGTCGTCCGAGTAACCAAGCCAGCCAGCGCTCGTGGTGTAGGCGGGATAACCGCGCTCGCGCATCTCGGCTTCGCGGGCGGCCTTCGTGGGCGCGAGGCGGTGGAGGAGTTCGCAGGCTTGCTGAGGCGTGAGGGCGTCCGTGATGTAACGGAAGTCGATGCAGCGGACGAGTTCCTCGGGCGACAGATCGGCGAGCAGTTTCCAGAGCGGCTTACCTTCGCTTTTTGCGTAGAGATCCCAGACGGCGTTGACGACGGCGGCGGTGGCGAGATGGATCGCGCCTTTCTCGGGACCGATCCAGCGGAGCTGGCTGTCGCCGGTGATGTGCCGCCAGAATTCGCCCAGGTTCGCGGTGATGGAGGCAAGCGTCCGGCCCACGATCAGCGGTGCGAGAGCGCGGATGGCGGTGACGACGATTTCGTTCCCGCGCCCGATGGTGAAGGTGAGTCCGTGGCCTTGCAGTCCGCCGTCGGTTTCGAGGATGACGTAGGCGGCGGAATAATCCGGATCGGGATTCATCGCGTCCGAGCCGTCGAGCTGGCGCGAGGTGGGGAAGCGGATGTCGCGAACGATGAGATTGGTCAGCGTGAAACCGGCACGGGTCATTTGCCGAGTGTCACTTCGGAGACGGGAGCGTCAAGCTTGGGACTGGTCGAAAGGATGCGCGCCTCTTTCGGAATGGCGCAGAAGAACGTGGCTCCTTCGCCCTGCTTGCCTTCCGCCCAGACGCGTCCGCCGTGGCGCTCGATGATGCGCTGGACGTTGGCCAGGCCAATGCCAGTGCCTTCAAAGTCCTGCTCCGAATGAAGGCGCTGAAAGACGCCGAAGAGTTTTCCCGCGTAGCGCATGTCGAAGCCGACGCCGTTGTCACGGACGCTGAGCACCCATTCGCCGGGCGCGTCGGAGTTGCACGCGACATGGATGACGGCGGGGTTGCGCGGACGGCTGTACTTGAGCGCGTTGGAAAGGAGGTTGAACAGCGCCTGGCGGATGGTGGGCCGGTCGGCCAGAACGGTCGGCAGCGCACCGATCTCCCAGCGGACGTCGCGCTCGCGCATCTCCGGGGCGAGGTCGAGGCGGACCTCCTCGATCAGCTCGCCGAGCGGCACGGGGGCCAGCCGCATTTCGGCGCAGGAGGTGCGAGAGAAATCCAGAAGGTCATCAATCAACTGTCCCATGCAGGCGGCTGACCGTTCGATGGTGGCGAGATATTTCCGGGCCGGTTCGCTGAGAGAGCCGCCCTCCTCGTGTTGAATCAGGTCAACGAAACCGCAGATGTGGCGCAACGGCGCGCGCAGATCGTGGGAGACGGAGTAGGAAAACGATTCCAACTGCTTGTTCACTTCTTCAAGCTGGGCGGTGCGCTCGGCCACGCGGCATTCCAGCGAGGCATTGAGCTGGCGGATGCGTTCCTCGCTCTCGCGCAGGGCGACCTGTTCGCGCACGGACTGGGCGCGGTAGAACGCATTCTCAATCGAGAAGGGGAGGCGGAAAAGGTAGTTCTGAGATTTGACGATGTAATCGGCCGCGCCCAGCTTGAGGGCCTGCAGGGCGATTTCCTCGGTGCCCTGGCCGGTGGTGAGAATGACCGGCACGTCGAGCCCCCGGGTCTGACGGATTTCCTTGAGCACCTCCACTGCGTTCATGTCCACCAGCCGGAAGTCGAGCAGCAGGACATCGAAGTCCCAGACCAGGCCGGATTTCGGCAGGCGGGCCAGGGCTTCCAGCGCCGTGCGGGCGACCTCCAGGAGAATGTGTGGCGCATGATGTGCGAAGTGGTGGCGGGTGAGGCCGATGTCGTGCTCGTTATGCTCGACATAAAGCAGGCGCAATGAGCGACGGCGGCGGGCAGCTTCAAACTGAAAACGTTGATGGGCGTTAAGCAGCACGACGGGCAGTTGCGTCCGGTAGGAGGAGGTCTTGGCCAGATAATCGTCCGCGCCGGCGCGCAGGGCGGCGAGCACGGTTTCCTCATCGCCCGAGCCCGTGACGATGATCACGGCCAACGGCAGGACTTGGTTGCGGACATGGGCCAGCACGGCCAGTCCGCTGCCGTCGGGCAGGTTGACGTCGCACAGCACGGCATCGAACTTGGGCAGCTCGCCCCGATGGATGTCCCTTTCGCACGCGCGCAGCTCGTTGAGCGCCTCGGCCACGCTGGACACCACGGTCAGATTAAATTCCGAGGAGGCGCGGCTCAGCTCAATCGCCGTCAGGTCGGCATCGTTCGGGTTGTCTTCCACATAGAGGACGTTCATGGGCGGCAAGATGGTGGAGTGAAGCCTGGCACCGTCACATTGGGCGTGTTGAGCGCGCTCCAGTAGAGTTCGAGCTGGGCGGCGACCTCGACGAAGTTCTCGAAGTTGACCGGCTTGACGATGTAGGAGTTGACCCCGTTTTCGTAGGCCGTGCGGACATCGCAGTCCTCGCGCGAGGTGGTGAGGACGACGACGGGAATGGACTTGAAACGCGCATGGCCCTTGAGCCGGCGCAACACCTCCAGGCCCGGCACCTTGGGCAGCTTGAGGTCGAGCAGAATGACAATCGGCAGCGGAGCACCAGCCTCCCAGCGCGCCATCTGCTCCAGCGCCTCTGCGCCGTCACGCGCGACCACCAGCGGATTCACAAGCTTGCGCTTGGCGAATGCGCGCTTCGTGAGGTCCACGTCCATCGGATTGTCTTCAACCAGCAAAATGGGGCGGTTGAGTTCACTCATGGCGCTTAATCGGGTTAATAGTTACTTTTTTGCCGTTGTCCAAAGGCAAGTCCAGAAAAAAAACCGCGCCCGCGCCTTCGCGGCTTTCCGCCCAGACCCGCCCGCCCATGCGCTCCATCGCCCTGCGCACGATGGCCAGGCCCACGCCGGTGCCGGAATAATCCTCCGCGCGATGCAGCCGGTGAAAGATCTGGAAGATGAGATCGTGATACTTCATGTCGAAGCCGATCCCGTTGTCGCGCACGGAAAAAATGCAGCGGTCCTGTTCGACCTGTGAACGGATCTCGATGCGTGGCGCGGGCTGGTGGCGCGTGAACTTGGCAGCGTTGTCGATCAGGTTGCGGACCGCAATGGTCAACCCCTCGGGATCAGCCAGGACCGATCCGCCGTTCAAATCCACCGTCAGGCTGGTGCCTTCCAGATCATGGCTGCGTTCGGCGAGAATCGATCCCACCAGCGGACGCAGGTCAATGCATCTGGCAAGCAGTTCGCGCCGTTCCAGCTTTGAATAGGCGAGCAGGTCCTCGATCAGCCGCTGCATCTGCTCTGCACCCTGGCGGATGTTCCGGAGAAACGTGCGTCCCTCGTCATCCAGCTTGTCGCTGTAATCCTCCAGCAACAGCCGGCTGTAACCGTCGATGCCGCGCAACGGAGCCTTGAGATCATGCGAGACAGAATAGCTGAAGGTCTCCAGCTCCCGGTTCTTGGACTGAAGTTCGGCGGTGCGCTCCGTCACGCGCTGTTCCAGCTCCGCGTTGATCTGGCGGATTTTCTGATCCGCTTCCATGAGCCGGGTGACGTCCAGCGCCACGCCGCCCAGCAGCCGGCGGCCCGGTGCGACCTGCACCGGAAACTTGAAGACCGTCCAGCAACGCGTCCGCCCGTCGGCCGTGATGCCGCACTCGTCAAATTCAACGGGCCTGCCTGTGTTCCATGCCGCGTGATCGCTTTCCTGAAATTTCCGGGCCACGGCCTCCGGCCAGAGTTCAAAATCCGTCTTGCCCACCAGCTCGTCCTGCCTTCGTCCGAACTGAGCCGCCCAGGCAAGGTTGCCCAGAACGTAACGGCCTGCTTCATCCTTCAAGAAGGCGGCGGCCGGCGTGTGATCGATGAACGTGCGAAACCGCCCCTCGCTCTCGCGCAACTCCGCTGTGCGCTCCGACACGCGCTGTTCGAGCCGCTCGTTGGACTCACGCAAGTCGAGCGCGGCCCGGCGGCGGCCCGCCATTTCGCGCATCAGCAGAATGTAAATCCACAGCAGGACGGCCATGCTGCCCACCCCTCCCGCGACCATGCTCAGCAACGCGTGCTGCGCGCTCTCGCTGGCCAGCCGCGCCCGGGCCTCCAGCAGCACGACGACATCGTCCTCGACGGACGCGATGATCCTGCGGAGTCCCAGCATCGCATTCAAACCTCGGTCCGTTTTGATGATGGCCAGCGCGGCATCAAGGCCGACATTTTTCCGGGCCTCGATGGTCTCGTGCATTTCGACCATCTTGTCGTCGAGCAGCGGACGCAGCTTCTCAATGTCTCGTGCGGTGTTGGGATGGCCTTCCAGCAGCACAAGCACCTGTTCCAGTCGTTGCGGGAAGGCGGCGCGCGCAACACTGTGGAATCTCAGATACTCCTCATTCCCCGTCAGCATGTAGCCCCGCTGGCTCGTCTCGGCATCCTGCAACGTGTCGAACAAATTCTTGAGCCCCACCAGCAGCCGGCGGGCCTGCATCCGCTGATCGGTGCTGGCCATGAATTCGCGCGTGCTCTGATAGTTGATCACTCCCAGGCCGGAGATGAGGGCCAGCGCGAGGAGAAATCCCGCGCCCGTCCATTTCTCTAAACGCTCTTTCATCGGGCGGATTTTTCTCCTTCATGGCAGGTGAACACGATGGCACGCATCGTCAGTGGAGATTCACCCCCTGCCCTGGCACCCTTCGACAAGCTCACAAAATTCCTGTTCTTCAGCATCCTCATTCGATTCCAACCGGCCGGCTCTTATGCCGCTCTTCCTATCCCACGGCAAGTCCGCTGAACTACCTAACTGGCGTTCTTCTGCCAGAAACGCTGGGAAGCATGAGAGCAGACAGGCTGGGCAGGATTTTCAGGATGGTGAGAAAGATAAGCTCGCCCGAACGCACTTCCACCCATCCTGGCCAATCCTGTTCCTTCCTGTCTGAAAGCTCCGCGCCCCAGAGCTATTTGCTGCCAGGCTTGATCGCCGGCGTGCTGGCGAGATCCGGCGGCAGCTTGTCCGCAGCAAACGCTTCAACGTGCAGCTCGATCAAGCTCACGGTCGGCGCGCCAAAATTCACGGAACCATCCGAACGATCCACCAGCATGGCGATGCCGGTCACCTCGCCGCCGTGGCCACGCACGATGTCGATGGCTTCCTGCGCCCGGCCGCCCTTGGTCACCACATCCTCCACCACGAGACACTTCTCGCCCGGCGCGATCTGGAAGCCGCGACGGAGAACGAGTTTGCCCTCCTCCTTTTCCACAAAGATGAAGCGCAGCCCAAGCTGCCGGGCGACTTCCTGGCCGATGACGAGTCCGCCCATGGCCGGTGCGACGACGGTGGTCGCGCCCAGCGCCCGGACTTTGGCGGCGAGCGCCGCGCCGAATCGTTCCACGGTGGGCATCTGTTCGAGCGCGAGGGCGCATTGGAAAAACTGGCGGCTGTGCAGTCCGCTGCGGAGGATGAAATGGCCTTCGAGCAGCGCGCCTGTCTGGCGGAACAGTTGGAGGGATTCTTCGTTCGTCATGGCCGCGCATCAAACACCACGCGCCGCAGCGTGACAATCCAGAACGGGTTCAACCACGGAAGGACACGGACAAACACGGATGACGAAGGAGGAAGACACGAATGCTCACGAATTCGGATTTCTGCCTTCGTGCTGATTCGTGAAATTCGTGTCTCATTCCCAATCCGTGCCCATCCGTGTCCATCCGTGGTTAAAAAACTTAAATCTCAAAGTTCACCGCCACCGCTTCGCGGTCCCGCTTGCTCATCACCTTCATGGTCACGCCCTCGAAGACAACGAGCGAGTTCGGCGGAACGCTTGTCGTGATGAAGACATTGCCGCCGATGGTGCTGCCTTCTCCGATCACCGTTTCGCCGCCCAGGATCGTCGCGCCCGGATAGATGGTCACGTGATCCTGGATGGTCGGATGCCGCTTCTTGCCGCGCAGATTCTCCACGTCCGCCGTCGATTTCGCGCCCAGCGTCACGCCGTGATAAATCTTCACATGATTGCCGATGATGCATGTCTCACCAATCACCGTGCCCGTGCAGTGATCGACAAAGAAGTGCGACCCAATCTGCGCGCCGGGATGCAGGTCCATGCCCGTCCGGGCGTGCGCCCACTCGGACATGATGCGCGGGATGAGCGCGATCTTCCGCCGGTAAAGCTCATGCGCCACGCGCTGCACGGCGATGGTTTCCACGAAGGGATACGCGACGATGATCTCCTCGTGGCTCCGCGCCGCCGGGTCGCCGTTGAATGCCGCATCCACATCCGTCTTCAACAGCTCCCGCACGCGCGGCAGGCTGCCGAGCAGGCAGATCGCCGTCTCATGCGCGACGGAGCGGAGATCGCTTTTCGCCATGCCTTCGGGCGTGGCGTATTCGAGGCTCTTGTAAATTTCGTCCTCCAGCCGTTCCGCCACGGAATCGACGAGCGAAACCATCTCCACCTTGAGTTCGGAGGAGTGAATCATCTTTTCGTCGAAGAAGCCGGGGAACAGCAGCCGCAGCAGATCGAGCGTGATGCCGGCGATGACGCTCTTCGAGGGAAGATTTTTGCCGTCGAGATGGTTGATGCCGCCGACCTTGGCGTAGGAGACGATCAACTGGTTGGCGAGTTCGGTAACGGTCGCGTTCACGGTCGCAGTATTGGCGGGCAAAAGAAGAAAGGCAAGGCGACCGCAGGCGGGAATGCTTTTGCGTTTTACGTTTCGCGAATTCCATCCCACCATCCGCCTCCATGTCCTGGAAAGTCCTCATCACCGCGCGCACGCTCAATGTTGATGCGGTCGGACGCCGCGCCCTCGAACTCCTGCGCGACGCCGGCTGCGAACTGGTTCACCCGCCGAAATTCGGCCCGCTCACCGCAGCGGAACTGCTCCCGCTCCTGCCGGGCATGGACGCCGTCTTCGCCAGCATGGACAAGTTCACCGCCGCCGTGCTCGCCTCCAAGGAAGCCGCCAGCCTCAAGCTCATCTCGCGCTGGGGCGTGGGCTACGACGCCATTGATGTCCCGGCCGCGACCAGGGAAGGCGTCGTCATCGCCTTCACACCGGGCCTGCTGAACAACGCCGTGGCCGACTACGCGATGGCTCTGCTCTTCGCCCTCGCCCGCCGTGTGCATGAGGGACATCTCTCGATGCGCGAAGGCAAATGGACCTCGGACTGGGGCCACGATATCGGCGGCAAGACGCTCGGCATCATCGGCTGCGGACGCATCGGCCAGGCCGTCGCGAAGCGCGCGCGCGGCTTCGACATGCGGCTGCTCGGCGCGGACACGCATCCGAACGAAGACGCGAAGAGGCTCGGCATCGAGTTCGTGCCGCTCGATCATCTGCTCGCGGAATCAGACTTCATTTCGCTCCATTGCGCGCTGACGCCGGAGACGCGCGGGCTGATTGGCGAGGCGCAGTTGCGGAAGATGAAACCCAGCGCCTACATCATCAACACCGCCCGAGGCGCGGTGATGGATGAAGCCGCGCTGCTGCGCGCGTTGAAGGAAAACTGGATCGCCGGCGCGGCGCTGGATGCGTTCGTCGTCGAGCCGCTGCCCGCCGATCATCCGTTCCGCACTGCGCCCAATCTGCTGCTTACGCCGCATCAGGCGTCGTTCGGCTTCGACACCGGCGCGCGCGTCAGCGAAGCGGCGGCGAAGGCCATCGTAGATTTGCAGGCCGGCCGCAAACCGCAGTGGGTGGTGAACCCGGAGGTGTATGCGTCGGCGAAGCTGCGGGTGAAGCTGGTGTGAATTGCTCGATGCGTAAAATGTGAAACGTAAACACCGAAGTTCAGTGGCGGGCTTCTTCTCTTTCCGCATTACGTTTCACGTTTTACGTTTTAACCCCTCTGCCAAACATGAAAACCAATCCCGTTCGCGCCAAGCTCAAGCGCGGTGAACCCAGCGTCGGCACCTGGCTGACCATCCCCAGCGTGGTCGGCGCGCAACTGATGGCGAAGACCGGCTTCGACTGGCTCACCGTCGAGCTGGAGCATTCGCCCACCACGCTCGAAACCGCGTCGCAGATGTTCGCGATCATCGCGGCGTCCGGCTGCGTGCCGCTGGTGCGAGTGCCGATCAACAGCGTCGAGAACATCAAGCGCGTGCTCGACACCGGCGCGTGGGGCATCGTGGTGCCGATGGTGAACACCAGCGCCGAGGCCGAGGCCGCGGTGAAGGCGGCGCGCTACCGGCCCGTCGGCGAGCGCAGCATCGGCGGATCGTTGCACGCGGCGAGTTTCGGGACCGACGCCGCGACTTATTACGCAAAGGCGAACGAGGAAATTCTCGTCGTCGTCATGGCCGAGCACGTCGATGCCGTGACGAACATTGATTCCATTCTCGCCGTGCCGGGCATCGACGCGGTCTTCGTCGGGCCGAACGATCTCCATGCCTCGATGGGGCTCGCGCCGCAGTTCGACAGCGACTCGCCGCAGTTCAACGCGGCGTTGAAGAGAATCCTTGCCCACGCCAAGGCGCGCGGCATGGCGGCGGGCATCCACGTCACGGACGCCGCGCAGGCGCAGCGGCGCATTGCGGAAGGCTGGCAGTTCATCGCCGTGATCAGCGAGGCGGGCTTCATGCTCAGCAAGGCGATTGAAATCACCAAGGCGCTCGGCCAAGGCCAGGGCCAGGCGGCCGCGAAGTATTGAAGGATATGAACATCGTCGTTCTGGATGGCTATACGCTGAACCCCGGCGACTTGAGCTGGGATGAACTCAAGGCGCTGGGCCCGTGCGAAATCTTTGACCGCACGGCGCCGGGCGAAGTCGCCGCGCGTGCCGCCCACGCCGGGATCGCCATCACGAACAAGGCGGTCCTGCATCGTGCGCAGATCGAGGCGTTGCCGAAGTTGAAGTGCATCGGCGTGACCGCCACCGGCTACAACGTCGTGGACATCGAGGCGGCGAAGGAGCGCGGCATCGTGGTGACGAACGTGCCCACTTACGGCACGCGCTCGGTGGCGCAGCACACTTTCGCGCTGCTGCTGGAGCTCACGCAGCACGCCGGACATCACGCACAGACGGTGCGCGAGGGACGCTGGGTGCGTTCGCCGGACTGGTGTTATTGGGACAAGCCGCTCATCGAGCTGGACGGTCTCACGATGGGCATCGTGGGCTACGGCCGCATCGGACAGGCGACGGCGCGGCTCGCCGAGGCGTTCGGCATGAAAGTGATTACCTCGCCGTCCAGTTCGGGAAAACGCCGCGAGCCAAACGTCACGGTCGTGGATTTGGATCATCTCTTCAGCGAGAGCGACGTGGTGAGCCTGCATTGTCCGCTGACGCCGGAGACGAAGCATCTGGTCAACGCTCAACGCCTCTCGCGCATGAAGCCGACGGCCTTTTTGCTGAACACGAGCCGTGGTCCGCTGATCGATGAGGCGGCTCTGGCCGAGGCGTTGAATGCCGGACGCATCGCCGCTGCGGCCTTGGATGTTCTCTCGACGGAACCGCCGTCTGCGGACAATCCGTTGCTGACGGCGAAGAACTGTCTCATCACGCCGCACAACGCCTGGGCGATGCGCGCCGCGCGGGCGCGCTTGATGAAGACGACGGTGGAGAACGTCCGGGCCTTCCTCGCGGGCAAGCCGCAGAATGAGGTGAGTGGGAAGTGAGCTCAGAACTTCATAGCAGCCGAGATAACGAGGCTCAAACCTCCGCAAGATCAGAGCCTCGTCACGTCGGCTGCTACGAGATTTGAAATCTAGGGCACGAGCAGCACGCGGTAGAAGCGGTTCTCGGGAGACTGGCCTTGCTCCGTCCACACGGCGATGGTGCCGGCGGCGGTCACGGTTTGTGATGCTTCGGACCA
>Ga0163144_10030866_pt1 | contig 10239 bp, 9 predicted proteins | sample OliLak19BULKMAT1_FD_123175 | JGI IMG/M metagenome (GOLD analysis project Ga0163144, IMG submission 123175) | Freshwater microbial mat bacterial communities from Lake Vanda, McMurdo Dry Valleys, Antarctica - Oligotrophic Lake LV.19.BULKMAT1 | ecosystem: Environmental > Aquatic > Freshwater > Lake...
GAAAGGCGCCAATCAAGACATGTCCTATGAACATGAACAGTTCAACCACAAGTTGTCCACTTTGAGGATTCGATTGGAGCATTGCATCGGCATTCTGAAAGGACGTTTTCCTTGGCTTCGAGGAATCCGAATGAAGGTCAATGAAAAGTCTTCTTCGATCAGAAGGATTGTCCGCCTGATTGATGCAACAATCATCCTGCACAACATTTTGATAGAGTTTGGCAAAGAGGAAAACAGAGCATGGATTGATGAGAAAGATTTTTCCGACTTGGCTGACGGTGAAAGAGCACCTTACGAAGATGGCGATGAACTGAACTCTACAATCCCAGGTTGGGCACCGAAGGATGAACGCCGTCAACAGTTGCTTCGTTACTTCAAAGAAAGATTTTTCATGGGTGTTTGAGAACCCGATCCCTAGTCTTTAAAACTAAAAAGATATACTTGTCATTGGATGCCGCAGGAGTGGACGGATTCTCATCAGTGGAAGGAGGGTTTTTCGCCTCAATGAACTCTCGAAGGGCTGGAACAAACCGAAGAATCGCCGCATCGTCCATCCCGGCTTGTCTCAACTCCGAATAGCGGTGAACCATGTTCACCTTGTACTTCATTTCGTCATCCTTTGCCTTCCAAGACACCGCCAACATGCGTTCAAGCTCAACATTGATCTTCTGCTGGTTGATTTCCTCCATTCTCTTGTTGTGCCTGGCTTGTTCCACATGACGGCTCTTGGAACTTGCCGTCGCCTCACCCAACATGGCAACCGTCGAAGCATCCATCAACGGAGTGGCACCACGCTTGGGTTTCTTTGCCTTTCGACCACTTGTTGGTGGAGCACTGGCAGGCCTGACAGCAGGAGCAACAGCGGCTTCAGCCACTGGAGTCGGAGGCACAGAAGTTGCCGCCTCCACTTCCGGATCATCATCGTCTTCCGGTGCTGCGATGGCTTCTTCGTCACCCTCGTCCGCAGAAGAATCCCTGTCCAGTGCATCGTTGTCCGTGTTCAGGAACCTGGGTTCCGTGCACGCTCGGTCAATCATCACATCTCGAAGTCGAAAGTAGTAAGGAAAACGCTTCAAGACAATGTCATTAAAAGTTTTTTCGTCATCAGTAGCCAACATGCCGGCTCCTGTTTCACTGACAGCAAACTCATGTGCGTAGTTCCACTGGTCATGCATGTCACGAATCCGCTGCACAACCTGCTTGCCAGTTCGTTCCGTGCTTTCCGTCAAGGTGTTCATTTGCACAGCAAACATGTTTCCGTACTCGCTTTTCTTCATCCCGTCATTGTCTTTGCCACGGAATTTGGCAAAGTTGGGCGGCGTTTCCCACCAAGACAACACAAGATCCATTGAACAGGGGCCACCGTCTTTGGCATCATTCAACCAGTTTCCCCGAGGACCTTTTGACGAACTGCTTCTGGCTTTGACTACAGCGGTGTAATGGGCTTTCGTACAAGCAACATCACTGTCATCCAAGTCAGGATGAAAGGTTCCGTCTGCCTTCTTCAGGATCAAGTGCTTGTAGCAATGGTAATGCACAGCTCTGTCGCAATCCTCAATGCTGCAAACGAACTTCAAAGTTGCCGTAGATTTGCACCCTTGCACCTTGCATTTGCCAACAGATTGATCTTCATGTTCGGTGGCCATCTTGCAGTACTTTCTTCAACGTGTGACCAATTTGATACTGCACTCGTTCCAACAAGAGTGTAGATGGACGGAGAGTGATGGCTCTGCTTCAAGCGAAGTACCACCAAGGCAGTAGTACCGGTCTTTGGTACGAGAAGTCGTTCCAGAAGTCGTTCCTCTCTCAACGTTCCAACGGTAGATTAGCATCAAGACGAAAGTAAGAAACGTAAGAATCGTAACAGCCGTGGAAGTCACAATCCGTCTCCGATGACCTCTACACGCTGCCAAAAGACCAGCTATTGGAACGCCGATGTACTGCAAACACGGCAGTAGTGTGCCCGGTGTGTGTTTGGTAGCACGATACTTCAGAGAACTTCACTAGAAGTGTCGGCACTTCAATAGAGGTGTTGGTCTTTTGATGTAAGACGACAACAACGCTGTGTTGAAATTATAGTTTTAGCGTCAATGTCTTCTATTTTTCGTAAACAGGTCAATCTGCAAAGTTATCTGCTCTGTTATCGGAAGCAGGTAAAGTGGCAGATCGTACGAAAAGCAGATAACTCAAACGGCACTAAATGATTAAGGAAATTTTTGGTGACGTAGTAGCTCTGACGTACGCAGAGTTTTTCCGATCTGCAATTTCATCTGCCAAATCATCTGCACGACTTTTTGGCTACCCCTAGTATCGTGTCATGATTCACGGGCGGTTGGCCAAAAGCAGGCAAGCTCACAGTGCTGGCCGAAAGACTGAAAGACTTCCCCGACAAGCAACTACAACGCACTAGCTAGAGTACCGTTACCCTCCTGCTGCGTCTTGTGTAGTGGTAGTACATTTTCTACGGCAGAAGTGGTGCACATTTTATTTACTGTACAAATAATAGTATGATGTTTTATGTTGTAAAACGTCGTCCGGCGCTGCAGAACTAAGTAAAATTTTGGCGAAGGTACTATTCGTATACACAGCAAGTCATCCAGGGCGCAAAACGCATAGTCCGGAACTGCTATTACTTATGAATAAACAAAATGGTTCTCTTTTACAAAGATGTGTCTTAATTACCAAGAAAATTTCCGGACGGAGGACAAACGTCCGGAACGATCGTACGATTGGATGAGAACTGTTTTGTGGGCATCCGGAAGTGATGCCTCTTTTTTTTCTAATAATAGTAGCTAGTAATAATAAAAAATAATGACGATGACGCAAAAAGACCCATCTTCCTTCTTATGTGAATCGAAATTTTGTGCATGTGTGTTGTCAACTAATATAGGATTTTCAACGCTAGATTCGTGTTGTGTTCCGTACAAATCGAACGGAGTGCTTTTTCGATTGATTTGTCACACGCTAGAACCTCATTATTTCCATGATTTGACACATTACACGCTAATTCAGTGGAAAGTAATTCATTTCTATTTTAGAAATAATTAAGCGACGATGGTGGGGTTTGTCACTGCACAATGGCGTAAGCTTCCTTCTTTTGTGTTCGTCCCATCGTGCTCCATACCGTGATTGCCGGCTTTCACTAGCTTTGCGTGCAAAAGGTTTGAGTATTGACCGTCGACAAAGGATACAAAATTGGCATTGAAACAATATTGCACAATGACGAATTGCCAGTTTGGGGCCAAAACAACTACATCTACCATGGCCGTCGCAAATTACAAGATCCGATTGTTGGGATTCTGTGGATGCTCACCGGTAACATCGATCCCGTTATTGGTATTTCCATTTTGATTGTTGGAATTTCCACCTTGAGCCATTTGCATGCCCATGGCAACACCCATGGCAATGGGATTCGCCATCATTGACGACATCGGATTCATCATTCCCATCATCGGGTTCATCGCCATGGGATTCATCATACCCATTCCCATGCCCATCATCGGGTTAATCATCGACGCCATGGGATTCATCGCCATGGGATTCATCATCGGCGACATCGACGACATTTGATTGAACATTGACATCATGTTATTGTTCGACGAAGGTGCCGACGATGGCAAAGGTGCGGCGGCAACGGGAACTGGAGCCGGGGCAGGCACAGGAGCAGCAACACTTTGACACTGCATCTGTTTCATCGCCTTGAATTTTTGGAACTCTTCCCATTCAGGATCGATAAGCGTTGACGCTGACTGACCCAAAGTCGTCAACTGAGCTGGACCACCACCCATAAGCATTCCATGGGTGTTCTTCGCGACTGGCGCTGGAATTACTGCAGCTGGTTTCGAATCTTCCGTTGGCTTTGCACGAAGCGCATCATGTCGATTGACTTCTCGTGTTGCCGTGAGTCGGGCATACGGTTGTTGACTGTTGGCGCTCTTGTGTCGAGCAAAGACCATGCGATCTTCCAACAAGGCACCATTCTCAATCATGGATGTGATCGCGTATGCTCGGTTGCCGTGGTTGGTGCACTTCTCCCAGTTGTCAAAGCCAGCATGCTGTGCCACTTCTTTGGTCATTGTTCGGATAGTTCCCTTTCCGATGACCGTGTTGGTATTGGATGACTGAGCATCGACATACCAAATGTCGCCAAGACCTTGTCGTTGGAATTCCATCCGCTGTTTGGGAGTCGCAATCTTCCCAAAGAAGCGAGAACTACGCGGATGACACTTCGAAAAGTAATGGTCGAAGAATTTTACGGGGCACAGGATCGGGTCCGACGGATCTTCACACACTCTCATGTGCTGGTACTGTACAGGACGCAGTGTGACATTAAGCATCGACAGCTTATTGGTCTTGTCAAAAGGAATTCGTACAACGTAAAATTTGAGTCCATGGAGGGGTCCGAATTTCTTCCCAAAGACACCACTGCCTACCAACTCAAAACGCAAGTACGTTATTTCATCAAGACCCCTCATGCCATAATGCCGGCCAAGCATAAATACGGCGACGCGTTGACAGTCTTTTGGATCCTTGTATGGATTCAAGACACCATTCTTGACTGCGGTTCGAATCTTTTCATTTGCTTCTTCATCAAAATGAGCTTGATTACGGGAGGTCCCAAACAACGGATCAGTCTTTCGGACTTCCTCCCAATAAGTAATCATGACACCTTGGAATTCTCCTTTCTTGTCGAAGCCCTTCTTCCAGTCACATTGGATACCTTTGTCCTTAAAGACATAGAAGAGAAGCTTGATATAGTATTGGAATGAACAAGGCTTGAGAACTTGCCCCTTCCTATCTCCGGAAAGAGCTACCCATTTCATCCCACACAAGTTCAAGAATTTGTTGAGAATCACTTGCTTGTCAGGGGAACGTTCACCACAAAGAACGTTGTAGAAGCGGAAGTCATTCTTTCTTTCATTGCAATATTTGGCTGGTACCATTTCCAGCAAGGGTTGCATATGCGGACCACCGAAGTCTTTGGCTGTTTCGAAGAACCGGAATTCTGTTGCAGTCTTCCGATTCTCGCATTTGGTGTCGTTTTTGCCGCGATTGGTACTGACGGACTGTGGCTCTTTCTTCCTCCGTAAAAAGCATACAGTCATCTTCGATCAAGTTGTTGGCAAGAAAAGAAACTATGTCTTCGTCAGAGTCTACGGATTGCTCCAGCGGAGAAGGTAAGATTGCTACTGTGGTGGTTGTTGCCGTTGCCGGTGTTGGAGCAAATGGTGGTGCTGTTGTTGAGTTTCTTGCTATGGTCAGAATTGAATTTGGTGGAGTTGTTGATATTGGTTTCTTGCATGGATTTACTCGAACAATACGAGCTGTGGACTGTTGTTGCTGTTGTTGCTGTTGTTGCTGCGGAGAATGATTCTCGTTGTACTCTTGTTCGATGACACTGTTGTCTGCTTCACGTTGTTCTTGAGTCATTCCCCACACTTTGGTACCATCTTCGAGTGCTTGGTATCCAGCTTTGTTGTCTGAATTGTGGAGGAATTCGTGTCGCTCTTCTTGTTTGATCAAAAAGAGAGTTTTTACGGCGTTTGCTGTGTTCTGAGTAAGTGGTGGTGGAGAGTTCTTGTTTACCATTGTTGCCGTGTTGGTTGTGGCATTGACTTCTTGCTCGCTCTCACTGTCGGTGTGAACCAAATCTTCTTGTGTCGATGAAGGTCTGTTACGGGTATTCATGCACCGTGCTTTTTTACGGGCTCGACCCGCCATGGTGGTGTCAATTTTTGAAACTTGACACCAAAATTTGAATTTTGAACACTAAGAAACAATTCTTGTTGCTACAAACAGCTATTCCAACACAACAATTTGCTACTAAAAAGGATGACAATGATGATGCTTCTGCCTTGACAATGTACTACCTATACATGCGCCATAGTCGGAGGGTCACTGTCGTCTACACACCGGGCCATGGTCAGTGCACCTCGAAAATTAGCTGGTACGAGTCCCGGATGCGAGTACGAGGGCGCCCCCGGCGCACGAGTACGAGCGTCCGGGCGCACGAGTACGAGCGTCCGGGACTCGTACCAGCTAATTTTCTCGGTGCACCGACCCGTCCGGGCGTGTAACTGAACATAGCATGCATAGAAGCCCTCGATCGATCAGCTTCCTCATCGTCAAGTCGTGCTGCTGTTCCAGGATCTGGCGTTCAGCCTTCCTTATTAGTTGTAATAGTACTGTTATACTTTTATTTGTTCATCGGTGATCAGCAAGGTTCAGCCGTAGGGCAAGCAATCTATTTGCTCATCTGTGCCAAGCACCTGCGTAACCTCTCATACTCACAAAATACTTTTTCAGGATGGTCAATCGATACTCCTCTCAGGGCTCGAGTAGCACCCCCTCCACGGCGTCTTCTTCCTTTAGTAGCGGAGAAGATCAAACAACACTCATATCTGACGGCGACTCATTGGCGTCTGATGTACCAAGTCTTGACCGGAGTGCATCTGATAGCTCCGGTGCAAGTTCTGATGAAGACGTCCTTCCTCCTTTAAACGGAAGGTTGGCGCCCCAACAGCAACCTCGCCTATTGCGCAGACAACGGAACAGTGGCCTGAACAACAGCGATTCTGTCCCCTCGAGCGGTAACCTAGGTGGCTGCGCTGCTACTGATTGCCCCGACACTTTCTCTGCTTCCATACATCCTCCATCGCCCGTAGCCAACAACAATATCAGCAACAACGCAAACGCTAGTGGCGTTGTTCCAGCTGTCGCTGTTGACTTTATACCGCAATTCCTATTGCCCCACAACATGAGTGCTCCTATCCCGAAGGGACCTGTACGCAAACACAGCGATTTTGAACAGGTTTCTTATAAGGGAGTAGAAGTTCAATACGGAAGCAAGGACTTCGACAATAACTACGACAACCAGAACTTGTACGAAGTGGAACCTGCCGAACCAGGGATCGGCCAGTTCCGAACTCGAGAAGAAACTGTTCTTCACTTCATGGTGGAACTAAACATGCTTCGAAGGGATGCTGCCGTCATATTCTTTGGCTTGTTGTTTCAATGGTTTCACAGTATCTTTACCAACGCTGCTTACTATTACCACACTCAGCTTAGTGCCGCTCAACGCGTTCCGCTCAAAGATATTGCTTACGAAATACTGCCTCTTTTAAATGGCTCGTGGTGGATGGCCTCCGAATACCTAGTATACTCCATGATTGCCATAATCGCCGTCTCAATTGCTTCTATCCTTGTCATCCGATGGAATCCACCCCACGGGCGACCCCTGTACTGTGTTCCAATTCTACGGAGGATGCTCATGACACTCACTTGTTGTCAAGCCTTGCGTTGTATTTCTTTTCTGGTGACGACACTTCCTGGTGCCAGCCGTCAATGTCTATACGATATACCGGAAGACATGTCGAAACAAGAGCTCCTCCTTGGGCCGGCGCATGATCGCGGCAACCCTCACGGTTGGGCCCCACCGATCACCGTGAACGATATCTTGTGGAGAGTCGACACTACGAATGGATGTGGCGATCTCATGTTTTCAAGTCATACCATCTTCACCATGTTGTTTGTATGTGTTATTTGGCGGTATTTTAATTGGAGTTTTTTGAAGTGGTCTATGTTGACACTGCAGGTGCGTGTTGAGAAGTAAATTTTAGGTGCTCGATGCCGATTTTGTGTCCTTACGGTTTTTCTCATTGCTTTGATTTTGGGGCTGTCACAGCTGATCATTGTGCCCTTTATTTTGGCTGCGCACAAGCACTACTCTGTTGATGTCTTTACGGCTCTCTATGTCACTCCACTTGTGTTTCAAGTTTTGAAAATGAAGTTTCGTGATCAGGATGTCATCTCCTCTGACATGGCGTCCCATTACGGCATTCGTTTCCGCAGGTCCTATGTGGACGAGAAACAGGGCGTGCCGGCAGTCGTCATGTCAATGCGAGGAGGGGAATTTTATGTAGATCCGTTGGACATTCCGTTGGATCTTCAAAGGAGCTTCTGCGAGGCTCCTTCCAAGTCAGGAGGATTCTACTCGGACAACGTTGCAGATCTAGACATGTACGAAGAAGATTTGGTTTACGCGAGGGAATATGATCCAGTTATTGTATAGTGCTTTTAATAACAAGGACTATGTTGCGATACCAACAACGCTACAGCTACTAGCTGCTTCTTACTCTTTCATGCAAGAACGCATGTCGCATTACTGACCCGTTTTAGTACTTTGGTGTCACCAACATGATAATTAAATCTCATCATTCAAGACCATTAGTTTACCCAAACTTGCGACTACTACTTTCTTACTTGGCCTCGTATTTAGTATAATTCGATGGCGTGCTTGGGGGGTACTGGTACAATTGTATAGAAATATATAACAAAGAAGAATTGCTTTCCGCCGTCAGTGTGAACGTAAAACGCTACAGTTGTGAAGTTGGGGGATAAATATTATGACTAGTAGATGTTAGCTAGAGCTCTTATGCCCATCCAGTGATACACATGCGTCACTGGGTGCCACGTGGATCTTTCACGGTCCCCTCAAGTGCTAAGTCATGCTGACTTGGGACTTGCACTGACCCATCGAAACTGTCCCCTGAAACTTGTGACCTCAGTCACTGGGACACTCATCCTCAACTCTGTCCTGTGATGTACCCAACTTGGGACGCTGCTGGCTGCTGAGAATTGTTCCCAACCATCACTTGGTCCAGGGTGTTAAATCTATGAAAAATGAAGCATAAAATAACAAAGAACAAAAGTTAAAACAAAACATGGGATGTGAGTTCCAACCTCTTGGAACCGGACTGAATTTTAGTTGACATGTCTGAAAGCAGGACGATTTCACTCATATTTCAACATGAGTCACGGACGGCAGCTCTGGATGGATGCTATTGGAAGGTATGACAAGAAGAACCCAAAAAACACCACCATAATTGGGAGAAGTTCAAGACTTATTTGATGAAACAGTTCAGTTTAACATAAATTATAAGCACTGCTACAGTGCTGCTAGCTATGGTTGTAGAATCTTCTAGAGTCTTCCATGTTGTTGACTCAGCTACACTTCAAGCTACCCACAGGTGTACACCTGCTCCTTATGGAATGCTAACTGCGCTTCCAACACTATGTTGCCGACAATCTGATCAAGAATGGCCAAACACAGGGCATCAACGCTGGAAAACAGAATGGTAAAAAGTTTACAGGCTGTTAGCTCTGCCAAAGGTCAAAGTTTGCTTGAGAAACAGCCAAAATGGAGAGAATGTGGCGTCGTCAAGGATTGGATTATGTTGTTGGAGACCTTGTTAGAATGGGAAGCCTGACTAAATAGCTCCAAAATCATGAAATCTGACGTCCACAAGGCTAAAACTAAGCACCGGCGCATCATGTACTTGATGCGCAAGGTGGCCGCGAGAACTTCTGGAATGGGGTTGAAGTTTATGAAATTTCATGGAATCCTAGACATGGCAGATGCCATTCTTAATTTAGGTGTTGCCCTTGAATACGACATAGGAGTCAACGAAAGCCACCATGTCCCTACCAAAAAAGCTTCACTTTTGACCCAACGAGACATGAACAAGATCGAAAAACAGACAGCAGAGAGAATGCTCGAAATGGAGGTTTTGGCCTTAGCTAAGCTTGAAATTGGCGGTACTTGGCTCTGCGACTGCCATCTTGGTCACGCTTATGACGTTCCAGAACTCGTGGTGCCCTACAAAACTCGCTGTTCATTAGGTAGAGTGGTGCATTCAGTTACACAGAGAAGAATGGCCAAACTGGTGATTTTTTAATGCATTGCGATCGTCCTGAAAAAGGCAAAAAGAAGTTTCCAATGGTCAAAGGTGATCTTCTTGAATTTATCGATGGGCTGCAGGTAAGGGTCTCACCCCACATTGGCAATGAAGTACTCTAGAGTTGCTACAACCGAGCTGGACACTTTTTCGTGCTGATGTGAGCCACCGTAAGAGTGTTTGGCATGACTGGGTGATTGTTGATTGGCACAGAGGCGGCCAATTGCCCCATTGAATTTGCGGATTTGTGGACTTAAGGACGCTACCTGCCAATTTGACACGGTCAAACCGCATTAATTATGGCGGTTTAATGAACATCAAGTGGGGCATTTGTGCGATCATTGAGGCTACAGCAATGCTGAGTGAAGGCGTTGCTGGCAGCAAATTATTCGATGTTTTTACCCCTGAAGTAAGCGAGTTTAACGATGGAGTAGTGTCGAAGTTGAAGTTTTATTTGGCTGACGTGGAGGCATTTAAGGAGCCCTGTGTGGTTGTTCCCAAC
>Ga0163144_10030867_pt1 | contig 10239 bp, 10 predicted proteins | sample OliLak19BULKMAT1_FD_123175 | JGI IMG/M metagenome (GOLD analysis project Ga0163144, IMG submission 123175) | Freshwater microbial mat bacterial communities from Lake Vanda, McMurdo Dry Valleys, Antarctica - Oligotrophic Lake LV.19.BULKMAT1 | ecosystem: Environmental > Aquatic > Freshwater >...
CATACGGTATGTGCCGCCATACAGATCATCACCCGTGATCACTTCATCGCCCGGACGAAGCAATTTTGCAACCGCATCTGTAGCCCCCATGCCGCTTGAAAAGCACAAGCAGTGTTTGGCATTTTCCAGTTCAGCTAGGCATTTTTCCAGGGCCAGACGTGTAGGATTCTTCCCGCGTGCATAAGCAAATCCCTTATGCTTTCCGGGAGATTCCTGAACGTATGTTGTAGTTTGATAAATAGGAGTCATGATAGCTCCTGTGCTTGGGTCAGGCTCCTGTCCTGCATGAATGGCTTTTGTTCCGAATTTCATAGGTGGTACGAATAACGAATTTATACGAATATGCGAATGAGAAACAAAGGTAAATTTTCTTGAATACGAATAGTGTATTTTTTATTCGGATATTCGCTCCCTTTCATGATTCGTACAATGAATAAGACTATCCAGGCACATATTTCTCTTTTAATTGCCCAAATATTGTATGCGGCAAGTTTTCCGGTAGCAAAACTTGTCATGGAGGATATTCCTTATAATGTTTTGGTTGTTATGCGTGTAATTGGAGCAGTTATTTTATTCTGGACTTCTTCGCTGATTGTAAATGAAAAAATAGAGCGCAAGGATCTTCTTCGCCTGGTTGGCCTGGCAATTTTTGGCGTTGCAATCAATCAGTCGCTTTTCTTAAAAGGCCTCCACCTCACCTCGCCTATTGATGCGGCAATTATGATGATAACTACACCCATTCTTGTGATCATCATCGCAAGCTTAATTATTAAGGAAAAGATTACATTGGTAAGAACCGCTGGAATAATTATCGGCTTTAGCGGAGCTGCCTATCTTGTATTTCAGAGTATGAACTCGCAAAGTGGAGCAAATGAATCTTCTTTCCTGGGTGATCTGTATGTTTTCATCAATGCAGTATCATGGGGTACGTATTTGGTTCTGGTGAAGCCCCTGATGAAAAAGTATCACACGATTACTATTTTAAAATGGACATTTCTTTTTGGATTTCCTTTAGTGCTGCCGTTCGGCATAGCGGATGCTGTGAGTTTTGACTGGCAGAGCCTTTCTTCCGAAACCATTATTCTAGCCGGCTTTGTAATCATCTTTACAACATTCGTAGCGTATCTTCTGAATACAATTGCGTTGAAGGAATTGAGTCCGTCCATTGTGAGCGCCTATATTTATTTGCAGCCACTGCTCACTGCGCTCATTACTATTTTTATTTTTAAAAGCGATGAGCTTTCAATCGGCAAAGTAATTTCTGCATTGCTGATATTTACAGGTGTATACCTGGCAAGCAAAGAAAAGAAAGCTGTAGGGGAAGGGATCGAACCTCCACGGAGCAGTTAGCTGCAACTCAAAAATTAACAACAGACATTTAATCTTTTTGTCAGTAAAACCTGACAGTGGTCAACCCATTAAGTTGCGTTTATCCTGTCCTGATAAATTATCAGGATCTCCACCCCAGAGACAAGAGGGCATGTCTACCAAATTTCATCACCCCACAGTATGTTCAAAGAACTTGGTCAAAGATATAGAGGATATTATGGTATTATGTATATTGCAATAAAATAAATAAATAATTACATATATTTAAATAAAAACATATATTTGTTGTAATAATTATAATATAAAATGAAAAAAGAATCTTCAAATTATAAGATTGATAACATCGATAAAAAGATAATTTCCTTTTTAATGAAGAATGCGATGATGCCGTACACTGAAATAGGGCACCGTATCCTCATGTCAAGTGGAACGATCCATGTGCGAATGGATAATCTACGTGAAAAAGGAATTGTGAAAGGCACCTCTTTACTGTTGGATTATGCAAAGTTGGGCTATGACCTTACTGCATTTGTGGGGGTATATCTGGAGAAGGGTTCTATTTATGATGATGTGATTAAGCGATTAGAGAAAATACCCGAAGTGGTGGAAGCTCATTACACCACCGGGGTGTACAGTATATTCATGAAGCTTGTTTGCCGGAATACGGAACACCTTCGTCAGGTTTTGAATGAGAAAGTTCAATCTGTAAAAGGGATAGACAGAACAGAAACAATAATTTCCCTGGAAGAAAGCATCAAACGCCACCTGGTTTTAGGAGAGGAAGAAAAATAATTTTATTTGAAATCAGGCCTGCCAAGCGCTTTCAGCAATATAAAATGCGATCTCATGGCAGTCCAGAAGCTTGGGATTTCTCGGTACGCTAATCCGTGACGCTGAGCGGCCTCTTTAATAATAGGAGATATCTTTTTATAATGCACGTGGCATATCCTTGGGAAAAGATGATGTGCAACGTGTAAGTTAATTCCTCCAACAACCCATTCGAGCATTGAGTTTGTGGAATAGTCGCCTGTTGTTTTAACAACATTGACTGCCCAATTTGAATGCACGAGGTCATTTTCCACCTTTGGATAGAATACTGTTTCTGTCAAATGGCCCGTTACAAATATTAGTGCAAGAAATATGCCTATCATGAAATGTCCGATAAGCCAGTAAAGGAAGATTAGCTTGAAGCTTACGCCAAAAACAAAAATGGGGATTATAAAAACATACGTGTAGTAAAGGACTTTAAAGAAAATAAATTCAAACAAATAACCGGCTGTAAGCTGTAGCTTGGATTCTTTCACGTATCTGAAAAGCATCTTAACGTCCTTGATCGTTGCATAGTTCAGCGTTACAAGCGCATAAACAAGAGTGGCATAGAGCCATTGATATTTATGATAAGGCTTCAATTCTTCCTCCGGGGTAAGCCGTAATATTTTGTAGCCTTCAATATTGCTGTCTTGCTTGTATACATTCAGAAAAGTGTGGTGTTCCTTGTTATGGGAGATGGTCCAGAGCTTGCGGTTGCATCCAATTAGTTCGATCAGGCTTGAAAAATATAAGTTAGCTTTCTTTGATTTGAAGATCGCATCGTGGTTAGCATCGTGCATCATGTTAAAGGCGATCATAACATGACTGAAAATAAATACCAGCCCTATGCCGAATGCAAGCCAGAAATTTTCTTTAAAAAGTATTACTGCGTACCAGGTGCCGCCCCAAACAAGCAGCCAGAAAATTGTTTTAGCAAGCATTTCAGAATTGCCAAGTGGGGATATATTGTTGTCTTTAAAATAATTATTTACAGATGCTCTGGCATCTTCAAAAAATGCATTTTCTTCAGGAGAGGACTTGAATTTTACTTTTTCCATAAAATGGCTGAAGCACAAATATAACCCTTATTGCCACGTCCTTAAAAATAATATTATTTGTAGTTTGATACCTTTGTGCCAATATGAATAAATTTCTTCACAGCGTACTGCATAATAAATGTCCTCATTGCCTGGAGGATAATTTTTTTATTTCCAATAGTACCTACAACCTGCGCACCTTTGATAAGATGAACAACGCATGCCCTAAATGCGGAATGGATTTCAGGCAGGAGCCTGGATTTTACCTGGGTGCCGCGATCATAAGTTATGCCATGCAGGCTTTCTTTTTATTAATAACCTACTTGATATTACAGCTTTTGGTCACACTTCCATTCTGGTATTTTGTGGGAGTTTTTGCCGCCTTGCTCGTCTTGCTATTACCTTTTACTTTTCGGACATCACGTTTGTTATGGATCAATATAATGGGGAAGAAACCAGGAGCCCTGTAGTTTCTTCACTTTTTATATGCTTCCATCGTTTTAAGTTCTGCCTGTATCAATTTGGCCCAGCGTTCTATCTCCGCTCCGTTTGTCCCGGTTTCTGTTTCTTCAATGTACTGCTCGGTGCGTTCACTCAGTTCGACCAATGCAGTATTGTATTTTTCCTGAAATACTTTCTCGGGGTCTAATCCCAATTTGGTTTCTTTAAAGGTCTTACGAAGCTTCCGGCTTTCGGCTTCGTGCAGGTCAAATAGGATCTGGTAATATTTTAGCGTCTGCGTGGTTTTCTCTTCGGCAGGTAAATAAGAGCTCTTTCTGTCAAAAAGAGCTTCTACAGTTGTTGTTGCCTTTATTCCCTTTTTAAATTTTGCATTCATCAGCATAGTCGCTTGCCTGGGTGACCTGTTTTTGCTTGCCGGGCTGTCTGAAAAATCTTTCCAGCTGAGCTTCACGGATTCCGACCATTGCAGCGTGTCGGTGGCCTGTTGGGAGTAGGAGAGCAGCGTTGAGAAAATAAATGCAAGTGCAGGTAAAATATTTTTCATAATTAGTAGTTTGTGCTCCAAACTTACAATTATTTATTTGCTTAAAATTTGTAACTGTATAAGAAATTGGTCACCTCTTTTTGTGGATTCTGTTACCTGCCTGCATCTCTCTGTTGTAATGGAACCACCAATAATGCAATCTTCAGGTGTAAATTATAATAACTTTAAATAAAATTTATAAATAACAATCATGGAAAAATCATTTTTTGAAAGACTGAATGGCTGGGCAAGAAGATCGGTTACGTTAAAGCTTGTCTCAATCGGTATTCTCATCCTGCTGCTTCTGATACCTACTGCCATGCTTACCGACCGGATCTATGAAAGGCAGGGTGTAAGGGATAGTGCAATACGGGAAGTAAGTTCTAAATGGGGCGATGCCCAGACCTTTGGCGGCCCGGTGATCTCCATTCCATATACAATTCTTGTAAAAGACGACAAAGGACAAACTGAAACTCAGATCCGGCATGCACATTTTCTTCCGGATCAATTGGATATTACAGGTACTGTATCCCCTGAAAAGCGTTACCGGGGAATTTATGTGGTTGTACTTTACAATACCAAATTGCATGTAAAAGGGAAATTCAGCCAGCCGAATATTCAGGCACTGAACATACCGGAAAGCAACTTTATGTTTAAGGATGCAACAGTTTCTCTTGGAATTCCGGATATGAAAGGAATTAAAAATGCGATAAACATTAAAATGAATGATACCACGTATTCTTTTAATCCGGGACTTTCCACGCGCGATATTTTTGCATCGGGTGCCAGCTTTGAATTTGATATGGAAAAACAAAAGGAATTCAATTTCGAATTTGATATTGATCTCAATGGCAGCACCTCGCTGAGCTTTCTTCCCTTCGGAAAAGAAACCAATGTGTCACTTCAGTCTGCCTGGAATAGCCCCAGCTTTGAAGGTTCTTTTTTACCGGATACACGGGATGTTAAGGCGGATGGGTTCACAGCGAGCTGGAAGGTGCTGCAACTGAACAGGAATTACCCCCAGCAAGGCTTGGGCTCGTTCATTGGTTCTGTTAACAATAATCAGTATAATGAGTATAGTGAAGTCGTGAATTATACTTCAGGAACAGACGCATCTTTTGGAGTAAAGCTTTTACTTCCCATCGATGAATATCAAAAGACCATACGCTCGGTAAAGTATTGTGTGATGTTCATCATTCTTACATTCCTTACTTTCTTTTTTGTGGAGATCCTTACCAAACAACGCATTCATCCAATTCAGTATTTGCTTGTTGGATTTGCCATTTGTTTGTTTTACGTGCTTCTTCTGTCTATTTCGGAGCATCTAAAGTTTGATTCTGCTTATTTAATTGGATGCATCTGCGTACTTGCACTTGTAACATTGTACGCAAAAAACATCTTTAAAAATAATAAGCTCACCGCTGTCTTTTCCGGCTTGCTTGCATTACTTTACGGATTCTTTTACTCGCTGATGCAGTTGGAAGATTATGCTTTGTTACTGGGGAGCATAGGATTATTCATTATACTGGCTGTGATTATGTACCTCACCCGAAAAATAGATTGGTACGGGATAAGTTCAGGAGAGTAGGCCACCCCCTCTAGAGCTACGCTCGCAACCTTCGGTTGTCCCAAAGGGGGAGAACTCACGCGCTCAACTCCTTCCCTTGAGGGGAAGGTCGGGATGGGGTGAGTTAGTACAACGGCTCCCCGTTTGTATTCGTAGTGAGGATATCACTCATGTAATCAAAGAAAGGGCGCATGGCGCGAAACGATTTCAGTACTTCCTCTATTCCCTTCGTACTCATCATCACTGAATCAGGGATAGGCCTTGTGATCAGGAATTGTTTGTATCGAAGAAGATCTGCAGCCGGATGATTTTTGTCGAAGCCTCTTGGTGCAGTAGCCAACTTTTCTCCATGTAATTCTTTGAAAGTAGTCTTAAAACTTTTGCTTTTTAAAATGTCGCGCAAAGGCTTTGGGTCAACCGCAATTTGTTCACGGATATGTTTCAGGTCTTCCGTGCTGGGTCCCCAGAAACCACCGCCTACAAAACATTTACCCGGCTCGATGTGAAAATAATATCCTCCTCTCAATAATTTGGTTGCTCTCGACATGTACCCGCTGAAGTGGGTTTTATATGGAGTCTTGTCTTTTGAAAAGCGTATGTCCCGGTAAATTCTGTAAACTGATTTTTTGCCGGAGGGAGTTTCAATGTTATCGTATTTGTTCATTCGGACAATTAACTCATCTGAAAAAGTGATTACTGCTTCGTGCTGTTCAATGTAAGTTTCTTTATTGGCATTGAACCAATTGCGGTTGTTGTTCTTTTTGATTTTTTTTAGGAAGGTGAAGACCGAGGGCGTGAGCATTGGTTATAGGTTTAAGAAGAGTTGTTAATTGAAAAAATATTTTGTGACTATCTTTATTTAGTCGTCATTAAACGGCATTTTTTCTTAAAAATGTTCCATCCCAGTTGTCTGAATTCTCCATAGGTAATGCATGATGTATCTTGTTACACTTATATAATTTACACATGCCTTCGAAATCCATAACAGCAACATGGCTTTGCGTCCCCATTCCACTTTGGCCAAATTTTGACAAGTAAAGATTGTCATTTATTTTTATCGCCCAATGCTGGATTGATTCTGGAAGTTGGGAATCTATACTTAAGGCTACTATTGAGCCAATTTCCGGAGTATCTTCATTGTATGTGAAATTAGGTTGTTCCGGTGTGCATTTTAAGTTAGCTAAAAAGCAAACAAAAGCATGGCAGTCAAATCCTTTGTTTAATACAACAACCAATTTTAAGTATTCAAAAAACCTTGACTTAATTAAACTACTAAGATCGATTTCATTTTCATGATTTCCGCGTTTAATGGTGATAGTCACTTCTTCTAAATTATCAATTCCATCAAGTGTGGTTTTGTTTTTACTTTCATCTTGAATCCATTTGCCCATTAACGTACAATTATCTTGGAAGTAATTAAAAGGACACCAGATTTTCGTTCCATCCAATTTAGGAATAAAAAGTATAGAAGTAGGTATTTGGGAAGACTATCCATTAATTAGCATTTCACCTCCTTTTAATTCAGGAACAATTTGTAAAACAAGTCTTTTGGTGCTGGAATATTGGGTGTCCACTTTTCCTTTCTTATTTTATGAAATGACATAGAGCTATTACGTGAAATGATTATTAAGGTAACCTTAACCCAAACAACAACCTAAACGCCTCTTCCACTTTAACAACAAAAGTCATTTCAATTTATTCTTTTTTTTTGCTGGTTGCAAAAAGTTTTCCCCTGTAACAACGCTTTTGCCGGTTTTTGATTCTAGTTCTTTACGTGCATTTTTAGCAATGTTGCCGCCTTTTTTACCTGCCTTTGCATTTTCAATTAACCCTTTTGCCTCTTCGGTTTCTGCAATTTGTCGGGTTGATAGTTCTGCCAGAGCAGTAAAGATCAATTCCGCTTCGCTCATGTGATCTCTCAAGTTGTGGGTCTTTAATCCTTTCAGATCTTTGTGCTTTTTTACAGTAAGCCCTGTCCACTCCTGATGGATAATATTGGTGAGCAAAGCAAATTCATCTGCTTTTTGCACTCCACTTTGTTGCCAATAGTCAGTAAGTTTATTGCGAGTTTCCTGTCCTGTCATGCGTTGCTGTATCCACTTTTCGCTGCGTCCCAGCGTTTGCCAGTTTTCTCTCGCTCGGTCCAGACTTTGTTCCGGATCGGCTATTTCCTTCATACGCTCATAGCCTACTTTGGCCAGCCATTGTTTAAAAGGTTCGGCTTTGGGGGATGGGATGGATTGGATGAGGCGTAATAACTGCTCGGTATCGGCTACATCAGTGAGGCGCTGTTTACCATCGATAGCAGTCATTTTCAAAGCGTGACAATTCGTCACGGTTTCATTTCCTTCTTTTTTAAGCCGTTCTTTCAGTTTTCTCCAATATGCACCGGGATCAACGCTTTCAGTTAAAATGGCAACTACATCAGGGATTGAAAAATACCAAGTTTCTTTTTCTGCATCCCAATGGCTTCTTACTTTCTTGTTTTCGAATAATTTTATGTTGCTCATTTTTAATTATTTTTTCCCGAGGACAATTTGTCCCTATTATAGTATGCCTTTATACTAAATCACCCAAACAACAACCTAAATACATCCTCCACTTTAGCAACGGAAGTTACTTTAATGCCAAAGTTTTTTTGGTTCAGGCCTTTCAGATTGTATTTAGACACAAATATTTCTTCAAAGCCTAGTTTTTCTGCTTCGGATATCCGGCTTTCAATACGGCTTACAGGACGTATCTCTCCGCTTAATCCTACTTCAGCAGCAAAACAGATTTTTTGGGAGATGGGAATATCTTCGCTGGAGCTGAGTGTAGCACAAATTACGGCAAGGTCAATAGCGGGATCTTCAACTTTTATTCCTCCTGCAATATTCAGGAACACATCTTTTATTCCCAGCTTAAAGCCGCATCTTTTTTCCAGCACTGCCAGCAGCATGGATAATCTTTTGGCATCAAAGCCGGTTGCCGTGCGTTGAGGCGTTCCGTAGACTGCGCTGCTTACAAGGGTTTGAATTTCAATCAGCATGGGACGTGCGCCTTCCATCATGGTGGCAATGGCCACACCGCTGGTTGCTTCTTCCCGTGCTGTAATTAATATTTCGGATGGATTGCTCACTTCGCGTAAGCCTGTTCCGGTCATTTCGTAGATGCCTAATTCGTTGGTAGAGCCAAAACGGTTTTTCAGTGTTCGAAGCAAACGGTAAATATGATGGCGATCTCCTTCAAACTGAAGAACGGTATCCACCATGTGTTCCAATACCTTTGGGCCGGCCAGCATTCCGTCTTTGGTAATATGTCCAATCAGAAAAACAGGTGTAGAGCTTTCTTTTGCATAGCGCAGCAGCTCCGCAGTGCATTCCCTTACTTGAGAAATACTGCCGGGTGCAGAATCTATATGAGCACTGTACATGGTTTGTATCGAGTCAACAATCACCAAGTTGGGTTCCAGCATTTCTATCTGCTTGAAAATATTTTGCATCGATGTTTCAGAGAGGATGAAACACTCTTCGTTCCCCTCTCCTTGGGGAGGGGAGCTAGGGGTGAGGCGATCAGCACGCATTCTTATTTGCTGCTCGCTTTCTTCGCCTGAAATATAGAGTGTTTTTATTTTCTTTTGCTGTAATGCAACTTGCAACATCAAAGTGGATTTTCCAATCCCAGGTTCACCTCCAAACAAAACTACCGACCCTGGAACAACACCCCCACCAAGAACACGATTCAATTCTTTATCCGGAAGGATAATCCGTATCTCACCGCTTTGTTCAATTTCTGAAACACGTAATGGTTTGGTTGCACGCTGCTTGCTGCTACCTAATCCTTTCTTTCTGTCATCATCCACTTTCTGAATGACTTCTTCCACGTATGTATTCCACTCACTACAAGATGGACATTTCCCTATCCATTTGCCGGATTGTGCTCCGCAATTTTGACAAAAGAAAGTGGTTTTAGTTTTAATCATTGCGCCATGCTAATATGCAGCCCATACCAATGATACCAATTGAGCAGCCATTCGTATTATTGGTATTCATTCGTATATTAGGATCGGATGGATTCTTTAATTTTGTTTTCAATGTTGGTAGTAGAATATCCCTCCACAAAAGGAATGGAGAGAACCGTTCCGCCTTTTGCTTTTACAATGTCGGCACCCACAATATCGGCTTCTTTCCAGTCGCCACCTTTCACCAAAATATCGGGCTCAAGGGCTTTGATAAGTTCGTAAGGAGTGGCTTCTTCAAAGATGATTATTGCTTCAATAAATTGGATAGAAGTGAGGATGAGTGCGCGGTCAGTTTCGTTCTGAATTGGCCTGTTAATCCCTTTGTTTAATTGTTTTACTGAATTATCTGAGTTTAAGCCAATTATGAGTATATCTCCTAGGTCAGCAGCTTTGCTTAAATAGTCTACATGACCGGGGTGTAAAATGTCGAAACAACCGTTAGTAAAAACAATCCTGTTACTCTTCATTCTCCAGATCGCAATTTGCTTCAAAAGCGGCTCTATGGTGAATA
>Ga0163144_10030868_pt1 | contig 10239 bp, 8 predicted proteins | sample OliLak19BULKMAT1_FD_123175 | JGI IMG/M metagenome (GOLD analysis project Ga0163144, IMG submission 123175) | Freshwater microbial mat bacterial communities from Lake Vanda, McMurdo Dry Valleys, Antarctica - Oligotrophic Lake LV.19.BULKMAT1 | ecosystem: Environmental > Aquatic > Freshwater > Lake...
AAGAACGGTCGCGCCGCTGTCGCCCGCACATACGCAGCCGCCTCCGCCCCCATTCGATCCGTGAGATATTCTCCGTCCACCCCTTCCGCGATCGGCGCAATCTTCCACGGCGCAAAATACCCGTTCACCGGCGAACCGAGTTCGGTGCCCGCGATGTTCACGTCGAAACCCTGCGACACCGGCCCGTGTGTCTCCGGCCCCAGATGCCATTTGCCGATGCTCGCCGTCGCGTAGCCCGCGGCTTGGAACACCTCGGCCAACGTCACCTCCTCGTGCGGCAGTTGCTTCGTCCACTCCGGCACAAGCAGCCTCGGATTCGCCGGCGGGCGCCCCGGAATCCAGTCCGTCACACGCACGCGCGCCGGGTATTTTCCGGTCAGGAGGCTCGCCCGCGTCGGCGAACACACCGTGCACGCCGCATACGCCTGCGTAAACTTCATCCCCTCCCGCGCGAGCCGGTCGAGGTTCGGCGTCTGATGCAGGTCGCTCCCGTAGCATCCGAGATCGGTCCAGCCCAGATCGTCGGCGAGGATCAGCACGACGTTCAGCCCGACCGGATCGGCCGCCGCGCTTCGCATCCCTCCGCCGGCCAGGCCGACGACCAGGAGAAGGAGCACGCGGAGAGGCGACATCGGATTCACTCGATGTCGGCGGCGGCCAGCGGTGTCACCATTCGAATCCTATGGCCCCTTCAAGGAACCACTGATCGCGCCTTCGCAACCCGACCCGCCCCGTGACACCGTGCCGTTCATGCCGCAACCCCTCGCGGAGGCCTGCCTTTTGCTCGCGCTGCTCGTCATCCCCAGGGCGGCTGCGGCGCCCGCCGCCCCGGTGCGCCTCAGCGTCCTCGTCATCGCCCTCGACGATCTGCGGGTGAATCTCGGCTACGCGTATCGCGACGATGCATTGTCCGAGTCCGAGAACCCCGCCAATGCTTCCACCGAAACCAATCGGCTGCGGCAACTCGCGGCGCGGCTCCTCCGCCCGTCCTCCTCCACTCCATGAAGCTCCTCCACCCCGCGCTCCTCGCTCTCTTCCTCGCCATCTCGGCCGCGCACGCCGCTGCTCCATCGCTCGAAAAGCAGAACCTCTTCGAGGAAAAAACCGGCGGCTTCGTTTCCTACCGCATCCCCGGCATCGTCGTCACCGCGAAGGGCACCGTGCTCGCCTACTGCGAAGCGCGAAAGCTCAGCGGCCTGGACTGGGGCGAGATCGAGATCCACCTCCGCCGCAGCACCGACGGCGGCCGCACGTTCGCGCCCGCGCGTCAGCTCGCGCACCTCGGCCCGCGACTCCCGCGCAATCCCGTCATCTACGAACACGCATCGAAAAAATCCGTCGGCGGCCCCGACGAACAGACCGTCAACAACCCCATGGCCATCGCCGACCGCGACGGCACGGTGCACTTCATCTACTGCGTGGAATATATGCGCTGCTTCTACCAGCGCAGCACCGACGACGGCGTCACCTGGTCGAAGCCCATCGAGATCACCGCCGCGTTTGAGAAATTCCGCGCCGCCTGGCCGTGGCGCGTCCTCGCCACCGGCCCCGGCCACGGCATCCAGCTCCGCACCGGCCGGCTCGTCGTGCCCGTGTGGCTCGCCACCGCCAAGGGCAGCCCGCATGCCGACGCGGTCGCCGCCACGATCTACAGCGACGATCACGGCACCACCTGGCGCGCCGGCGAGATCGCCGTGCCCAACGACGCCCGCACCTCCGGCCCGAGCGAGAGCCTCGCCGTCGAATTGGGCGACGGCCGCGTGGCCCTCTATGCCCGGACCCGTTCCAAGCCCGACCGCAAGGTCGTCACCTTCAGCCGCGACGGCGCGACCGGCTGGTCAAAGCCCGAGTTCGTGGTCGCGCTGCTCGAGCCCGTGTGCATGGCGGGAGTCGTGCGCCATCCCGGCGACGGCAAACCCGGGATCTCGCGTATCCTATTTTCCAATCCACACACGCTCGACGTCGCCAACGGCCAGCCCGGCAAACCGGGCGAGCGCCGCGACCGGAAAAATCTCTCCATCAAGCTGAGCGATGACGACGGCCGCACCTGGCCGGTGAACAAGACGCTCGAGCCCGGCCCGAGCGCTTACAGCGATCTCGCCGTGCTGCCCGACGGCACCGTCCTCTGTTTCTACGAAAGCGGTCGCGGGGTGCCCGCCAAAGGCGCCAAGCCGTGGCCCTATGCGTTCCTCACGCTCGCACGCTTCAATCTCGAGTGGCTCACCGACGGCCAGCTCCGCCCTTCCCCGCTCCAACCCTGAATCCTTTCACCATGCGCCTCCTCTCCTCGCTCCTCGCCTTCCTCACCGCGTCGCTCGCGCTCCCCGCCGCGCCGGCCGTCGGGCAGATCGACGTCTACACGTCCGGCCAGGACGGATACCACACCTATCGCATCCCGTCCGTGATCAAGGCCGCCAACGGCACGCTCCTCGCCTTCGCCGAGGGCCGCAAATCCGCCGGCGGCGACGCGGGCAACATCGACATTCTCCTCAAGCGCTCCACCGACGGCGGCCGCACCTGGGGCGCCCAGCAAGTCGTCTGGGACGAAGGCGACAACACCGCCGGCAATCCCTGCCCCGTCGTCGACGCCCGCACCGGCACGATCTGGCTCCTGCTCACGCACAACCTCGGCACCGATCACGAGAACGCGATCATCACGAAGAAAGCGCAAAGCACGCGCACCGTCTGGGTGGCGCACTCCAAGGATCACGGCGCCACCTGGGCCGCGCCCACCAACATCACCGCCACCACGAAAGATCCGTCGTGGGGCTGGTATGCGACCGGCCCCGGCGTCGGCATCCAGATCAAACACGGCCCGCACGCCGGCCGCCTCGTGATCCCCTGCGACCACAGCTACGACGACCCCGCCGGCAAAGTCCGTGGCGGCCCTTATGAATACGGCTCACACTCGATCCACTCCGATGACGGCGGGAAAACCTGGCAGCTCGGCGGCATCCTGCGCCCGAAGGTGAACGAGTGCCAGGTCGTCGAGCTCCACGACAACCGCGGCACGCTGCTGATGGACATGCGCTCGTATTTCGGTCGCAGCCGCCGCTCGCACGCCCGCAGCACCGACGGCGGCAAAACTTGGAGCGCGCATCACGATGCCGAAGCCCTCGTCGAGCCCGTCTGCCAGGCCAGCATCGTGCGCCACGAACCGGGCCTGCTGTTGTTCTCCAATCCCGCGGATCCGAAAACCCGCGTGCGCCTCACGGTCAAGGCGAGCGCCGACGATGCGAAGACCTGGCGGGAAGTCGCCGTGCTTCACGAAGGCCCCTCCGCCTACTCGAGTCTCGTCTCGCTGGATACCGCCACCGCCGGCTGCCTCTACGAGCGCGGCGAAAAACGCGCCTACGAGAAGATCACCTTCGCGCGCTTCCCCGTGAAGTAGCCGAGATAGCGACGGACGCCTTCACCCGCCTCCGGCGGGCCGCCCGGCTGTCAATTCAATCGGTTGAGAAAGCTCCCAGCCGCCCGGTAGGGCCCGACCTCCGGCCGGGCCGCTCGGAGATCGGCCCCTACCTGATCGTCGACCTCCGCCGCAGTATGGGTGAACCCGCTCTGGCCTGCCCGCGAAGAGCGGGCCCCGAATTTGGTGCGCAGGCGATTAGCCGAAGCGTCACCTTCAAGATTTCACCTTTGGTGAAATCCCTCAGCAGTTCCCCAAAGTCTTATCCCGGATGCACCACATTTTTTCGAAGATCTTCTTTTTCGCAGAGGGCACAGCGTTCGGGCAAAGAGTTGACGAGCCAACTACGCTGTCTTGCTCTGTGATCTCTGTGTCTGCGTTCCGTGTGCTCTGTGCTCCATGCCTTGGCTTGATCTAAGTATGCTACTATCGATCCGGATCGCGCAGGGTCGCGCCGATTTCAGAACTCTGAATTTTTACAGGTGGGAACAGAGGAGCAGGGGTGGAATTGAAAGTGAAGTCAGTGCCCCCGGCCACCGCCGCACCGTCCGGCCGCGACGGTTTGTCACTTATTAAGTGACAAACGAGCCCGCCCCCGCTGGGACGGAACGATCAGTTTGTCACGTATTACGTGACAAACCTGCGGGGTGGGTCGGCCGCACCGACGTGGCCTTGGTTGGGCCAGTGACTTCACTTTCATTTGCACCCGAGGAGCAGAATTTTGGAGTTTCTCCGTTCACTCCGTTTCCTCCTGTAAATTGGTTTGGGTTTGGTTGCGGCCTCAGCCCGCGGTGCGATTTTTCACGTTAGGGCTGCCCTTCAATCCGCCTCCACCCGCACGCCGCGCCGACGCAAGATTTGCGCCGGAATTGCCTTTGACCGAACCCGGGCAGCCTCTTAGCTGACGAACTCCCTTTTTAGCCACACCTCCATCACCATGCCCGCGGCTCCCACCATCATTTACACCAAAACGGACGAGGCCCCCGCTCTCGCGACGTATTCCCTGCTGCCGATCATCCAGGCCTTCACGAAGCACTCGGGCATCGCCGTGGAAACGCGCGACATCTCCGTCGCCAGCCGCATCCTCGCCGCGTTCTCCGATGTCCTCCCGCCGGCGCAACGCGTGCCCGATGCGCTCGCCGAGCTCGGCGCCCTCACGCTCAAGCCCGAGGCCAACATCATCAAGCTGCCCAACATCAGCGCCTCCGTCCCACAGTTGAAGGCCGCCATCGCCGAGCTCCAGGCCAAGGGCTACAAGCTCCCCGATTTCCCCGAGGTCGCCACGACCGACGCTGAGAAAGACGCCAAGGCCCGCTACGCCAAAGTCCTCGGTTCGGCAGTAAATCCCGTCCTCCGCGAGGGCAACTCCGACCGCCGCGCCCCGAAAGCCGTGAAAGACTACGCGCGCAAGCACCCTCACTCCATGGGCGCGTGGTCGCCCGCGTCCAAAACCTCCGTCGCCACGATGGGCAAGGACGACTTCTTCTCCAACGAGAAGTCCGTCACCGTCCCCGCCGCGATCACGGTCCGCATCGAGTTCGTCCCTGCGCCTACGATCGGCCAGCCCGTGGCCGGGCAGCCCGGTTTGCCGGCTCCCGTTCAGCCGCCCACCATCGTCCTGAAGGAAAAGACCCCGCTCAAGGCCGGCGAAATTTTCGACGCCACCTTCATGAACCGGAAGGCCCTCGGCGCTTTCTTCGCGCAGCAGATCATGAAGGCGAAGAAGGACGACGTCCTCTTCTCGCTCCACCTCAAGGCCACGATGATGAAGGTCTCCGACCCGATCATGTTCGGCCTCTGCGTCCGCGTGTTCTTCAAAGACCTCTTCACGAAACACGCCGCGACGCTCGCCACCCTCGGCGTCGATCTGAACAACGGCTTCGGCGATCTCCTCGGCAAAATCGAAAAGCTCCCCGCCGATCAGAAGGCCGCCATCGAGTCCGACATCGCCGCCGTGTTCGCCGCGCGCCCCGCCGTCGCGATGGTCAACTCCGACAAGGGCATCACCAATCTCCACGTCCCGAGCGACGTCATCGTCGACGCCTCGATGCCCGCGATGATCCGCACGTCCGGCCAGATGTGGAACGCGCAGGGCAAAGGCCAGGACACCCTCTGCCTCATCCCCGACAGTTGCTACGCCGGCGTCTACGCGACCACGATCGACTTCTGCAAAAAGCACGGCGCCTTCGATCCGAAGACCATGGGCACCGTCCCCAACGTCGGCCTCATGGCGCAGGCTGCCGAGGAATACGGCTCGCACAACAAAACGTTCACCGCGCCGGGTAAGGGTGTGATTCGCGTGGTGGCGGTGAATAGCGATCAGGCGTCAGCGATCAGCGATCAGCCCGTCGTCCTGATGGAACATCAGGTCGACACCGGCGACATCTGGCGCGCCTGCCAGACCAAGGACGCCCCCGTGCAGGACTGGGTGAAACTCGCCGTCAGCCGTGCCCGGCTTTCGAATACGCCCGCCATCTTCTGGCTCGACGCCCAGCGCGCGCACGACGCCCAGATCATCGCCAAGGTGAAGACGTATCTGGCCCAGCACGACACCGCCGGCCTCGACATCAAGATCCTCGCGCCCGCCGCCGCCTGCCTCGCCACGCTCGAGCGCCTCAAGGCCGGGCAGGACACGATTTCCGTCACGGGCAACGTGCTCCGCGACTACCTCACGGACCTCTTCCCGATCCTCGAAGTCGGCACCAGCGCGAAGATGCTCTCGATCGTCCCGCTGATGAACGGCGGCGGCCTCTTCGAAACCGGCGCCGGTGGCTCCGCGCCGAAACACGTGCAGCAATTCACCGAGGAAAACTTCCTGCGCTGGGACTCGCTCGGCGAGTTTTTTGCCCTGGCCGCGAGCTTCGAGCACCTCGGCATCACGCAAAACCACGCGAAAGCGAAAGTCCTCGCCGAGACCCTCGACGAAGCCAACGGCAAGTTCCTGGAGAACGACAAATCCCCCGCGAGAAAACCAGCGGCCCTGAGCCCGTCGAACGGGGTCGGCGGCGGCATCGACAACCGCGGCAGCCACTTTTACTTGGCGCTCTACTGGGCCCAGGCCCTCGCGTCTCAAATCAAAGATCTCGAATTGCAGGCAATCTTTAAGCCCATCGCCGAGAAACTCACCGCCAGCGAAAAGCAAATCGTCGCCGAAATGATCGCCGTGCAAGGCAAGCCAGCGGACATCGGCGGTTACTACCAACCGGACGATAAGAAAGCATCGGCGGCGCTGCGGCCCAGCAAGACGCTCAACGACATTCTGGCGACGATCTGAGCAGCCGCGCGGCAGGGACGTCTCTCCGAGACGTCCGCAGACGGCTTGGAAAGCCGTCCCTACCCGAACGCCTCCCGACGGTCTCAGCGCGTCTTTGTGGGGCGGGGTCGCCGAACCCCGCCGCTCCCTCGACTAAACCGCCGTTGCAAGCCAACTCATCCCCCATGCGCCCGACGACTCACATCTCGCCCCGCAAATCCGCCGCCAGCACCAAAACTGTCGCGACGGGAAATGGATCGAGTTCACCTGCCTCAGCCCTCGCGCCCGCAAAGCTGCGTAAGAAATGGCAGTTCGCGGCCGACGCGATCGGCATGTTTAGCGGCCCACGAAACCTATCGCGGCGCAAGGGGCTGAGTGCCTGAGCCGCGCTACATCGTCGACGCTGGGCCAATTGTCGCCGCGATGAACCGCCGCGACGCGGATCACGAATAGGCGAAATCTGTTTTCGCCACGCTCGGCGAAGCGCCGGTGACGTGCGAAGCCGTGCTGACCGAAGCCTGTTGGCATCTGCGCGAATCACCCGAGACCGTGGCACGCGTGATCGAGATGCCCGCGCGTGGCGACTTGCGATTGTTTCCCGTCGTCGAAACCGAAGGCATTGCGCTCGCCAGCTTGGTGCGCAAATACGGCAAGCGGATGGACCTCGCCGACGCCGGTATCGTCCGCCTCGCTGAAATATTTCCGAAGGCCAAAGTCATCACGACCGACCTCGCGGATTTCCGTGTCTGCCGCCGTAATCGAAACGAGCCGCTCCTGCTGATCCACCCGTGAATGCGCCAGTCGCACGGAATCAAATATCAAGTTCCGCAACCTGCCCCTTTCCGGCTCTCTCTGTGCACGCTCTGAATTTTGATCCAAGTGGGACACAGAGAACACAGAGGCCCAAACCAGAGTTCAGGGAGATTGAATGGCATAAAGGACTCCGTGACCTCTGTGTCAGCGCTCTGTGTGCTCTGTGTCTAACGGCTCTTTCGTCAACGCTGCGCCGTTCTGCCCTCGCACTTGACGACTTCGTCACCGCCAACAATCTGACCCACATGAAGACCAAGCCGAACGATTCCGCGGTGGGTCGCTCGCGAGCGGTAATATCCCCTCGCCGCCACACCAACGGAGCGAAGGCGAAACGGTGGAGCGGCTTCGCCCCCGAGCTGGGTGGCGTGATGACCGGTCCGAGCAGCCTCTCGGTGCGCGAAGGCTTCGCGCCTGGCCAGCCTTGCTAGCCAGGCTGCCGCTGCTACCTTGCTTGGGATGTCCGCCATCGCCGAGCCTGATCATGTGCGCGCCGCCCACGCGAAGCAGTTGGAAATTCTGCGCGCGCTTACCCCGCAGCAACGCCTCCAGCAAGCCATGCGGATGAATCGCAGCAATGCGGGCGCTGCTCGGCGCCGGCTTTCGTGCGCGGCACTCGTCGTGGACGGAGGCGCAAATCCAGCGCGCCGTGGCCGACTGTCTCCTTCATGCGCGCACCGGATGAGCTGAGCCTTTTCGCCGAACGGCTGGAACTCCTCGGTGCGCCCTACATGATCACCGGCGCCACCGCCGCCATTCTCTACGGTCAGCCGCGCGTCACCAACGATCTTGATGTCGTTCTCAGCCTCGACGATGCGGCCCGCGCCGCTCTCCTCCGCGCTTTCCCTGCGGCCGATTACTACGTCCCACCCGAGTCCGTGATCCAGGTCGAACAAGCCCGCGCGCAACGCGGCCACTTCAACCTGATCCACCTCGAATCCGGCTATAAAGCCGACATCTACCTCGCCGGCCTCGACCCGCTTCACGCGTGGGCCCTGCCGCTGCGCCGCCGGGTGCGCTGGCACGACACCTTGGAAATTTCCGTCGCCCCGCCGGAATAGGTCGTGCTGCGCAAGCTGGAATTCTACCGCGAAGGCCACTCCGCGAAACATGTGGCCGACATTCGGGCGATTCATGCCATCACCGGTCTTGACCCAACCGCGATGCGTCGCTGGCTCGATCAACCGGGGCTCGCCCCGGTTTACCGGGAAGTGATTCCTGAATCGTAGTGCGGTCGATGAACTTCATCGTCGCCCGCCCCCACCCTTGATCATGAATTCTTCAACTCGTTTAGCCATGATCCCGCCCATCACACCCGGTGAAATCCTGCTCGAGGAATACCTCACCCCGATGGGGATTTCCCAGAACGCCATGGCCCGCGCCATCGGGGTGGCACCCCGCGCGATCAACGAGATCGTCCTCGGCCCCCGTCCCCTCGGCCCCTGAGCGCGATCTGAGTTTCGATCCGTTGAGACACAGAGAGCACAGAGGATCGACCCGAGTTCACAGAGATCGGAAGGAATTAAGGACTCCGTGACCTCTGTGTCAGCGCCGTTTCGGCAGACTCAAGGCCCTGAGCTTGTCGATGGGCTCCGTGACCTCTGTGTGGTAAAGCTCTTGTCCCCTTATCGCACGTCTTGACCGCGGCGGTCTCGCAACTACCGTCATCCCATGGACGCCGTCCTCCCGCTCGACCAGATGACCACGGAAGAAAAGTTGCGCGCCATGGAGGTGTTGTGGGCCGATCTTTCTCGTAACGCCGATCGCTTTGAATCGCCTGCGTGGCATGCCGATGTTCTCCGCGAACGCGACCAGCGCATCGCCGAGGGCAAAGAACCCTCCATCGAGTGGGAAGTGGCCAAGCGCAAACTCCGCGAGCGCCTGCGGTGAAAGTTCGGATTCGGCCTTCGGCAGAAGACGACCTGTCTGACGGCTTCGCCTTCTACGAAAAACAGGAACCTGGACTCGGCGCCTATTTTCTCGATTCGTTGTTCGCCGACATCGATGCACTCGCACTCTACGGCGGGATTCATCGGCGCGTTTACGGGTCCCACCGCCTGCTAGCCCGACTTTCGCAAATCGAGCATGCTTCGACGAGTTGGTTTCATGATTTATCAGAGGAGAATTCCGCTTAGCGCTATCGTCGGCATGCTAGTTGAAAGAATATAGACATCCTAATGTTTCGAGAACGGAACATCGTATCGTTTCATCCCGTAATACCTATGATAGCTCATTCGCAGTGTTTGGCAGAACCACGTGTTCGGTGCGAAACTATAAAAATTAGCGAGCCGGCTGCCATAGCAGAAGTCGCCGCTTTGAGTCATATCTTCAACTATGTTTCTGAAGCCGCATTCTCATAGGAGGAAAGCATATTTTTGTCATGCACATTTGCGAAGGTCGGGCTAGCGCGGGTATTTCCGTTCGCCGTTTACTACGATGTGATGGGAGACACGGCCCACGTCAAAGCTGTGCCGGACTGCCGCCGCGATCCGAAATGGCTTCGCCAAAAACTTCGCGATGCGATCCGATGCAGGTGCCCCATAAAAGAAGCCGATTTCTTTTCCTCCTCCACTGTTCGGCGAGGCTTGTCGGCACCGGCCGGCGCTGTCATTGGTCAACCAAGACCCCTTCAGCCTCCTACTACCTAGAGCCTGTCCCAAAAACCGGCGTTTTTGAAAATGGCTAAGATGCGACGGTGGGAATGACCGGCGGAGCGGCGCGATGGCTCGGTTCAGGGCTGACGGATGCGATTTCGAGCCGGCCTCGG
>Ga0163144_10030869_pt1 | contig 10239 bp, 7 predicted proteins | sample OliLak19BULKMAT1_FD_123175 | JGI IMG/M metagenome (GOLD analysis project Ga0163144, IMG submission 123175) | Freshwater microbial mat bacterial communities from Lake Vanda, McMurdo Dry Valleys, Antarctica - Oligotrophic Lake LV.19.BULKMAT1 | ecosystem: Environmental > Aquatic > Freshwater > Lake...
GTGCAAAACCCCAAGCGGTTTTGCTTTTAGCCCGCATAGGACGCACGCTCACGCAAGCTCACCGCCTGTCCGCCGACCAACGCCGGAAAAAGGACGCAGAAAGCATGAAATAGGCGGGCTAGCGCCCATCGCGGCGGAGTGAGCGCGAATCCGATTGCCCTCCGGCCCCCGGATCGCGTTTTCTCCGCGCCGCTCACTTTATCCCATCCACCTAACATGAAAATCCGTCTGACGTTACTCACTGTTGTATTCGCCCTCGCCGCGGGCCTCGTCGCTCGCGCCGCCGATGCCGAAACCGAACTCGGGGGCAAAATGGAAAAAATCGGAGGCGCCTTCCGCGCGCTGCGCCGCCAGATCACCGACGCTTCCAAGAACGCCGATTCGCTCGCGAAGCTCGCGACGATCAAGGAAAACGCGAATGCTTCGTTGAAGCTGGAGCCCGCGATGAAGGCGGACAAGCCGGCGGGCGAGCAGCAGAAGTTCGTCGCCGACTTTCAGTCCGAGATGAAGAAGTTCATCGAGCTTATCGGCAAGGTGGAGGCCGCGCTGAAGGCCAATGATAATGCCGAGGCGGGCAAGCTGATCGAGACGATGTCGTCCGACCAGAAGAAGGCCCACAAGATGTTCAAGAAAGACGACAAGAAGAAATAAGCTCCCGACGCGCTCGCGCGCGGGGCAGTTTCCCTTTGAGAACGCCGCCGGATATTCCGGCGGCGTTTTTTTGCGCATGCACCAGGGAGGCCGGAAACCAGGAAGCCATGAATTGAACGGAGAATAGTGTTAGGTCGGAGCGGCTTGACCCCAAGCCGCTGGGTAGCGGAAGCGTTTCGCTTCCGTGACGGAGCGGGAAGCCGCTCCGCTACGAGCGTCGATCCAGCGGCTTGGGGTCAAGCCGCTCCACCTCCGACGGCTGTTTCCTGGCTTCCGGCTTCGTCCTGATTCTGCCTTCGTTTCATCCGCATGAATACCCCTCGCATCGGATTTCTTGGTCTTGGCATCATGGGTGGCGGGATGAGTCTGCGGCTGCGCGCGGCGGGCTTTCCGGTCACGGTCTACAATCGCACGCGCGCGAAGGCGGTGGCGGCGATCGCCGCGGGCGCCACGTTCGTGGAGTCACCGCGGGCGGCGGCCGAGGGCGCGGATATCGTTTTCAGCATGGTGGCCGATGACACGGCTTCACGGTTGATGTGGCTGGGGGATCGGGGCGCGCTCGCGGGCGCGCGACCCGGGGCGGGGCTGGTCGAGTCGAGCACGCTCACGGTCGAATGGGTGCGGGAGCTGGCGGCGGCGGCGGCGGCGCGCGGCGCCGAGTTGGTCGACGCGCCCGTGACCGGCAGCAAGAACGCGGCGGCGGCCGGCGAGTTGAATTTCCTGGTCGGCGGCAGCGCGGCGGCGCTGGCCAGAATCCGGCCGGCGTTGGATGCGATGGGTCGGAGCGTGACGCATCTCGGGCCGACAGGCAGCGGAGCGTTGGTGAAGCTCATCAATAATTTCGTGTGCGGCGTGCAGCTCGCCTCGATCGCCGAGGCGCTGGCGTGGATCGAGCAGAGCGGGCTCGATCGCGCGAAGGCGCTCGCGGTGTTGCTCGAGGGAGCGCCGGGCAGCCCGATCGCGAAGCTCACGACGGCGCGCATGATCGCCGGCGACTTCACCCCGAATTTTCCGCTGAAACTGATGGCAAAGGATCTCGCCTACGCCGTGAAGGAAAGCATGGCGCGCGGCCAGCCGCTCGCGACGGCGTCTGCAGCATACGATGTTTTTCAGCGTGCTATCGCAGCCGGACATGGAGACAAAGACATGTCGGCCGTCGTCGAGCTGTTGCGACGACCCTAGCCCCGATCGCTTTCTTCCCCACCCCATGTCATCCGTCCCTTCCGCCATGGCTTCGCCTGCTCCCGTACTAAAACCCACCCGCACCCGCTACTGGGTGGTCGTTTTCGCCATCACGCTCGCGGTCGTCCAATACATCGACCGCGTCGCGATCTCGCAGGCGAAGGGCGATGTGGCGAAGGACATGGGTTTCACCGATGTGCAGATGGGCGGAATCTTCGCGGCGTTCGGCCTGGCCTACGCGCTTTTCGAAATTCCGACGGGCTGGCTCGGTGACAAGATCGGTGCGCGCAAGGTGCTCGTGCGCGTCGTGCTCTGGTGGTCGTTTTTCACCGCGGCGACCGGCTGGGCGTGGAGCTACGCGTCGATGTGGATCACGCGATTCCTGTTCGGCGCGGGCGAGGCGGGATGTTTTCCGAATCTGACCAAGGCGTTCAGCGCGTGGCTCCCGAAGAACGAGCGGACGCGGGCGCAGGCGCTGATGTGGATGGGGGCGCGCTGGGGCGGAGCGTTCACCCCGCTGCTGGTGGTGACGGTCATGGCCTTCGTGAGCTGGCGGGTGGCGTTTCAGATTTTCGCGGTGCTGGGCGTCGTTTGGGTCATCATTTTCTGGCTCTGGTTTCGGGACAACCCCCGCGACCACAAGGGCGTCAATGCCGCCGAGCTCGAACTGCTGAAGGAGAACGAGCAGAACGTGAGCGGCCACGGCGACGTGCCGTGGGTGAAGCTCGTGACGAAGCCAACGATGTGGCTGCTCTGGGGCCAGTATTTCTGTCTGAGTTACGGCTGGTATTTCTACGTCACGTGGCTGCCGACCTATCTCAAGGACGAGCGGAACATGGATATCAAATCCAACGCGGTCATGAACTGGCTGGCCAATCAACTGGAAGGCTCGATGAGCCCGGAGCTGGCGATCAAGGTGCTGGCGGCGGCGCTGGCCGGCATCCCGCTTTTCTTTGGCGGCTTCGGCTCGCTGGTGGCCGGCATGATTTCCAACAACCTGCTGCGCTCGGGCAGCAACGTCGTGGTGGTCCGGCGCACGTTTGGGTTCATCGGGTTCACCGGGGCGTCCGCGCTGCTGATGACGTCCTTCTATATGAAGGATCCGCTGCTCGCGATGCTGGCGATGGGGATGGCGAGTTTCTGCAACGACCTGACGATGCCGGGAAGCTGGGCCACCTGCATGGACATCGGCGGAAAATATGCCGGCACGGTTTCCGGCAGCATGAACATGATGGGCAACTTCGGCGGCATGGCCGGGCCCTTCGTGGTGGGCTACATCCTGCAGGTCACCACCAAGAACTGGGAACTCGTCTTCGCGATCTCGGCGGCAATCTATTTCCTCGGCGCGTTTTTCTGGCTGTTCATCGATCCGGTGACGCCGCTCGAGGAAGAGGCGAAGCCGCAGGCGGCGAGTTGAGGGATCACTTCCGGAAAAAGGTGGAGCCCGACGTCTCCGTGGCTTCGGTTTGAACCTAAGTTCCTCAGATAGAACTGAACCACTGAGGCACAGAGACCACTGAGAAAACCGCTTGCAGAAACAGAATCCGATCAACGGAGCTCACCTCGTGGGTGAAACCGCTTTCCCTCAGGTTTTCGGTTTTCTCCTCTGTGGTTCAACTGGGGGCTTTAGGAGTGTGACCATGAAGCTGATACAATGACTAAAATGAATGAGACGATAGGGGATAGGGACCGACCTCCGTGGCGGTCCGCGGCCCGCTCGGAGAGCGGGCCCGACCGGCGCTGCGCGCCAAAGTCCAAAGATTATGAGCCATTGGTATGAGTCGGAGGACGGAGGTCGGAAGCATCGCTCAACGCGCGATCAACCCCGCGCTGCGCGGGGGATGCCAATCTGAGATCGCGCCAATGCGCGATCAATCCGGCATCAGTGAGCATCAGCGGTTAAACTCCGTAATCCTCGGCCACCCTGCGACCGGACGTTTGAGCAACTGCGCGAAAGGCTTTTCGCTGGAACGGTTGTCTCTCTCCGACATGGCGGGAGTGCCAGCGGTCAACTCCGCTCCTGTCCCGAAAGTGTCACGAGCACAGCCGCTGCGCGGCAGGGGAGCGACCTGAAGCGCCTGCGGAAGCATTTCGGGCTTTCGAAGCCGTGTCGAAGTGTGTTCGAGTCGGCGGATGACTTTTTCGGCGCTCGCCAAACCCTCCGTGCTGACCCAGCCGGTCTACGAACCCGGCAAGCCGATTGAGTATGTGGCGCGCGAACTCGGGCTCGATCCGGCCGGCATCATCAAACTGGCGTCGAACGAGAATCCCTTCGGCCCCTCGCCCAAGGCGGTGGAGGCGGCCCAGCGCGCCATTGGGCACGCCGAGCTCTACCCCGATGGGGGGTGTTGCGATCTGCGGCAGAAGCTGGCGGCGAGAGCAGGGATGAGCGCGGACGAATTTGTTGTCGGCAATGGCTCGAACGAGATCATCGAGTTGCTCGGACATGCCTTTCTCGGCCCGGGCGATGAGGTGGTGATGGCGACCCCCGCTTTTGTGGTCTACAAGCTGGTGACGTTGCTCTTCGGGGCGAAGCCGGTCGAGGTGCCGCTGCGCGACTGGCGTCACGACCTCGTGGCGATGCGCGCCGCGATTACCCCGCGCACGAAGCTGGTGTTCGTCTGTTCACCCAACAATCCGACGGGCACGGCGAACACGGAGGCGGAGTTGACCGCCTTTGTGGAATCGGTGCCCGACCACGTCATTGTGGTGATCGACGAAGCCTATGCGGAATTCCTGGAAGCGCCCCCGGATCTGCGGGGCCTGATTCGAGCGGGGCGAAAACTCGTTTGCCTCCGGACCTTCTCGAAGATCTACGGGTTGGCGTCGCTGCGCGTGGGTTACGGCTACGGCGCTCGGGAAGTGTGCGGCTTGCTCAATCGCGTCCGCCAGCCGTTCAACGTCAATGCGGTCGCGCAGGCCGCCGCGCTCGCCGCCTTGGACGACGACGAATTTGCCCGCAAGACAGCTCGCGAGAATCGCCGAGGACTGGAACTGCTCGAGCGCACGTGTCGCGAGCTGAAGCTGGATGTGGTGCCCAGTGTCGCAAATTTTATGCTTGTGAAGGTGGGTGATGGCGACGCGGCGTTTCGCCACCTCCAGCGTGAGGGTGTCATCGTGCGCCCGATGAGCCCCTATGGATTGCCTTCGTGGATCCGGGTGACGGTGGGTCTCGAGGCACAGATTTCACGCCTGGTCAGCAGGCTTCAGGAGGGTGCGGCTTCGAAGGGGAACGCCGAGGAGTTGAATCGCCTCCCCCTCGAACGTTGAGCGCTGAAAGGCGGACCGAAAAGGTGGAGCGCGGTGTCCTCATCGGGCGGCTTTGAAGGTCGGTTCGGATTGGCTCTGGTGCGATAAACATGACGTATTCAATTCCGGAATCCGGAGAGAGGACGGCCCTCTGTTCCCGTCAGGCTGCTAAATCGGCACTTCGTGCCGGAAAAATTCAATTGGGGGGATTTTTTCAGCGCGCAGCGCTGACTTGGCAGCATGTCGGAGGCGGAACATTCGATTCCATCCAAATATGCGGGCGAAAACGAATTTCCAAACCCGAAGCCCGACAGGCTGCTAACGGAAGCGACGCGCTTCCGCGACAAGTTCGATGGCGACTCGAGATCCGGCAGAAACCGCACGCTCCTGCTCAGCGGCACCTCAATTGTCAAAAAGGCTCACTCAAATTACGCTTGCCCAGCGTTTGAGGTTAATCTTGAGATACGGCCCGTCGTTCTGAGGCCACCGAAGATTCTCCTGCGACAACCGCGTCGGTTGGATCGGGCGGCGTTCAATTTATTTCCTTCCTAATCTGCAAAGCTTTGCCTACAACCGGTTGAACACTCACCGCACGCCAATGAAGAACATCATCCGACTCACCCTCATTTCAGCTTCGCTTGTGGCCGGTGGCCAAGCCGCGCCTTTCATGGCCATAGGCGACGGCGCCGAGCTTTTCATCACCGGTAATTTGGGGGTGCGGGCGGATGACAATATCTTCCTGGCGAAGAACGCCGACAGTGACCTTGTGTTCGATATCACGCCTGGCGTCGACCTCACCTTCGGCAAGGATGCCCAGCTCAAGGGATCGCTGACGCTGTCGCATGCGTTCAGCAACTACTCCGACAACAGCAACCTGAACACCAATCTGTTCAACGGGGATTTCGTCTCCCGTTACGACGACGGCAAGCTCAAGCTCGGCTTCAATGTCGGCTTCCACGAGCTCAATCAGAACTCGGTCGATATTCGCGGCCTGACGCGCCGCGACATTTTCTCCACCGGCGGCAATGCCGAGGTTGAAATTTCCCAGATCACGTCCGTCGGCGCCGGCATCAATTTCAATCACGAGAATTACAAGCGCGCGGGCTATACCGATTCCGACGCGTTGACGGTCCCGATCGATTTCTACTACAAGTGGACGCCGAAGATGGATCTTAGCCTGGGTTATCGCTACCGCGATTACCGCGTCGATCTCGGTTCCGACTCGACCGACCATTTCTTCAACATCGGCGCACGTGGCGAATTCTCCCCCAAGTTCACCGGGAAGTTCGCGGTCGGCTTGAATACCCGCAAGCTGGATCGCGGCGGCGACGATACCCAGCTCGGCTTGGACTCGAGCTTCGCTTACGAGATTTCGCCCAAGACCAGCCTGCAGTTCGGTGCGACCAACGATTTCGGCACCAGCCCCCAAGGTCAGCAGCAGAAGAATCTGGCCGTAAACGGCATGGTCACTTCCAAGATCTCGGAAGAGTGGAGCATCAATGCCGGACTGAGCTGGCGCTCGATCGATTACGGTTCGCGCACGGACGACTTCTTTGAAGGCGTGCTGAGCACGACCTACATCGTCAACGCCAATGTCCGCATCCTCGGCGGCTACACCTATCGCAATTACAGCTCCGATATCGCGGCTTCGGAATTCAAGAATAACGTATTTAGCGTTGCGGCAAACTTCCGTTACTAAGGTCGGGAAGTCAGCTTGACCCATTTTCGACGGGAGGAGATCGTCATGGTCTTCTTCCGTCTTTTTTATGAACGCACGCCACCGTTGCTCTCTGTTCGTTTCGTTCGCCCTTGCCGCTGCTTTTTGCCTGCAGGTGGCGTCTGCCGCCGATCGCTCGCTTCGTCCTGAATCTGCGCGCCGGGAATCGCGGTCCGCTCCGGCCGTCACGCCGGATTATGTGCTGCAACCCCAGGATGTCCTGCGGGTGTTCATCTTCCAGCACGATGATCTCAACAAACAGAGCGAGTCCATCAGCATCTCGCAGGAATACACCGTCAGCCTCCCGTTGATCAAGACCGTCAACCTGAAAGATCGGACGGTGCGCCAGGCCGAGGAGATGATTCGGGCGGCCTACGATAAAGATTACCTGGTCAATCCGCAGGTCACGGTCGTCGTCACGAAGTATGCGGAACGCAGCGTCAACGTGGGCGGCGCGGTCAACACCGCGGGCCGTGTCCAGTTCCCTGTCGAACGAGGCCTCACCATCGTGGACGCCATCTCGCTGGCGGGCGGGCCGAGCCGGCTCGCCAACCTGAAGCTGGTCAAGCTCACCCGTCGGAACGCGGACGGGGATACGACCACCGAGGTGATCGATGTCGATTCGATGTGGAAAAGCGGTGGCCGTGACCCCCTGCCGCTCCAAAAGGACGATAATATCTTCGTGCCCGAGCGCATTCTCTAACTTTCAAACGACATGTCATCCGAACAAGGCGCGAAACAGCCGCAAGAGGGATCCGGCTACGGCTACAACTACGGTGGAAACTACGCGGGTTATTCCGCGATCGGCTATGGCGATGGCGGCGAGAACGGCGGCGGGCATGCGCAACGAACCTTCCAGGACTATCTCCTGATCCTGCGGGAGCGGATCTGGTATATCGTGGTGGTCTTCCTCGTCGTTTTTTCCAGCTCGCTGGTTTTTACGTTGAGCGAACCGAAGATTTATCAATCCAGCGCCACGGTGCAGATCTTTCGGCGCGATCCCACCGCCATCCCGGGCGTGCAGCAGGTGATGGATAACGATATTCGCTCCGCCGAGGATCTGAATACGCAGATCAAGGTGATCGAGAGCGGGTCGATTGTTCAACGCGTGGCGGATCGGATCAAGGGCGATGACCTGCGGGCGTTTCTCGCCCCCTACGAAAATTCGGCTGCGGACCCGACCTTTGTCGTCCAGACGCTCTTCAAGAACCGCAAGGTGGTGCCGCAGCGACTTACGCTCGTGGTCATGGTCTCGTATCAACACCCCGATCGCTTCGTGGCGGCGAAGGTCGCCAATTTCTTTGTCGAGGAATATCTGAACAATAATCAGATGCTCCGGAACCGCTTTCAGTCCAAGGCGGTTGAGGATCTCCAGCTCACGGTCGACGACCAGCGCAAGAAGGTCGATCAACTGGCGCAGAAGCTCCAAGCCTATAAGGAGAAAAGCAAGACGGTCTCGCTGGATCAGCGCAAGGACATCGTCAGCGAGTCATTGAAATCGATCAATCTGGAGGTCCAGCGGGCCAGCATCGCCCTCCAGACGGCCGAAACGCGGCTCAATCAAATCAAGGAGTATCGCAGCAAGGGCATCGATTTGACCGGCCTGGCCTTCATCTCGAGCCAGCCCTTGATCTCCGAGCTGCAGCAGCAGCTCGCGGCGGCGAAAATCGCCATCGCCAAGCTGAAGGAGACCTATCGGGACGCGCATCCCAATATGATCGGCGCGAAGAACTCATTCGATCAGACCCTGCGCGAGCTGGAGAAGGCCGTGAATTCGGTCTGCGATCAGGTCGAGTCCGAATATAAGTCTTCCCTGACCAATTACCAACTTCGCCAGCAGGACCTCGAGAAGAACAAGGCCGAGTCGCTCGAACTCGATCGCATCGGCGTCGAATATACCCAGATTGAGCGTGAATATCTCACGCAGAATCAGATCCTCCAGAATATCGTCGCGCGCTCCCGCGAGACCTCGATGACAAGTGGCATTGAGACGCAGAATGCCCGGATCGTCGATGCGGCCGCTCCCGCTCCGGAGGGCAAACCGATCTCGCCGAACGTTCCCCTCAATCTCGGTCTGGGTGTCGTGGGCGGCCTCGGCCTCGGCCTCGCCTTCGCCTTCTTCGTCGCCTTCATCGACGACCGGGTCAAGAGTTCCTTCGACATCGAGGGCGTGGTCGGTCTGCCGCTAATCGGAATCATTCCGCAGATCAAGCGGATGGAAGCCGCGGAAAAGGCCCAGATTGTCGCGACCAATGCGGATCGCCAGGTGGCCGAGGCATTCCTCACGTTGCACTCCAGCCTCCGGCTCAAGGATGAGAGCAAGAACGCGAAGTGTATCCTGATTACCAGCACAATCCCCGGTGAAGGCAAGTCCTTCACCACGACCAACCTGGCGCTGACCTTCGCCTCGCACGGCGAAAGGGTCGTCATCGTGGATTGCGATCTGCGGAAACCGAACATCCACAAGTCTTTCAAGGTAGAGAATCTGAAGGGCGTGATCGATGTCTGCGCCGGCAAGGCCGCGATCGATGACGTCGTGGTCCGCAATGTGCAGCCCAATCTCGATATCCTGCCCGCGGGCGGCCGGGCCCGGAACCCGACTCAGATTCTGAACAGCAAGGGCTTCGAGACGATGATCTCGGAGTTGAAAAAGAAATATGATCGCGTGTTCATCGACACGCCGCCGCTGGCGGCGGTGAGCGATGCCTTGATCATCCTGCCGCTGGTCGATGGTTCGATCTTCACCATCTTCTTCAACAAGGTGCGCCGGAAGGCGGCGCAGTTCAGTGCGAAGAAGCTGCTGGAGGCCAATGTGCCGAACTTCGGCGCGGTGCTCAACGGCCTCAACCTGGCGGTATCGGGCTATTATTACGCGCAGTATTACGACAAGTCCTATAAAGACTACTACGTCGTGATGGCGAAGAACGAGAACTCCGACGAGGAGAAGTGATCTCCATCCGCAGGGGACGTCGGAGGGTGGGCGTGTAATCCCTGACCTGCCCGCCTTGGCTTGGCGGTGGAACGGCTTGTCCCGAAGTCGGTTGGTTCGACGAATCGAGGCTCAATCCTCAGCTCCGCACTCTTCAGCTCTCAACTCTCGGAGGGCTCGGCCGGTGGGCTTTGGGGTCGAGGTGGCGGCTCGTTTGCGGGCGAAGGATTTCAGGAAGAATACAAACGTGCCCGCGGCCGCGACGAGCAGCGCGATGACATCGATCGTGGAGTCGGCGGGCAAATCCGGCATCGGGCGATTGGGCGGAAGCCCGGGCCTCGCGGCGAAGCCCGGGTCTCGCGGATCAGAAGGTGCCCCGGCACCCGAGGTGTCAGGGGTCACTCAAAACCAGCCAGGTAGGGTCGATTCAAAACCAGCCACTTTGAGCGGGGTATTTGCGTCCGGTGCGCCTTCGGGTTGCACGGGGCGGGATGAACCAACTCGAAGTGAA
>Ga0163144_10030870_pt1 | contig 10239 bp, 12 predicted proteins | sample OliLak19BULKMAT1_FD_123175 | JGI IMG/M metagenome (GOLD analysis project Ga0163144, IMG submission 123175) | Freshwater microbial mat bacterial communities from Lake Vanda, McMurdo Dry Valleys, Antarctica - Oligotrophic Lake LV.19.BULKMAT1 | ecosystem: Environmental > Aquatic > Freshwater >...
CGGCCATCTTGAAGTCGCACCCGAGCAGGTACACCGTCGAGAACCCTAAGTGGTGGAGCAGTCGCAACGCCACGAGCATGACGCTCCGCTTGCCGGTGATCCCAAGCGAGTCCGCGTGCTTGGCGTCGTTGCCCCACGGTACCGAGTCGCCAGTGAGGAACCGCTCGTGGTCGAAGTGATCGGCGCGGCGGAAGAACATGACGCTGGGCATCTGCCGCACTCGGAAGGCGCTGTTCCGCATGGTGCCGTCGGGATTCTGGATGCGGAGCCGCTTGTCCCAGCAGCACGTCGGCACGAACTTCAGGATGCCGGGGTCCTTCCAGCCGGTGTCGATGAACCGTCCGGGATCATCCACGCACGTCCAGAGTGTCGGGCGATGCACGGCCCAGGCGTTGTTCACACCCATCGTGACAATGCCGCGCCGGTTGAGCTGCGGGAGATCGACCTGCGTGAGCGACGGCCCCGACAGCATCAGGAACGCAGAGCGACCGCGATAGAAGCCCGCGAGCGACACCGAGTCGAAGTCGGCGGTGTAAAGGCGGAGGCCATCGCGCGCGTGCTTCCGCGCCTTCAGCCCTGCTTGCAACGCTGCGATGTCCGACTGGTTCTCACGCACAGCCGCACCCCCCGGCCACATTGAACCGACCGACGATGTACCGGCCCTCGGCCTTCGGTGCCGTGACCTTGCCGACGTGGCCGATCCGCTCCAACCACCACGCGAGCGTCCGCACGGTCGGGTGCAGCCCCTCACCTGCCACCGTCGTCTTGCTGGGGCGTATACAGATCGAGAAGATGAAGTGCCCGCGGGGCCGGGCGATCCGTCGCATCTCCGCGAGCACCGCATCCACGTCCTCGGGGAGCAGGTGTTCGAGCGCGTCGAAGCTCGTGACCACGTCGGCGACGCGGTCGAGCAGGCCCGTCTTGTGCATCGCACGCGGCACGTCCGCCTCGGGGAACGCGAAATCGATGCCGAGGCCATCTGTCCCGAGCCGGCGCAGCTCGCCGATGAAGTCGTTGCGGCCGCAGCCGAAGTCCGCGATGAAGCGGGGCTTGAGTTTCAGGATGAGGGGGATGGCCGCGTGCCCGTGGTTGGTCGCGCCGTAGCCCGTGCCGGGCGCTGCCGGTCGCGCGGCGAGCGCGACGTACTTGCCCCGCTCGTGCTCGCGGCGGGCGTCCAGGCTCGGCTTGGGCGGGGGGGCGGGAGGCGTTGCGGTCATACAGCCCCCTCGATGTAGAGGTTGAACTTCCGGTCCTCGTCGGTCGGATCGGCGATCTCGATCAGGCTCATGGCCTCGAAGACCCAAACCGGCTTCCCTTTGCTGTCGCGCTCGCAGGTGAGCTGCACGCACACGCCATCCGGGATGGGCACGAGTTTGGGTTTGAGCGACCGCGCGGGCGGGCACTTGGGCAGCACGCCGGGCAGCTCGCACACCGGCCCGAGCCCCAGCAAGCCACCGAATCCGGAGCCGGGCTCCGAGTCGTTCATGTGGTGGGCCTCGAAGCGATTGATCGCCATCCGCATCGGGTCTTCGCCGCCTCCCGCCGCCTGCGACGACAGCCCTTCTGGCACGGAGACGTACCGCAAGTAGGTGTCGCTGCCTGGATCGCCGTCGATGCGGGCCTCCTGCCACGGGTAGCGCCATCGGTTGTGCTCGGTCGGGATGGGCTGTGCAACCCCGAGGATGGCCGTGACGCGCCCGAGCGACGGGCGGCCCATCTCGATGACCGCCCACTTCTCGCCGACGCCATCCTCTTTCCACAGCATCGGGATGCCACCCATCGGGGAGCTGGCCAGCACCGTTTCTTCCGAGGTCAACTCGCAGGTGGTGTCCAGTTCGTTGCCGACGAGCACGCGCGCGGGCGTGACGCCGGTAAGCACGCAGCGCCCGAGCTTGCCGGGCTTGATCGGCTGGAGGGCGACCACGAACGACAGGGGCGGCGATTCCTCCGTGGCGACCTCGCCCGTGAGCGGCGTGCGGCTGTGGAACGTCCGTTCCTGGTCCTCGCTGTCGGGTTCCACAAGGACGCCCGTGATCGCCAGAGCGTGGTACGGGTCGATGTCCTCGTCCGAATCATTGCGCACCAGCACAATGCCGCGCTGCGCCGCGTCCACCAGCGGACCCGCGAGGTTGTCGCGTTCGCGCCTGCGCAGATCGACAGCCGCGTCCACGAACGCGTTGTACGCCGCCGCAGGAATGCGGAGCGACTGGCCAGAGCGGACTTTGCGGAACACATCACCCATAGATCAAATCCCCAATGCCGTGAAGCCGCCGTCGTCGTACACCCGCTCCACATACGCCGCGACCGGGCGCTTGACGATTGCGTGCGAGCCTGTGTCCTCCTGATCCGCGTAGCGGACCCAGAGGTACTCCCACCCCTTCTTGCTGATGCCGTTGATCGGGCCGACACTCAGGCCCGTGGCGTTGGGGCTGGCGGCAAACCGGAACGTGATCTCCCAATCGTCATCCGGGCCGGTGCCGCGCTTGGAGCCGGTCGCGCCCAGGAAGAGCACTTCGCCCGCCGCGAAGCCTCGGAAGGTTCCGGTGTTCACCTTCCCCGTGAGCGAGAACAGCGCGCCCTTGTACGCCCCGGTGACGGCGCTGTTGGGGAAGTAGTGCGTCTCGGAGAACTGGTAGACCGGGACGGTGATGTCCACGCCTTCGACGCCGTCGGCGGTGACGCCGATCGCGCCCTGGAAGTCGGGCGCGGTGGTCCCCGAGGCCGCGTGCGTGGAAACGGTGTCCTTGCTCTGGGTGATGTGCTGCGTGCCGCCGCCGGTGTCGAACGAGAAGATGCTGTCCCCGGGCTCGGGGAGCGACCCGGCCTGGTTCTTTCCATAGCGGACGACCGCCTCCCACAGTTCATCGCCGACCGGCTCGACCGACACCGTCTGGCGCGGCATGGCGTCGTAGGTGGCGGGGCTGGTGGTCTCCGCCTGCGCGCGGGCCGCGAGGTCGTCGTTCGTGCCTCGAACCGTGTAGACCAACTCCGCCGAAGGATTGTCGCCCTTGGTGGACTTGCGGCTCTCGAACTTTTCCGTCACGGTGATCGGCACGCTGCGGGTTCCTTATGCGAAAGTCAGGCCGCCGCTCTGGGCGGCGTCGGCGAGTCGTTTGGTGTGCTTGGCGGTCTGCTCGGTGGCCTTGGCGGTGCGCTCCGCGACCGCGCCATCCGATTCGAGCCCCTGCGCTGCGAGGGCGTTGAACGTGCCGCGCACGCTGATCCCCTTGCCGATGGCGTCGCCGAGGCCCGAGAGCCGGTCCTCGAACTCGGACATCAGGTCCTGGGGCGATCGTCGCGGACCACGCTCCCCATCCGCCGCCTCGCGCTTCAGGCGGGCCTGCTCGATGGCGTCGGCAAGCTTCTTCTTCGCGGCGTCGAGCGCGGCCTGCGACTCGGCGAGCCCCGCCTCGGTCTTGGTCTTGAGCGCCGCCTGGGCGTCCTCGAAGTCCTGCCCGATGCCCGCGAGCGTGGCCTCGTGCATCGCGGCCGCGTCCTTGCGCTGCGCCGCGCGTTCCTGCTCGCGCGCGGCCACCGTCTGCTGCGCCGCGTTCTCCAGTTCGACCAGCCTTGATTCCAACTGCTGGTCCACGGCCTTCTTGGCGGCATCCACATCCAGCCCGGAATCGAATAGCCCTTGAATCTCCAGCATCCGCTTGGCGACCCAGGACGAAGCCTCCTCCCAAATCATCTGGAAGCCCGTGGCGAAGTTGGTCCAGGTCTTGGAGAGGAACGCGACCGTTTCGACCCACCCGACTTCGAGAGCGTGGAACACGATCTCCGCCGCCGCGAGCGCGCCGTACCACATGGCGTAGGCCGTGGAGACGAAGAACTCCTTCGCGCCGAGCCACGCGTTGTTGAGCGCCGCGACGCCCTGCTGCCAGATGACCTTGAGGGAGAGCCAGAGAATCTCGGCCGCGAGGGCAATGTCCCCCGCCGCAAGCGCGTCCGCAATGCCACCGACCACCTTGGACACCCATTCCCGCAGCGCCGTGAACTGCTCCCTAAGCCAAGTCAGGGCCTCGCCGCCGACGCCCGAGGCGACCACGAGCACGCCGCCGAGCGCCACGATCGCCGCGATGACCAAGCCAACGGGCGAGAGGATCGCGCCGATGGCAGCGCCGATGAGGCCGAAGACCGTCCCGATCCCGCCGATGATCCCGGCCACCAGGCCCATTGCCGCGCCGATCCCGGAGATGATGTACCCCAGGCCGATGATGGCCACGCCCGCCACGGCGACCGCCGCCGCGACCTTGAGCGCCCAGACGACTAGGCCCTTGTTCTCCTTGATCCAGGCCGTGGTGCTGACGACCACCCGCGTGATCCGCTCGGTCAGTTCCTTGATGGTGGGCGCGAGCGCCCCGCCGATGGTGAACACGCCCTGTTTGAGCACCTTCCAGAGCGTGCCGAGCGCGTCGTTTAGTTCAGCCGCAACGCGGGCGGTCTCCGTGCTGACCGTCAACCCGAGCTTCCGGGCCTCCTCCTGCATCGCCTCGATCCCCGCCGCGCCCTCGGACATCAGGGGCAGGAGCTTCGTTCCCGACTTTCCGAACAGGTCCAGTGCCAACGCCGCCCGCAGAGCCGGGTCCTTCACCTGCGAAATGCGGTCGGCCAGCAACCTGAACTGCTCGTCCGGGGACAGCCCCGCTAAGTCCTGCACGGTCAGGCCGAGCAGCCCCAGGGCCTGGCCCGCGCCATCCGAGCCCTTCGCGGCCGCGACCAGGCTCTTCTGCATGTTCCGCAGGCCCGCCTCGAGCGTCTCCAGGTCGGTGCCGGAGAGGTCCGCAGCGAACCCGAGCTCCGACAGCGCCTCGACGCTCACTCCGGTGCGCTGGCTCATCTTGTCGAGCACGTCCCCGGTGTCGGAGAAGACCTTCGCCGTGGCGAGCAGCGCCGTGACTGCCGCGACGCCGATGCCCGCCATCTTGGTGCCGATAGACCGCAGCCCCGCGCCGAAGGCTTCGAGCTTCTTCTGGGCCGCCTTCAGTCCAGCCGACAGCTTGTCGCTGACGCCCAGTTCAACGAAGGCCCGTCCGGCTCGAATGCCACGCGTGTCCGCCACGGTCAGTTACCCTTTCTGATCGAGTTCCTCCAGAGCAGCGGGAGCTTCGGCCGCTCCTTCTCCAGCGCCGGAGCCATGTAGGGCCGGGGCGCGACCTTCACCTTGCGCGATGTGAGCCTGCCCCCGCGGCGGGAAAGAACGACGGTCTCCCCGCCGTACTCCAGCACGTTGGGGGCGGTGCTCTTCTTGAATCCCACGGGACCGGCCACGACGGAGTCGGCGGTCTTGTCGTACCCGAAGAGGATCAGCCGTCGCAGGCTCCCCTCGTGCGAGTGCGGCGGTGATCCCGCAGGTGCGGACTTCTTCCGCTTGCGAATGCTGGTCTTCGCCGCCGTGCGGATAAACGCGCCGGCCTTGGAGAGCACCTTCCGCTTGGCCCCATCCACCGCGCGAATGACCGTGGCGCGGTCGAAGAACATGTCTTTGATCCGCATGGTGATCACGGGATAGCTTCCTTGACGAAGGGTGGGATGCGTCGATCAATAAACACGTCCTTCAGCACGGACACGTCCACCTTGAGGGGGCGGGCGTGCTTTGCAAACGGGTCGAAGTCACTGGCCTTGAGCAAACGGGAGCGCTTGGGATCGCGGTTCGTGTTGGCGATGACCGCCATGATGCTGCTCGCAATGTTCCAGTCGTGGCGCTGCCTGCCGTCGAGCATCGCCACGATCTCGCGCAGGGTCAGGGGGCCGGGGTCGGTGCCGAGGATTCCGGCACACTGCCAGATGAGCCGCCAGCAGTCTGAAGCAGCCGGTCGGCGAGGCGATCCAGCTCCCCGCTGTTCAACTTCTTCTCCACGAGGTCGCGAGCCCGTTCCATCACCTTGTTCGTGGCCTGGAGTACCCGCCCGAGGTTGGCCCGGTCCCTCGGGCTCGGGCAAAAACCCACGAGCTCCTCCAGCACCGCCGTGGTCGCGGCTTCGATGGCGTCGCCCGCCATCGCCTTGCCGAACTCCTCGTCGGAGACCGGGGGGGTGCGGGTGTCAGCCTCGGGCTTGCAGATCGCGTAGACCACATCGCACAGGAGGACGGGATCGCGGATCAACTTCTCGATGAGCGTCCCCTCGATGACCTGCATCAGGTCCGTTCCGGTGAGCCCGCGCACGCGCTTGAGCGCCGCGACGTTGATCTCCACCGTCCAGGTCCTGTCCGCGTTGTCCTTGAACTGCCGCATCCGTGCCTCCCTGCGCCGTGCCTGTTGCACGGCGGTTGAACCGCTGTTGCGCCGAGATCAGCCGCCGATCCATGAAGGCGCCGTCGCCGAATACGTGACCTTGGCGGTGATGGACACGGTGATGGCCTCTTCGAGGGCTTCGTTCCGGCTGAAGTTGGTGATGGAGAAGTCCGCCTGGAGCCCTTGCCCGGCCGTGCCGTCGAGGATTTGCAGGCCGATGGGGTCGTTGCCGAAGAACGCGTTCTTGATGGCGGTGAACCCCGCGTCGGCGGTGTCCCAGACCATCTCGAACTCCACGCTCGCTTCCTTGAGCGTGGCGACAGTGGCACGCCAGCCCGCGTTGGCGCGGGTCGTCACGTCCGCCTCTCCGGCCTCCAGGGTGAGCGTCACGTCGCGCGTGTTTCCCAGCGCCGTCCATGCTCCTCCGCCAGCCTGCCCGCCGACCTTGTAGAGCAGCTTGGCTTCCATGCCGAGTTTGATTGCCATCGTCGTTCTCCTTGAGCTGCTTCTTCAGGCCGTGTGGCCGACTACAAACACCACCTCGCCCGCCTTGCTCTTGACCATCAGTTCAGAGAGGTCCACCCGCTCGAAGCGGAACTGCATGCCCGCGGGAAGTTCGATCTCCGCGCCCTTGTCGTCCGACACGGTCGCGTCCTGCGTGTTCTTCTCCGATGCGAAGAGACTGAACGTGGCCACCAGTCGCTGCTCGGAGAGCGGCTTGAGCTCGTCAGTGAGGACCATCTTGAGAAGGACAAGGTTCCGCACGGTCTACCTCCGCACTCGGTATGTGAAGCTCAGGACGCTGGTGAACGTTCGGTGCTGCTCCAGCGCCTCGCTGGACACGACTGGGTCTTGGGCGATTCCGACCCAAGCTGCGTCCGGGGCATCCGGCAGACGTTTGAGCCGGATGTGGTCGGCGAGCTCCTCGGTCAGGTCGAGCAGCCCGTCGATCTCGGCCTCGTCCGCGATCTTCTTCTGGACGCCCACGTCGATGACGCACTCGAACGTGCTGCTGTCGCGGCTCGCGGCCGAGATGGCGGTCGTCCGAGGGACCACGGTTACGCGGAGGTCCTTGAGGTCCTCCAGCGTGAAGGCGGGCTGGAAGAGCCGCTGGGCGCTCACCGCTTGGCTGAACGTGCCCGCGTTGATGTGGGCGGCAAGGGCGTCGGAGATGGATGCGATGGTGCTCAGGGGCTGGTTCGTCCTCGATCAGGTTTCGGTGTCGATGCGCTTGGTGTGAATCCGAAGGGACTTGCGATAGGGGTCGCTATACCGGAATGGGGGCTGCCCGCCCGGCGCGTTGACCTCGTACACGAACACAGTGCCGTCCACCGTTTCTCGCACTCGATCCCCGGCCCGCGGGAGGATGGGGCCTGAGCCGAAGTCGAGGTCCACCGTCCGGATCAGGAAGTCCCGCGATTCCGTGCGATGGATCAACCCAGCGTCGTCGGCCTGCTCAAACTCGGTCTTGCCGATGGTCGCCTGGAACTCCTTGGAGTCAGCGCCACGCTGGTAGGCCACGACTCGGCTCATGTGCCGGTGTCGTTGCTCCTCCAGGAAGGACGCGCCTTGTTCGAGCAGATCGCCCACGGGTGCATCCTCACTGCTGGAGGCGGACGCGGACAATGGCGTCCGCATCCACTGTGGTTTTGACCGCCTTGCCGATGAGCTTGTTCACTCCCGCCGCAGCGTTCTTGGTGGCGACGGTGTTGGTCGCATCCCAATACGTCAGCGTGCCCGCGGGGATGGCGCTTCCCGCGCCGCCCGCCTTGGGGAAATCGAACACGCCGGTGACCGCGAGAGAGCCGAGCTGGCCCGCCTTCAGATCAATTCGCGTGAGGCCCACGAGCTCGGCCTGGACCACCACGGTGCCCGCGGGCGTGTCCGCACCCGGGATGTAGTCGATCGCCGCGCCCTCGTGAATGAACTTGACTGTGTATGCCGCCATGCCTGGACCTCCATTGCCGGGGTCGATCCCGGACTCTTCGTCGATGCCGCTTGCAACTTGGGACTCGCCCGACACACTCAGACCTCACCCTTGCTCTTGATCGCCGCCCGGAAGTCCTGCATGGCGACGCCGAAGTCGAAGTAGCCGCGCCACTGCATGCCGAGCGTGTTGAAGTCGGTGTCCCCGCTCTCGATGGTCGGGGTGCGCTTGCCCCGCAGGTACGCGATCTCGATCGCCGCCACGTCCGCCGGGTTGGCGAAGAGGTACCACGCCTTCGCGCTGGAGCCGGTGAAGCCCTGCGAGTTGAGGTATGGCGTGGCGACCGGCTTCCACTTGCCGACGTGCGGGTTGGCGGCGGGCTTGCCCTTGTCGGCCGTCGTGGTTTCGTTGATCCGCGTCTCTGTCATCAGCACCTGGGCCGTGACCTTGAGGGCCGACGGCACAAGCAGCACGGCGGGCGACAGCAGGATGGGTTTGCCATCCGTATCGGTCTGGTCGAGGAAGAGCTGCTCGCCCTGGGTGAGGGCGTCGATGCCGAGATTGGTGGCCGCACCGGAGATGAAGTTCTTGTTGCCGACGCTGAAGAACGTGGCCGGGTTCGACAGGAGCAGTTCGAACACCGCCTCCTCGCGCTTGAGCGCGGACATGCGGCCGATGATGCGCGGGATCTGAAGGAAGGCTCCCAAGTCATCGTTGATCATCATCTGCCGCGTCAGTGCGATCATGCGCCCGAACGTCTCGACCTTGTTCGTGTACGCCTGCTCGGACAGCCCGGCGTGCTTGAGTTCGCCGTCGGGACCGACCTTCTCGAAGACACCGTTGCCGGTGAGCCGGTAGCGGGTGACCTCCTTGAAGTCGTTCACGTCGGTCTCGGCGCAGAACATCCCGACGACGCTCTCGACGGCGGTGTACGCCGCGAGCATGGTCTTGTTGGCGACGTTGGAGAGGATGCCCCCCAGGGAGATGGTGCTGAAGCTGCTCCCGCCGCTGCCGGAGGCCTGGATGAGCCGTCGCTCGGCAGCGAACGCGGCCTTGATCGTGTCGTTATCCACGCGGCCCGGACGCACATGCTCCCCGCCAGCGTGGATGGTCTCGTACAGGAGGGTGTGCAGGCCGGTACCACGCAGGTCGCGGGCGAGCGCCGCATTCATCGTGCGCTCGTCGTACCACTTGCCGACCTGCGCTTCGGGCAGACCAGCGGAGATGCACATCGCCGCCTCGATCGCGCGGGCGGACTGACCGGCGTCCGCGTCGCGGCGGATTCCGGTGTAGACCGGTCGCTCGGCGCGGAGCACTTCGAGTTCGGTCTTGGTCACGTCCCATCCCTCACCGATGGCCTTGGCTTCGAGGTCGGCGTGCTTGCCGCCGCCCACGGAACAGACCCTGCGGACCTCGCCGATGCGTTTGGTCTCGGCGGCGGTCTCGGCCCGGAGGCGGGCGATCGGGAGGGGCACTTCGGTGCCGCCGCCCCCTTCACCGCCACCTGGATCGCCGTCCGTGGTCGCGCTCGTGTCGCCGGCCCGGTCGGTGTCGAACATCGCCTTGAGGTTGTTTTTCTGCGTGTCGTTGATGCTGGCCGGGTCGAAGCCCTTGGCCGCGAGCCATTGCTCAAAGGTCATGTCGTCCTCCTTGATCGCTGCCGCCGCGACGCTCGCGGTCGTGTTGTCGTCTGCCCCGAGCGCCACGAAGCTCACCTCGCCCAGCACACTGCGGCGGGCAATGTGGATCGGCCCCTCGAACTGCTGCCCGTTTGCCGCTGCCGTGCGTCCCTTGGCCACAAACTCCATCGCGCCGGGCTGGGCGACCGCGCCGAGCGATGCCTGCCAGGGAAAGCCGTTTCGACTGCTCTCGACAATCTCGCGGGCGACTGGGCCTGCACCGGAGATCACTCCAGATACCTGGAGCCTCGAACCCTGCACGCCGATCGATTCGGTGTGGCCGACGATGAGCGAACGGTTGTGGTCCTTGAGAATGGGTCGGCTCTTGGCGCTGACCTGAAGCCCGGCCAGGTCCACGACCACGGGGTGAGACCACCCCGCGAGCATCATGGGGCCGC
>Ga0163144_10030871_pt1 | contig 10239 bp, 4 predicted proteins | sample OliLak19BULKMAT1_FD_123175 | JGI IMG/M metagenome (GOLD analysis project Ga0163144, IMG submission 123175) | Freshwater microbial mat bacterial communities from Lake Vanda, McMurdo Dry Valleys, Antarctica - Oligotrophic Lake LV.19.BULKMAT1 | ecosystem: Environmental > Aquatic > Freshwater > Lake...
ATATAGTAAGCGGGTCGGGCGGCGTTCGCGCACGCATTCCGGTTCATTTCGTCGCGGGGGCGACAAGTCGGCTAGTGTTTTCGCCATGAACGAGTCACCATTGTTCCACCGCTTCGCGGCGGCGCTTGTCGTCGCCATGCTTTGCCCTGCCGCGGCTTGGGCACAGAAAGAGGTTGCTGACCCTCCGGCTACGGAAAAGGTTGAAGCCGAGGAAACACCGGAGGCCGACGCTCGCTCGGAGATTCCGCCCGATCCTCGGCTGGAAGGGAGCGACGGGCGCCTCCTGGCCTTTTGGCCTCCGCCGACACACTTTGATCATCAGCGGATGCGGCTGGAACTCAACATTCCGGACATGCAGGAAGCGAAACTCGATGCCCGGATGGTTCTCACGGTGATACCCGTCGGTGCCGCGAGAAGCACCCTCCATCTCAACTGCAAGGGGCCGGAGATCCGGTCGGTAAAGTCGAGCGCGGGAGCGTGCACATTCAAGCAGGAGAGCGGCTCACTGCTCGTTGAGTTTTCCGCGCCCGTTGCGGTCGGGTCGGTGGTTGACGTCGAGATCGAATACACGCTCGACTTCAAACGCAACAAGGGCGAGGGGCTCACCTGGTCGGCCCCGCGTGAAGAGACCGAGAGCCTGACGCTGGCGTTTCCGCAGATTCACAGCCAAGGGCAGGCCGATGAAAATAGCCGGTGGTTCCCGTGCCACGATTTCCCCAACGAGCGTCTGTCGACCGAACTGATCGTCAATGTTGAATCCGGGTATGAAGTGTGCTCCAACGGCGAACTCGTGACGAAGACCGAGACGGGCGATCGCACCACGTGGCACTGGGTTCAGGAGAAGCACCACCCGAACTACCTTGTCACACTGGTGGTCGGCAAGTTCTCGATCATCGAGGTGGGCGGACCGGAATCGGCGCGGCCCGGCCTTCCGATGCCGGTGTATGTTCAGCAGGGGGCCGAGGACGAGGCCCGCGAAGTTTTCGCGAACACCGCGGAAATGATCGCCGTGTTCGAGCGGATCTTTGACGAACCCTACCCATGGACGAAGTACGCGCAGTTGTGCGTGCGGGATTTTGTGGCCGGCGGCATGGAGAATACTTCCGCCACGAGCCTGTATGCCGCGGCGGCACGTGGCAAAAAGGGCGATCATGACGACCTGATCTCCCATGAACTGGCACACCAGTGGTTCGGCAACCTGCTGACGTGTCGATCGTGGGATCATCTGTGGCTCAACGAGGGGTGGGCCAGTTATGCGGAGTGTCTGTGGGCCGAGCACCTGGGCTCATTGAAGAGCCCCGAGGCGGCGGCCCGGGCCTACCAGCGGGCCGTGGTGCAGAACTTCCGCAAGCAACGCGGCATGAACCGGGCGTCGGCGCCCGAGACGCCCGCCTTGGTCACCAACCGCTACACCGATGCGGACAAACTCTTCTCGCGTGTCGATGACGTGTACAGCAAGGGCGCCATTGTCCTGCACATGCTCCGTCAGCGATTGGGTGACGATGCGTTCTTCGCGGGGGTACGGAAGTACATCGACGACAACAAGGCCGTGGGCCTGGTCGAGACGGCGGACTTCCGGCGTGCCCTTGAGGCCACGAGCGGTCAGTCGCTCGAAAGATTCTTTGAACAGTGGGTTAACCGCCCCGGGATGGCCACGCTCGACGTCGAATACACGCACGACGCGGAAGCGAACACACTCACCATCGCGGTAGAACAAGCCCAAACGATCGACCGCTGGAACCCCGCGTATGCCTTTACCCTCCCTTTCCGCCTCAGGTTTGAGGACGGGACGACGCAGTGGGTCTATATCGACATCGATTCGCGAAGCGCGGGCGTCACCGTCCCGGTTCCTTCCAAGCCCGAGCAGATTTCCATCGACCCCAACCTCACCGTCTTTGCCCGCTCCAGTGTCAAGCAGCCCTTGGTCCGGCGGCTTGACCCCAGCACCCCATCGCCCACATTCGCCCGAACCGGAGCCGCCCAGTGATCGCCATTTCTCTCGGCTTCGCGGCCATTCTCACCCTTGTCTCGCTCCCGCCCGAGACGGCCGTCGATCGCACCCGAGTGCACCACGCCGCATCGGGATCGATGAGTGAATGCGAACACTGCAAGCGGCTGCCCCTTGCGTTCCGCAACGGTTTCGATGATGAAACCGGACGCGACACGCGGTCATTCCCGCCCCACCGCCACGCCGATTTCACACACCTGTCGCTCGAACTCACCATCGACGACATGAACACGCCCGAGATGTCGGGAAGCGCCACGCTCTCGTTCACCCCGCTCGGAACCCCGCTGAGCGAACTGGTGCTGGATGCGCGGTGCATGACGATCCGAGGCGTTTCTTCCGCCGGAACCGGCATCGCGTTCGAGTACGACGGCTCCCACCTGCTCGCCCGATTCCCGGAACCGATAGCCGTTGGGACCGCATCGAAGATCACCATCGACTATGACGTTGTGAACCCGCCCGCAGGATTGATGTGGACGCCCGAGTCCGCAGCATGGCTGGGCCGGCCCGCCCAACTGCACACGCAAGGCGAGCCCGAGACGAACTCATACTGGTTCCCGTGTCACGATTCCCCGAACGACCGGCTTACCACGGAAGTTGCCGTCACCGTGCCCGCGGGCTTCGAGGCCAGCAGCAACGGTGCGCTCGTCTCCCGCACGGCCGTCGGCACGGGCACCCGGTTTCACTACTCACAGGAAAAGGACCACGTCGCCTACCTCGTCTCGCTCATCGTCGGCAAGTTCGACATCGTTGAACTCACCGGCGGCCCGGTGCCCATGAAGGTGTGGGCGCCCGTCGGACGGGGCGAAGACGTTGCCGGGACGTTCGGCAACACCCCCGCCATGGCTCATCTCTTCGGAGAGATCACGGGCGAACCCTACCCGTGGGCCAAGTACGACCAACTCATTGTCTGGAACTTTGGCTGGGGCGGGATGGAGAATACCTCCGTCACCACACTCTTCGACACGGCCATCATCGCCGAAACCTCGCGCGATGACTTCGACCTCGATGGGCTAATTTCCCACGAACTCGCGCACCAGTGGTTCGGCGACCTCATCACCTGCAATTCGTGGGAGCACATCTGGCTGAACGAGGGCTTCGCCACCTACTTCACGCACCTCTGGTTTGAACGCCACGCCGGACGCACCGCCTACCTCGCCGGTGTGCGGGGCAACTTTGACGGCATCATCGCGGCGGACACGGGCTCCATCCCTGAGGCCTCGGGCATGGTCAGCAAGAACTTTTGCCATCCGTGGGAGACTTTCCGCCGCCCGGCGAACCCCTACGGGAAGGGAGCCAGCATCCTTCACATGCTCCGCACCAAACTTGGCGATGAACGGTTCTTCGCTGGTGTTCGTGAGTACGTCAAGCGCCGCCGCTTCACCACCTCTGAAACGAGCGACCTCCGACGGGCTTTCGAAGATGTTTCGGGCGAATCGCTCGAACAGTTTTTCCATCAATGGTGCGAACGTCCCGGCGTTCCTTCCATCGCGATCATGTCCCGCTACGACGCCGACTCGCGCGCCCTCATCATCGATGCAGCGCAGACCCAGTTCATCGATGGGGACAACCCGGCCTTTGAGTTTGACCTTCCAGTGCTGATCTACGCGACGGGCACCGGCGAACCGATCGCATCGTCGCTCAACTTCTTCGGGCGGACGGCTTCGCTGGCTATTCCGCTCGATGCCGAGCCGTACGCCATCGCCTATGACCCGGAACTCGCGGTCCTGGCCCAACTCACCATTCAGGAATCCTCGGTGTGGTCGCGTCAACTTCTCACGAACACCGCGGCCTCATTTAATTCCCGGATCCACGCGGCCCGCACCCTCGCCTCGCAAGCCGATGCAGACTCCATCCGCGATCTGGCTTCCATCACCGCTTCCGACACCAACCCCAAGGAACTCCGGCTTGAGTGCATCAAGGCCCTCGGTGAAGGCATCGAGAAACCCGTGATCGCGCGCCTGTGGGGGAGCGATGCCTGGGAACTGCGTGCCGCCGCTTACGAGGCGGTCGGCAAGGGCACCCTCGACCTCGTTCCGCTGCTCCAGAAAGCCGCGACCAACGAACGCAGCGAACGCGCCAAAGCCGCCGCCCTTCGCGCCTTGGGAGCACGCGGCTCGGGTGATCTTCCCCTTATCGAATCGGCACTCATGACCGATTCACAGGATGACATTCTGCGCCAAGCCGCTCTCGATGCACTGCTCGAATCCCAAAGCCCCACGGCTTTGGAAGTCGCCATCCGGCTCACCCGGCCCGGAACAGTCTCCCGAACCCGGGCCGCTGCGACCGCCGCCATCGGCCGTGTCTTCGAGCAGGATCCTGATCTCGCCCTCGAAACCCTCGAACTGCTCCTTTCCGACCCGGAACCCCGTGTCGGCCTGTCGGCAGGCGATGCCTTGGTGGCCACCAAACTCCCCAGAGCCCTCGACATTCTCGCCGCGGCCTCGGCCAACACCTGCGGACGCGATGCCGCGTGGCGATTCGAAAACTGGATCCGGGCCCTTAACGCGCAAGTCTTGCCCTAAGAACGGGGGGTAACCTGCGGCGAGCAAGAGGCCGCAGGCCCTTCGACTTCCGCCGTCGCTCACTTGTCGATTTCCAGCCTGCCGCGGTAGTGCGAAACCACAGGAACGCCGATCCTTTCGCCTAACATTCCCTCCAGTTTCCCAACGCCCGTCTGTTCGGGCAATAGTCGGGAATGAAAATGCGCTTTCGCCCAACCCGATTCAGTCGGCGCGGGCTCACGAAGGAATGGCATGAGCACGGTGTCAGGCAATCAAGGTTCAAAGGCCACTCGATCGTCCGTCAACGGCTGGAACGCCGAATTCCTTGACGCCGAGTACGCCCGCTTCCAGACCGATCCTGATTCACTCCCGGCAGACACACGGGCTTTTTTCCAAGGGTTTGATCTCGCTGCGTCCAAGCCCGCCGCATCCACGGCGGCGGTCGGCGGGGTCTCACCGTTCCAAAGCGCGGCCGACGACCTCATCAGCGCGTATCGCGAACTCGGGCATCTTGCCTCCAAACTCGACCCCTTCGGTCGCGAACGTCCGCGGCCAGAAGCGCTTTCACTCAAGCATCATGGCCTGTCGGAATCTGACCTTGGCCGCCGCGTCGAGGCCGATCTCACGGGGCTTTCGGCGTCGCCCACGCTTCAGGAAGTGATCGACCACCTCGAGCACACCTACTGCCGCTCGATCGGCATCGAGTTCATGCACATCCCCAGCACCGAGGAGCGGAATTGGTTTCTCACCAATTTCGAACACTCCAAGGGCATGCTCCCGATGACGGTTGAGCAGCGACGGCACGTGCTCGAAGGCCTTACCAAGTCCGAATCGTTCGAGGCTTTCTTGGGCCGCCGTTACGGCACCGAGAAACGCTTCAGCCTGGAAGGCGGCATCTCGCTGATCCCCCTCCTCGACGCCGCTATCGAGCGAGCCGGCGAAACCGGGGCCGATGAACTTGTTCTGGGCATGGCTCACCGCGGCCGGCTCAATGTGCTCATCAACGTCATGGGCAAGACCTATGAACAGGTCTTCACCGAATTCGAGGACAACTGGGAGGCGGGTTTCGCCGACGGCGGCGGGGACGTTAAATACCATCGTGGGTATTCCGGCGAACGTACCCTCCCCGGCGGTCGCAAGGTTCGCCTCGCCATGGCGAGCAACCCAAGCCACCTCGAGAGCGTGGGGCCCGTCGTCTTGGGCCGTTGCCGCGCCAAACAGCGTGTCCGCAACGACACCGATCGCCGACGCGTTCTTCCTCTGCTGATCCACGGCGATGCAGCGCTGGCTGGCCAAGGTGTGGTCGCCGAGTGTCTCAACATGAGCCGCCTTGAGGGGTACAACGTCGGCGGTTGTGTGCGGATCGTGGTCAACAACCTCATCGGTTTTACCACCATCCCCGAGGACGGCCGGAGCACGACGTACTGCACCGACATCGCGAAGTTCATCGATGCCCCGATCTTCCACGTCAACGGCGAAGACCCGGAAGCGTGTGTGGCCGCCGCCCGACTCGCGATCGATTACCGCCAGAAGTTCCACAAAGACGTCTTCATCGACATGTGGTGCTATCGCAAGTATGGCCACAACGAGGGGGACGAACAGAGTTTCACCCAGCCGATCCTCGCGGCCCTCATCAAGGCCAAGCCCGGCACGCTCAGCCTTTACGCCGAGCGGCTGCTTGCCGAGAAGGTCATCACGCCCGACGATGCCAAGGCTATCGGCGACCGCCTCGACGCCGCGCTGGATGCCGCCCAGGCCAAGGCCAAGGCCGGCCCCAACACGCCGCTCATCGACCCCGGCAGCGACCGCTGGAAGGGGATGACCAGCGATTTTGATTTCACACCGGGACAGACAGCAGTGAAGCGGGAAGTGCTTGAGGAAGTGTGCGCTGCTCTGGGCCGCACGCCTGACGGCTTCATAGTCAACCCGAAACTGACCGGTCTTCTCAAGGCCCGCGCGGGACTCTGCACCACCGGGAATATCAGTTATTCCGAGGGTGAACTCCTCGCGATCGGGTCGCTGCTGCTGGAGGGCGTTCCGGTGCGGCTCTCCGGCCAAGACTGCCGTCGCGGCACGTTCACGCAGCGGCACTCCGTGATCCGCGACTTTCATTCGGGCCAACCCTTCACCGGGCTCAACACGATGCGCGAGTGGGGAGACCCCAGCGGCCCCGCCGTGCAGCACATGGCCGATGGTCGCTCCAAGCAGGCCCGATTCTGCGTGTACGACTCCCCCCTTTCAGAGTTTGCCGTGGTGGGCTTTGAGTATGGCTACAGCCTCGCCGACCCCAACATGCTGGTGATGTGGGAAGCCCAGTTCGGAGACTTCGCGAACGGCGCCCAGACCATCATCGATCAATACATCGCTTCGGGCGAGATCAAGTGGTCGCGCTGGAGCGGCCTCACCCTCCTGCTCCCCCACGGCTACGAGGGCGCGGGCCCCGAACACTCGTCGGCGAGGCTCGAACGATTCCTCTCGCTCTGTGCCGACGACAACATGCAGATCGTCTATCCCACCACGGGCTCGCAGATCTTCCATGTCCTGCGTCGTCAGGTGAAGCGGGGCTTCCGCAAGCCGCTCGTCGTCATGACGCCCAAGAGCATGCTCCGCACGCCCACCAGCACCATCGACGAACTCTCCAGCGGTTCCTTCCGCGAGATCATCGACGACGCCCACTTTGAAGGCCCCGCTGCGGCCGACCGCAAGAACGTCAAACGCATCGTCTTCTGTTCCGGCAAGGTCTACTTTGAACTCGCCGAACGCCGCAAGGCACTCGGCCGCAACGACGTCGCCATCATCCGCATCGAGCAGATTTACCCGTTCCATACGCAACTCGCGAAGAAACTTCTTGCGAACTATCCCAAGGCGGCCGAGACCGTGTGGTCGCAGGAAGAGCCGAGGAACGCGGGCGCCTATATCTTCATCGCCGACGTCTTCCGCACCGAACTTAAGGTCGAACTCACCTATATGGGCCGCGATGCCAGCGCCACCCCGGCCGTGGGCAGCAAACACGCCGATAAGAAGCAACAGGAAGCCGTGCTCTCGGCCAGCATCGGCCCCAAACCCAAGGACTCGGCCAAGCCCTCCCCCGAACCCAAACCCGCCGTAGCGGTGCCGACCAAGGTCTGAATCGCGTTGGTGCCTTGAGTGACTTTTCAGTGAACGTGCTTCGCCCCGAGCCCCGATTGCGGTAAAACGGCTTCAAACCAAAGCCCGCTTCAACGCCTCTTCGAGACCACCCCATGCCCCTCGACATCATCATCCCCAGCGTCGGCGAATCGGTCACCAGCGGCGTTCTTGCACGTTGGGTTAAGAAAGACGGCGACTTCGCCGCCAAAGACGAGATCATCTACGAACTCGAGACCGACAAAGTCACCTTCGAAGGGCGTGCCCCTGAAAATGGCATCGTCCATCCGTCCGTGAAGGAAGGATCGACCGTGCAAATCGGCGCGAAGGTCGGTACCCTCGACCCCGCCGCAGCGCCCGCGCTCGTTCCTGCAGGCGCGGCCGCACCCGCCGCATCCGCGAGCCCCCCAGCGGGCCTCGCTCTTTCGGCTATGGCCAGCACGCCTCCGGCTTCGGCCGGCACGCCTCCGGCTTCCAGTGCTCCCGCATCCGCGGCGGCCCCGACCACTCACGCTTCAACACCCGATGCCGCCGGTTCGCGGCTGACCCCTTCCGCCCGCAAACTCGCCGACGAGTTCCACGTCAAGGTGGACAACCTCATCGGCACCGGCCCCGGCAACCGCATCCGCGAACAGGACGTCCTCGCGGCCATCCAAACCCGCAGCAACGGCTCACCGACGGCTCCCACCTCGGCCCCCACCTCGGCCCCCACCTCGGCCCCCACCTCGGCCCCCACCTCGGCCCCCACCTCGGCCCCCACTGCCACCCACGCCGCGCCATCGGGGGGCAGCCGCGCCACCTCGCGCGACCGCATGACGCCCATCCGCCAGCGCATCGCTTCACGCTTGGTCGAAGCCCAGCACACGGCCGCCATGCTGACGACCTTCAACGAGGTCGATATGTCGGCCGTCATGGACCTCCGCAAGACGTACAAGGAAGAGTTCGAGAAGAAGCACACCGTGGGCCTGGGCTTCATGGGCTTCTTTGTGAAGGCTTCTGCCGCAGCCCTTCAGGCCTTCCCGCTCGTCAATGCGTACCTCGTTCACGACGGCGAGCAGACGCTGATCGAGAAGCATTCCTATTGCGATATCGCGGTCGCGGTTTCGACACCCAAGGGGCTGGTGGTCCCGGTTCTCCGCAACACCGAGACGATGTCGCTCGCCCGGGTCGAATCCGGCATCAAGGACGTCGCCGGCCGCGCCAAGGACGGCAAACTTGCGCTCGAAGAGATGCAGGGCGGCACCTTCACCATCACCAACGGCGGCGTCTTTGGCTCGCTCATGAGCACGCCCATCCTCAACGCGCCCCAATCGGCCATCCTCGGTATGCACGCGATCAAGCCACGGGCCGTTGAGTTCCCGGTGGGCAGCGGGCAGGTCGCCATCCGCCCGATGATGTACCTCGCCCTCTCCTATGACCACCGGATCATCGACGGTGCCGAGGCGGTCCAGTTTCTGGTCCACATCAAGAAGGCGATCGAAGACCCGCAGCGTCTGCTTCTGGCGCTGTGAAGCGGTCGGCTCTTTTCTCCGGAAACATGCAGGTCCAGTCGGCGCAGTGGCGGCAGTAAGTTGGAGGACTGCGACATGGTTTGGTTCGGCCTTGGATTGGGTCTTGTAGCCATGGTGTACTTGGCTGTTTGGATCGCTGCTGGAAAATTGCTCTCGGCCCAAGAGGTTGAGGAATTTACGCGAAAGAAAGTCTCGCAGGCCATCCGTCAACGGTACCCATTCAGCCCCATTCGATCGGAGCTCGACACCGCTTTCAAGCGAGCCATGAATGCGGAGGGGGCCTTTTACGACCTGAGCCTGCCTTTGGAGGTATCACTTTCAACATTCGCCTCGCACTTCAAGTACAAGAAGCATGAGTGGATCATTCTGGCGCTTGTGGTCGACGATAATGTGCCGCTGATTTGGCTGAACAAAGGGCCCGACAGTTCCACCGTATCGCCGAGCATTTCGATCGAACAGTTCGTGAGCGTTTCGAAGCGCCGGACAGCACGACTTATACTTAGCTTACACAACCACCCAAACCAGTTCGGCGCATCTCTGAATTTACTCTTGCCTAGTGAGCAAGACTTGTGCTCTACGGTTCAACTGGCTCCTGCGATGAATCGTGCAGGCGTCGATTTTCTCGATGTGGTTTGCGAACGTGGCGATTGGGCCGTTTTCGCGTCCTCGATGGCGGATGGCGACTTGCTCCAAAGCTCCGCTATGTCCTGGTGCGAAAGCCTCAACAGGTTAGATGCGTCGTCACGCCGAATGGCGCGGCGTTGGGCGTCTGGATATACCACGTCATGGGACTCACGAAGTCCCAAAATTCAGGCGGAGTTCAAAGGGCGACATCTGCTCAAAGAATTGAACTTGCCCTTCAGCAACGGCGACGATCACAATTCTAAAGCCCAATGCTCGCGTCAGAGCACAACATCCAACGCCTTCAGCGTGAGCAGGTGAATGTCGGCTTCGTCCTAGGGCCTCATGCCTTAGCCGCGCGCCATCTTCTCGGCCTTGGCCTTGGCATCTTCGAGAGAACCGACGTACATGAAGGCACCCTCGGGCAACATGTCGCCCTCGCCGTTGCACAGACGCTCGAACGAATCGATGG
>Ga0163144_10030872_pt1 | contig 10239 bp, 7 predicted proteins | sample OliLak19BULKMAT1_FD_123175 | JGI IMG/M metagenome (GOLD analysis project Ga0163144, IMG submission 123175) | Freshwater microbial mat bacterial communities from Lake Vanda, McMurdo Dry Valleys, Antarctica - Oligotrophic Lake LV.19.BULKMAT1 | ecosystem: Environmental > Aquatic > Freshwater > Lake...
CCAAGGCGGATGCCGCCCTTCTTGATCTCCCGCTGCGGCTTCAGTGCTTCCGCCGCGACCGGCGCTGGGGCTTCGGGAATGACCAGGGTGACTTTATTGCTCATGCGGTGCTCCTCCGTCATGGTGCGTTCGTAACCGGCAAAGTGTAGCGCACCGGCACCGGCATGGACCACCGGGAAGGGTGCGGCGGGGGAAAGTGATCGTATGTGATTTTTGGTATACCATGGCATTCCATCGCATTCATCCGGGATTGACCATGTCCGTGGCCATAGGCTGTGACATCGGCGGCACGTTCACCGATTTCATCCTCATCGACGAAACATCCGGCACGGTGCGCGTGGACAAGGTCCTGACCACCCCGGCTGACCCTTCCCTCGCGATCGAGCAGGGTTTGCGCAATCTGGAGCAGGCGCAGCCGGGGTCGATACGCGAAACCGCTGCTCTGGTTCACGGCACCACCCTGGTGATCAACGCCGTGATCGAGCGCAAAGGCGCGCGCACGGGACTCATCACCACCCGGGGCTTTCGCGATGTGCTAGAGATCGGTCGCGAGAAACGGTACGACGGTAACGACCTCCAGATCCGCTTCCCCGAGCCCCTCGTGCCGCGCTCACTGCGCGTCGAGATTGATGAACGCATTCACGCGTCGGGCCGGGTGCTGCAGGCACTCGATGTCGCCTCCGTCGAGCGCGCGGTGCAGTCCCTGGTTGCACAGGGCGTCCAGTCGATCGCCATCTGCCTACTGCATTCCTACGCAAATCCGGCGCACGAGGAACAGGCCGCCGGCATCGTCGAGCGCCTGGCGCCCGGAATACCGGTCACGCTTTCGTTCGAGGTGCTGCGGGAGCTCAAGGAATACGAACGCTCAACCACCACCGCCGTCAACGCCTACACCAAGCCCATCGTATCGCGCTATCTGAAAACACTCGAAGGCCGGCTCGATGCGCTGGCCTTCAAGGGCGAACTGCTGCTGATGCAATCGAGCGGCGGCCTCAACTCCTCGCAGATGGCGCAGCGTTTCCCGGTGCAGATCATCGAATCGGGGCCCGCCGCGGGCGCCATCAGCGCCGCGCACTACGCCAGGCTCGCCGGCCACGCCAAGATACTGGCCTTCGACATGGGCGGCACGACCGCGAAGATGTGCCTGGTCAAGGACGGCCGCGTGGTCAAGGTCAATCAACTCGAAGTCGACCGCGTGCAGCGCTTCAAGCGCGGCAGCGGCATCCCGGTGCGCGTGCCGGTCGTGGACCTGATGGAAATCGGCGCGGGAGGCGGCAGCATCGCCCGCGTCAGCCCCAAAGGCACGCTGGAAGTCGGCCCTGAAAGCGCATCCGCCGCCCCGGGACCCGCCTGTTACGGCCTAGGCGGAACGCAGCCGACGGTATCCGACGCCGACGTCGTGCTCGGCTACCTGAATCCCGCGTACTTCCTCGGCGGCCGCATGCCGCTCGACAAAGCCTGCGCGCAAGCCGCCATCGAGACCGCGCTGGCGAAGCCGCTGGGCCTGAGCGTGGAAGCGGCCGCCTGGGGCGTGCACAGCGTCGTGAATGAGAACATGGCCGCCGCGGCAAAGGTCTATGTCGCGGAAAAAGGGGAAAGCCCCAGCAGTTGCGCGGTCGTCGCTTTCGGCGGCGCCGGTCCCGTGCATGCCTCCGATCTCGCCCGGCGTATCGGCGCACAGGCCGTCGTGATCCCGCCCCGCGCCGGGGTCGCCTCCGCGTTCGGTATGCTGATTGCGCCCGCCTCCTTCGATACCGTCCGCACGCATCGCGTGCGGCTGAAGCATGCCGACTTCGGCGCGATCGAATCCCAGTACACACAGATGGAGCAGGCCGCGCGCGCGGGCCTGCCGCGCAGCGTGGACGGCAGCGCCGTCTGGTTCGAGCGCTCGGCCGACCTCCGCTACGTGGGACAAGGCTACGATCTCACGGTGGCGCTGGCCGCGGAGCGCCAGACCGAAAGCGGCATGCGCGCGGTCTTCAACACCGCCTACCACCTGCTGTACGGCCGCGTGTTCGACGATCTTGAGCTGGAGCTCATGAACCTCCGCGTGACTGCGTCCGCGCCCGGCAAGCACTTTGAGGAAACCGTGCTTGCCGCCCCGGCCGGCAGCGCCGTCGCCCATTCCGAACGCGATGCGTATTGCGCGATCTCGAGCAGCTTCATCCCGCACAAGGTGTATGCGCGCGCCAGCCTGCCGAAAGGGGTCACCCTCGAAGGGCCGGCGATCGTGGAGGAAGCCGAATCGACGACGATCGTCGACCAGGATGCGAGCTTCACGGTAGATGATTTCGGCAGCGTTGTGATCTCGCTGCGCACCCGCCTGCCGGCGGCGGCGACGCGCCGCAAGACCGCGAAGCTCGACCCGGTTGCGCTGGAGATGCTGTGGCGGCGGCTGGGCTCCACGGTCGACGAACTGGCGGCGGCGCTGGTGCGCACCTCGTTCTCGACGGTGGTACGCGATGTCAACGACTATGCCTGCGCTATCTTCGACCGCCAGGCGCGGCTGCTCGCGCAATCCACCGACAGCACACCGGGGATCTGCGGCGGCCTGGGACCGATGCTCCGCCACATGCTGGAGGTCTGCCCGCCAGCCAGCCTGCGCGAAGGCGATGTGCTGATCGGCAACGACCCCTGGAACGGCAGCGGCCATCACAACGACATCTTTACCGTCACCCCGGCGTTTCACAAGGGCAGGCTGATCGGCTACGCCGCCTGCGCCGCGCATCACGTCGACATCGGCGGGCGGCGCGCGACCACCGAAAGCCGCGACAACTACGAGGAAGGCCTGCGCATTCCCGTCAGCCGCATCATGCGCAGGGGCGAACCCAACCCCGACGTATTTAGCTTCATCGCCGCCAACGTGCGCCTGCCCGACACCGTCCTCGGCGACCTGCGGGCGCAATTCGCCGCCAACCACGTCGGCTGCGAGCGGATGCGGGAGCTGTGCGCGGAGCGGGGCTGGAAAGACCTGCAGCTGCTGGCCGGCGAGATCCTGCAGCGCAGCGAGGAGATCGCGCGCTCGGAGATCAGCCGGATCCCGGACGGCGTGTTCACCCACGAAGCGCCGATCGACATCGTCGACGGCGAGCGCATCGTGCTGCGCGTGGCGGTGACGGTCGACGGCGACGGGCTCACGGTCGACTTCAGCGGGTCTTCTGCCCAGGTGCGGCCGGCCATCAACTGCACGCTCACCTACACCGCCGCGTACGCCCACTTCGCCATCGGCGCCCTGCTCAACCTGCCGGTCGCGATCAACCAGGGCACGCTGGCGCCGGTCAAGGTCACGGCGCAGGCCGGAACCGTCCTGAATGCGTCCTTTCCGGCGCCGGTGTTCGCGCGCACCAGCATCGGCAATTTCGTGCCGGAGCTCATTTTCACCGCACTGGCGTCCGCACTGCCGGACCGGGTCGTTGCCGGTTCGGGCGCGACACCGTTGTGGGCGCAGTACCTGTTCGGCAAACGCCGGGACGGCAGCCGCTTTGCGCCGCTCAACTCGGCCAACGGCGGCCTTGGCGCGCGCGCGAGCCAGGACGGCGTGTCCTGCCTGACCTTCCCGGTCAACATCGGAAACACCCCGGTAGAAGTGCTCGAAAGCGACATCCCGGTGCTCGTACGCCAGCGCGCGCTGTGGCCCGATTCGGCGGGCGCGGGCCGCTTCCGCGGCGGCCTGGGGCAGCATTTCGAAATGCAGGTGCTCGAAGACGACCTCGGGCCCGACGGGCCCCTGCTCGTCGGTTTTCGGGGGGGACGCTTTTATTTCCCGGTGCACGGGCTGCTCGGAGGCGGTGACGGTCCCAACGGCAAGCTGACGATCAACGGCAAACCGGCCACCGGCGGCGGCGACGTATCGGTCCCGCCCGGCGGCACCATCGTGTGCCGCATTCCCGGCGGCGGCGGACTGGGCCTGCCCGCCGAGCGCCACCCCGATCTCGTCCGGCGCGACCTGGAATACGGCTACATCACGCTTGAACACGCGCAACAGCATTACCCGCATGCGCTCGCCACAGGACGGACCGTGGCCGCGAAGTAAGGTAAGCACCAGCACGCCAGGGAGGCGGTTTTCACGGGAGCGCTTGCGCTTTCCCCGTCCGGCGAAAAGGCGGGGCATCGTTCCGCACTCTGTACATTCCGTAATCGACAAAGGAGTTCGTGATGAAGCGTTTCAACCGCAGCACAGTCATCCTCCATGCGACGCTCGCCATGGCCGCCGCCAGTCTGTCCTTCCCCGTCGCCGCGCAGTCCTACCCCACCAAGTCGATCCGCCTCGTTGTGCCCTGGCCTGCGGGCGGCGTGACGGATGTGGTCGCGCGCATCGTCGGCGAGCGGCTTTCGCAGGGCATGGGGCAATCCATCATCATCGACAACAAGGCGGGCGCCACCGGCTTCATCGGCACCGAATTCGTCGCCAAGGCCACGCCAGACGGCTACACGCTCCTGCTCATCACAGCGAGCACGCACGCCATCAGTCCCAACCTTTTCAAGAAGGTGCCCTACGACCCGATCAAGGACTTCGAGACGATCTCCCAAGTGACGACCGCCCCGACGATACTCGTCACCTATGCCGCCTTTCCCGCGGGCAGCGTCGCGGAACTCGTGAAAATCGCAAAAGCCAAACCCGGCACGCTCAATTACGCCTCGTTCGGCAATGGCAGTTCGGCGCATCTGGCCGCCGAGCTGTTCAAGCAGGCCACGGGCACCGACTTCGTGCACATCCCTTACAAGGGGGCGGCGCCGGCGATCGCCGACCTAATGGGGGGGCAGGTCACGATCTTCTTCGATTCCATTCCCTCCGCATTGCCGCATGTACGCTCGGGCAAGCTCAAGGGCCTGGCCGTCACCGGGCGCACGCGCACGACCGCGGCGCCTGACATCCCCACCGTGGCCGAAACCTACCCCGGCTTTGAAATCACCGTATGGCAGGGATTTGGCGCGCCCGCCGGCACACCGCGTGCCGTCATCAGCCGGCTCAACGCCGAGCTGGTCAAGGTGATGACGATGCCCGACGTCAGGGAACGCCTGGTGAATCTGGGCGCCGATCCGTTGTCCACGACTCCCCAGGAGTTTGCCGCCCACATCGCACGCGAGAAGGACAAGTGGGCGGGTGTGGTCAAGTCTTCCGGCATCACGATCAGCGATTGACGTGCGCGATGCGGCCCAGGAGGGGCGGATAGCTCGCATGCCCAAGCGCAGCGGTCCGGGCACCGGCAAAGGCGCGAACGCCGGCGTGCGCCGCTTCCCCGAAGCGGAAACCGGCGAACCGCGCGGCGAGCATGTCTATGCCGCGTTGCGCGAAGCGATCAGGGTCGGCGACCTTAAACCGGGCCAGCGGCTCGTTGAACGGGATGTGGCGGCGACGCTCGAAGTAAGCCGCACGCCGGTCCGCCAGGCCTTCAAGCTGCTGGAGGCGCAGGGCATCGCTTCGATCGCGGGCGCGCGCGGTCTCGTCATTACCGCGCTGACCCCGGAGGAAGTGCGCGAGCTCTACACCATCTGGGAAAGCCTCGAGGGCATCGTCGCACGCTACGCCGCACAGCACGCGACCGACCTCGATCTCAAGGCTCTGCGGCACATCGAGGAGCAATGGAAATCCGCTTCCGGGCCGCAGGTCTTCGGTCAGCTCAACAAGCAATTCCACGATGCCCTCTATCGCGCCGCGCACAACCGCTATCTCGTACGCGCCCTCAACGCGATCGACGATGCGCTCGCCCTCCTCGGCGTGACGACGTTCTCCATACCCGGGCGCCCTGCCGAAGCGGCCCGCGAGCATGCGGCGATCGTCGCGGCGATCGCCCGCCGCGACGGCGCCGCCGCGCAGCAAGCGGCCGAGAAGCACATCCAGCGGGCGGGCGAACTCCGCATGACGCTCGTCATGGGACTGGAACTGCGCACGTGAACGCGGCGCCGGCGACCGAGGCTCATCCGGACTCCTATTGGGCGGCAACCGCGGGCCATACGCGATTCGGCCCGCTGACAGGCGACACCGAGACGGACGTCGTCGTCGTCGGTGGCGGATTCACCGGTCTTGCCGCCGCTTACGATCTCAACCGCGCGGGGCGTGACTGCATCGTGCTCGAGGCGAACGACATCGGCTGGGGCGCGAGCGGCCGCAATGGCGGCATGGTGGTGCCGCGCTACAAGCACACCTATCCCGCGCTCGCCGCCCGCTATGGCGAGGAGGCTGCGCTCGCGATGCATGCCGCGGCGCACCGGGCAGTGGACACGGTGGAGAACATCGTGGCGGATTGCGCAATCGACTGCGCGTTCGTCCGTCACGGGCATCTGACGCCCATCGTCCACGCCAGGGACGAGGCACGTTTCGCGGCGGACGCCGAATGGCTCGCCCGCCACGCAGGAGATCACCAGCCGGTCATGCTGGACCGTGCTGAAGCCGCCCGCCGGATCGGCACCGACTACTATCGCGCCGCTTACTTCGAGCCGCGCGGCGCGGGCATCCACCCGCTTGCCTATTGTGTCGGCTTGGCCATTGCCCTCTCGGCGCGCGGGGTGCGCATACACACGGCCACGCCTGCGCTCCACTGGCACGCCGCCGCCGCCGCCGCCGTGACGGTCAGAACGCCGCGCGGAACCGTGAAGGCGCGCCACCTTGTTCTGGCGACCAATGGCTACACCGACCTCACCCCGGCAGGCGCCGCGCTCAGGCAGCGCATCGTGCCCATGGTGTCGTCGGTGATCGCCACGGCGCCGCTCCCGCCCGCCATTCGGGAACGCGTGCTCGCGGCGGGCCATCTCGTCACGGATGCCAAGCGGCTGACGAACTACTACAGGCTGCTGCCCGATGGCGCGCTGCTGTTCGGCGGACGCGGCGGCGCCTCGAATCAGACCCGCCCCGCAGTCTACCGCCGGCTCGAAAAGGAGCTTGCTCGGATTTTTCCCGCGCTGGCAGGCCTGCCACTGGCCTATCGGTGGTCGGGCCGCGTTGCCGTCACGCTCGACGGTCTGCCGCATATCGGCGGCTTGAATGGGACCGTGTCTTATGCCCTCGGTTACAACGGCCGCGGCGTCGCGCTGTCGGCGCTGCTGGGCCGCATGCTCGCGCGCCTGGCGTGCGACGAAACAGTCGACGCGGGCCCCATGAGCAAAACCGCCTTCGGCGGCATCCCGCTGCACGCGCTGCGCGTGCCGGGCAAACAGCTCGCCATGACCTACTACCGCCTGCTGGATGCGATCGGCGCATGAAATGACCGCGCCGTTTGCCGCATCCAGATAGGACAGGAACGGCCCGTGCGCCTGGAGTTTTCCGCTTTCCGGAGCCGCAACTACCGGTTGTTTGTCGCCGGCCAGAGCCTGTCGATGATCGGCCACGCGATGCAGCAGGTGGCCCTCGGCTGGATCGTGTTCAGCTGGACCGGCTCGACCTACTGGCTGGGGCTCGTGGCATTCGCCGGCCAGGCACCCTTCCTCGTCACCACGCCGCTCGCCGGCGCGCTCACCGATCGCTACGACAAGCGTCGCCTGCTGATGGGCGCGCAGGCGCTGGGGCTCGCCAGCGCACTCGCACTTGCCATTCTCAGCATCTCGGGCAGCGGCAACGCCTGGACCATCACGCTTGTCGCGCTGGTCGCGGGTATCGCGGTCAGCATCGAGGTCCCCACCCGCCAGGCGCTACTCGTCGATCTCGTAGAGGACAAGGCGCATCTGCACAACGCCATTGCGTTTTATTCGCTCATGTTCAATGTCGGCCGCATGCTGGGCCCCGTCGCTGCTGGCGCGCTCATTGCCTACAGTGGCGCATGGACATGCTTCGCGGTCAACACCGCTGCCTACCTCGCGCTGATCGCGGCCATGAGCCTGATCAAGCCGCCAGCGGCAGTACGGCAGCCTCCCCCGGCAGGCATCCTCCGCAGCCTCGCCCAGGCGCTCGCCTACGTGCGCGAACGCGAGATCCTGTGGGCGCTGATCGCGCTCACCGCGGTTGCCAGCTTTGCGTTCATGCCCTATGTGGCGCTGATGCCTGCCGTGGTGGGCACCGATCACGCCGCCGCCCCGGAAACGCTGGGGCTGCTGCTGGGCGCGGCGGGTTTTGGCGCGGTACTGGGGAATCTCTTTCTCGCCGCCGGCGGCGCCCCCCGCCTGCTGCCGCGCAGGATCGCGCTCGCGACCTGCGCATCCGGGATCGCGCTGCTGGCCTTCAGCTTCGTGCCCGTCTTGGGCGTGCGCCTGCTGCTGATGGCCATCCTGGGGTGGGGTTATACGGTCGCGATGTCGGCCTGCAACATCGCGCTTCAAGTCGTCGTGCGGGAGGATCAGCGCGGACGCGTGGCCGCCATTTACATCATGGCCCTGCTCGGGCTGCCCCCGCTCGGCGCACTCGCCGCGGGTATTCTGGCGCAACACGCGGGCACGGCGCTCACGCTCGCGACCGGCGGGCTTTTTGGCGCACTTGCAGGTCTATGGCTCCTGGCCGGGAGCCAACGCCACGCACGCGCCATCGATACCGCCACTGCATAAATCAACGAACCCCTCCCACAGGAGAATCAGCATGAAACACGCATCCACGATGTCGCCGCTGGGGGCACTTCGCGCATTCTTCACCGCCCTGGCCGTGGTGATGGCATCGATCCCGGCCGCGCAGGCTCAAACGCCGGCGACGTGGCCGTCCAGGCCCATCCGCCTGATCAATCCGTTTGCGCCCGGTGGCGCCGTTGATGTGACGGCGCGCTCGCTCGGCACCGCGCTGGGCGAAACGCTCGGAACACAAGTCATCATCGAAAACCGCGGCGGCGCGGGCGGCATGCTCGGCGTGGACGCGGCGGCGAAGGCCGCACCCGACGGTTATACGCTCGTCGTCGGAACCGTCGGCCCGATGGCCATCAGCCCGGCGCTAAACCGCAAGATGCCCTACGACCCGGTGAAGGACCTCGCCCCCATCTCCCGCGCCGCCGACACTATCAACCTGCTGGTCGTGCATCCGTCGCTGCCGGTCCAGTCGGTGAAAGAACTGGTGGCGCTCGCCAGGGCGCGCCCCAACGAATTGCTCTACGCGTCGGCGGGAGTTGGCGCCAACGATCACCTCTCCGGCGAGTTGTTCAACGCACTGGCGGGCACCCGGATCACTCACGTACCCTACAAGGGTGGCGCGCCCGCGATGCTCGACCTGATCGGCGGCCAGGTGCAGGTGTACTTCGCCAGCTACGCCACCGCGCGGCCGCAGATGGATGCAAAAAAAGTGCGGGCGCTCGGATTGACGAGGCGTCAGCGCTTCGAACTGCTGCCGGACTTGCCGACGATCGACGAGGCCGGTGTCAAGGGCTTCGAAGTCGCCAACTGGTACGCGATCTTCGCGCCCGCGGGCACTCCGAAAGAGATCCTGACACGCCTCAACCGCGAGATCGTAAGGGCGCTGGCGCAGCCGGACGTCAAGTCGCGCATGCTGCAGGCCGGCGTCGTGGCGGTCTCCTCCACCCCCGAAGAACTCGGGCAGTTCCATCGCATGGAAATGGAGAAATGGGCAAAAGTCGTCCGGGATGCCAAGGTAACGCTGGAATAATTTGCCTGGCGTTGCTGCCGATGCGGCGCGCCTTCATGCCTGATCCGGCACGGGTTTGACCGTGACGCAGGCATCGGACAGCCACAACGCCGCCGCGCTACCGCCGTAATTCCGCCGTGATCGCGGCAAACTGGTCCAGCGCCGTCTGCAGATCGTCCGCGATTTCCTGCGCCAACACGTCCGGTTCGGGCAGATTCTCCGAGTCCTCCAGGCTCTTGTCCTTCAGCCAGAAGATGTCTAGATTCAGCTTGTCGCGTTTCGCAAGCTCGTCGTAGCCAAAGCACCGCCAGCGTCCTTCCGGATTCTTCTCGCGCCACGTCGCCTTGCGCTCGTGGCGGTTCTCCGGGCGGTAGCACGCGACGAATTCGTCCAGGTCGGCGCGCTTGAGCACGTTCGTCTTGAACGTGAAGTGCAGGTTGGTGCGCAGGTCGTACACCCACAGCTGGCTGGTCCATGCGGCTTCCTGCGCCGGCTTGGCGTCGAAGAACAGCACGTTCGCCTTCACGCCCTGCGCGTAGAAGATGCCTGTCGGCAGTCTCAGCAAGGTATGCACGTCGAACTGCTTCAACAGATTGCGGCGCACCGTCTCGCCCGCCCCCATCCTAGCCTTCCCCCGCAAGCGAGGGAAGGAACCTTAAGTAAGTGCCGTTCCACACTGACCCTATTTATTCGCCAACGTGCGCGCGATGGCCGGTGTCGGCACGGAAACGGGTTCGGCGCCGGGCTGC
>Ga0163144_10030875_pt1 | contig 10238 bp, 8 predicted proteins | sample OliLak19BULKMAT1_FD_123175 | JGI IMG/M metagenome (GOLD analysis project Ga0163144, IMG submission 123175) | Freshwater microbial mat bacterial communities from Lake Vanda, McMurdo Dry Valleys, Antarctica - Oligotrophic Lake LV.19.BULKMAT1 | ecosystem: Environmental > Aquatic > Freshwater > Lake...
AATTTTGAGCAGTGTACTTTTGCCCGCGCCGTTGCGCCCGATGATGCCTACGATGTCCCCGCGCTGTACCTCGAACGAAACATCTTTGAGTGCCCAAAACGACTCTGTACTCTGCATCGCCGTTTCATGCCCACTCAGACGGCGGGCAATATCGAGGGGCATTCGGAGCGTCTGAGCAATTGTGTCACGCAGCGTGCGGTACTTCTCAGGAGCCGTGCCGATATGATACTGTTTTCCTAAACCCTCCACGCGGATGGCAATGTCACTCAACTGTTAACTCCTTACACAACGTCCGCGAAGGTCTTTTCCATGCGGCGGAAATAGTAGGCACCACTGACCAGCACCAGCAGCGAGACCAGAGAAGACACGGCAATCATCGGTCCCGGAGCCGTCTTGGTTCCCAGCAATGCCCACCGGAAGCCCTCGACCACTCCCACCATCGGATTCAGGGCATAAACCACTTGCCACTTGGGCGAGAGCAGACTGCTGGGATAGGCAATCGGCGTCGCAAACATCCAAAACTGCGTGAGGAACGGCACGATATAGCGCACATCGCGAAATTGCACATTCATCGCTGAAAACCAGAGACCTACACCGAACGACGCCGTCAGTGCCAGCAGCAAGAACAACGGCAAAAACAGAATCTGAATGCCCGGAACGATATGGAACCAGAGCAGCATTCCGATCAGTACCAAAAATGCCAGCGCGAAATCGACTATACCTGCCATCTGTGAGGCAAGAGGAATAATCAAGCGCGGAAAGTAGACCTTTTTGATAAGATTGGAACTGCCAACCAGACTGTTTGCCGACGCAACCAGCCCATTGGAGAAGAGTGTCCAAGGAACCAACGCTGTCAGGCTGAAAACCGGATAAGGAACACCGTCAGAAGGCATCTTTGCCAGTTTTCCGAAAAACAAACTGAACACAACCATCGTCATGAAAGGTTGAATGATCGCCCATGTTGCCCCAAGTGCCGTCTGCTTATAGCGGACTTTGATGTCGCGCCACGTCAGGAAGAACAGCAATTCTCTGTATTGCCAAACTTCGCCGAGTTTAAGAGAGACCCAGCCTGTGGAGGGGCAAATATTGAGAATAGGAAGGTCTTCTTGTAACAGACTTTTGTCAGCGCGACGTTCGGTTTGGGTAGCGATTTCCACATGTTTCTTTCTTTGAGTTCCACTTCGACTGTCTCGCTCATTCTCTGCGGATTTCTCCCCAGTACAGTATGGGGAGAAATCCGCAGAGAATGAGCCCGAAAACGATGCATCGGGTTGGCGGCTTATTTGTTCTCTATAGCGTCCTTGTAACGTTTCCAGAACGCCTGTACCCGTACCGTCTTGTGGTATTCGTCGTAGTCTTTGTTGACTTTTTGCCCGTTTTTAGGCAGTCCCTTCAATAGCAATGCTCCTTGACGACACTCTTCTTTAACCTTCTCGAAAGGAATGATCACTTCCGCCTGTTTATCCAAACAGCGAATGATCCACCAGGCTCCAGCAAACTGGCGAGGTGGCATCAAGGCGCCCACTTTCATGGAAAAAATCGCTTTTTCCAGTGCTGGCAGTTTACTGGTCGCTGGAGAACGTCCCCGCTGAATCGGAGGAAGAACTCCCCCGTTATTTTTGCTTTGGTCTTTGCTGTAGGTCTTGACCACCTTATCGAAGTCGATCCCGGTGACCATAGCTTCGTACGCTTTTTTTGCCTCTCCCTGTGTCGGAACCAAGAGAATGGCAATACGGACAGTCTCTGGAGTGAAATAAAGAGACTTGGGATTTTTCCGATCCAGGTTCGCTTTATAAAAGTCCCGAACTTCCGCATCGGTCACTGCGATGCCCTGCGTAACGCCTGCCGCCTTGATCATCTGATCCGCCAATGCCCGCTTTATATCGCGCACTGAGGTGGCATTGTTCTTGATCGTGCTGTCGAGCTTCTTCTCCTCCAGCATTTTTTGGAAACGTGCCTCTATCTCTTCTGCTTTGGGAGTCAGCCCTTTTTGCTGGGCATACTGACGGCGAATCTCTTCTTCCACCATCTCCCGCAGAACACCCTCTCCTGCAACATTTTCCAGACGGCGGTAGAAGTCCTCCCGAGTGATGCGGACGCCGTTTGCCGTCGCCACCACATCGCGGGCTTTGCTGCGATTACGCATATAGAGTACGCCGGCAGCGACCCCTACCCCCAGTGCCACAAACAACAGGGCGATCCAAAGAGCAGGCGGAATAGAGCGCGGAGCCTTTACGGCACTGCGGGTTTGAGGCGCACGGCGGCGCGGCAGGGCGGTTGTCCCCTTCTCAGGCAAACTGGTTGAAGTACCGGTATCCATCTATTTCCTCTATAAAACTTTCCATAAAAATCGAATTTTGCAGACACAAGGCGACATCCATTCAGTCGTGGTTCAGTAGCGTAGTTCGGAACTTGGCTTCAAGTCCCGGGTCATTTTATCTAATTCTGGCTGCAACTCCAACAGAAAAGCCTTCATCCCACTCTGTCCGCCTCCGTCTTGCAACGCCAACAGACGGACAAAGAGTGAGGTGGACTCGCCACGCACAAAGGCTTTCCGCAGAGTATAGAGACCCGCAACAATCCCATTTTTTGACTGACTTGTGTTTTTGTTGGCGACCCACCAGAAATTCACATCAAGTTTTTCACGCCCCTGCATCGCCACCAGCGTATTCATCTTCTGGTTGTCGACCTGTATCACCTGCTCTTCGCTTATCTGCCAACCTTGGTTGGGAAAGCAGACTCGCGGATCGTGATAGTCATCCACTTCGCGGGCGGTCAGCAGCAATAGTTCGACCGCCTTCCCTGCCGGGTTGATATAAACACGAGTTAGGAGGCGTGCGGTCGGCAGCACCTTCTGGACCTTCGGGTCTAAAGAGATGTCTTTCTCGGATTTCCAGACTCCAATCTGCTTTGGCAACGTCTCTATAGGCAACACTTGCGGCTTATCCGGCTGCAAACGTGGGGATCCATAGCTGACCATCAAGGTCACTATGAGCATCCCGGCAGCAATTAAAGAGAAAAACGTATCTTTTTGCATCCCAATAGTTTCCCTGTACAGACAAACAGCAAAAACGCGATCACAAGAACGAGGATTTCAGCCCAGTCGTGTGCGATATCGAGTGCTTTTGTCCCGCCATAAGTGGTCACAGTAATCAATCCCCCGATACGGACAATGTTGGCAAACAGCGCAATGGGAAACGACAGAATCAACAAAGCCAGCCGCCGTCCCATGCTTATCGGAAACATATATCCGTAGATCAGCGCAAAAGTACAAAGCGAAAGGGTCTTGCGGAAACCACTGCATACATCGGCGACTTCCAGCGTCGCGCCGGGTACGTCAAGCAGGTTGCCTTGCCGACTGATTGAGAAGCCCAGTCCCTCCATCAAACCAAAAGCACCAATCGTACTGGCGTTCTGAATCCAGCGCATCACGGTCTGCATGATCGAGATGGGAATGGGACCCGCCAGTACTAGAAATAGCACGGCAAAACGGGCAATCTTCCATAATTCCGCACCATGCAGTACCTGTATTAGCCCATAAAGTACTGGGAGGAGCGACCACAGTGCAATATATTTCAGGCTCAAAAGTCGGGCAGCCACCAGCATAAGCAATCCGATACCGAGTGCGACGATCCCGATAGACCGGGGTTGACGCGAGGCTGCTGCAATCTCATTGCGTTGCAGCCAGAGCGTTAAAATCGACAGGGGAATGATAAATACCCCGTGTGCATAGGTCTCGTTAGTGAACCAGACCCGGCTTGTTTCCCATAGGACAGGGGCATACAAAATGCCCAGCAGAATTCCAAAAAAAGACACGGAACGTGGCCATTGCAGCAGCCCAGTCAGGAAAGATTCTTGGGGAGAATCTCGATATGTCGTTAAAGAATGTGTTTTGTCTTCAGAAATCATTTGCGCGATTTGTCTTCCCATGCCTGAAGGATAGCCTGATAGAGTCCGATCAACGGAACGGCTGAAATATGGAATAGAGGGTAGCAAATCCTGTCAGCAGTCCAAATGCTTCCTGGATTTGGAAGGGACGTTTTTTGTCCGGGATATAGAGAATATCTCCCGCACTCAGCACCAGATTCTGCTTGAATTCCTTGTCTTTGCCCTTGAGAAGTTTTTCTAAGTCTATCTGCTGACTGCGCCTCGTTTTGGTGACCTTATCCACCTGCAGTACATAGATCTCCTTGATATTCCCATTAGGGTTCGGTCCTCCCATTCCGTTGAGGGCATCCAGTATCCGATCTCCCTGCTTGAAAATATAGTAGCCCTGACGATTGACCGCACCGTAAACGTAGACACGGCTGCGGATTTCCGGGATGAGCAGACTGTCTCCGGGAGCCAGTTTGATGTTCTGAGAAAGGTCGGCATCTCGCAATAGGGCACGCATATTGAGCGGTCTCTCTTTTCCGGCATGTGTCAGACGGGCACCTTCAAGGTCGGCGGTATCTTCCCGTACCCCTCCGACAATCGCCATCGCGTCCAAAACTGTCATCTCTTCCTTGTAGTCCATGCTGCCTGGGCGTATGACTTCGCCCAGGACACTGATCTGTAACCGCCGTTCCGGAATATAGATAACATCCCCTACTTCGAGTTCGATGTCCACATCCGTTCGGCTTTTGGTCTCAGGAGAGGTCAGGTCTAGCGACTGCTTCACCCCCGATTTATGTGTGACGGTGACCCGTTTCCAGTCAGCTAACGGGGTAAAGCCGCCCGCTTCGGCGATGACCTCCAAAACCCGCTTCTTATCTTTGAATTCGAAAGTGCCGGGGCGGACGATAAAACCGTAAATGAAAAGGCTTTCTCGTCGTCTCTGTGTCAGGGCAACGTCTACGGACGGGTTGACGGCATACATATCCCACTGCTCGGTCAGATATTTCGCGACCTCCGCCGTGGTTTTGCCTAGCACGGAAAAAGGCTTTAACAGCGGCACGGAGATCACTCCATCAGGCGGAATCGTGAGTTGGGTTGATAGGTTAGGAAAATTGATGACGCTGATACGAATGACATCCTCGCTGCCAAGCACATAGGACATCGCTGTCTCTTTGCTTCCTGCGACGGTCTCTGACGGTGACTTCCCTGCGGGAGCCGCCGGTTCCTGTGCCAGACCGAAATTAAGCGTACTGGTCATCAGACAGAGAAACCAGCCCAACCGAAGAGCCTTTATGTTCATTCTTTTTCTTTCCTGTCCGGCAGGTTTCCGAAGGATTCCGCCTCGGCATTCAGTGCTTCCGTTTCCGCTTCCTTTTCCGCTTCCAGAACGAGCGCGGTGTCTCCATCGCGATAATAGCGTTTATTGTAGCCTTTCAAACCATGGGACATAACACGATTTATAAAGAAGAACATGGGTTTTTGTCGGGTTCTCCCAAAGAGAGAGATCGTATCCCGCACGAGGGCGGGATCGGCTTTTCCGGCACTAATGACATAGAGAATGCTGTCGGCATAAGATGCGAGGAAGAGTGCGTCCGAAATCGGAGCGCAGGCAGGCGTGTCCATTACAATGATGTCTGCTTCTCGCTTTAGGTCTCGGAACAACTGAGCCATACGGCGAGTGGCAAAGAGTTTGATGGGACTCCCGGTTGCTTCGCCGCTGTGAAGAATATTAAGATTCTCTTCCGGTCCGGCGACAAGAGCCTCCTCGAGGGTCTTGCTCCCTATCAGCACATCCGAAAGTCCAAACGGCTCCTCCGAATTGAAAAGATAATTTTGCGTGGGACGGCGCAAATCGGCGTCTATCAGCGTGACCCGCCGTCCCGTCCGCGCCAAAGCCAAAGCGAGCTGGGAAGCGATAAGGGACTTTCCTTCCTGCGGAAGGGCACTGGCGACCATGAGAACAGGAGACCTGCCTGTCTCCTGTGCCAGCACCCCCAGTGCAATCGAGAGATTGGCGCAGGCCATATGGAAAGATTCCAGAGTTTGTCCCGAAGCGTTTCCGGCGATGAGATTGCGAACCTGTCTACTGCTCATACGCGGCAGCGATCCCACTATATGGCCAGGAATAACGCTGCGGGCGTCTTCCATGTTGCGAATACGGTGGTCTGATTGCTCTACCAAGGCAGTCAGAGCCAGGGCAATAAAGAGGCCCAGAGCTGTCCCGATCATCAGGTTTCGCACCATATTGGGTTTGTAGGGTGCAGAAGGGGCGGTCGCATCATAGGTGATCTGAACATTGGCGTTCGTCGCGTCCTTGCTAAAACTGACAGAGTTAAGTATCGTCTGCGCTGCGGTATAGAGATTGAGTGCTAACGACGTCGCATTGGTCAGACGAGCATACTCCATCGCGGTCTGCGGCAAGCCTGTCATTAAAGGCTTTTTCTGAGCCAACTGCTTCTGGAAGGCATTCCGATGCGCCTGTTGATAAAGGATACTGGTCAGTGCAAATTGGTACTCCCCGGAGAGTGTGCTCTGGGTCTGAAGATTGGGAGCCTTATTTTTCACGATAAGACCGACGGTCTCGGCAATACGCTTGCGGAGGTCTTCAATTTTGACGTCCAGCGGTTTGAAGTCGAAAAGCGGATTCCCGTCGGGGCGGGGGCGAAATTTTTGCAGGGCTTGTTCGCGATCCATCTGCGCCTGACTGAGTTCCTGCTGAAGTTTCAGCACATAGCCATCATCACGAAGAAACGTACCGTTCTTGATGCTCTCATTGGCATTCTGAAATTGGCTTCCAAGCGACTTGAGCTTAGCCTCGGCAGCGGCAAGTTCCATCTCTTCCTTTTCCAATTCGTTTTCCAGAGTCATATATCGCTGCATGGAAGCGTTGATGTGCGCTGAAACGTCTACCTGACCATATTTTTGCTTAAACTCTTTCTCTTTGCGCTGGGCAGCGATATAATCATTCTGGGCGCGGCTGGCACGCAGTTCCAAGTTATTGATTGTCAACTGACTATTGGTCCGAGCGATATCACGTTTCCACTCTACAAACGCCGCACAGACCGCGTTGGCGAGACGCTCTGCCCTTTCCGGACCTGCGGCTTCCGCAGAGACATTGAGAATCGTCGTGTCCCTCGGAGCAACGACGGTAACCGCATCGGAAATCTGTTCCGGCGACATCTCACTCAAAGGCTCAAGGCGTCCGGTCGCCAGTTCCTGATTTTTCAGCCACAACAGCGTCCGGATCGCCATTCCCGAACTATTGAGCATCAGAACCTGTGTTTCTGGCGATTCTGCCGCTAGTTGACTGGCTGCCGAATTGGGGTCAGCAAGGCTCATTGGGGTGATCGCATGGGACATCACAATGAGCTGTCCCGTAGCACGGTAAACTTTGGGGGAACGCCGTGTATGAACATAGGTTGCTCCCAGAGAGATCGCTACGATCAGAAGCAGGAACCATTTGCGCCGCCACAGCACTCTGACAACATCATTTAAAGTCACGCTTTGATGGGCAGTATTATTTTCGATGTATTCCATAAAATAAAATTCATGCTCGTTGCCCTGCTCTCTCCTTGAAAGAATCCAGGTGCTTTTTTGAGAAATATATCAAAATCAGTTTTTGCGGCTTGCTTCGCAAATGAAAACCGCATATTTTCAGCATTTCGAGTTAATTTCTAAACATGATCCGCAAGAACGAATCTGTTTATCAGGAGTGAAATGTTAAAAAAGGTACTTCCCCATATTTTGTAAATGCAAATTCTGTGCCATTGGAAAACTTCCCGACCAGAATAGCAGGCGGCAGGCAGCAACTCAAAATTACCCGCTAAGGCAATTGGTGTCAGGGTTGCTACTTTCTGCTGGAATTTCCCAGCAGGCGAATCGCCTTCGCCAGACGGGCGGCAGAGACTTCACGTGAATATCGGCTGCTCACATACTGTCGTCCTTTTTGTCCCATTTTTCGACAGAGATCGGGGTCTTGAAAAAGCCGTCGAATGGCTTCTGCCATTGCCTTTGCATCTCCCGGCGCAACCACAATTCCGCCCTGCGACTCTTCGACGATACGGGCACTTTCTCCTGCCTGGGCAATTACTACTGGTTTTTCACAGGCAAAATACTCGAATATTTTGACGGAAATGATCTTTTCCAGATAAGGCTCAGGCCGAAGCGAGGAGAGACAGACATTTGCCCGAGCCAGCAGGAAAGGGACTTCCTCTACCCGACACTCTTCGCCAAAGAGAACATTGGTCAGTTCTTTCTGACGCACCTGGTTCTCCAGTCCTTTGCGTTCCGCTCCGCTCCCCAGAAAGAAAAAGACGATTTTCGGCTCTGAACGCAGTATCTCCGCAGCGGCAAGGATGGTCGTCAGTCCGTGCTTGATGCCCAGAAGCCCGGAGTACATTACGACAAAGCGGTCGCCAAAAGCGTAGCGAGCGCTTTGCGCGTTTTCGGCTGGAAGTGGTCGGAAAATCTCCAGATCAGCCCCGTTCGGGATAAGAAGCGTTTTTTCTGGGGAGACTCCCCGCCCGATGACGGTCTCCATAAAGGCGTGCGTCGTACAGGTGATCAGATCGGCGCGACGATAGACCCAGCGTTCCAATTTCTGAATTAGCCTAATTTGCAAAGAGCCTTCTCTCCCCGCCCCGCATGCCACAATTTCGTCTGGCCAGAGATCACGGATATCGAAAATCAGTATTGCCCCGCGCAGCCGGGTCAGTAGAACACCCGCAATCGCTGGGAAAATAGGTGGGGAAGTGACGAAGACTACATCACAGTCCCCGGCACGCAGTCCGCTCAGAAAGGCCGCACGCACAAAACTGAGGTAACTTCGCAGTTGGAGCCATTTCTTCTGATTACGGGGGGTTGTAAAGTAGGCAGTCCGCAGCACGACATAGCCTTCCCGCTCTTCCCGCAAAAAACGTTTCCCCTGATATTCTGGGAACACCACGCCCCCGGGATAGTTCGGCATCCCCGTAGCGACAGAAACCTGATGCCCCTCTGCAACAAGCCGTCGGACGATAGGGTACATACGATTTGCAAGAGCCCCCATTTCCGGCAGAAAAATCTGCGTGATGAGGAGGACACGCATAGAAACCTCTGCCGGCTCCTCAGGAGTATGCGGAAGGGGTACAGCGTTGTGGTCGGGCGGGAACAGAAATGGGATAGGTGTTTCACGCATGGACTTCAGTAGGCTCCATGCCGTGCGAGAACGGCACGGACCGTAGCAAAGAGAAGGCGGATATCCAGCCACATTGTTCGACTGTCAATATAGAGCATATCCATACTGACACGCTGATTGTAGGAGGTATTGCTGCGTCCGTAAGCCTGCCAGAGACCGCTGAGTCCCGGTTTGACACTGAGTAACTTCTCCTGATAGATGCCATATTTTTCCAGTTCCGCCGGAACGATGGGACGCGGGCCGATAAGACTTATATCACCGCGCAGCACGTTGAAGAACTGCGGCAGTTCGTCCAGACTGGTACGACGCATGAAACGTCCTAAAGGGGTGATGCGCGGATCGTTTTTGATTTTGAAACCTTCACTGAACTGTAATTGCAGGTCGGGGCAGCGTTTGAGCAGTTCTTCGGCATCGGCAATCATCGTCCGAAATTTGTAGCACAGGAACACTTTTCCGTCCTTGCCAAGACGCTTCTGCTTGAATAAAATAGGTCCGGGGCTATAAAGTTTTACGAGCATTGCCAATAACAATAACAGGGGGAAAGCAAGCAACAGAAAGATGACCGAAAGAAAGATATCCAGCACCCGTTTGCTGCCTGCGTAGAAGGAAAAGACCTGGGTGTGGTCACTACACGGCTTTTTATGGGCAAGAGGTGAAACTACGGCATCGAAGTACTGCGTTGAAATAACACTGTTCTCTGTCTCCTGAGGGATATACTCGGCATCTTTAAGGAAAATAAAGGCTTCGTTCTGAGACGACTTCATGACTGCTTACCTTTCTCATTGGGAAGGCGCGGCGGTTCCTGCTCGCCCTGATAGGCAGCAGGCAGGAGCCTTTTGCTTCAGGTGACGCCTTGTCAGGGGGCTGCTATTGCTCTGTCTTTCCCTTTCGAAGCAACAGCAGACCAAGCGCAGGAGCCAGTTTACCGTGATTGGAAAATGGATTGAAGGATACTTTCCTTCATGATGCAAAAATGACTGGTTCCAAAAACCGGTCACGGTCTTTCGCAGTTTCACCATCAAAAAGTCTCGGAATAGATTGACTCGTGTCTGGTGCTGAGTGTACAGAGGAGAGGCAGGACTGCGACTTCGGGGAAGGCAGCAATACTCCTCACACTAATAAACCGAGTGCACGACAAGATAGGGTATTACGGATACTGCGAAGCACGTTCCACGGCAGAACTGAC
>Ga0163144_10030877_pt1 | contig 10238 bp, 10 predicted proteins | sample OliLak19BULKMAT1_FD_123175 | JGI IMG/M metagenome (GOLD analysis project Ga0163144, IMG submission 123175) | Freshwater microbial mat bacterial communities from Lake Vanda, McMurdo Dry Valleys, Antarctica - Oligotrophic Lake LV.19.BULKMAT1 | ecosystem: Environmental > Aquatic > Freshwater >...
CGCATACACAAAAACACTGATAAACGATGCCAGCAAATATGTGCGGTCTTCCATTCCCATCACTTTTGCCGTTACCGACATTGCCCATACACCCGCCCATGGCGTAACAATCAGCACAAACCACCACCCAAACCGATTGACGCGCTCTTGCATCTTGACCGAGACCAGCCCATTAAGCCAATTGCGAATGCGTTCATTGCGCTGTAAACGGCTATAGAACAATACAATCAATAGAACAGGCGTATAATTGCCCAGTACCGCCCAAAATACGACTGATACGCCATCTAAACCAGAAGCCAGTGCCAATGGCACCGCCACATAAATTTCTGCCAACGGGAAAAAGCCCGCAAACCATGTCCCAAATGCCAAAGCAATATAATCCATTTTTACGCCTCTTCTCCCCTATCATAGTCGTTAATCATTGCTATTAAGTGGTCACGAAGTACACGCCGTGATGCTTCATCAAGAGGCTTCAAGCCCAAAAGTTCGCCATACCACAGTCCATCCGTTGCCAACATGATGAGTGAAACGGTCATTGGTGGAATATCGCTTGCAATCGCTCGCGCTTTCCAGCCATCATAAGCCGTTTGCATCATTGCCAGCGTGGCAGGCGAATTAACCAAAGCCGCCAAAGCCGCCGCCACTACCCCCTGTTCGGGATATTCGGTGTCAAAGCTGGCACACACAAACGCCCTTAGCCACGCGCCCTTGCTATGGGGTCGGCTGTCCTGTGCCAGTTCATGCGCTAGTTTTGCTTCAAACTGTTGCACAAATAACGCCATCATGCCCTCAATCAGTGCATCCTTGCTAGGAAAGTGGTATAGCAAGCCCCCTTTGCTTACTTGGGCTTTTTGCGCCACGCTGTCTAGCGTTAGGCTACCTACACCCTCCTGTACCACAATATTGCTGGCAGCAACCAAGAGTTTTAAGCGGGTTTGAACGGGGTCTTGTTTAGTCATCGAGTCACCTCATTCTATAAACCGTCTGGACGGTATAGTAGGAGTATACCGTCTGGACGGTTTAATCGTCAAGGGCATTTCATCAAACGTTAAAGGGCGACCTAATTAAGCATCGCCCTCTTATCTCTGATATTCATTTGTTGTCCGCAAAAGCCTCATTTTTAGGCGATAATGCGAACCACCACACCGACATCCGCCCACTCATACAGCCATTGGATGTTTTGAGTATTTAGCAAAATACAGCCGTAGGTCACGCGCCGTCCTAGACTATTCTCCCATAGGAGTTGCCCGCCCCCCCGTGTAGGGAAGCCATGAAAGCCGTTGGTAAAATCCGCATTAGGCACAGGCTGATACACGCCAATGAAGTACGGCATGTATAAGTTCCAATTGCTGGCATAGGCATTTAGCTCACGAAACATCACTTGATAAACGCCCGTCCACGTGGGGCTATCACTAATGCCCGTGCTGCTTGCCCATTCATAAAGCAACTGCCCATCTTCATAAACGCGCGTTACTTGCTGGCTGATGCTAATCTCAATGCGCTTATTGGGGACAACTGGCAGAGTTAAAAATAGGTCTGCGGGCGGAATAAGCACTTGTTGCCCAATTCCAAACGTTGTTTGTCCGCCGTTCAGGTTTTGAATGTACAAATAAGGCACGCCATAATCCCACGCAATACTCGTTAGGCTTTCGCCCGCTTGTACCGTGTGGACGCGCTCTTGATGCCTTACTTGCACCCACGCGCCCGTTAAATCGCCTTTGGTGAGGGCATTTTGAAGCGATAGCACCCCTTCATCAAAGTTAAGTGTGCGCGTTGCATCAAGGTTACTTTGGGCGCGTTGTGTTAAAAAGTCATGTAGGGGCGCGTCGTCTGCCCAAAACGCATAGCCTAAGGGGCTATCAGGGCTTTGGGCTACGCTGACCCACTTGCCCCATTCGCTCGGCATCGCTTCCCAATACACAGAATCACCCGTTACGGGGTCAAAGACGCGTACCGAAAGCGGGCTATTCATCAAACGGCTTGCTTCTTCGTACAAAGGGCTATCCGCGCCAATCATCGGGAATACCACCGTGACGGGGTCGGGAGTGGGCGTGGGGGTAGAAGTGGGCAATGGGTTAAAAATACCTCCCTCACGGGTGGTTGTCACAACCGCCAAAGCCCCCATCCCTAGCATTAAAACGCCTAAAACGCCCACCAAGCCCATCACCCAGCCCATGTTACTTTTTTGGGGGCGTGGATGGTGGGGCATCGGCAAGCGATTTGCCACCAATGGCGCGGCTTTTGGGGCGGGCGGCGGTGGCGGAATATACGGAACGGCGTTTTTCTTAGCCACAGACGGCGGTTGATAAGGAATTGCACGCCGTTGGGGTGCGGGGTCGGGCTTTGCCGATGTATTTGGCACAGTGGGTTCACTCATGGGGGTTTCGCTTTGTTGTTTGGATGGTTCTACGATGATAATTGTAATTCATGTTCTGTTGTCGTAGACGCATCGTAGGGCAACAATGTTCCCTACGTTTAGAAAAGTTGGCGTAGTTGCTCTGTTTCATGAGACAACAAGCCTAATTGCGTCTCTACCCATGCCAATTGTGAAAAGCGTGGCATATCATCCAGTAAGCCTGCCCACAGGGTTTTAGCCTCTTCTAGGCGTGATTGCGCCAAAAGCACCAACGCCATCCAGCCTCGCGCCAGCATGTGATTAAGGATACCACTATCGTTGCGCCCTATCACCAAGCGCAAATCTTCTTCGGCGCGGTCATATTTTTCTAGTCGATAGTAGGCTTGGGCGCGTTTAAGATATGCCAACGTCAATTTAGGGTTTTGCTTAATCAGTTCGCCAAAATCACGGCGAGCTTCAAGGTTTTTGCCCGCGTGTAAATAGGCGGTGCCACGCGCATAATAGGCTTGGTGCTTGGGGTTAATTTTTAACGCGCCAGAAAAATCGGCAATGGCGCGGTCTATATTGCCCATCTGTAGCCACACCGCCCCGCGATTGTAGCGTGCATCATAGTGACGCAAGTCTAGACTAACGGCAATCGTGTAATCCTCAAGGGCGTTGTCTAGCTCATCAAGTTGCACATATGCGCTCCCCCGTGAGCAATACACCTCTGCCGAAGTGTAGCCGATAGCAATCGCTTGTGTTAAATCAGCAACGGCATCTAAAAATTGCCCCATTCTGTAGTGCAGCGTTGCCCTACTATGATACAGAGAGCCGTCTTTGGACTTAATGGCAATCGCTTGGGTGTAATCGGCAATCGCATCTTCTATGCGCCCCAAAGCCACCCACACCGTTGCTCTGCGATAGTAAACAGCTTCATCTTCGGGCTTTAACAATAACGTTTGGGCATAGTCGTCTAAGGCTTGGTCGGTGTTGCCTAGTCGGGCGTGGGTATTGGCGCGCATAAAAAGCGCATCGCCATTTTTAGGGGCAAGCACTAGCGTTTGGTTAATGTCGTTTAGGGCTTCTTCTAGGCGATTCTCTTGGTAATACGCTACCCCACGACTTAACAAGCAATCGCTATCTTGGGGGGCTTGCGTCAAAATTTCGCTTAAAAGCGTTATGGCTTGGCGATATTTGCCTTCACGCATTGCCGAAGAAGCGCGGGCTTTTTGCTCATCTAGTGGGTTAAAGTAAGAGTGACCATTCGTGGGCATAACAAACACCTATCACAAAACGCAAACGGGATAGCCAACGCTATCCCGCATATTGTAGCGCAAAACAAGCCCAAACGCGCTATAAAACGGCTTGTAGAACTTGTGGTACCAACAAGAAAAGTGCCAATGGCACAAATAACCCTACCATTGCCCCAGCAAAAATTTGCATGGGTGTGTGGCGTTTAAGCACCAGCCTTGCCAGCCCTACCAACATAATGAGCGGAATGGTTAAGAGTGCCACTTGCAAGCTAAACACAATGCTAATGGCAACGGTTGCGCCGGTAATACCCATGGCGTGCATACTAATTTGCCAATACAGTGTAACCAAAGACATGACCAAAAGTTGCACTAGGCTCACCATTGCAAAAAGAGGCAATGCTATAGGCGCACCCCATAACTTTAGCAATAAAACACCTAGTGTTGTAGAAACAATGGTAACCAGCATCGGCATGTAGCGTTCATGGCGTTCTTTCATGTGCATGTCGCCAATTTTGCCCATCCACACCATGTACGCAATAAAAAGCACAGGCACAAGGCACACCATCACGCCATATAATAAAGCCCAAAACAAGGCTTCTGAAGCACTAGGGCTAAATTGTAGAGCGACGGGAATAATAAGCGCACCCCAAACAGCAGGTGGGCTAAGAACATCAGACACCACACGCGCCCATTTAATTCGCTTGACTACGGGTGTTTCTAATTGAACTGTTGTCATCAATCGTTGTTACCCCAATTACCCATTTGTGCTTTATAATAAAGCATGTTTGTCAACATTGTATCATGAGAGTTTTAAGAAACGTTAGAGCATTTTGTGTAAGATATAATGATGGGTCAGTTGCTTAAACCAAAAGATGAGGAGACAGGTTATCCCTATGAAAAAGTTTTGGCAATTCCTTACAAACAAAGCTGATTGGGTGATGTTTGCCGTTGGTGTGGCGTTTGGGCTAATCTTAAATGCCCTCGTTCAATTGATGATTAATGACGTGAACAACCTCCTAAGTGAACTTGCACCAGAAATCGTAGGGATAGTTTTTACAGTGTTGTTTATTGAACGTTTTGGTAAGGCACGCCAAGAACGCCAACACATCGAAGAATTAACGGCACGAATTCACAGTCGTTACAACGCCACTGCCCTACAAGCCCTTGAAGAAATGCGTGCGCTTTACAAAAATCGCCTGCAATGGGTGGATATGGACACTTACGAACTACGCGATAAGCGTCTTGAAGAAATCAAACAGACGGTTTGGAATCGTAAGGGAATTTTAGTAGGCAAAAAGTTAAGGGGGTCTCAGTGGCAAGACGCAAATTTCTATCAAACCGATTTGCGCGGTACAGACCTAAGCAACGCTAACCTCCTGCGTGCCGACCTTGTTGAAGTCAACCTTGACGGTGCAACCGTGAAAGACGAACAGTTGGCAAGCTGTGATATTATGATGGGGGCAATTATGCCCGATGGCACTCGCTATAACGGGCAATTCAACCTGCCCGGTGACTTCGTAGAAGCCCAAAAGAGAAACCATGACGTTAAAAGCCCCCAAAGCATGGCGGATTGGTACGGCGTAAGCGTTGAAGATTATCTGGCGGGGCAAAAGTTTTGGAACGATAACAATCGCCTTTTCAAGTCGCGTTCCAATAAATATGATTCCAAAGACTTTAACAACCAAACATTGACTGATGGCAATGGCGGAGAGTAACACATGATAGAAGTAACCAATCTGGTGAAGCAATATGGCGAAGTAACTGCCGTAAAAGGCATCACGTTTAGTGCGTCCACAGGAGTCACAGGTTTCTTGGGGCCCAATGGCGCAGGCAAAACTACCACCATGAGAATTTTAACGGCATTTGCCCCTCCCACGTCCGGCACAGCCGTTGTGGCGGGCTATGATGTTTTTGAGCAAAGCCTAGAAGTAAGAAGGCGCGTGGGCTATTTGCCCGAAAATGTGCCTCTTTATCGGGATATGACCGCCAGCGAATACCTTAACTACTTAGGCGAAATAAGGGGATATGCCAACCGCAAAGCGCGCGCACAAACCGTATTAGCGCGTGTGGGGCTAAGTAGCCGCGCCAATAGCCGTATTCGTACCCTCTCCAAAGGCATGCGTCAGCGTGTAGGCTTGGCAGCCGCCCTGCTTCATGACCCCCAAGTGCTAATTTTGGACGAGCCGACCATTGGGCTAGACCCCATCCAAGTACTAGAGCTACGTGACCTTGTATCCGAGCTAGGGCGCGAACACACGGTATTGTTTAGCACGCACATTTTAAGCGAAGCCGAACAGGTCTGCGACAATATTATCATCATCAATAAAGGGCAAATTGTGGCGCAAGGTTCGCCTGCCCAATTGCGTGATGAACTGGCGCGTGGGGGGCGCGTTATGGTACGCGCCAACGGTGATACCAACGCCCTACAAGCCAAATTGAACGCGCTCTCTGCGGTAGGGAGCGTTATCTTTGAGGATGGCGTGTTTATTATCACCCCCCAAAACCTTGATATAGACCCTCGTCCTTCAGTGGCGCGTGCCGTCATAGAAGCCAATGCAGAACTGATTGAATTACGTTCATTAGCCGTCAACCTAGAGGACATCTTTATGGAGCTTACTCGCCAAGAATCACCCATCACGGAGGCTATTTCATGAGGGCATTGTGGGCGGTTTATAAGCGCGAAGTCGCGTTATTCTTTAGAAGCAGTGTTGCGTATGCCATCGCCTTTGGGTTATTGTTCTTTATGGGCGTGCTATTTAGTGCCAGCGTATGGCAATTTGTCGTCAACAACACGTCAGGGTTTGCTCAACAACTCATTACAGCAAATGTGGCTATCGTCAACACGCTTGGCACATTTACGTTTTTGCTATTTATTATTGCGCCCCTTTTGACAATGCGCCTCATTAGTGAAGAAGCCCGTGAAGGCACGCTAGAGGTACTCATGACGTTGCCCATGGGTGATTGGGCGTTTATCGTGGGCAAGTTTCTGGCGGTATGGACGTTCTACACGGCGGTTTTGCTGGTGACATTGCTTTATGTGGTCATCTTGTCCCAAATTGGCGTGCCTGATGGGGGCATCATATTCTCGGCATACTTGGGGGCGTGGCTGTATGGTGGGGTAACGCTTGCCGTAAGCCTCATTTGGTCGGCTGTTACAGAAGACCAAATTGTGGCAGCGTTTCTGGGGGCTGCTAGCGTTTTAGTGCTTTATTTAGCAGATGGGCTGGCGTTGTTGGCAGGCGCACAAAACCTTACCGCCAACACCGCCGAGTTCATCCGTGAGCTTAGCTTAACTGCCCATTACCAAGACACGCTCTTACAAGGCATCATTCGCGCCGAAGATGTGGCATACTTTGTGCTGATGATGATATTTGCACTGTTTGTCACAACCTTGATTGTCGGCACAAGACGTTGGCGCACTAGCTAAAACACAAAAGAGCAATGCACACCTGTATTGCCCAACACGATATTTATAAAAAGCCCTTGCCCTAAAAGCGTGAGGGCTTTTTTAATGTATTAGTCAACGGGAATACTTACCCACTCGGAAGAAGGCTCACTAATCCAGTTCATGGCAAAGTAGCGTTCTTGGGCAATCGTGCGTGTAAGGTCGTATTGGTCATCGGAGAGCATCGCGTATGGCTTGCCAAAAACCGTTATGTCACCCTGTGTCAGTGCCATCACAACCCCATTTTGATAGGCTTGTTCAGCGTTGTTGCGGATAATATCGGTGAAGGTGGTTTGGGCTGCAGGACGAATGCCCAAGCGTTGCAGTTCCATTACTCGCGCGCGCCAATCCCAAAATTCGGTGCTATCACGCATCTGCTTTAATTCTGATAGGGGTCTTAATTTGGCGCACCATACAAAGTCAATGGTTGAGGTAAAAATATCGAGGGGGCGTAGCACTTCGTCTTGCTCAAAGGGAGTATCGTAGTGGGGGATAAGGTTAAAATGGCGCAAAGACCACAACAGGATCCCTAGCGTTTCTGAACGCCACGAAACGTGCATTAGGTTTCTTGCAGACCAGCTCCCCAACGGTTTCTCTAAAAGGCGTTTTTCTGCATCCGTTAGGCGGTCATATAAGCGTTCTTCTTCTAGCCAGCGCAAAAGCTGACGATTCAGCGTTTCCCGTTTGGAAATTAAGATAGCGCGGTCTTCTTCGCTAATCAAGTAATCGTTTAGCGTTTTAACGCGCATTTCTAGTTCATGACGTTTTAGCAAAGCCCCGATGCAAAGCGCGCGGTATGCAACACTTCGGTTATCTTGAGGGCTAGTATCGCTCATAAAAAGTTCCCTTGTGTGAAAATTTTGCCCCTTAGCAAGCTAATAGTGCCACAAAATACCCTGTTTTTGAAGGGTAAAGTTTGTACTATTGACAACATAAAGGGTCAGATGGTAAATTTAATGGGTCACAAGGGTTCACAAGACTCTAAAGGAGGCAAAAATGCCTTACGAAATACTCTCTCTCTATCAAATTACAAAACAATATGGCACACGGCTTATCCCTGATAACGTTTCGCTCTTGCTTAATCGTGGGGAGCGTTGCGCCCTAGTGGGCGAAAATGGCGCAGGAAAAACCACACTTGCCCGCATTATCCTTAACGAAGAACAAGCCGATAGTGGACAAATACGGCTTGCGCAACAGTGTGTGATTGGCTACCTGCCTCAAGAAGTAACGGCTGTCACTCATATGACGGTTTCGGCATATATTGCCGAAGCGGTGGGCGATTTGCACGCCATCGCGCAACGCATGACCGCGCCTTCATCAACCGCACAGCCACACTCATTGCAGAATTGTCGGCGTACCAGCCAGCACACGCTGACAATATATAATGGTAATTATGAGGACTATCTATATCAACGTGAGCAAGCCCAACAAGAAATTTATCAGCTTAGTGTGGGGCAACGGCGCAAACCGGTATTGCCCGCCTGATTGCCAACCAAGCCAACCTATTGATTATGGACGAACCCACCAATCACCTTGACCTTGCCAGCATCGAAGCCTTAGAAGAAAGCCTGCTTCATTTTGATGGCACAGTCTTAACCGTGTCGCATGATAGGCGGTTTGTTGACCGCGTTGCAACCCAAGTGTGGCATTTGCAAAACGGCAAGATTATCATAGAATAGATAGAAAGGCAGAATCCTCTATGCAACAACCTCGCGCTTGTGCCAACAACGACGACATAAAGAAGATTCAGGACTTAATGCGTGACGGGATGAGGGCATTTCCTCATGGGTATATGCACCCTATGGACTTAGAGTGGTGGTTTTTCTATAACCCCACTGGTGAAACCCTACAAGACACCACATTTTTATGGGAAGATGAACAAGGGCATTTGTTGGCGTGGCTAACTTCCCTTATAACCTATGGCGAATATGACCTTTTCATGCACCCCACACGACGGGGAACAGCCCTAGAGTGTGAAATTTTGCTGTGGATCGAGGAGCGTATAACGCGCCTTAGCCATTCCCAAGAAAACCCTGATGTTGAAAGCGGGTCTGTTTTTGAGGATGATGTGTTTCGCAGAAGCACACTAGAAAGTATGGGGTATGTGGGCGAGCCTTATCTTGCTGTTTTCGGGCAAAGCCTAAAGGGGGAATTGCCCCCACCAGAATTACCAGAAGGCTATGGGTTTTTGCCACACATGGAAGAACGCTTTGCAGAACAACGCGCCCAAGTTCATGTCAGTGCCTTCATAAATTCACGCATGACCCACGATTACTATCTTGAGTTTATGAGAACAGCCCCTCATTATGAGCCACAGCACGATGTTGTAACGCAAAAGGACGGGCAATTAACATCTTTTGCCATGACATGGCGCGATGACGTGCTACAATGGGGAGAGTTTGAGCCTGTCGGCACACATCAAGAACACCAACGGCGTGGTTTAGGCAAGGCAACCTTACAAGAGGGCTTGCATCGCCTTAAAACAGGGGGCATGAAATACGCCACTGTTTGTTGCCACGCCCCAGAAGCGGGAACAGTAGCCTTCTATGAATCAGCAGGCTTTGTAAGAAAGAACACCACGTATCGCTATCGAAAACCAATGAAGAAATAAGCGGAGCAAACGAACACATGACCTTAGTTGCATTTGAAAATTTGGGGCAGTCTTTTGGCGCATTTGACCTATTCATAGGGCTAAATGGTGCCATCCAACCTGACAGTAAAGTTGGGCTAGTAGGTGCGAATGGTGTGGGCAAGACCTCACTCATTCAAATTATTGCTGGCGAAACAGAACCCAGCAAAGGCACACTTACCCGCGCCAAAAAGCGCACGCTGGGCTATTTAAAGCAAGAAGCGGTGCTTGCCTTTGCGGATACAGACCGCGCTCTCTATGAAGATATGCTCTCACTTTTTGAAGACGTGCGTGCTATGGAAGCCCGTATGCGTGAAATTGAGGGCATGATGACGGACGGCACAGCCGACACGCCCGAATATGACGAATACGGCGAGCTTCAAGAAGAGTTTGAGCATCGTGGGGGCTACGATTTTGAGCGCAGAATCGAGATGACCCTGCTCGGTTTGGGCTTTGGCAAAGAAACGTGGAACACGCCCATTAAACAATTATCGGGGGGGCAAAAGACACGCGCCCTTCTGGCACGCCTACTCATCATTCAGCCCGACCTGCTCATTTTAGACGAACCCACCA
>Ga0163144_10030878_pt1 | contig 10238 bp, 13 predicted proteins | sample OliLak19BULKMAT1_FD_123175 | JGI IMG/M metagenome (GOLD analysis project Ga0163144, IMG submission 123175) | Freshwater microbial mat bacterial communities from Lake Vanda, McMurdo Dry Valleys, Antarctica - Oligotrophic Lake LV.19.BULKMAT1 | ecosystem: Environmental > Aquatic > Freshwater >...
CCGGGCCGCCTGACGGTGGCCGCGGCCCGCACCGTGATCGGCGTCACGCGGATAGCGGCTGGCGCCGTGACAACCCTGACGAAGGCCGCCAAGAAGGTCGTCGGCGCCGGCGCCACGCGCGCCGCAGCCGCCAAGTCGGCCAAGGCCCCGGCGCCGGCGCGGGCCCTCACTGCTCCCGCAAGGACTACTCCGGCAGCCAAGCGCCGCTAGAGGGGTCGATGACCAATCACTGGCGCGGCATCACGGCGTGGCTCCTGTGCGGCAGCGTGCTGACGGCGAGCTGTGCGAGCAAGGAAGCCAGAACGAATGCCGCGTTGCGGAAGGCTGGCCTGGGTCCCCAGATGGCGAACTGCATGGCCGGGCAGATGGCGGAGCGACTGTCGGTCTCACAGTTGAGCCGCCTGGGTGACCTCGGCAGCTCACGGGGAGAAGCGCTGGTCACCCTGACCCTCGACGAGTTTCTCGATAAGGTGCGGGCGCTGCGGGATCCAGAAACCGTGGTGGTTGTGACCTTGTCAGCCAGTGTCTGTCGCCTCATCCAGGAGGCAGGACAGCCCTCGACGGGTGGGTGACTTATGGGCGGGCGTGGTCGCGTGACGCATCGACTCGATCGATGACAGCCTCGCCCGGTTGCGAAGCACGGAGACCGAGAGAGGCAGCGTCGGTCACACACTGGTCGAGCTGCGCGGCAACTTCGGGATAGCCGAGTACGCGCGCGCGCGCAGCAGCGACGGCGTAGAGAGTCGAGAGATAGTGCGCCGCGTGTGACACCGTCGCGGCAAGCGACGCCTGGCTCCGGGTCACGCCGGTGGCGGTGTCCCACCCCGCGAGAATCCGCGCCATCCCCACGCAGTGCCGCCTGCCGATCTCTTCGTCGAGATACTCGAAGAGCCGCTCGAGCCGCCACAGCTGCGTGCTCGCCTCGCGTTGCGCCGAGGCGATCAGGTGGCTGACGGCAGGCGTATGCGGGCCGGCAGCCATAAGCGTGAGCGCGCTGTGCAGGTGCTTGTTCGCTCCGTAGAGGTGGCGGAGCCCGGACAGCAGCGCTCCATGCCCGGCCGACCACGTCGCGCTCACCTCGGGCACTCGCCGCGCGTCATGCTGCTCCATCACCGTCACCTGGACCGATCGGGCCGTCGTCCACCCAGAATTGCCACTCCGACACGCCGACGTCGAGGGCGGACACGAACAGCCGCACGGCCTCCACCGTGGAGGGAAAAGTCAATCCGAGCACGCCGTCGCGGTCCAGGACGTAGCCGATTGGAGGCGGCGACACGTGCCGGAGACGAATCGCAGGTCCATCGGTCGACACGCAGAGCGTCCAGTGGTCGGCCGCGGGCACCGAGAGCCGGTTGGCGCGGAACTCCATGTCCGCGCCCACCGTCACGTCGCCATCACACGCCAGGTGCAGGTCTGCGTTCGTCATGCGGGGCCGTGCTCGCTCTCTGCATGCCGCGTACCCACGATGAAGCGGGTCCGTGGTGTGCCCCGTGCCTCATTGTGGGTAGTCGTCTACCGAGATTGGCGACGGCGCGGCTCGCGCAGGATCGCCGTGACCGTGAGTGAGGAGCGCTCGTGGTGAACGCGGCGTCAGCCGCTGGCAGCCGATGGAGCCGGGCTGTTGGGTGGCGCTTCGCTGCCGATGAACTCGCCAGCGGCGTCCCACCCTTCGATGTGGTCGCACATCACCTTGAAGGCCATGAGCATGGGCATGGCGAGCAGCATGCCCGCCACCCCCCAGACCCAGCTCCAGAAGGCGATCGACACGAAGGTGGCGACCAGATTCAACGAGGCCGCCCGGCTGAGGAGTTGCGGCGTGATGAAGTTGCCCTCGAGGGTCGTGATGACGATGGTCATGCCGGCGACCAGTCCCGCCTGACCGATCGTGCCGAACTGCAAGAAGGCCACCGCACCCACCACCACCGTGACGATGACCGGCCCGAAGTACGGCACCAGATTCATCAGTCCGGCGAACACGCCCCATACGGCGGGTTGTTCGACGCCCAACCACCACAACCCGAGTCCGGTGACGACGGCAACGCCCGCAGAGGTTGCGGCCTGTACCCAGATGAAACGTTCGATCTGGCGGGAGACGTCGTTGAGAATCGTGACGGTGACGCGCTTGCTGCCCATCGTCTCCATGCGTCGCACCAGCTTCCGCTTGAACGTGTCGTCCTCGACGAGCAGAAAGATGGTCAGAAACAGCACGCTCATGCCCTGACCGACCAGCCCGAGCATGCCCATGCCGCCCGACCACAGCAGGTCGGATACCCGCCACGGTTCCGTTACCTCGACCCGCACCGTTCCCGGCGCGGTGACCGGCTCGGCGGCATTCTCTGCCGCGGCCTTGTCCAAGGCGTCGGCGGCGTCCTGCATCTTCTTCAGTGCCGACGCGCCGGGCGGCCCCGACCTGGTGTCACGCATCGACGTGCGCAGTTTGGTCGCGGCTTCGGGGATGCGCGTGATCACCGCTTCGAACTGCGGCCACATGGCGGTGCCCCCCGCCAACACTCCGCCCAACACGAGCAGCACGACAGCCATCGATGCGACGATCCGGGGCACGCGCCAGCTCTGCAGCCGATCGACCACCGGGTCGAGCGCGTAGAACAGGAACACCGACAGCACGATGGGCAGCAACAACGGCCGCCCAAAGTAGAGCAGGGCAATCACCGTGGCCACGGCCATTATGCGGAGCGGTAGAATCAGCGTGCGCACGGCTCGAACGCCTGTCTCGGTGATTTAGCGGCAGCCAGGTTCCGAGAAAGAGTAAGTGTCTGCCCTGCGTCCCGAGTCACGGCTATGGCGCGCGCCGGCCGGCCACCATGCGGTAGCCCGCGAGCAGCACGACGGCGCCGATGAACGCCATCAGGAATCCGGCCGGTTCATCGGGTCCGTAGAAGTTCAACGCCCGCCCGATGAAGCCGCCCAAGAGCGCGCCGACGATGCCGATGAGCGAGGTCACGACGATGCCGCCGGGATCCTTGCCTGGCATCACCAGCTTCGCCAATGCGCCGACGATCAAGCCGAATACGATCCAACCAATGATTCCCATCTGCAACCTCAATGGTCGAGGTTGCAGAAACCCTGCCAAGGTCGGGCAAGTCAATCAGTTAGTGCCTGGCCTCGAACGTCCGGCTGTCGCTCGCCTCTCCCTCACCGGTCGTGCCCGTGCGTCCGTAGACCGTGAGATTGTAGCCGCCTGGATACGGCGGGGTCCACGTGACGGTGGCCGACGGGCTGAAGTCCTGCACGATTTGCCACGCGCCACCCCAGGGCTGAATCCAGAAGCAGTAGGTCGGCGTGCCGCTGCCGCCCTCGCCGCGGGCCGAGAGGGTGATGGCCGTTCCCACGGCCTGTGGTGTGGTCGGCGTGAACGACAGCGCGACGCTGGTCATCGGGCTGCGCGTGCCGCCTCCACTGGTGCCGGACCCGATCGCCTCGAAGGTGCGACTGTCGCTGACGCCCTCGCCGCCCGTTCCGTTTTGCCCATACACCGTGAGGTTGTAGCCACCGGCGAACCCCGGGCGCCAGGTGACGGTCGCTGACGCACTCCAGTCCTGGACGATCTGCCACGCGCCGCCCCACGGCTGGATCCAGAAACGGTAGATCGCCGTGCCGGTGCCCCCCTGGGCGTGAGCCGAGAGAACGACGGCCGTGCCCGTCGCCTGTGGCGTCGTGGGTGTGAACGACAGCGCCACGCTCGTCATCGGGCTGGTGCCACCGCGGGTTCCGCCACTGCTGGACGCCGTCGCTTCGAACGTGCGGCTATCGCTCACGCCGCCACCGGTCGTTCCCGTACGTCCGTAGACGGTGAGGTTGTAGCCGCCCGCGGCCGAGGGCCGCCATGTGTAGGTGGAGGTCGGACTCCAGTCTTGGACGATCTGCCACTGGCCGCCCCACGGCTGCACCCAGAAGCGGTACATCCCGGAGCCGCTGCCCCCCTGACCTCGTGCGACGAGTGTCACGGCCGTGCCGATGGCTTGAGGAGTGGTCGGCGAGAACGACAAGCTCACGCTCGACATGGGGCTCGTGTCGCCGCCAGAGGCGACGATCTCAATCGTGCGGCTGGTGGTGACGTCCGCGTTGCCGCTCGCCTGACCGCGTCCGTCCGCGGTCAGGTTGTAACCGCCGGCGACCGTCGGCCGCCAGGAGAAGGTCGATGACGCACTCCAATCCTGCACAATCTGCCAGGTGCCGCCCCACGGCTGCGCCCAGAAGCGATACATCGGCGTGCTGGCGCCCTGCCCGGTCGCCGACAAGACGATCGCGCTACCGAGGGCCTGGGTGCCCGAGAACGAGAGGTCGATGTAGGTCATCGCGCTCCCGCCTCCGCTGGTGCCGCCGGCCGTGATGGCCCACGCGAACGACTGCGCGTCCGAGCCGATGGCGTCGGCGACGGTGATCGTGGGCCGATACGTTCCGGTCGTCGTGGGCGTACCGCTGAGCCGCCCGCTACGGCCGTCGATCGAGATGCCCGGTGGCAGGTGGACAGCGGTGAACGATACGCCACTGCCATCAGGGTCGGTCACGTGCGGGTCGAACGTGGTCGCCGCGCCGACCGCACCGAGGCGATCTGCAATGGGCGATAGCCGCGGGGTCGAGATGGGGATTTCAGGCGCATACGGCCCCGCGCCATCGCTGCTCACGGCGCGGACCGTGACGAGGTGAAGCACACCCCGGGTCGGCGTGAAGCTGAACCAGTTCTGCGCTGACTGCATCGACCAGCGGACGTCGTCGCAGGCGAGGCTGCTGGTGCTGACGCAGGCTTCGTAGGAGACGACCGCTTCACTCGCGGGGCTGAAGTCCCAAGTAGCGGTCACGGTCTGCGCGAGAGCAAGAGTCGGTACGAGGGTCATCGAGGCAGCCAGAAGACCTCTGGCCGCGAGGGCGTGCAGTGGAGACATCGAGTTCCTTGTTCGTGGGGGTCGCTACGGACTACGAATGGCGGGCGTTCGACCTGGCTGCAAGGGGCACTCCGCAACCAGAAGAACTCGTATTCCTAGCAATTCACGACGATGTCGCACACAGCTGAGACGGTGTCGGCAAGCAGTTTTGTCTCGAGTGTATCGATTGCATCACCGACTGATGTAGAGCCGCCTGTTCGTCGTTGTCGCGGCCGGGCTGGCCGCGTGCGCAATTTCTGAGTTCAGCTCGGCACCGACGAGCAACGCCAAGCCGGAAACGTAGAACCACAGGAGCAGCACCACGACGCCGCCGATCACGCCGTAGGAGGCCTGGTAGTCGCCGAAGTTCTCGACATACCATTTGAAGCCCAGCGAGGCGACGAGCCACAGCACCGTGGCGAGCACCGCACCTGGCGACACCCATCTCCACGGCCGTGAGTGGTCGGGCGCGAAGTGGTAGACCAACCCCAGAGCCGTCAAGACCGCCGCAAACGCCACCGGCCACTGCAGAATCCGGAGCGCCCATTCGAGAGCGCTGCCGATGCCGACCGATCGCCCGATGTAGGCCGCAAGGGTCGGTCCGGTCAACAGCAGCGTGAGCGAAGAGAGAACGAGCAGGGCCAACGCCAACGTCAGGCCAATGGCAATCAGCCGCACCTTCCACCACGGCCGCGTCTCGGTCAGGTCGTAGGCTGTGTTCACACTGCCGACGATCGACACCGTGGCTGCCGAGCTGCTCCAGATCGCAATCAAGGCGCCCACGGTGAGCAGCCCTGCGTTGTCGTTGTCACCAAGGCGCGTCATCTCGCCTTGGATGAGTGTGAGTACCTCGGCGGAGACGAAGGGGCCGAGTGCTCGAGCGACCTCATCGGTGAGGTTGCCGAGCGGAAAGAAGCTGGCCAACGCCAGCAGGAAGAGGATGGCTGGCGAGAGCGCGAGGAAGAAGTAGTACGCCAGCTGAGCCGCGATGCCCAGGCAGTCGTCATCGAGGGTTTCGCGAGCCGTGCGTTTGAGTAGCTCGCCCCACGGAACGGTTGAGACCAGAACTTGTGGCATCACAGCAGCCCGCTTCGGCTGCTCCCCGGCAGACGCAAGCAGTTGAAGTCCGCATGCGGCACGCACAGGGGCGAGCCAACGGCATCCCGAGACAAGCCCGGCACGATATAGACCCAGTCGCCGACCCTCAGGTCGTACACCGCCCGCCCCACTTCCGTTACCTGGCCAAGCTGCGCATCGCTACTCGCGCCGGTCTGTGATCGGACGTCGACCAGCGCATCGGAGGAGGTGACGATCGTCGCCGACGGTGTCATGGTGCTCACCGACGTCATCACGGCTTCTGCCCGCCGATGGCCAAGTCGGTCAGCTCCACGCCCGTGCGGGCCGCCCGCCCGGTGTTCGGGCAGGCGACTACTACGAAATAGATATCAACTGCCATTAGCGCTGCGCCGCCGTGGCTTTGCCGGCAGCGCGCCCTTTGGCGGGCTTGGCTGCAGTCACCTTCGAAGCTGGGTTCAGAATCACCTTGGTCCACCCGTGTTCGCGGGCATCGAACCAGGCGTAGGCGTCGGCCGCGTCGTCGAGCGCGAGTTCGTGCGACCCGATGAACGACGGCTCGGCCTTGCCGGCATGAATGAGATTGCACGACTGGCGATTGTAGGCCTTCACGTTCGCCTGGCCGGTGGCCATGCGCTGGCCCTTGGACCAGAACGCGCCGAAGTCGAACGCCAGCTTCCCCTGGTGAGCCAGCGGGTCTGGTGCGCCCGGATCTTCGGACACGAACACCCCGACCACGCCGAGGCTGCCAGTGGCGCGCACCGACTTGACCAAGTCGTTCATCGTCATCTCCGCGTGCTCGTGACCGGCGGGGTCGTGGCACTGATAGCCGACGCACTCGCAGCCCCGATCCGCGCCTTCGCCGTCGGTCAGTGCGAGGATGCGCTCGACGTGGTCGCCGTCTGAATCGTCAACGGCAATCGCGCCGATCTGCTCCGCCAGGGCCAGGCGGTCCGGATGACGATCCACGACGATCACCTTGGCTGCGCCCTTCAATATCGAGGAGTAAGCCGCCATCAATCCGACCGGGCCTGACCCGTAGATGACGACGGACTCGCCGGGCTGCACCCCGGCCAGCTCGGTGGCGTGATAGCCGGTCGGAAAGATGTCAGCGAGCATCACGTAGTCGTTCTGCTTCTCCTCCGCATCGTCTGGCAGGCGCGGACAGTTGAAGTCCGCGTAGGGCACGCGTAGATACTCGGCCTGGCCGCCCTCGTACGGACCCATGCCGGCGAACCCGTAGGCGCCGCCGGCCGTATCGGGATTGACGGTGAGGCACGCGCCCGTGAAGTAGTCGCCGACCTTCACCTGGCAAACTGCTTTTCCCACTTCGGTGACCTTACCCAGGTTCTCATGGCCGAGCACGCGGCCCGCTTCCATGTCTTCACGCTGACATCACGGGGTCCGTTGTAGACAAGGGCTCGCATGGATTCCTGCTTTCTCGGGAAGGTCGTTGCCGGCCGCGACTGAAGCAATCCGCACGGCTACGAGTGTGGCGTTGCGTTTCAGGCTTCGGCTGCCTCGACATTGTGCTGTGAGCCGCCGCCGCCACCGTGGGCAGTGCGTTCACCAGCTGGTGTTCGAAATCATAGGCGTCGCGCAGCTCGCCGAGGAAGGCGTCTTTGAGGGTCTTGAGTCCAGCAGTCATCGGTCTTCTCCCCGCTACAGGCCGACTTGTTCTTCCCACCGCCAGTTGCGAAGGTCGTGCGGCCGCTCGTGCCAGCGTTACCGGTTCGAGGTCGCCCCGAGCGTCGGATCGCTGCGTTTCACGAACGTCACGGTCGACTACCGGCGCTGTCTGTCGTTCCTGCGGCCGTTCACAGCGGCCGTGCGTGGTCTGCACCTGGCGCGCTACGGCGCGGGTGGCGAGGACCCGCGGCTGTCGGCGCTCTTCCTCGGCTATCCCGCCCTCATCCGCGGCTACGACGCCGGCTCCTTCGACGGCTTCACGGTGGGCTTGCGTCCAAGGCACCCAAGATCGGCAACCGATCGGCACACGGCCGCGCGAATCATCTCGCTGGCTGATCCGCGCACGGAGGCAGTGATGGCTGATCAGGGTCGCAAGGGACAGCATGTGCGCGCCTCGTGTGACGGACGCGGCCAGCCGTCAAGTACTGAGATCCTGCCGCTCAGGTGACGGCTTCTGCCCACGTCGGGTGCAGCGAGGGGGTGCTGGCCGATGCGGGCGACCTCGCACGATGTCGCAGGCGCCATGACGAAATCCACGAGCTACCCGCACATCGTGTGACGAGGGACGGGTTCGAGAAACGACAATTTCAACTCGAACTGCGCCGCTGCATCACCGGCCCGTGCTGGCGTCCGACCTCGTCCTCTTGGCCGTGTACATCGCCCGGTCCGCGCACGCCAGTAGCTCGTGCGGGTCGCGGCTGTTCTCCGGCGAGAAGGCCCAGCCCATGCTGGCCGTGATCTGCACCGTCTGAATGCCCACGTTGTGCGGCCGGTTGAGCCGGCGGGTGACCGACTGCGTCAGGGTGCGGGCTTCGTCCGTCTGCGCCAGACGGTGGAGCACCATCACGAACTCGTCGCCGCCAATGCGCGCCACCGTGTCGGAAGCCCGTACCGAGTTCAACAGCCGCGTGGCCACTGAGCGCAGCAAGAGGTCACCGGCGCTGTGTCCCAGCCCGTCGTTCACGGCCTTCATGCCGTCGATGTCGACGAAGCACACCCCCACCGAGGTCCCCGTCCGCGCCGCGGCCAAGAGGGCGTCTTGCAGTCGGTCCAGCAGGCACCGGCGGTTGTCCAAGCCCGTGAGCGGGTCGTGAAGCGCGCCGTGCGACATGGCCTGGGAATGCGCCAGCGCGGCGCCGACATCCCGGCATACGTAGATGCGGCCGGTGGGGTGCCCTCGCTCGTCGCTCAGCACACTGAGCGACGCTTCCACGGCTCGGGGGGAACCGGTGCGGCAGAGCAGTTGATACGGCTGGGATGGACCGGGCACATGGCCGGTAGCCGCGACCTTCCGACGCCGCTCGCGCGAAAGCAGACGTGACACCAAGACGCCCAGCACCTCCTGCTGTGACCAGCCCGAGACGCGCTCGGCGGCCGGATTCAGGTAGATGACGCGGCCGTCGCCGTCGGTGGCAATCACCGCATCCGGAAGTGCGCTCAGAATCGCCGTCGCACTGGGTCGCGACGCCCTGACTGGAAAGATCGCGGGCGGGTCGGTGGGCAGGCCGGAGGTCATGGCGCTGCGGGCGGTGAGCCGCGCGCTACCAGCTGATTGCGAAGGCATGTGAATCAATCAGCGAAGACTGCCGCGCTCCCCGCGCTTCGTGCCGCGTCTCGCACGACGTGCAGCGCACGGCGAAGGGCAGTGCCTCGAGTCGGCCGGAGCCGATTGGGCCGCTGCACTCGTGGCAGAACCCGTAACGGCCCTCCTCGAGACGGGCCAAGGCTTCAGCGATCTTGTTGAGCGTTTCAGCCTTCATCTGGATGAGCGATAACCGCAGCTCGTCTTGAAGGTCGGCATCAGCCAGCTCGACGGCATCCTGACTGCCCAGTGTTCGCGTGGACACGTCTGCGCGAACTCGACGCAGTCCGCCGTGCACTTCGTCCTTCAGCATACGGCGGCGCTGGTCGAGCATGTGGCGAAGCATCTGTTCGCGCTCGAGGTAAGTTTCGTTGTCCGAGTGTCGTGCCAGCGTCCGTGCCGCCATCGTCGCCTCCAGATTGTTCAACCCCATATGGGGCAATGTCTATCGTCGCAACGAAGTCAGCAAAGAGCGTTCCAGCGAATCGCCCACGTCCGACGCGTTTGAGAGGGCTCCGCATTGCCCAAATCAGGTAGCCGGGTATCGCCGTGACGCCGGGAACCGCCCCGCCTTCCTACAAGTGGTCAAGCATGGCCTTCGCCACCGGAGGTGGCCTCCGCGCAGCATCGCGGGTCAGCGTCCGTGTTCGCTCTCGGCATGATTGGTGCGAGAGGGAGCTTCGGGTTCGCGGGAAAGGACGGCGCTGCGGGTGTCGTTGCTCACGATGAGCAGAGGTTGACATAACAGTGGCAGCCCGTTCTCCGCCCCCTACCGCACAGGAGACTCGCCCATGAAACGTATCTTGAAGATGGCCCTGGCCACGGCAGTGATGGCGGCCCCGCTCGCGGTCTACACGGCCAGTCACCGCGAGGCGCCCATTACCGCCCTCGATCGCGCCGCCGACATCACCGACTGGTACTCGTTTGTGAGCTACGACGACCCGTCGAAGATGACGATGGTGCTGTCGGTCGACCCGCTGCTCGAGCCGTCCAACGGGCCGAACTACTTC
>Ga0163144_10030879_pt1 | contig 10238 bp, 7 predicted proteins | sample OliLak19BULKMAT1_FD_123175 | JGI IMG/M metagenome (GOLD analysis project Ga0163144, IMG submission 123175) | Freshwater microbial mat bacterial communities from Lake Vanda, McMurdo Dry Valleys, Antarctica - Oligotrophic Lake LV.19.BULKMAT1 | ecosystem: Environmental > Aquatic > Freshwater > Lake...
AGCTGCGTCGGGTGCAGCAGCACGCCGATCAACTGGGGCGGCACGCTCGAGGCGGGATCGAAGAAGGCCGACCCCCAGGGCAGGCCCGTCGGCGCGCCGTGGCAGCAGCCCTCGGTCCAGCAGCCCACGCGGCCGATCACGTGCCCGAGCGCCAGCGCCGTTCCGAAATAATCCGCGACGGGCAGGTACGCGCGCGGCCGGTGCGTCTTGTTGTACCAGAACTGGTAAAAGACGCCCGCGAGACAGGCGAGCAGGAAGCCCGACCAGAACACCCATCCCGAGTCCCACTCGCCCAGCATCGGCCCCGGATTGGCGGCGAACTCGCGCCACTCGACAAGAAAGTAGCCGAGCTTGCCCCCCGACAGCGCCGCGACCAGCAAGGTTCCCACCAGAGAGTAGAACAGCGCCGGCGTGCCCTGCATGTTCTTGACCTGGGTTCGCAGCCAGACGATGCCCGTCACGTAGCCGAGCGCGGTCAGAACCGAATACGTGGCGAGGGTCGAGCCGTCGGCCCACCGCCACAGGATCGGGTGCATCTCAGGGCTTCTCGCATAGGATCTGCTTGAGCACCGAGTTCGGGCCATCCACCGTCGAGGCGTAGGTCAGATACAGGTGCCAGGCGCGCTCGATGGTGGGCGTGATCATGTGCCGGGTCCGCGGCAGATTCTCGACATAGAGCTTGTACCAATGGCGGAGCGTCTTGGCATAGTGGCCATAGCGGAAATTGATGTTCTTCACCCGGAATCCGAGCTTCTCGATGATCTTCAGGTGGACATGCAGCGGAAATTGGAAGTGGTCGGGGAAGACGTATTTCTGGGAGAACGTGCCGGAGATCGTCGTGTAGTTGGTCAGGCCCGCGTCGTTGGCGGGCGGGATGATCGCGTGGAACCACGCCTTGCCGCCGCTCTTGAGCATCCCGTAGCAATGCCGGTAGTAGCGCTCGATCTCCGAGCGGTCGAGATGGCTGATCATGCCGCAGGTATGCAGCTTGTCGAAGCTGCCGTCGGCGGGCACCTCGAGGTAATGCAGAAGCTTGAGGTTCTTCGAGAAACCGTCGTCGACCTGGTTCTGCGAGAGGGTGATGCCGAGCGTATTCTTGCAGCCGTACTTGGTCTCGGCGAGCCACGGCGCGTAGCCGTAGCCCGTGCCGATGTCGATGAACTTGTCGCCGGGCTGGACCTGCAAAGCGGTCAGGGCCTGATCGAACTTGTTGTGCTGGGCGTCGGCCAGCTCCTCGTCGTCGAGATTGCCGATCTTGAGCGGGTCCTTCCACATCGCGCAGGAGTACGCCTTCGTCTTCTTGTCGAGATACGAGAGGATAAAGTCGTTGGGCAGGTCGTAGTGGGAGCTGACCGCCCTCAGCTTGCGGCGGATGTCGGAGGGAAACAGCGCGGTCGTGAGGTAGCGCAGCTGGTGCTTGAGCTTGATCCGCCAGAGCTGATCCCGGCGCACGAAATTGCGCGCGCCGACGAAAGAGTACATGTCCCCGTTGAGATCCGCGTCGCCCATCGCGTAATGATCGAGGAACTCGGAGAGGTCCGAGCTCGCGAGCGCCGCGACGGACGCCTCGGTCTTGCAGGCCATCTCGACCTTCTCCGGCCCCGAGCCGACGGCGCGGCTTTCTCCTTTATACGAGATGCGTATCGTATAGGGCATGGTCGGGAACATCCAGTTCATCGCGTCGCCGGCTTGATCGAGTTTGGACATGGTGGCCTTAAGCTTAACGGCGGGTCGCCCGCACGTCAAGGTGCCGACCTTGACAGTCCCCGCGGCGGGGACCATACTCCCCGCATGAATCGACTCTTCTTCGCCGCCGCTTTCTTGATGGCGCTTGTTCCGAAACCCGCGGCGGCGACCTCTTTCACTCCCTCGCCGAACCTGCGCTACGGGCTTTCGGCGAAAGAGCTGCTCGACGACTGCCGCGCGGCCAAGGCCGACGCCGAGGCGGCGCTCGAGGCCGTCGCCCGCGGCCACGCGGCCGGACGCACCTTCGACGACACGCCCTGGGCGCTCGACCGGATCGCCTCGGACCTCGCGGACCGGACCGCGTCCGACTCCTTCCTGAAGAATGTCGCGATCTCTTCGGCCGTGCGGGACGCGGGGACCGCGTGCGAGACTTTGCTCGGCCAATTCTCCGTCGACATGTACGCGCGCGAGGACCTTTACCGCGTCCTCCAGGAATACGCGTCGAAGGGGGAGACGCTCGACGCCGAGGCGAAGCGCCTCGTTGAGAAGCAGCTCCTGGGCTTCAAGCGCTCCGGCCTGCAACTGCCCAAGGAAAAGCGCGAAGCGGTCACGGCGCTGCGCAAGAAGCTCGTCGAACTCGGCGCGGCCTTCGGCAAGAATATCGCGGAACAGAAGGACTTTGTGCTGTTCGACGCGGCCGAGCTCAAGGGCCTTCCCGAGGCGTTCCTCGCCCGGCTCGAGCGCGTGGACGGGAAGCTCAAGGTCAGCCTCGACTATCCCGATTATTACCCGGTCATGGATGACGCTCGGAGCGCGACCGCGCGCCGGACCCTTGAAGCCAAGTTCTCCGATCGGGCCGCCGCCAATAACGCGCCCCTTCTCAATGAGATGCTCGCCCTTCGCCTGAAGGCCGCGAACCTGCTCGGTTATGAGACGCATGCCCAATACATTCTTGAAGACCGGATGGCGGGAAATCCGAAGACCGTGCGCGCATTCATCGCACGATTGCGCGCGAAGCTGAAAATCCTAGGCGGCGAGCAGCTCGCCGCGCTGAAGGCGCTCAAGGCCATCGACGAGCCCGGCGACGCCTCGTTCAACGCTTGGGATTGGCGCTATTACGCGAATCAACTCAGGATGACCAAGTACGCCGTCGACCAACAGAAGGTCAAGGAATATTTTCCCACCGAGATCGTGACCGAGCGGATGCTTAGCGTCTACCAAGCCCTGTTGGGCCTCAAGTTCCGCCGCGTCGAGGACGCCGCCGTCTGGCATCCCGACGTGAATCTCTACGAGGTCTCGGACGCCGCCGGCGGAGAGCCAATCGGCTGGTTCTACCTCGACCTGTTCCCTCGGGAGGGGAAATTCAAGCATGCGGCCGCGTTCCAACTGATCTCGGGACGCGCTCTCTCCGGCAACCGCTATCAAAAGCCGGTCGCGGCCCTGGTCGTCAATTTCAGCAAGGCCTCCAAAGACCGGCCGGCGTTGCTGTCTCACGCCGAGATCGAAACCTTCTTCCACGAGTTCGGCCACATCATGCACCAGACGCTCACGAAGGCGCGCTACGGCCGCTTCTCGGGCACCTCGACCGCGAGGGACTTCGTCGAGGCCCCCTCGCAAATGCTGCAGAACTGGGCATGGGATGGGCCGACGCTGCGCTCGCTGTCGGGACACTACCTCGACGCGTCGAAGAAGCTGCCGGAAGATCTCCTTGCGCAGATGCTGGCCGCCCGAAACGCGGACTCCGGTCTCTACAATTCGCGCCAGTTGATGCTCGCGGCCGTCGATCAGGACTATCACGGCGCCGAGGCTCCGGACACGACGGCGGCCTACTCCCGGCTCGCGGAAGACATCGCGCTCATACCCGTCTCCAAGGGCACCCACCCCGAGGCGGCCCTATGGCACCTGATCGGCTATGACGCCCAGATATACGGCTACCTTTGGTCGAGAGTCTACGCTCAAGATATGTTCGCGCGGTTTGAGGCCGAGGGCGTGACAAACCAGGCGCTGGGCCGGCGCTATCGGACCGAAATCCTCGAACGCGGGTCCTCGCGCGACGAGATGGACTCGCTCAAGGCGTTCCTCGGACGCGAGCCCAAGGAGGACGCATTCCTCACGGGCATAGGCCTCAAACCTTAGGCGCGTTTTTACTGGAAAAAACCAGGCTTGACGGCTCCGTGTTGCGGGCGCATACTCAAATAATGAACCGACCCCTCCTCGCCGCAATTTTTATCGTCCTGTCCTCCGTGCCCCTGCGCGCCCAGGATTACAATGACAAGGACGTCAAGAAGGCGGAGAAGCTGACCGCCGACGACAAGGATTTCAAGGCGCTGCCCGAGGACGAGAAGCAGGCGGTCATCCTCTTCATCGCGGCCCAGATCCACGGCCACCGCCGCAAGGCGATCGACGCCGACATCCGCACGCTCAAGGGAGAGAATCTCGAGGACCTCAAAAAGAAGGTCCGCCGAGGGATCGTGGTGGCGGAGCAGGACAAGAGCGCGGTCCACATCCCCGGCAAGAGCCGCCTCGACATCAAGCACATCGACACGCCGCCCTTCGGGCGGCTGTTCGCCGACAACGAATGGGACGTCCTCGAGGATTCCGCCGAGGCTCAGACCCTCAAGAAGAACATCGACAAGGTCGCCGAGGTGGTCGCCAAAGGCGGAGGCCGCCTCGTCTCCATGCACATCGAGTCCTCGGCGAGCACCTTGCGCAACACGGGCAAAGCGGCGAAGATGACGCATCTCGAGCTGTCCAAGCGCCGCGCGGAGTCCGCGGCGCGCTACGCGCTGGCCTATCTCAAGACGAAGGGCCTGCCCCTCGACGAGGACGAGCAGGTGACGCTCGACTATTTCGGAGTCAACAAGAACGGGACCTCGGGGCCCTCCAGCCCTTTCGCCGTGCCGGCCGGCACCGACCCGGCGCTCGTGGCCGGAGGGACGTGCGAGGCGCCGCCCGACATGAAGGCGGCCGCCGCCGCGGGGGACGCGGCCAAGATCTCCGCCTTCTACGATCCGAACAAGTTCGTGCAGCTGACCTTCGACGCGGTGTTCGAGGTCAAGGACGACAAGCCCGGCAAGATCATCCCGGGCGAGGCGCACATCGTGGCGGCCACGGTCGAATACAAGGAGCGCCGCAGGATCGAGCTTCCGCGCATCCGCCTGCCTCGCATCCACATCGGCTGGCCCTTCGGCGGCGGGGGAAACCGGAAGGCGCGGCGCCAGGTCCGCTGCCCCAAGTGGTAGATGCTTAGCCTTCTGGCGGCCCTCCTGCTCGCGGGGCCGCCCGCGGCGCGCGCGGAGGCGCCCGGCAAGATCGACGCCGCGGATGCCGACGGCGACGGCACCGTCACCGGGAAGGAACGGCGGCAGAAGCGCCGGGCCGACCGTCGCGCGCGCCGGGCCGCGAGGGGCGAGAGCGCTCTCAGCGACGAGGAGCTGGACGCCGCCGACGCGGCCGAATCCGCCGAGCGGGGCGCCGCCGCCTCGAGCAAGGCATCGAGCGCGGCGGCGGCGTTAAAGAGCTCCTTGCCGTCGGCGGACGCGGCGGGCCCCCCGCCCGGCCAGCCGGGAGCAACGGCGCCTTCACCCGCGGCGGGAACAGCCGCCCCGGCCGCGGCGGCGAGCGCTACGAAAGGGGCATCAGGCGATCCGGGAAATCCCAAGTCCCCCTCCGACTTCGCTCTGGCCGCCCGTTCGGGATATGCCCCCGCCTTCGCCGCCGCGGGCCTGAAGATCGCACCCGACGGCAAGAGCGTCGTGCGGCTCGACGGCAAGCCCGCGACCCCGGAGGATTACGCGCGCCTGCAGCGCGAGATCGCGTCGATGCCCGCAGCGCTCGGCCGCCGGCCCGATTTCTTCTCGATCGTCAGCCCCGCGCATTACGCCGATCTCAAGCGCGGCTACAAAGAGAAAAATGACGGGGACAAGGTGTACAAGGACGTCGGCACGACGGAGGACGAGCGCGACTTCGTGCACACCGCCTCCTGCTCGAAGCTCTCGGGCGATTGCAACGCGAGCGCTGAGAAGGCGTCCTACAAGAAGGGCGACTTCGTGGCCCCCGAGGACCTCGACAACATGTGGGAGGCCCTGCAGAAGGAGCTCGACGGCTCGGCCGAGAGCGGGACGCCGAACCCGGGCGCCGCGCGTTCCGAGCTGGCTCGCGAGAAGGCGATGGACGCCGCGCGCGCCCTCACCGACGGCGGCCAAGGAGACGAGGACGCGATCCGAAGCGCGACTCGCGAAGGCAAGGCGCCCGAACCGACGACGGCGATAAAAGCCGCGGCGGCGGCGGCGCGCTTGTGGAAGCGAGCCTCCGCGCTGATCCTTCCGGGAACCGGCGGCGCCTCTGAAGAGGGCAAGGCTCCGCTATGGCCGATCGGCGCCCTCGCCCTCGCGGCGCTCGGCGCGGGCGCGTTCTTCGTGCGCCGAAAAGGCTAAAAGCACGAATACGCGCCTGTAGCTCAGTTGGTTAGAGCGGTCCGCTCATAACGCCTTCCCGCGGTTCTTGCGTGTGCGAGATCGAGACGATCCGCTAACGCTTGAGTCTACGCGTGAGAATCGCCTGCTGGGCCGCCCGCTCTGCCTTGTAATATTCCATGAGACGCGCGATGCGGGAAGGATTCCCGAAAAAAGAGAGCTCTTCGGCCAGTCCCGCGATGAGCACTTCAAAGTGCTTGCGGTCCGCGGGCTTCGTCGCCTGTTCGCGGCAGTACTCGAGCGTTGCGAGTCTCTTTTTGACGGAGGCCGCTTTCTCCTCAAAAAAACCGGGCCAGAGAGCAACCGCGGAGGGAGTGCTGCCGTCTTCTCGCATGAAGCGCACGTTCTTCGAGAGGTTGTCGATCCCGCCGGCCAGCGCGCGCGCGGAGAACCAGTCGTTGACTGTGCCCGGCTGAAGAGCAGCCCCCGTCTTCGCCTTCGCCTCGCCCCTCAGCTCACGCAGGCGCGGCAGTTCGTCGTAGTCGAGAGGCTGCTGCCACCAAGGCGAGAGGGTCTCGGGCGAGCCGGCGATGGACATCATCACGCGGTCGAACGCTTGCGTCCCCCGATAGTCCGGCTCACCCTCGAGCCGCGCCCACAAGAACAGGCTCTCGTCGGTATGGGCCAGCACTTCGTCCTCGAAGAAATCGGGGTGGAGGAAGCCCAGCGTCTGCATCATCCGCGCGTGGCTTACCTCGTGGACCATGTCGCGGGCCGTCGCCGCCACGACCCGTACCGCCTCCGGCGGCAGCTCGGAGCCTTTGAGCAGCGACCACAGCGGAGTGAAGTGCTCGAGGGGCAGCTCGATGCTGTTCGTCTGGGGGACATAGCCGGCCGACCTGCCGGAGTCTATTAGGCTCATGGACACGGCGCGCAACGTCACGCTCGAGGTACGCAGGAAGTCGGCTGCGGCGCGGCCGACCTCGTCGCCCGGCACGGAGGAGAGCTCGCGGATGTAGAGCCGGCGCAGGGCGGCCCAGACGGCCTGAGGATCGCAGCCAGCTTCCCGGCCGGCGCAGGGCGATGAAACGAAATCATCTCCCGCGAACTCCCGCAGTTGGCCCGAAGACTTCGTCTGGTAGCAGGTACGCCCCGGTTCAGGGCCTTTCGAGGTGACCGAGGGGAACAACAGGGCGATGACGTCGTCGGGCTCGCTGAACGGGGAGATGACGGTGTCCGTTTTATTGAAACCGATCGTCAGCACCACGTCCACCTGGCCTTGCCGATAGCTGGCGACGGCGAGGGCGGCCTTGTCCTTGGGATGGACCACGGCGCGCACCGCGAGGCCGCCCGCGGCGAGGTCGGTCCCATCTTTCTCCTCGAGCCTGCGCAGCAGGCCGCCGTCGAGCGTCATTCCGTGCGCGTCGAGCAGCTTCTGCGCCCCGGTGGACACCACGACCTCGACGACCGACGGGGCGGGCGCCGAGCGGACGGGAGCGGGCAGGCTCGCGAGCAGGGCCAGGGCCGAGGCACGCATCGTCTTGACCGCAATCGCGCGCTCCATTTACGAAGCGTAGTCCTCCTATCCGAATAAATCAATGGCGACTTTTCGCCCTAGGCCCCATACGCGTCGGTTTTCGCGCCGAAAAGGCTAAAATCCCGAATACGCCCCTGTAGCTCAGTTGGTTAGAGCGGTCCGCTCATAACGGATTGGTCGCCGGTTCAAGTCCGGCCGGGGGCATTCTTTTAGGAGACCTTAGAATGGCTCAGGGCTTGAAAGGCATCGTGCTGGCGGGCGGCTCGGGAACGCGGCTCTATCCGGTGACGCGCGCCGTCAGCAAGCAGCTTGTCCCGGTCTATGACAAGCCGATGATCTACTACCCCCTCTCGACGCTGATGCTGGCCGGCATCCGCGACATCCTCATCATCACGACCCCCGAGGACCGCGGCGCCTTCACGCGTTTGCTCGGCGACGGCTCCTGGGCCGGCATCAAGATCACCTACGCGGTCCAGCCCAACCCCGACGGCCTGGCGCAGGCCTTCATCATCGGCGCCGACTTCGTGGGCGACGACCGCGTAGCGCTCGTGCTGGGCGACAATATCTTCTACGGCGCGCACCTTGTCGAGCACCTGCACGCGGCGGCGAAGCAAAAGACCGGCGCCACGGTCTTCGCCTACCACGTCAAGGATCCCGAGCGCTACGGCGTCGTTGAGTTCGACGCGAAAGGCCGGGCCGTGAGCCTCGAGGAGAAGCCCGCCAAGCCGAAGTCGAGCTACGCCGTGACGGGCCTCTATTTCTACGACAACTCGGTGCTCGACGTCGCCGCGAAGCTCAAGCCCTCCCCGCGCGGGGAGCTCGAGATCACCGACGTGAACAAGGAGTTCCTGAAGAAAGGGAAGCTGCATGTCGAGAGGATGGGCCGCGGCATCGCGTGGCTCGACACCGGCACGCACGAGGCCCTGCTCCAGGCGTCCACCTTCATCCAGGTCATCGAGGAGCGGCAGGCCCTGCAGGTCGCCTGCCTCGAGGAGATCGCCTTCAACATGGGCTACATCGACGCCAAAAAGCTGCGCGCCCTCGCCGAGCCGATGAGGAAGAACGAGTACGGCCGCTACCTGCTGCGCGTGGCGGATGGCCTGCGCTGAGATGCTGCGCCCCGACGTCGTGGAATACCTGAAGGACAACCTGAAGACCTTCCCCGTCGAGGTGCTGCGCAAGCAGCTGGCCGAGGAGGGCGTCTCCGACGCGGACTTCAGCGATTCCCTGGCGTCCGCCCTGCGGGCGCCGACGACGGTGCGGACCTCGGCGAAGCCGAAGGCCAAGACGAGCATGGCCGCGATCGCGTTCCTGTGCGTGGGAGTGGCGATCATCCTCTTGATCGGCTTCTACGCGCTGTCGCAGAAGCCCAAGCTCGCCTCGACCGAGGGCAACACCGAGAACCCTTCCGGGGAGTCCGCCTTTATCGGCCACGCGGGCTGGATCGTGCGGCTGCCCAAGGACTACGTCGGCGTCTCGGACTTCGCGGACTCGGGCAAGCGCCACCAGATCGTCTATTTCTGCAAGAAGGGCACCGACCCGACGAACTTTCTCAACGAGGGCCTGTTCGGGCAGCTCGGCATCGTGAAGCTCGAGGTGCTGCCGACCCAGTTCCCGAACAACCCGACGGGGATCGCGAACCTCTCGCGCATGGCCGCCGGCAAGTACAAGAACGCCGGCGAGAAGTTCACGATGAAGAACATGCAGGTCGCGACCTTGCCGGGCGTCTCCGTCACGGTGCTCTCCCCCTTCCCCCGCGCGGAGGCCTTCGTCCTCGGCCAGGACCACATGTACTTCTTCATGGGCGGCCAGGAAGACGACGTTTGGCGCGACATCGTTCTCAGCCTGCGCGATGCGCATACTGAGAATTAATAACTAAAAAAAGAGCCGGCCGCCGGGGCTTCCCCCGGCGGCCGGCTTTTTAATCTTTACACGCCCTTGCTGACCTTCTCGAGCGTGAGCCAGCGATTGGTGCCCGCGAACTTCTGGTGCATGCGCGAGCGCGGCTCGCCGTTGGCCTGCGCGACCTCGGAGAGCTGGAGGTCCGCCAGCGCGTCGATGCCGCGCTCGCGGAAGCCCTTCAGAGAGTTCTCGAGAGCCATGCCCACCGTGCGGAAGGCGAGCAACGTCGAGAACTGGAGCGTGAAGCCCATCTTGCCCAGCATCTCGTTGGAGATCAGGCTGCCCTCGTTCTTGGCCTTGCCCCAGTGGAGAGAGGGCGACAGGTTGAAGCCGAGCATCTGGTTCGGGAAGTACTTGTGCACGCCCTCGGCGAACTCCTGGGGACCGTCGAGGCTCGTGTTGTTGAACTCGGGCCAGATCACGTCGACGCCGAGCGAGGCGGCCTCGAGCGCGCGGTCGATCGCGTGCTGGACGCTGCCGACGCGGCCGCCGGGCACCGCTCCGTCGACGGCGTCGGTGCGCGCGATCACGACCAGGTTCGTCTCGGAAGCCTGCGCGGCGGCCTTCACCGCGATGAGCTTCTCGATCCACTTGTTCGTGGGGACGAGCACCTTTTCGCGCTTCACGCCGTGGTGCGCGATGATGTGGCCGCACGTGCGCTCCGCCGGGTCCTGGTCCTCGAGGTGGACGCCGCCCAC
>Ga0163144_10030880_pt1 | contig 10238 bp, 6 predicted proteins | sample OliLak19BULKMAT1_FD_123175 | JGI IMG/M metagenome (GOLD analysis project Ga0163144, IMG submission 123175) | Freshwater microbial mat bacterial communities from Lake Vanda, McMurdo Dry Valleys, Antarctica - Oligotrophic Lake LV.19.BULKMAT1 | ecosystem: Environmental > Aquatic > Freshwater > Lake...
AGTTCCAGGTTGATGGCGGTGCCGCCGACCAGAGCTGTTGAAGCACGATGTGCTGCACGCCGACGAGACGCCAGTGGCCATGCTCAAGCCGGGCCACGGCAAGACGCATCGCGCGTACCTGTGGAGCTATTGCACGACGCGCTACAACGAGACCAGAGCTGTCGTCTTCGACTTCGCCGAGAGCCGCGCGGGTCTGCATGTACGCGAGTTCCTTGGCCTGCCGGGAGAAGATGGATGGCACGGCAAGCTGGTCTGTGACGACTACTCGGGCTACAAGCAGTTGTTGACGATGGGTGTGACCGAGGCAGGCTGCCTGGCGCACGCACGCCGCAAGTTCTTCGACCTGTGGGCGAACCACAAGAGCACGGTCGGCGAGGAGGCGCTCAAATACTTCGTACAGCTGTATGAAGTCGAGCGCGAGGTGCAGGACCTCGACCCGGACGAGCGACGACGCATCCGTCAGTTGAAGGCGCGACCGGTGGCCGACGCGCTGAACAAGTGGCTGACGTTGCTGCGGCAGAAGGTCCCGCACGGCTCAGCCACCGCGAAGGCCATCGACTACAGCCTGAACCGCTGGGCGGCGCTGACGCGCTACGTGGACGACGGTGATCTGCCGGCCGACAACAACTGGGTCGAGAACCAGATCCGGCCGATCGCCATCGGACGCAACAACTGGCTGTTCGCCGGAAGCCTGCGGGCGGGCAAGCGCGCCGCTGCGGTGATGAGCCTCGTGCACTCGGCCAGGCTCAACGGGCACGATCCGTATGCCTACTTGAAGGACGTGCTCGAGCGCTTGCCCACGCAGCCCGCCAGCCGCGTCCAGGACTTGCTGCCGCATCGCTGGCAGCCGAACATCATCGCAAGCTGAACGAACAGGCCGTCGTCAAGACGGGTTCGCCGGACGCTTACCTTCTTGGCGCTTGACGAGCGGAAAGCGTACGGGCCTGCAAGCGTAAAGTAAGAAGTGTCAGCAACCCTTCGAACCGGAAGGAGCGTCCACCCCATTGCTTACAGCCCAAAAGAGGTCAAAAGGACATCAGGCGCTGCGCACTAACGACACCGGGCGCAGTGCAGCAGCTACAAGCGCGTCGTACAGCCTCTTTCGCTCGGTAGCAAGCAGCTGGTACAAGCCCCAATCTCGGAACTCCATTGCCCACCGTGTCGTCTCGTCGAGCTCAGCTTCCGGCGGAGCAGGCAGGGGTGACGCTCGGTGTTTTGCTAGTACGCGGCACCGGTCGAACACTTCATTTGCCAGTTGCTGGCCCCTGAGACTGGGCCATGCGGGCGGGCAGTGTCTCGCCTGCAGAAGAATGAGGTCGTGATCGGTCCCAGGGAATGTATCAGTCCGCTGCCTCACCGACTCGCTGGCAGGCCCACCGCCGCAACATAGTTCCCGGCAAACGGCTCAACACGTTCGGCCACCAGGTTGGCGATCTGACGCAACCGGTTCAGCGACATGCTCAGATGGCAATCTGCGGTTCGCAGCTCCGCATTTGCTTGGTCGCTTCGGAAGAAGAGAATCTGCGCGATCGATCGGCTTCCCTCCACGGCAACCAGCACGAGACGGCACCGCACCAATCCGTCCGGGTCGACGTCCACGCTTCCGAGCTGAAACTTTGCTCCCTTCGCGTGCACTGCTTCGCGGTTGAATAGTGTCAGCCATGGCCTCTCCTTGTCGACACTCTTCAGGCTTTCCAGAGTGTCGAGGATTTTGTCCGTAGCAGACATTTGCGGCCCCAGCCTTTCTGCCAATATGTCGCGCAGCCGCTGGTGCAGGTCCTCCGACGAACCTCCGTCCTGAACTCTGGAAAAGTGCATCGAATCGACAGTCCATCCGACAGAGCGAAGAGCTTCGCTGTAAACGTCGTACCACGCGCTCACGTCGCTCGACTGATCCGCGGCGCTTCGATTCGCGGCGAGTTGGGCCAGCAGGAGGCAGTTGGAGACAGACTTGCGGTCTTCAGCAGAAACACGATCGGTGAACTCAGCGAGCTGGGCCCCGATAACTTGCGTGCTCGCTCCCTCGACCGACGGACCACGTTCGAGCGACGCCCGCTGCGGCTCTTCGGGGAGGACCAATGCCGAGACGGCTTGCTCCGGTCGCGAAGCCGGCGTCGGGCCAACCGCGCCCACAGATCCTGGAATGAGAAACTCCGGGCCTCTTTGCCAGGTTTCGATTCTGTGAAGTGATGTCTGTGACGCGGATAGACGGCTTGCGAGCGCGCCCGACAACGCTTGAGACCACTCGGCTTCCTCGCCCTGCTTCCTGATCTGGCGCAAGAACAGACTCGCGAGCGATTCGCCGCGTGACGATCTTTGACTCAACAGCAGCGCGGAGAGAAAGCTTGAACCCGCCGGCGGTTGCCTAAGCGGGGCACCTTCCTGAGGATTGAAAGAGAGCTCAGGTGATGCTTTACCTGATTCAAGGACTCCATCAACGAGTAGAACGATTTCCGAATACCGCTTGCGTTCAAGCTGCTGCTCGAGGTAGTCGCGAAATGCTGACAACAAGGTCGCGGATATTCCGTCCGGCCCGGTAGCGGCGAACATCAAGCGCAAATCACCCGGAAGAGCGATGCAATTACATGCGAGATAGACGTACAGACGCCTGGTCCGCAATGAATCTACCGGCGCCGCATCCGCGCGAGCGAAAAGGTTTGCCATGGCTGCACGCAAAGTTTCCCACCGCGCGTCTTCGACCACGCTTACGGCGTCGGCTGCAATCCCCTCACCCTCCAAATCACTCAGCCAATTGCGCAGCTCCGAGCTGTCCCGATCGATACGTTCAGCCCATCCGCTAGGCGTGAATGGAGCGGGCCGCATCAACAAGGCGTGCGCGTCGACCTTCGATGCCCGCCGCGCCTCGGCTACGCGCGCAAGAATTGCGTTCTTGATTGCCCCGGGCGACGAGTGGAGCGAGGGGCTATAAAGCCAATGGCCCTTTACGGTTCCGAATGCCACGGTAGCGGTGCCATCATTTGACAGCCTTGCATATGGCGGCAAAGCAGCCTTGCTAGGCATCACTCGCTGCAACATGTTTCCGTCTCTGCGAGTGCTGGGATCATCTAACACAATGCAAATGGAGCGTTGCGTCATGACTAGCCAAGTCCGTTGCTTTGGCGTCTCGAATATCAGCAACGGCTCGATTGGCACTTCGAAGGGCGCGATCCTGCTCGATGAAAGAACGACTTCAACAATTTGCGCTGCGTCCAGTTGCCAGCCCTCCTCCCTGTGCTCGACCTCGTTCAGCAAGCGCTCCAGTTCCGGCGTATCAAGTCGAAGCAGTCGCAAGCTGCGTCCGCACGCCACCGCTAGCGACGCCTCGGTGGTTGAGAAACAAACCTCGACCTTCCAGGACGATTCAGAGTCACCCGTCAGTTCGGCACGCGTAACCTCCCGCCACTCGTCTAAAGAATCGTCCACCGCTGACCACAGGGCGAAGCTGCGCCGACTCTCATGGCCAACCGCTAGCCAACGGCCATCGGCCGAAGCACTCAACGATGAAATTCCTTCAGGCACCGCCCAATGAGATCGCTCACTCGGCCCTCTAGGTTCCTGTGCCATTGACGCAAGGACAAGTTCACCCGAGACGTCGCGGTAAGCCACCCAACGGCCCTTTGGGTCGGCGGTCATCGGGAGACTGAGGGGTGCGTTGCTGGCCATTACAGCTGACTACTTGCGGGCGACGGCCCGAGGCCTCACATCAAGGGTGCCATCTGGCAGTAGTTCGACGACTTCTTCAGGGGTGACCGCCACGGCAAGGCACTGATGCGTCGACGGTTCTCCACGCGATGATGAACTCTGCCATGAGGTCAGCTCACCTTCGCAAAGTGCAAGAACCTCTCCGTCAAGGACGAGGAGTTGCTGCACCGAAGGCATCTTCACGGCTGAGGCGGGTCCCCAGCCTTCCGAAGACGTGTTCATGATCACGTCGCTCCCTTCCAGACTTACACCGTGAACCATCAGGGAACGCTCTTCTTGGCCGTGATGAAACGCCATCCACTTCATTCCGGACGTATTGGAGAAATCGAATGCCTCAAGTTCCTCCGGTGACGATCGAAACTCAGTGCTTTCCAGTACGTGTCTCAAGTCGTCGATACCCGCTGCCAACTCCGGCGAAGCCGCCCCGTGTGCGAGTGAACCAAGCCAACGATCTGCACGCGGATCGACTCCTGCCCATCGATTGGTCAAAGCAAGGCGGGGAGAGTTATCCGAGACAATTGCTAGCCGCGCCCAGGCCTCCGGCGAGATAGTGGGCGCCAATGATTCGGTCAATGCGAAGACCCGAACGATATCCTGACGCACCGCTTGCACGTCGACAGGTCGGAACAGCGACTCCATGACACGAGAGGCCCAAGCGGATGGCTCGAGACTCTTCATGGGCTCCATCAAGACCGATACCGGTCTTTGCATTTCGGTTTCGAGGCGCCTCGCGACGCCAACCATCAGTTCCTTAACGGCGTCGACGTCGGACACGTGACACAGCACAAGAAGCTTCCACCCGCCTGTTCGGGTGCGTGGCCCCTGATGCAGCTTCGCGCCATCGAACAAGTCGAGTCCCAGGCCGTGCAGAACCCCGAGACGACGGCCGTCCGCAGACCACTTCAACGATCGCACGCCCGCCGGCAAGTCCAATTCCGTCTGCACAGTTAGCCCTGGCCCGGCCACGATCTCGTCTACGGCGCGCTGCGAACCACCTCGCGCTTTGGAACCCGGCGGCCGAAACCGATCAGCCAGCTTGCGCGCAAAGCGCGCAAACGGGAGCACATTGGGGGCGAGCTGCGAGCTCCCTTCGCGATCCTCGATGTAGGCAAGGAAATCGAATGTGCTTCCCGTCACCTCTTGGAAATACCGCTGCACGGCGAGGTTCAGATCGAACCATTCCGTGCCTGTGAGCGCTCCGACAAGCTCGTCGCGCACGCTATCAGCCATGTCTAGAAGCACCTGATGGTCGGCGTTCGACCTGAAAGCCATTTCTGGCGCTAGCGGCGCGCGAGGCTGAAGAAGGCCGCTGGCGAGCACTTGCGCCAAATCCTCCACATCGGGAACTCGTGAACCCTGCGAGGCCTGTGTGGCATGCACCAGTCTCACCACAGGCAGCGTCAGCGGTTTAATGGCCGCCAGTGCTGCGGCCAACTTCAACGCGTGCGGCCGCGCAGCGCGCTTCAACGCTGAGAGCAGTGCGGCATCCTTCATCGACGGTGCCATCGGATCCGTGGATTCAAGAGTGGAATCCGAAAGTAGGAACTCGGAGCTATCGAATGGAAGCAAAGCGGCGATGCAGCGCGCCCCGCCGGAGGCCATCAACATGCGCGACCACTGCCGCGCACCGATTTCGTCAAGCGGGAACACTGGTAGAACGAGGCCGGGCTCGCCTTCTGCCCACCCAGGACGCTGCACCTGCAATGCCGCATTCGGCGCACCGGGACGCTGTGCCTGCACCCGCAGGCTGGCAAAACCCAGTCCCGTATGTGACCACAGTGACAGTGGAAGCAGCTGAGCCATCGCGACCGGCATCTGTCGCGACCACGGATCAAGCCAGCGTGCCATTGTTCCGTCGTGCCAACCGGGCCCGGAGGCATCAGACACCACCAGCAGCAAGCGACCGCCCTGCCCATGGTTCCAAGCGGCGGGATTGACAATGCGCCCATCGGGAGTGCGCATCACCGCATTTCCATTTTGGCCGTGCAAGCTGAACAGGTGGACGTCACGCAGGCCGGCGCGTCGCCGCAGAAGTGCAACGAATTCGTCGACGCGCGGCCTCCAAGCCAGCAAAGTGAGGCCTGAGTCAACTGCAACGACGGCGTCGAACCAGCGTTTGCGTTCAGCCTTCAGGACGGGCTGGGGCAGGCCCGTCTCGGCGATGCGTTCAGCCGTCCGCTCCTCGTCCAACAGCGGCCGCGAGGTACCACCGCGTCGTCGACGACCGAGCGGTCGAAGCGCGCGCGCCAGCGAGGCGGCCTCGGGCAGCGGATGCGGACTTGGCAGTCGGATTCCACTCAGCCCACCCGCTCCTCCGCTCGGCGGCGGTGCCGACAGGCCTGAATACACCGCGGAGGGCCCCTCCCCATCGTCGTCGACATCGACAACGACGCGCTTGTGGAACACTGGCTTCTCGCTATCGAGCGACGTGCTGATGACAGCTGGCGGACTCTTTTCACGGGAGTCCGAGAGCACAAGTGCCTCCCCCTCGACCGCTATCGGCGTCTTGAGAACCGGAATGCCTTTCGGAAGATGCTTGGCCAGCCACAGGGTGTCGCGCAGTTCCTTCCAACCGGCCTCGGGATCAAGCCGGGCGAGCGCCCGTCCCAGCCGCAGTACCGCAGGGTTGGGAAGGGTTGAATCTGCTTCAACCATCGACATGGCACTCAGCCGGTCGAGCGTGTCAATTCCTGCGTCAACGCGTCCAACACTTTCTGACGTTCGTCATCGCTGCCAAGCTGGCCGTGGACCACGAAATGGACGGCATTGAGCAGTTGGTCGGTCGCCACGTTCGACAGCTTGTCGTCCGACAGACGCTTCAGAAAGGTCTCGATCACGCCCTCCGCTGCGGCCATTTCTCGATCGTCAAAGTGCAGCCGCATGATCTCAAGTAGGCGCTTTCCCTTTGCGTTGTCGTCTACGGCACGTTGACCGGTCGGGTTCGGCATTTCGAGTCGTAGGCAGCGTCGTAAGAACGCTGCGGGGAAATCACGTTCTCCGTTGCTGGTAAGAACCATCAATGGAAACTGAGCGCAACGCACATGCCCGTGGGTAATCTCGACGGTCGGTTGCCCGGGATCATCGGTAAATACGGTGACGGGGCCAGCGTGGGCGAGCCTGCGAAGTTCCGGAATCTCGAACTCGCCTTCCTCGAATATGTTGAGCAGATCGTTTGGAAGGTCGAGGTCACTCTTGTCGATCTCGTCGATCAGCAGAACGCGCGGACGACTCGTCGGCAGCAGCGCCGTGCCCAATGGACCGAGTCGCACATAGCGCCCCATACGCTCGTGCACTTGCGGATCGGATTCCATAACGGCGCCGCGGACACGCTCGTCTTGCAGACGTCCTATCGCGTCGTACCGGTAAAGGGCATCGCGCAGCGTCGCAGCTGAAGTCACCGACCAGCGCAAAGGCGTGCCCAAGGCCAATTCGTAAGCGACCGCGTAGGCCAAACTAGACTTGCCGCTGCCGGGACGCCCGGTCACGAGCAGGGGCCGGCGCAAATATAGTGCGGCGTTCACCATTTCAAGAATGGTGGGAGACGCCTCAAAGTGCTGACCGCGTCGGGCACTTTCCGGCCACTCATCGGATCCGCGCCAGTCGAGCAAGGTGCGCTCCTTGAGCACCGGGGCCGCGACGGGACGCCAGCTGGGTGGGGGCGGCAGGCGCGATATGCCGTCGTGCGGCAGGCGACTTCCGGTGTAGACCTTCCAGTCCTGTGGTTCTGTAGGCATATTGCTCTCTCAAATTGCGGTTCTGCCCAGGCGCGTCATCCAAGCCGGAGGGCGCGTGGGGTCGTCGAACATCAAGCTCAAGTCGGACAGACCGCCTCGACGGAGAGCGACCAGCCGGCTCGCCACCTCGTCAGGAGGACAGCGCAGACCGTTTTCCAATCTTGCTTCCAATACTTGTGGACCACCGGGAACGGAACCGCATGCCCATGCCAGCGCCGGCAGCCCGTGCGCAATGCAGATCCGGTGGCTCTCCTCCAGTTGGGCTCTCATAGTGGAGGCGTCGTGTACTAGACACCAGACTGGGCCGGCTTCCAGCAGAAACGCACTCGCAGGGCGGACTGGGTCAGCGGAGAGGGGTTGTGCCAACGGCCTCGCGTGGGCCCAACGATCTAACATTGCGCGCGCGCGCTTGCGCCACAGGTCGTGCTTGGTGCCCGGCTGCCGGCCGTTGCGCAAGACAGTCGGATAGTCGTCGGCGAGGTCGAGGGTCTCGCCCTCAAACTCAAGAGACTCCCGCTCGACTCCCTCGGCCACTAAGGTCGCCGGCAGGAAAAGCTCGACCAGAGATACCGTGCCTGCCGGCACGTTGCTCTGCACTTTCCTCCAGTCGCATCCATAAAGCAGGGACATCATCCTGTCGTGAAGTACCTCGCGCAGGTGCGACTTGTCCTTCGCAACGTCCTGCCGATGGAAATCAGGACGATCTGGCAGATGCAAGGGAGTTCCCGTGACGTCGCACAACGCGCCCATCACCCTCCACGCAGGCTGCCCTAGGGCGGCATCAGGATCGTCGTCGACCCAAAGCATCACCACGTTCCCAGCGGGTGGCGCAGCGATCCGCTTCTCAATGTCGACTCGCTCCGACTGGCTGACGCTGGCCACCCACTCGCGAAGGGGTTTTGCCGCGTGCTCTGGCGACGCCGCCAGTAACCGGAACGCAAATTCGTTCAGCGGTGACACCCCCTGGGTCGCCGGAGCGTTGCTCAGCCAGTTCAGCAGTTCCGTCAGGTCTGCACACGCCGGACGTGGCGTCCCCGCGCGAACGCTCAGCGAGGCCAGTTTGGCTTGGTCCTGAAACGCAACGGGGGCGGTCCCGAACACCTCCTTTTTCGGGGGCTCGCGCGACATGAGCAGCGATTCACCAAACCAGTTTGTGGCGTGCACATATGGCGAGGCAACCGCACCCGTCGGCAACTGGAGGCGGCCTGCTGCAAGCTGCAGCGATTGCTGAAAGTCCGGCCACTCCCCCGCAGGTGCCTGTTCCAGGAGGGTCCGCAGCATGGGGCCGTGCGCCGAACCAGCGTTGGTGTACGTGGTCGTCTGGCCGTCCGGACAAACGAACAAGGTGCAATAGAGAGGTCCGTTTGCCCGCCCTTTGATGCCCAGGTTGCGCGGTACCAACTCGACATCGCCCCAGGCCCGCACCGACTCGCGGCAGGTGTCGATCACGAAGACGAGGTGACTGAAGATGGAGTGACGCTCATCGACAAGATGACTAGTAAGTTCTTGCAGTTCTACGCTCTCGAGCCGAGTGGCCTTCGACGCCGGAAGCAGCAGGTGATGCTCGACGCCACGGCTGCCTTGGCGCCGAGACAAGCCGTGCCCGCACCAATGAAAGTACAGAGTCCCCCCAAGCGCATCGGTGGCCAGGGTGTCATGGAGGAAATCGATGAACTCTCGCTCATCGAACTGCTTCCAAGGAATGCCCGACGCATCGGCAAGCGCTTTACTTTGCGTATCGCCTGGCGCGAGCCACAGATCGATTCGCTCGGGGTCCACGCCCCGCAGCTTCAATGTTCGAGCGATTTGTACCGCTTCGCAGACCGGCCCGTGCAATACATGAACGTCGTACTTCTCCAGCCCGACGATGACTGCCCGGCTCTGCGACGGTGGCCTGGGATGAATGCCGGGCATCGTTCTGGTGTCAGACAGGCAAAGTCAATTTCAGCAACCTTGCCCAGAAATCAGGAACGCCCCAGTAAGCCGAATGCGCCTCTGGAAACGGTTGACCGCTTTCAACCGGCATGTCGTAAATGACGCGCGAAGCGCTGTGCGTGCCGAAGATCGGCGCTGCCAGATAGCTCAAAATGTCGTGCCGGTCGTAGACGTTCACCCAACGTTGCGGAAAGTGTTCGGGAAGCTGCTCATCCGACTCGAGCGAGACAAGCGCTCCCAATTCGTACAGGAGTGGCGCCTGCGAGCCCACAGTCACGAGTTGCTTCACCTTCGGCAGGCTCTTCTTTACCATTAGGTCGACGCACGCGATGCCTCCGAGGCTGTGCGCAACAACGGTGACTTCGCCCGGGCAAGCAGCTATGGCCGTCTCGATGAAGTTGCGAATTCCCTCGCCATGCGCCTGGTAGCGCAGAATGTCTCCAGCAGCTGGATAGGCCGCGCTGGACAGAACGTCCCGCTCGCGCACTAGCTTTTCAGTCGCCCAGCGACTGGCCGCACCTTTGAGCTTGCCGACCATCCAGTCGCGGACAGCGCCTGCCTCCACGCCTCCAAGAAGGTCAACAAGACCGCGCACCACTCGATCGCGCTCGGATTCGCTAAGTTGCGGCGCTTGCTCCCACGCCATACGGGCCTGCAGCATCGCCACGCACGCTCGCGCCGTCGCCTCGCGCACAGGTGTTGTCACTCGCCTAGCTGCGCGCGCACTCGCATCGAGGACGGGATCATTGCCTATCTCAGTCGCCGCTTTGTCCCAGAGCCCATGCGGCACTTCCGGAGGAAGTAAGGCGTAAGCCTTGGCATTGCCAACAAGCTGCTTAACCTTGTCGGCAAATCCGGCGACGCTGG
>Ga0163144_10030881_pt1 | contig 10238 bp, 5 predicted proteins | sample OliLak19BULKMAT1_FD_123175 | JGI IMG/M metagenome (GOLD analysis project Ga0163144, IMG submission 123175) | Freshwater microbial mat bacterial communities from Lake Vanda, McMurdo Dry Valleys, Antarctica - Oligotrophic Lake LV.19.BULKMAT1 | ecosystem: Environmental > Aquatic > Freshwater > Lake...
AGAGAGCCCCTGTTCCTGTTTTACAAAAACCAGCAGGGCCAATAACACCGTGTCGGCGCCAAACAGCGCCAGCGCCTCAGAGATTGCTGCTTCGGCGCGCGGGAATTGCCTGGACTCCGCCAGGCGCCTCGCCAGCGACCGCCATGCGGCGAGGTCCTCCGGGTGAATTCGAACGCGAGCTTCGTAGATCTCAATGGCGCTGCCGATATTGCCGGACTTGTACAGTTCGCTGGCGCGCGCCTCGCACTCGCTGGCGTCTTCCGAATTTGGCAGTTCGGCAGTCGGCACGACTATTTACCCGGCAGCGTACTGCCCGAAGGCAGACCCTTGATCACTTCCTGGCCGAGCGACTTTAATATCTCGCCGAGCGCTGCTGTCGGCGCCGGGTCATTGAACAGTCGCGCCGCGTTGGCCAGAATTTTCTTCGACAGCGCATTGCGATATACCTTGTCGGTGGCAACTCGTTTGGCGGTCGCCAGGTATTCGTCCACGGTAGACGCAATCAGCTCTTCGACGCCGAGCAATGTAAGCATTCCCATCGTCTGCCGACCACGCATGAACTGGCCGGGAAGGGTCACCGTCGGCAGTCCCATGGCCAATGCGTCAAGCGAGGTATTACCGCCGGACCAGTGCAGCGTATCGAGCATCACGTCACACAGGGCATTGATGCGCTTGAAATCGTCGTGGCTCGAATAGGGCAGCAGCTTCACACGTCCTTGCGGCGCGATACTGTGTTCGGCGAATGCCCTTGAGAGACGCGCGACAAAACGCTGTGTCACGCCTTCGTTCTGGCCCGCAAACATCACCAGCACGCCTTTTGGATCGTTCGCCATCGCCGCTACCAGCAATCGATCATTGGCGGGGTGCACTTTGAACAGTGACTGCGAGCAAAGGTACAGATTTGCGTCTTCCGGCAACTGGTAGTCCGTCCGGTTGCTGGATGCGGCTGCGCCCGACACCGTCGGCATCGCGTAGCGCGTGCCGATACCGGGTAGGGTCAGCAGTCGCTCGTTGTAATGCGTCTGCGCATTGGTCGGTTCCATGGCCGCGCAGGAAAGGTAATAATCGATGCTGGTGTGTCCGGGTGTGACCGGATGGCCCCAGGCGCTGATCTGCACCGGCGCCAGGCGCATTGCGGCCATGAGGAAGCACATCATGTCCATCCCCAGCTCAGGGTAGATCAGGATATCGAGCGCATCGGCTGCAATGCGTTGTGAGAAAAACGTGAAATTCTCGTCGCCCTGCACATAGTGGTCGGCTGTTTGGCGGAACTTCGTGGCCAGCTCATCTTCCACGACGAGTTTTTGGTAAACGAATACTTCAAACACGCTACGATCCAGATCGGTGATCCAGCTCGCAAAATAGTTGCCGACCGTACTGTTGAAGAAGAAGCGGCTCAAAAATCCTACCCGGATCCGCCTTCCTGTCACCATATTGCGCTGTTGCGTGTTGATCGCATCCGCTTGGCCCGGCATCGCGCGCGCCAGCAGCTTGTGGATGAACTCGCCGTAACGGCGCTGCAAATGAGTATCGTCACCACCCTGGTAGGCGAGCAGGAAATTGCTCGGCGCAGAGATGCCGAATCGTTCGCGATTGACCCCTTGCGAAAGCGTCTCGACGTTTGCAAGCAGATAGTCAACACCACGCTCATAGCGTTCGCGACAAGCGGCAAGATGCGCTTCGCTGCCGTAGATGTTGGGCAGCAATAGCGCGGCGCGCGCGGTCGTCGTCAAGTCATTTGGCCGCAGTTCCAAAGAACGTTGATATGCGTCGAGCGCACCGAGCAGATCGTCGCGCCCGCTGAGGAGGTCGCCCAGCCAGGTCCACAGCTCGGCACGCCCGGGCGAAGCTGTCAGCGCGCTGCGGATTACTCTTTCAGCATCGTCCTGCCGCTTGAGTTTGCTGAGCACCTGCGCCATGAGCAGCGAGGATTCGACGAGATCGGGTTTCAATCGTAGTGCATTAGACAATGCCGCTTCCGCTCCATGCGGGTCGCCCAGCATGTTGTGCGCGGTCGCGAGCAAATGGTGTCCGTGCGCATAGTCCGGCTGTAGTTCCGTCGCGCGTTTGGCCGAATTCACGGCCTCTTGTAACTGCAGCAGGCGCATCTGCGCGACGGCCAGATTTGCGTAGGCTCGGGCATATTGTGGGTTGCTGCGGATGGCTGCCGTGAACGCATGGCTGGCTACTTCGAACCTGCCCAGATCAGAAAACAAAATACCGAGGTTATTGTGCGCCTGGGAAAACGCGGGGCGCAGGCGGACAGCCCGTTGCAACAACTCAACGGCGCCATCAAGCCTCCCTAGGTCTTGTTCGATATTGGCCGCTGTCAGGCAGAAATCTGCGTTTTGCGGCTCAAGCTCGATGGCACGGCGCACTGCAGTCTGCGCGGCCGCCAGCTTTCCCGCACGAACGCTGGCCATTGCCAGCAGGCCAAATGCTTCGGCGTTGGCGGGGTCTGCAGCCGTCAGCGTCAATAGTTGTTGCAATGCGAGTTCAGTGCTTCCAGTTTGAAGCGATGAGCGTGCCTGATTGAGCAGTGCGGTCACGCCGGCACTTGCCGATTTGCAGTGGCGGCAACGGCGCGAACCAGTGCATCTTCAAAGTGCCTGACATATTGAGCCATGTCACTCAGGTCGGATGTTTGCAGCAAGGTACGCATTCGTTCGCATTGGGCTGCGCGCAGACCGGCATCGTTGGCGAGCTTTACGGCGAGATCGACATAGTCGCCACCGCTGGCAGCGACCCCTGCTGCGTCACCTAAATGGCTCAACATGGAAAGTGCGACGCGCTCTTCAAACATGCCCCCGGGCATCGTGACAATAGGGATGGCATCGAGTATCGCGGCACGGGTGCTGAAATAGTCGCTGCCTGGCAGCGTGTCGAGCACGAGGTCGATCAACGGCGCCAATGAGACATCGCGAGGCCGCGGCATGGTTGCAGGGAGCATCACGATGCTGGCCGGCTTGATGCCGCCGGCCAGCAACAGCCGCTTGATGTTTTCACGATCTGCGGCGAGCAAGGGGCAGATCAGGAAGGTGGCAGCCGGCAATCGATCCGCCAGCGATTTCCAGGTGGTGATGCAACGCGCTGACAGGCGGAGGGCGGCGGCCAGAATGCCGAATACCGGCGCCCCATCGACGATGCCGAGCTGTTCGCGAGAGACAGGCAGCGCCGATGGTTGCGTCGGCACCAGCGGAAAGGCACAGCCTTCCATCAACAGCGGCGCAGCAGAATCGGTTTGTTGATCGGTGCTGCGATCGGCAATCGCATCGGTTAGCCGAAAATCGATTTCTCCGAAGCCAGCAGGATAGGTCAATCCGGGAAGCGTTAGCTGAACCGGTGCAGGACGACAGGATAAAAGTCCAGGTTTTGCGTACGGGCCGTGGCCGGCAATATCGACGAGGGCATCCAGATTGTCCGCGCGGATCGATTCGGCAACGTGTTGCTCATCGGAAGTTGCCAACGTGGTCAGCGGGATACCGCGCTCAGCTAAAGCGGCGCCGATAGCGGCATCCACCGGGCTGATCGAAAAGATTCTCAGACTCACGGTCGCAGGATTGTGGTGGTGCACGAGGGTGACGACGAGATCGGCGATAAATGGCTGGATGAAGTCAACCAGCAATCCGACTTGCAAGGGAGTGTGCCCGAGTTTGAGCTCGGGTAACTTCGACAACGGCGGATGTACGACCCGCCCCGCTTCGCGGTATCGAGTCTGCAGACGCTGGAGCAAAATTGCCGGCACATCGTGATAACTCAGTGTGGCGAGCAGTTCGCCGATCAGCTCCAGCGCCGCTACATCGTCCTTGAGTACAGTGGCTGATTCGGCAAGCGGCAAGAGCAGCTCGGTTTCGCTTTCCAGGTTTCCGTATTCACGTTCGAGTCGCGACTCAAGCAATCTTGCGAGATCCGTGTCTGGATGGGCCGTCATAAATTTTCTTGCTTCGTCCGCCCAGTCTCCGCGCCTGCCTTGCATGTGCAGCAATTTGATCAATCGCAGATGCACCGAGATTCGCACCCGCGTGGTCAACATTGCAGGCGGCGCTGTCAATGCGCGTCGAAATACCGTTTCGGCGTCACGCAGATTGCCGAGTTCAAAAAGGATCACGCCGGCGTTGTACGCAGCTTCGATATTGTCGGGAGCCAGAATGAGCACGCGATTGAGAAACGTGAGTGCGGCCTCGGCGTCATTGGTGTGCGACAGCGCCATGCCGTGCCAGAATAATGCCTGCACGTCAGAGGGCGACTGTTCGACGGCGACCTGCGTCAGCAAGCGCGCGGCTGGCCAGTTTTGCAGCTTGGCGTTTGCGCGTGCGCGTAACTTGAGTACTCTGATGTCACGCTGAAACTCTTCCGGCACGGGGGCTAATACCTCCAAGGCTTCGGCCGGCACGCCGTTTTCAATCAAAAATCCGGCAGAACTCAAACGCACTTCGAGGTCTTTTGGAAACAGTCGCAGCAATGCGCTGGCACAGTCGGCTGCAAGCGCGACCTTGCCCATCGCCGTGGCAAGCTGGCTCTGGGCACGCAACAAGGGCGGGTAGTCGGGCTGTTCATTGCGCAATGCAGCATAGCTTTCGGCGACCGCGTTCATGGATTCTTCATCCTTGGCGAGCGGGTGGCGCTGCATTGTTTCACGCAGCATCTGGAAGAATTGTTTCGCCGTGAAAGCCATGGAACCCGTCACCGGTTTACTGGCAGCGATTTCCGAATATGCTCGCTCCAGTTCGCGGGTATAAGCGCCCACGTCGGTTGCGGCAACTGCAGTGACGATGCGCTCCCTCGTTTGCGCCATGAATGCGGCGTCGCGCGCCAGCTTCACGGTGATCTCTACGTACTCGTCTTCACTGTTTGCGATGGTCTGGTCAAGATTGAGATGCGTGAGGATGCTGGCGCCGATGCGTTCGCTTTGGCGTTGCCCGGTCAGGGTAACGACTGGGACCCCCATGTCTAGAGCAGCGAGCGTGGTGTCACCGCCAGCATATGGAAACGTATCGAGCACGGCATCGACCAGCCGGTAACGTGCGCGCCAGCGATTGTCCTGGTGCGGAATGTTTACAAACGCGAGGCGCGAGGCATCAATACCGGCGCTCGCCATGATGCGCTCTATGCCCGGCCGTTGGGTTGCGGAGAGCGGCGAGAACAACAGAATTGCTTCGGGCAGAGCGTCGAGTACGCGGCGCCATAGGTTGAGGCAGCGCGCGGAGAGTTTCAGCACATTGGTAAATGCGGCAATCACAAACTTGCCCGCTAGTTCCGGCAGGTTATCTGCTGGCTCCGCCGCGCTGGGCGTCACGCGCACAAACGGGAATAGGCAGGTGTTGAGTGCAAAAGGTGCTTCGATCTGAAATTGTGCTGCGTCTTCCAGGTCGGCAACTCTATCAGTCAGCTTGAAGTCGACAGAGCGCATTCCCAGACAGCCGTGATAGCCGAGATGGGTGATGATTGTTCTTGCAGGCTGGTGCGCGTAAATGCCAGGGCGCGCATCCATGGTATGCCCGGCGAGGTCGACGAGAATATCCAGATCAACTTCTGCGATGCTTCTCGCGGCCGCGAAATCATCGAGCCCACTGATGTCTGCGAAGCCATCTGCGTAGGTGCGGAACTCGGTCGTCAGGGCATCGAATTGGCGCGGGTCACAGCTGGAAATCAGGTAGATGCTGAACATACTGCGGTCGTGTCTGCTGATGACCTCACGCATCCACCGGCCCATCACGTGTTGGCGTAAATCGGCTGACAGATAGCCTATGCGCAATCGTTGGTCACTGGCGCGCCGTGGCAGCATCGGAATGATGACCGGATTGCGCGCGGCGATGGCGGCGTCATAGCGGTGGTAACAGGCGAGAATTTGAGCGCGGCTCAGATCAAAGTACTGAATCATGCCAAGTACCGGCGCGAACTGTTCTGGCGTGTAGTTTTCGAAGGGCCAGTCCAGGGCAAGTGCCAAGTAGCGCGCTTCGAGTTCGCGGTCGCCAATAGAACGGCACAGGGCCAATCCTGCTGCGACCAGCTCCGGACTAGGCGGCATGGCGCGATCCCAGCTGAGAAACGCCTCATTTGCTTCCTCGGGTCGGTCCAGCCCCAGAAGCCCACGATAGAGGCCATCCCTTGCCAGCACGTGCTGGGCATTGCCGTCCACGGCTTGTTGAAATAGGGCAACTGCGTGGGTGCGCTCGCCTCTGGCTTGCAGGATGATGGCGAGGTTGTAGCTGGCATCGGATAGCTTTGAGTTGATGCTTAGTGCACGTTGATACGCGTCGACCGCGCCTGCTTCGTTTTTCAATGCTTTGAGTACGTTGCCCAGATTGTTGTAGGCCTCCGCAAGCTGGGGATTGAGTCTCACGGCGCGCAAGTACATATCTGCCGCATCGTGCGGGCGCCCCAAATGTTGGTAAACGAGTCCGAGGTTGTAACAGGCGGACCATAGCGTTGGCGCGCGCGCCAGCACTGCCGCGTATCCCTGCGCCGCTTCGGCAAAGCGGCCGGCATTCTGATGCTGCAAGGATTGTTGCGCGAGGGTGCGCACTTCCGGCGTAAGTTCGGGCTGGTGCATTTTTATTCCGGCGGCTGGTGGCCAGCGGCCCACTGGTGGCTTAGTCGAACGAGGCCATGATCTCGCGTCTGGCCGCGGATGGTTATCGTGATTTCGCGCGTATCAAACATCCGCAGGCCGTGTTCATCGAGCGTGTGGGCGCGGAGTTGATACATGCCGGGTAACAGGGCGGTGTCGTTGAAGACGACGCGGAAACCGAACAGCTTGGGCGCTAGACGATTGGCATTGAAAGCTGCGTCGTTTGAAAATGTGCCGAACACGGGCGTGCCGTCCATACGCACGACGCCTGCCATCAGGATGGTGGGCTGATCCTGCGGCGAGTGGAAGGTGCCGCACAGGGAGATCTCCTCATTCATATCGAATTGTGTACGACCAGCGCCTGCGCTATCCTCGGTCCAAAGCGCATCGAAGATGGGATAGGGTGCATTGTCGGCTTTGCCTGCCAAATGCGCGGAATGTGCTGCTACTTCCTTGCGGTTCTTTGCTTCGTGGTGGCCGAGGTAGGCTTGCGTTACGGCGAAGGATTCTCCTTGCATGCGCACTTTGCCCTCGTGGATCCACATGGTCTGTTGGCAAAGCGACTGCACGTGATACATGCTGTGCGAGCACAACAACAGTGTGCCGCCGCCGGCCCGGAAGTCTTCCATCCAGCGCAGACATTTTTTCTGGAACGATTCGTCGCCTACGGCAAGCACTTCATCGGTGACCAGCAGATCGGGCGACAGGGAGGTTGCAACCGCGAAGCCCAACCGCACGACCATGCCGGAGGAATAGGTTTTGACCGGCTGGTCGATGTGCGTGCCGATGTCGGCAAAGGCGAGGATCGCATCGAGTTGGGCCAGCGTTTCGCCGCGTGACCATCCCATTAGTGCGGATGCGAGAAAGATGTTATCTCGTCCGCTGTATTCCGGGTGGAAGCCGGTACCCAATTCCAGTAGCGCACTGACGCGGCCCAAGTTCAGGATTTTGCCTTTTGTCGGCTTCACCACTCCAGCGATGATTTTGAGCAACGTGGACTTGCCGGCGCCATTTTCGCCGATGATGCCCCATGATTCGCCGCGGCGGACTGTGATGCTGATGTCTTCCAGGGCGCGATAGTAGTCATGTACTGCGCGGCCAGTCAACAATTCGAGGACTGTCTGAATTCGGCCAGCTCCAGTCCGGATCACTGGATAGTCTTTACTTACGTTTTCCAGACGCAGCAGTTCGTCGGTGGCGGGAGCGGGCACTTGATCCAGGTGAAGTATTGGTCGACGCCTTCAGGCTTGGCGTCGAGATGGGAGAGGTCCGAATTATATTCTGAGTCGGCATTGATGCGGTGGGTCGCGCTCGCTTTCAGGCCATTCCGCAGCAGCGTGCGTTCGCTAGAGAAAATCTTCGAAATAGGGCGACAGGCGCATGAAAATACCTATCCCGACGAGTGCTATGCAGGCACTCACCAAAACCATCGCCAGATTCGCCAATTGAGGTGTGGCGCCGAGTAGCAGGGCCTCACGCATGTTTTGCAGTACCGGCGTCATCGGGTTCAAGTTAAACCAGTGCCGGTATGCTTCCGGCATGGCGGACACTGGATAGAGAACGGGCGTGAGGAATTGCATCATCATCAATACGGGTGTTGTCATCTGTTCCACGTCTCTTAGCAGCGTTTGCAGCGCTGCCAGCAGCGCGCCCACTCCCACCGTCAACAGATACAAGGTGGTGATGCCCAGGATTATCGCCGGCACGCCGGCGATGTGTAGCGGATGACCGGTTGCAACAAGCAACAAGAGTACCGCGACGTAGCCGGTCAGATGAATCAGAAACACGCTGTTTACGGCAGCAAGAACCAGGAGCAAATGCGGGAACGCGACCTTCTTTACCAGCGGTGCGTTGCTCTGGATGCTCTGCATTGCGCGGGTGACACCGTCGGCGAACATCATCCAGGGCCACAGTCCGATAGCCAGGAACACGATATAGCTGTCGGTTGAGAGATCGCCCATGCGCTGTTTGAACAGTTGGCCGAACACGAACCCATAGATCGCCAACAGCAGCAACGGGTTGGCGAGTGCCCATATCAATCCGAAGGCGCTGCCCGCGAAACGCGTGACGACTTCTCGCTCGGTAAAGCGGGCCAGTAGCTGGAGTGGCTGAGGCCCGTGGACGAGCACTCATTGGCCTTTTAAAAGGCGCGCTTGGTTTCGGGCGCAGGCGGCGGCGGAATCTCCGGTAGACGCGGGCGAATTTTGTCTATCGCGTCCTTGTGCAGCTTTATTGTGGGGTCGTTTCGGACATCGTTCAAATAGTCATTGAGGATGCGCTGCTTATAGGCTTTGTCTGCTTCGGCCAGCATTTGCGGCTTTACTTCTTCAAATGTTGGTTTGCTGCTTGGCGTAGCGCTCAGCAAACGGATGACGTGAAAGCCGTACTCGGTTTCAACGATGGCCATTTCGTTTATTTTCAGTTTTTCCAGTGCGTTGCCGAATGCACGATCAAGATAGCTGAGCGGTGTCGCGCTGATGTAACCGTTGTTTGTCGCGGCGGATTCGTCGTCGGAGTACTCTTTGGCTATGGCTTCAAGTTTTGCTCCAGCTTCTATTTTGCTCTTTACCAACTCGGCCCGCTCGCGCGCGGCTTCCTTCGTACGATTTTTTGTCTTGATAAGGGTGTGCCAGCTTGCATACATGGCCGGCCGCTCCATGCCTTTCATCCTCGTGAGAAATATTTCTCGGGCAACAGGCGAAAGATCAATTTTTGGCGCGTTTGTTTCGAGTTGCTTTTTACGGTACTTGGCGAGTATCTTTTCAGTTTGATTGCGGATTTCAGCGGCGGCGCCAGGGTCATTTTGCAAACCGGACTTCATGGCTTCGGTTGCCATGACCTTGTTTACCATCATGGTTTCAAGAAGTTTTGCGATTCTCTCTTCACTGAGGAGAAATTCTATTCGGTGTTCTTCCGGCAACCGTTCCATCTCTGCCGCCAGGTCTTCGACGGTGATTTTGATTTTTGAATTGGTTATAAGCGGCGTGTCTAGCGCGGGTGGCGTTTGTGCATGTAGCGATGACAAGGTGGAAATGAGAATTGCTGCGGTGAGCGATGCGGATAATTTGTGCATGCGGTTATTTCTATCTTTGAATTGAATACGTCAAATGTGCTGCGGTCGGCATTCGCCGACCGCAGCATTTTATGGCTGAATGCTCTAAAAGAACTGCAGGATACCGCCGCAAGTTTCGCCACTACGGCACGAGTCTCCGCTTGAATTCCCGCCAGGCCGCACATCAAGAAACCTGATATTGAGGTAATAGGTTTTGCCGGCTTCGAGTTTGCAGTAAGAGGCAGGTAACGGTTCGCTGAAGATTGCCCAGTTTACCGTCACGCCATTGATGCCTGAAATGTAACAGCCATTTCCCGACGTGTTAGTGAGCACTTTTGAAGTGTCAAAGTCACACGGCGTTGGCGTGAGCGTCATGTAGGCCGGGCGAATGTTTGCACCCGACTGCGCTGAATCGGCAAACGCAATTCCGCCACCAATCGGCTGCATCATTCCTGTCGTGAATTTGTAACTGAGCGCTTCGCCGGATTTCATGGCGATGATGTCAATGCTTTGGTATGGGTCCCGCACATTGTGTTGCCAAGAGCGCGTTAGTGCCGGCGTCGTGTTACACCTCGTGGGGTCCATTGCGTAGGCGTTTAGTTCCAGGCCGGCACC